>Ga0209579_10000246_pt1 | contig 70397 bp, 76 predicted proteins | sample Coa_R1_2_FD_187152 | JGI IMG/M metagenome (GOLD analysis project Ga0209579, IMG submission 187152) | Surface soil microbial communities from Centralia Pennsylvania, which are recovering from an underground coalmine fire - Coalmine... | ecosystem: Environmental > Terrestrial > Soil >...
CGCGCGCAGCGCAAGGACGCAGGGAGCGCCGATAGTTGCACTATCGGCGCGACCGAGGACGCGGCGATGCGCCTGCACAGCGCGGCCGCGCGGCACAATCGCTCATTCTGGTTCGACCTCTTAGGACGTCGCGAGCGACGTCCTAAGGACGAGGGCTCTGCGGAACGCCTCGACCGCCAGATCCGTGTCCCGGTCGTCTGTCTGCCAGTTGGACACCGACAGCCGGATCGCCATCCGGCCGTCCCAGCTGGTGCCGGCCATCCACACCTCGCCGGAGGCCTGAACGGCCGCGACGGCCGCGTCGGTCCGCTCGTCGTCCTCGAACCGGAAGAGCACCTGGTTGAGGACGACCTCGTTCAGCACCTCCGCGCCGGGAAGCTCCGCGATCCGCTCGGCGAAGCGGCGCGCCTGCACACAGCAGCGCTCGACCATCTCCACGAGCCCGGAGCGGCCCAGCGAGCGAAGCGCCGCGTAGACCGCAAACCCGCGTGCGCGCCGGGAGAACTCCGGCACCCAGTCCATCTGGTCACGCACGCGGTCCTCTCGATCCTGGATCAGGTACTCCGCCTGCACGCCCATCGCCCGGCGGTGGGACTCCGGGTGCGCGCAGAGCACGATCCCCGAGTCGTACGGGACGTTCAGCCACTTGTGGGCATCGGTGGTCCACGAATCGGCGCGCTCGATCCCCTTCACCAGCCGGCGGAGGGACGGTGAGACAGCCGCCCAGATCCCGAAGGCGCCGTCCACGTGCAGCCATGCGCCGGCGTCCCGGCAGAGATCGGCGATCTCGTCGAGGGAGTCGAACGATCCCGTGTTCACCTCACCGGCCTGGGCGCAGACGATCGTCGGCGCATCGCCCTTCGCCAGCTCATCCGCGAGCGCGCCCACGACCAGCCGGCCCTGGCCGTCGGCCTCGACGACGGTCGGAGCGCCGAGGCCGAGCAGCCGCAGCGCCCGGTCGACCGTCACGTGCCGTTTCGCGCCGACGATCACGCGGACACGCGGGGCACCCTGCAAGCCGCCAACGCCCACATCCCACCCCACTGCGTCCAGGACATGGAACCGCGCGACCGCGAGGCCCGTCACGTGCGCCATCTGCGTGCCGGTGACGAAACCGATCGACGCATCGGCGGGTAACCCGAGCAGTTGGACGATCCACTCGCGCGCGACATCTTCCACCACGGACGCAGACGGGCCGCCGACGTACAGGCCGGCGTTCTGGTCCCACGCCGTCGCAAGCCAGTCGGCCGCGAGTGCGGCCGGCAGCGCACCGCCGATCACGAAGCCGAAGTACCGGCCGCTGCCCATCGCGATGACGCCCGGCTCCGCGGCGGCGGCGAGCTCCGAGACCACCTGCGCAGGATCCACCGGATGCTCGGGCAGCGTGCCGCCGAGCGCCTCGCGCAGCTGCTCGGGCGTCACCTCCGGGAACACGGGCCGCTCGCCGAGCGTCTCCAGGTAGTCCGAAGCGATCGAGGCGGTCTCCTCGAGGACCCTGCGCACGTCGTCCACGACCCCGACTCTACTGTTAGCTTGAGTGGCTGCGGATGAACGCGCCTTCGTCGTTCATCGAGGGTCTCCCGAAGGCGGAGCTGCACCTCCACATCGAGGGCACCCTCGAGCCCGAGCTGAAGTTCGAGCTGGCGGCGCGGAACGGCCTCGATCTTCCGTATGCGTCGGTCGGCGAGATGCGAGACGCCTACGGCTTCCGCGACCTGCCGTCGTTCCTCGCCGTCTACTACGAGGGGATGAGCGTCCTGCAGCGCGAGCGCGACTTCTACGACCTCGCGACGGCCTACTTCCGCAAGGCGCAGTCGCAGAACGTGGTCTACGCAGAAGTGTTCTTCGATCCACAGGCGCACACGTCGCGCGGGATCCCGTTCGCGACAGTCATCTCCGGCCTTCGGCGTGGCCAGGAGGACGCCGAGGCATCGCTCGGCGTCAGGAGCAAGCTGATCATGTGCTTCCTGCGGGACTTCTCCGCGGAGTCGGCGATGGAGACGCTCGAGGAGTCGCTGGAGTACGGGGACTGGATCGTCGGCGTCGGCCTCGACTCCGACGAGCACGGCAACCCGCCGGTCAAGTTCAAAGAGGTGTTCGCCCGCGCCCGGCGCGAAGGCTTCCGCCTGACCATGCACTGCGACGTCGATCAGGAGGACTCGGTCTCACACATCTGGCAGTGCCTCGACGAGATCCGGGTCGAACGAATCGACCACGGCGTGAACGCTCTCGAGGACCCCTCGCTCATCGCGGAGATCAAGCGAAGGGGTCTCGGCCTCACCGTCTGCCCGATCTCGAACAGCTACGTCACCGACGGGCTGAAGGCCGACGAGCTGAGGATGCTGCTGGACGCCGGCGTTCGGGCAACGGTCAACTCCGACGATCCCGCGTACTTCCTAGGCTACATGAACGAGAACCTGCACGCCGTCCGGCGGGCTGCGGCGCTGACGGCGGACCAGATCGTCCAGCTCACCAGGAACGCATTCGAGATCAGCTGGCTCGACGGCGAGGAGCGCGACCGATACCTGGACGCGGTCGAGGCGTACTCGGAACCCGTTTCTTGATCGGCGGCCGGCTGTACTACAGTCGAATCAACGACACGAAGGGGGCCTTGTGAAGGAACGGTTCTTGCTGCTCGTCGCACTCGGCGTCGCGCTCGTGGCGCTCCCGGCCGTCGCGCTCGGAAGCACGGCGCGCGCGTCCTCCAACTCCCAGAGCTTCCCCGACTCGACGGGCGAGAACCCGAACGCTCCCGATATCACGAGCGTCGACGTCTCGAACGACGACGCCGGGAACATCACGTTCAAGGTCAACATCAGCAACCGGCCGTCGTTCACGCAGGACATGGTCTTGCTCATGTTCCTGAACACGGACGAGAACAGCGCGACAGGTGACCCGCAGGCTCTTGGCGCGGATTACGCGATCCAGCTGATCCCTGGCTCAGTCGGCCTCTTCCAGTGGAACGGGACCGACTATGTCGCCGCGCCTTCGCAAACGTCGCTCATCTTCTCGTACGACTCAACCGGCGCCACGATTCACATCAGTGACTCCGAGCTCGGGCGTACGAAAGGCTTCAGCTTCGTCACGGTTGTCTTCTCCGGTGTCACGACCGACGCGAGTGGCAACCCGGACTTCACGAACGCCCAGAGTGACACTGCACCAGACCCCGGTCACGGCGCGTACACGTACAGCGTCATCACGAAGCTGACACTGAAGCAGACGGCCTTCACGACGGCGCCCAATCCGGCGAAGGCGGGCAAGCGGTTCTCCGCGACGCTGGCCGCCACGGAGAGCGACACCGGCGGCCCGATCGGGAACGCGACGATCAAGTGCGCAGGGACCGTCGGCACGAAGCGCCTTCCTGCGACGCACTCGCTGGCGAACGGCGTCGTCAGCTGCTTCTTCAAGCTGCCGAAGACGGCGAAGGGGAAGACGCTGCACGGGACGATCACGGTCACCGTCCAAGGCACGACGCTGACGAAGGCCTACGCGGTCAGGGTCCACTAGAAACTGTTTCGCCGCGAAAGCGGCGAAACAGTTTCAACGCGAAAGCGGCGAAACAGTTTCAACGCACCGGGCGGCCGCCGAGCGTGCCGCGCACGCTCGCGCCGTTGACCCCGAGCACACCGCGCGCCGCGGCGGGGCCGGCGACGGTCAGCGTGCCCTGGAACTGGAGCGGCGGCCCGAGCTTCGAGAGCCGCAGCGTGCCCGTGAGGGTCACGCCGTGGGCGTCGCTGTAGTTGACGAGCGAGAAGACGCGGGCGCTCGCGATCATGCGGCCGCCGTAGAGACCGGGTGCCGTGGCCGTCCCACCGGAGGCGCCGGCGGTCATGAGCCACAACGCGAGCGCGTCGTGGTAGGTCTCGTTCGCAATCGCGAAAGTCTTGAGCGCCGAGCTCGGCCGTGCGGGATGGGCGACGCCCGGTGCCGGCAGCGCCGGCACGGGGGCGACGAGCGGCGGGACGCGCGGGCAGACGCTCGCCGGTACACCGCCGAGCATCCATGTGCGTACCGCGTTGACGGCGCAGCCGGACGGATCGGCGGTGACCGTGCTGTGCCCCACTCCAGGCACGACGACGAGGTGCCCCTGCGGGAAGCGGGCGACGACCGACTGGGCGCCTGCGGTCGGTGTGCGCATGTCGAACTGCCCACTGACCGCGAGCATCGGCACGTTGGGGAGCGGCCCCGAGCCGAGCGGCGCATCACCGGTCACCCCGGGCCAGCCGAGGCAGAAGTCCGCATTGCCGAAGGCCGCCGACCACGGCCCGAACGGCCCCAGGGTGCCCGCCGGCAGCGCGGCGATCGCCGTCTGGAGGATCGCAGGCCGCGCATCGACCGGAGTGTTCGGGTCCCACGGGAACGGGCCGTCGCGGCAGACCGTCGCGGCGTAGAGCGCCGAGCTGAGGTCGATCGACTGCTCCTGGTTACTGACGTCGTGGAGCACCGCGAGCCGCAGGAGCGGCTGCGTGTTGCCGAGCCGCGCGGCGTGCATGACGGCGGGCAGCTCTGCCGCCTCACCGGGGCTCAGGTCGGCATCGAGGATCACCGAGAGCAGCTCGAGCCCGTCGACGACCTTCGTCGTGTGCCGGCCGCCCGACAGCAGAACCTGACCCTTGAGCGGCTTCGCCGCGTACTTGTTCGCCAGCGTTACCACGTCCGACGCGAAGGCGTTCCCGTTGCACCCGCCGACGGTGGCGCAGAACGTGGCGAGCGTCGACGGCATCGTGCGCAGCACGTTCGACTCGTACGGATCGGGAAGCTCGGGCGGCAACACGGAGTCGAGCAGCAGCCGGTTCACGTGGCTCGGGTACCCGAGCGCATATGCCATCGCGAGCTTCGTGCCGTACGAGACCCCGTAGAGGCCGATCTGGTCGAATCCGAGCGACTGCCGCACGGCATCGAGATCGGCCGCGTGCTGCGCCGTGCTGTAGAAGGGCGCCGAGGTCCCGAGCTGCGTGCCGCAGGCTGCGGCCGCGTCCTGTTGCTGTTTCGCGGTCAACGCCACCTGCAGGGCCGGACAGTCGAGCAGGCCGGACTCCCCCGTGCCGCGGTCGTCGTACGCGACCAGCGTGTAACCGGGGAACATGTAGCGGAAGAGCGCATCCGCGGTCGGGTCGCCGAGGCCGAAGACATGCGCGGAGCCCTGGCCCGGGCCGCCGGCGATCAGGAACATCACGCCGCGCGAGACACCGTCCGCAGGCAGCTCCTCGACGTGCAGCGAGACCGTTCCGGGTACCTGGCCGGTCGGATCGAGAGGAACGGTGACCTGGGAGCAGATGAGCCCGTTCTCGCCGCACAGGTCGGCCTTTGCAGCTGCCGGCCGGACCCCGTTCGCGAGTCGCAGCCCGATCTGGTCGTGGGCCGGGAAGCTCCTTGCAACCGGCGGTGACGCGAACGTCGAGGCGTCGCCGGCACCGGCAGAGATCGCGAGGAGCATGGCGAACGCAGCCGCAAGCGATGCGGCCAACCGAATACCTTTCGACCCCCTCATCCTCACGGGCTCGGGCACTGTAGCTGGAGTACGTGAAACCGGGTGCTAAGGATTGCCCATGGTTTTCGCCATGAACGAGCTGTCGCTGCTCGACTGGAAACGCCGCGTTTTCGCCCTCTACGCCGTGGTCCGCGACGACCCGGACCCCGAGCGCGCATGGACCCGGTGGCGTGCCGTACGCGACGAGCTCTTCCGCACCCACACGCAGTCGCCCATCCCGAAGGCCGAGCGCGGGTCGTTCGGCGGCGTGCCGTACTACGGGTACGACCCCGGGCTGCGCGTTCTCGCGACGGTCGGAGACGCCGAGCCGGAACGCCGCGAGATCGCGACCTCCGGCGAAGAGCCGTACGCGTTCACGCGGTTCGCGCGCGCGCTGTTCGAGCTCGGCGCCGAGCCGCAGTCGCTCGACCTGTACTGGCTGGAGGGCTACGGCGGCGGAGTGTTTCTCTCCTTCACCGATGCCACGAGCGGCAAGGAGACGTACGGCGCCGGGCGCTATCTGCTCGACACGGTGAAAGGTGCGGACCTCGGCGCGCAGGACGGGCGCCTCGTCCTCGACTTCAACTTCGCGTACAACCCGTCGTGCTCCTACGACCCTCGTTGGATCTGTCCGCTCGCACCGCCGGGGAACCGACTCGCCGCCGCGGTACGGGGCGGTGAGCGCATCCCGGAGGCGCATTCGCGATGATGACCGCGTGCGCCTGACGCTGCCGCCGACGTTTGCCGCGACTCTGGTCGCGGCGTCGGTCGCCGCCGGCCCGCCCAAGCCGGCGCCGTCGAAGTTCCTCCGCGTCGACGCGGCCCATCACGCGGTCAAGCTGCTCCTGATCGCCGGCGACGGGCCGAGCAACAACGGCTTCAACTTCGACGACTACGGACGCGGAGAGCTGCTGATCAGAGTCCCGCGAGGATGGCGGGTGACCGTGCAGTGCAAGAACGAGGCCGCACTGCGCAACTCGTGTGCCGTGGTCTCGGGACCGAACGCGGACCGGCCGGCGTTCCGCGGCGCGACCACTCCCGACCCGGTGCAAGGGCTCGCAGGCGGTGAGTCGGCGACGTTCTCGTTCGTCGCCTCGCGCACCGGCGTCTTCCGGATCGCCTCGGTGGTACCCGGGCATGAGCAGGCCCGGATGTACGCGGTGCTCGTCGTGACCCGCGGAGGTCGCCCGTCGATCAGCGCGCGCTCCGGACCCTAGAGAGCCGCGTTTACCGCCATCGCCACGAACAGGAGGGCGAGGTACAGCAGCGATGCATGGAAGAGCTGCGCTGCGTTGCGGCGCGTCGGCTGCCGAGCCAGCCTGACGCCGAGGGCGAGGAAACCTCCGCCGAGCAGGCAGGCAGCGACGAGATAGGCACCTCCGAACGTCCCCAGCACGGCAGGCAGGACGGTGCAGGCAACGAGCAGCAACGAGTACGCGAGCATCTGACGCAAGGTCGTGCGGCGGCCGCGGACGACCGGCAGCATCGGGACGGAAGCCGCCGCGTACTGCTTCTCGAGGAGCAGCGCGAGCGCCCAGAAATGCGGCGGCGTCCAGAGGAACACGATCGCGAACATCCACCACGCGGCCGCGCCGAGGTGGCCGTAGGCGGCGGCGTAGCCCACCAGCGGCGGGATCGCGCCGGCCGCGCCTCCGATGACGATGTTCTGCGGCGTCGAGCGCTTCAGCCAGCGGGTGTAGACGCAGACGTAGAACAGGTTCCCGAGCAGCGCCAGTACCGCGCTCAGCAGGTTCACCGTGGTCGCGAGGAGCACGAACGAGAAGGCGGAGAGAGCGAGCCCGAACTCCAGCGCCTGCGCCGGCGAGACCCGGCCGGCGGCAACCGGCCGACTGTCGGTCCGCTTCCCCATCAGCCGGTCGATGTCGCGGTCGAGCAGGTGGTTGAGAGCCGACGCACCGCCGCATGCAAGGGCGAGGCCGACCATCGCCGCTGCGAATCGCCCGGCCGGCGGAATGCCGCCGCGCCCCACGATCAAGCCGCACGCGCCCGTGAGCAGCAGCAGGGACATGATCCGCGGCTTGGTCAAGGTGACGTAGTCGCTCAGCGTCCCGCGCGTCCCCCGCTCTCCCTGCCAGGCCTGCCACGAGACGACCACGGTTGCGGCGAAGGCGGCCGATGCGAGGACGGCGTGCGCCGGCCGGGCGGTGAGCGCTGCGGCGGCCGCGAAGAGGACGAGGGACGCTGCGCTCGCGGGCAGCAGACGGCGATGCGCGCCGTACGCAGCGACGACCAGCGCCACCAGGGGTGGAGCAGCCAGCGCCGCGAGCAACCGGTGAGCGGCCGACAGGCCTGCGACTCCGGAGACCGTGGCGAGGAGCGTCGCGGCGGCCGCCGCGACGGAGGTCACGCGAAGCCAGGCCCCCGGGGCGCTCCGCGACCGTAGATCGAGCGCGACGGCGCTCATCACCGACACGTCAAAAGTCTTCGGGATGCTTCCTGGCGTAGAAGCCCCAGTAGGCGAGGATCACGACGAGCAGGGCGAGCGGGACGCCCCAGCTGAGAATCCCGCTCTCGAGGTAACCGGCAATGGGCACGGGCGCAGACCTCCTCTCCTCGGGTCAGTGTTGGACCGCAGGTTGATGTGGTCGCTGCGGTCCGGCCGGGTCGAGCCACACGTAGAGGGACCAGCATGCAGCGACGAAGTACACGAGCGAGCCGGGCACCCACATCACCCCCGCGGCGAGCTGCTGGTCCGCAAGGGCGGAAAGGCCCCCGGGTCGGTGCTGCAGCGCGGCGTAGGCGTACAGCGGCGTGCGCGCGAACGCCAGCACGATCGCAAGGATCCAGCCGGGAATCATCACGAGCACCAGGTAGAGGCAGCGGCGCGCGCCGTCGAGCCGCGCGCGCAGCGGCGGCGCGCCGAGCAGCGGCGCCCAGAACAGGATTCCGGTGAGCACGAAGCTGACGTGCTCCAGCTGGTGCACGAGATCGCTGTGCAGCGTCGCGTCGTAGAGCGCGGGGACGTGCCAGGCGCCCATGTCGGCGGCAAGAAGAGCGAGCGCAACCTCCGGCCGCGCCAGCGGGGCGCCCGCGACGAAGGCACGCGCGGCCGCTCGGCGCACGAGGACCGGCAACGGCAGCCACAGCCTCGGCCACGCGCGGCCGGCAACGAGGAGCGGCGGAGCGACGGTGAGCAGCAGGACGTGCTGCGTCATGTGCACCCAGAACAACCGGTCGGCGTACGCGTCGATCGGTGTGTCGAGGGCTACGAGGATCGTCGCGATGCCGCCGTAGAAGGCAGCGGCGCGGCGACGGTCGGTACGGCGCCCCCTGCCCCCGATCGCGTAGAGAGCGGTGATGGCGACGCAGACGGCGAACGGCACTCCGAGGGGCCAGTCCGCGGAGCTCGCGAAGACGTGCACGCTTGGCTAGGCCAGGTAGAGGATGATCCAGGTGATGACCGCGATCGCGGCCATGAACCCGCTGTAGAAGCTCACCGCCGTCAACTGCGGACGCACGAGCGAGAGCGGATCCGCGATGTCGTGTCGCGTGCGGTGCGGATCTCCGGATGCCTCTCCGGGCGCGGGCGCGCCGGACGGGATCTTCCGGTACCGGATCGACGTGGCGAGCACCGTCTCGAGCCAGTAGATCGTCCCGATCACGAACAGGAACAGGAACGCCGTCCAGCCGACATAGACGCTCGCGTAGCCGCCGTCCGTCGGACCGAAGCCCTGCGTCGACCACTCTGCGATCTGGAACGCGAGCGCAGCGGTGAACAGCGCCAGTGCCGCTGCGCCCTTGACGCGCCACTGCGGTCGCCGCTCGGCGCGGTGATCCAGGAGACCGAGCCGGACCACGACTGCCGCCGCGACCAGGCAGGCCGTCGACAGCGTGCCCAGGGTGAGTGAGGGGTCGACGTGCTTCGGCTTCCACATCCCGCCCGTGTTCACGGAGCGGAGGTAGAAGTAGGCGAAGAGAAAGTCGATGAAGAAGAACGTCGTCGCGCTGGCCCACATGTGTGCGCCCGTGACGAGGTTGCGCGCAGAGACCTCCGGCGACTCCTCCTCGACGACTGCGTAACCGGCGCGGTCAGAGACGAATTCGCTCATGCCCCGCCCCCTGCGGGAACCGGCACCGGAGACGGGCGGGCAACAGCCGAGCCCTCCTCGCCGTACCCGTACGGATCGCCGACGATCACCGGGATCCGGTCGAAGTCGTGCACGGGCACCGGCGACGGCAGCTGGAACTCGAGCGACTTCGAATCCCACGGGTTCGCACCGGCGGGCTCCTTGGCGAAGAGCTGGGAGTAGACGAGGTTGAAGAGGAACACGAGCATCGAGATGCCGAGCACGAACGCCGACGCCGAGACCCAGTCGTTCAGACCCTGCAGATTCGACGGATAGGTGACATCGCGCCGAGCCATCCCCATGAAGCCGAGCGCGAACAGCGGTCCGAACGTCGAGTTGAACGCGACGAACATCATCCAGAAGTGGATCTTCCCGAGCCGCTCGTTGAGCATGAAGCCGGTCATCTTCGGCAGCCAGTAATAGACGCCTGCGAAGAACGCGAAGATCAACCCGCCCATGATCGTGTAGTGGAAGTGCGCCATCGAGAAGAAGCTGCCGTGGGAGTCGACGTCGCTCGGCACGTCGGACAGGAAGATCCCCGAGAGGCCCCCGAACAGGAAGTTGAACACCCAGCCGAGGCAGAAGAGCATCGGCACTCGGTAGCGGATCTGCCCTCGCCACAGCGTCCCCATCGCGCAGAGGAACGTGAAGCCGGTCGGGATCGAGATCAGCTCCGTGGAGAGCATGTAGAACGGCCGGAGGTCCGAGTTGATGCCGCTCACGAAGATGTGGTGCTGCCAGACCATCCACGAGAGCAGAGACACACCGAGGAAGCCGGCGATCGCGAGGCGGTACCCCCACAGCGGCTTGCGCGCGAACACCGGGAGCAACTCGAGCACGATCCCGAATCCCGGCAGGGCCAGGATGTAGACCTCGGGATGCCCGAAGAACCAGAACAGGTTCTCGAACAGGTAGCTGGTCCCCCCCTGGGCAGCGACGAAGAAGCCGGTTTGGATGGTGCGGTCGAAGGCCGACATCGTCAGCACGCTGATCAGGACCGGCGGCGCGAGGAGCATGAGGACGGCGGTCGAGATGACACCCCACACGAACATCGGCAGGCGCGTCCAGGTCATGCCCGGCGCGCGCATCGTGATCACCGTCGCGAGCATGTTCAGCCCCAGCAGGCACATCGAAAGCCCGACCAGCGCGAAGAACATGATGTAGGCGTCCATGCCCATGTTCGCCTGGTCGTTCAGCGGCTGGTAGCCGGTCCACCCGGTCGGGATGCCGCCGTAGAAGTAGCCGCTCAGCAGGATCACGCCTGCGGCCATCAGCAGCCAGAACGTCAGCGCCTCGATGCGGGGGAACGCCATCCGCCGCGCGCCGATCATCAGGGGAACGAGGTAGTTCGCGAACGGGCCGAGGATCCCGCTCGTCATCATCCCCATCATCATCGTGCCGTGCTCGGTGACGAGCGTCAGGTAGTTGCCGGCGGGCCAGACGTTCGGCTGCGGCCGCAGCAGCTCGAACCGGATCAGCATCGCGTTCAGTCCAGCGATGAAGAAGAACAGGCCGATGCCGCCGAAGTACTGCAGGCCGACGACCTTGTGGTCGGTGTTGAGAACGAAGAAGCGGCCGATGCCCTGGTGCTCCTCCTTCTCACGCAGAGTCGGCGGGTACCCGCGTAGCCGCGCGAGCGGGTAGTTGGCGAAACCGAGGCCGACCAGGAACCCGACGACGCCGAGGAGATAGCCGAGGAACAGCGAGATGTCGTTCTGGCCCGTGTCGCCGAAGTAGCCGAGACTCGCGGGACTGAGGCCGTTCACGATCCAGTGCCCGCCGAACCAGCCGAGGTAGAACCCGCCGATGCCGAGCACGATCCCGGTCCCGAGATGGAATCCGAGCAGGCGACGCCAGAGCGGCCGGTTCACGCGCTCCTCCTTTGGTCGACGGTACTCATCCGGCGCGGAACGCCGGGTCGGGGAGGTAGTTCCCGCTGTACTTCGGCAGGTACTTCGTCACCGGCGAGACGAATTGCGACTGGCTCTTGACGAACGCGGCATAGGCGGACGGGGTCACGATCCGTGCCGTGTCGAACATGTACCCGTGGAACAGCCCGCACAGCTCGGCGCATTGGATGCGCACGTTGGCGACCTTGGTCGGCGTGAGGTAGGCGATGTTGTCGAAGCCCGGGTTCGCGTCGGCCTTGATGCCGAGAGCGGGAATCCAGAAGGAGTGGATCACGTCGAGCGACGTGACGTGCAACTCGATCTGCCGGTGGATGGGCAGAACCAGTTGTGCAGACTCGAAGCCCCCGTCCGACACGTAGCGATAGGTGAACTGCCACTGCTGCGCTATGACCTGCACCTGCAGCGGCGGGTCCTTGGAGCTCACGAGCTGATCGGACGAGAACGACTTGAAGACGGGTTTCGAGCCCTGGCCACCTCCGGCGCCGCCGAGCAACTCGTACGTGCCGAACGCGGCGAGGAAGAGGACGGTCGCCGTCGTGGTGACGATCCACAACAACTGGACGCGGGCGTGGCCGCGGATCGGCGGCCCGTCCATGGTCTCGGCCCGCCGCGCCCGGAACACGATCAGGACGTAGCCGAAGTAGACGAAGATCAACGCGCAGACCAAGATCGAGACGAGGGTCAGGACCTCGTTGTCGAATCGCTGGCCGGACGCCTCGGCGCCGCCGTTGCCGGGCGGGAGGATCGGCGTCAAGAAGACCGCAGCGAGCGTCATCGAGATCGCGCTGACCGCGAGCCAGATGACCATCACGCGCTCGAAATGCCCGAGGCGTCTCATACGACGTTCAGGAAGCCGTCCATGTAGCCGAGCGTCTGCATCGGGCCGCCGAACCCCGCGAGGAAGCCGGCCGCACACGGGACGAAGCACTGCCAGCGGTAGCGGCCCTTCTTCGGCGTGTAGAAGCTGAACGTGATCGTCTGGTGCGCCGTCGAGAGTGCACACGGCCCGAAGTCGCACTGGTTCTTCGCGTCGTCGGCCACGCCCTTGAGCGGCACGATCAAGCCGAGCTGGGGAACCGCGAACGTGTGCGACGCGTCGTCCGGGTTCAGGACGTTCATCGACTTGCCGTCGACCGTCATGGAGTTCCCCACGGTCCCACGGACCTTCGCCAGGAAGGGATTGCGGAGGCCGCTGTCGCCGTCGAACTGGTAGACGGTGACGTGCACGAGCGTATGCGCCGGCAGTGTCCAGATCGTCGTATGCCGCCAGGTGTTGCTCGAGTCACGAACGAAGTAGGAGACCCAACTCGGGTTCGCAGTCAGGGTCGACCCGGCGGCGGCGACCGTCTGGATCGTCAAGTTGATGCTGTTGTTCGGGCCGGGCGTCCCCGCACGCAAGGCCTTCGGGCCGGCCATCAGGATGTCGACGATGTAGAAGCCGATCAGCACGCCCGCGACAACGAGCGCTGCGGCGATGCCGGCGAGCTTCTGCAGCGAACTCATCGCACCCCCAAGGTCGTTAGGCAGGCCGGGCGTTCTCGACCGAGGGACAGATACCCCGCTCGAGGGACAAAAGGAAGCAAGATGACGGCGATGTAACCCGCCTGTCATCTCGCGGTCATGCTCTGATCGTTTTCTCAGGCCGGGCTCAGAGCCCTCTGAAGGCTCGCCGCGATCCTGCGGTCATGACACTCACGACGATGATCACACTGAACGCCATCCTCGACGTCCTCGTCGTCGTCGGCGTCCTCGCGCTCGTCGCGCGTTGCGTCCGGCCCGACTACGCGAGCGTCGAGCCCGAGGTGCGGCCGCTGCGCAGCACCCGGTCAGAGCGCCTGGCGGCGTAGCCGGCGGGGGCGGCGCACGCCCCCGCCTCCGCGTCACGACTCATCTGCCTCTTATATGGTCCCGGGCAGGAGCGGCCATGCGGATCCTTGTCATCGAGGATGAGCCACGCATACTCGGATTCCTCAGGCTGGGACTCGAGGCCGAGGGGTTCACCGTGGACGGAGCAGTGGACGGCGCCGTCGGCCTGTCCCTCGCGCTCTCCGAGTCGTACGAGCTCGTCGTCCTCGACCTGCAGCTGCCGCGACTGGACGGACTCCGCCTGCTCGAGGAGCTCCACGCGCAACGGCCGGCGCTTCCGGTCCTGATCCTGTCCGCTCGCTCCGATCTCACGACGAAGCTGAACGGGTTCGAGCTGGGGGCGATCGACTACATCTCCAAGCCGTTCTCCTTCGACGAGCTCGTTGCGCGCGTGCGCGTGCACCTGCGCCGGGGGCACGACGAGGCAATCGGCGCCTCCGTCCTGACCGCCGGCGCGCTCACGCTCGACCTGGCCCGCCGACGCGCACGGGTGGGCGAATCCGAGGTCGACCTCTCCGACCGCGAGTTCCGGCTGCTGTATCACCTCGTGTCGCATCGAGGTGAGGTGGTCAGCCGCGAGAAGCTGCTCTCGGAGGTCTGGGGCTACAGCTTCGATCCCGGGTCGAACGTGGTCGACGTCTGCGTCCGGCGGCTGCGGGTCAAGCTCGGTGCGCCGTCGCCGATCGAAACCGTGAGGCATGCGGGTTACCGGCTGGTCGCCTAGACACCTCGTCTGGGACGGCGCCTGGGTCGTCCTGGCGACGTTGTGCCTGATCGGGATGGGGCTTTGGCCGGAGTGGGAGCCCGTCCCGTTCCACGTGATCTGGGCGGCGCTGATCCTCGTCTACGGGTTCCGGGTCTGGTCTCCCCTCATCACCGCCGGCGTTCTGACCGTTCTCACGAGCCTCTGCGCGACGATGATCCTCCTGGACGGATTCAGGGGCGACCAGCTCTGGCACAGGCTCACCGAGCTGCCCCTGCTGCTCGCCATCTTCCTTGCGATGGCGTGGCACGCGCATCGGCGAGCGCAGATGATGGACACGATCGAGACCCTCGCGGACGAACGTGCCGCCCTGCTCGAGCAGGAGGAGCGACTGCTCCAGAACGTCTCGCACGAGCTGCGAACCCCGGTGACCATCGCCCGCGGTCATCTCGAAGTGCTCGACAGGCAGCTCGGCCGCGGCCGCCCCGAGCTCGGAGTCGCCTTCGACGAGCTCAGCCGCATCGAGCAGATCGTGGATCGGCTCCTGCTGCTCGCCCGCGCGGAGCGGGACGACTTCCTGCAGCTGCGGTACGTGGACCTCGTGCCGTTCCTCGAGGACACGTTCATGCGCTGGGCCGAGGTCGCGCCCCGCGCGTGGCGACTCGGCGGAGTGATCAACGTCGCCGTGCTCGTCGACGAGACGTGGCTGCGATCCGCTCTCGACGCGTTGCTCGAGAACGCCGTGCACTACACCGACGACTACGCCCGGATCGAGCTCTCCGCGCACGGCGAGTTGGACGCGGTCGTCATCGAGGTCGAGGACGAGGGCCACGGGATTCCCCCGGAGGCCGCGGCACAGATCTTCGAGCGGTTCGCCCGCTCTGACATGTCTCGGACGCGACGGGAAGGCGGCGCGGGCCTCGGTCTCGCGATCGTCGACGCGATCGCGCGTGCCCACGGCGGATCGGCGTCGGCGCAAACGCTGCCCAACGGCTCGCGCTTCGCCCTCCGGCTGCCGCTCGACCGCGCGGTCAACGCCGACAGCGAGGACGCGCCGGACGCGGGCAACGCGGTCCCGGCGTTCGAGACGGCGTAGATCCGCCGGTCGGGGCAGGCCGACCGGATCTGCTTGAATCGACGCGTGACCGCCCTCTACCGCAAGTACCGGCCCCAGACGTTCGCGGACGTCGTCGGCCAGGAAGCGGTCGTGCGGACGCTCGTCAACGCGATCGAGCAGGGAAAGGTGCGCCAGGCGTATCTCTTCGCTGGGCCGCGCGGCACGGGCAAGACGTCGCTGGCACGGATCCTCGCCAAGTCGCTGAACTGCCGCCAGGGCCCGACGGCGACCCCCGACAACAGCTGCCACGCGTGCGTGGCCATCTCGAACGGCACCTCGCTGGACGTGATCGAGATGGACGCGGCGTCGCAGCGCGGGATCGACGACATCCGCGAGATTCGCGAGCGTGTCGTCCTCCAGCCCGTCGAGGGGACGTACAAGGTCTACATTCTCGACGAGGCGCACCAGCTCACCGACGCTGCGTGGAACGCCCTGCTGAAGCTCATCGAGGAGCCTCCGCCGCATCTCCTCTTCGTCTTCTGCACGACCGAGTTGCAGAAGGTGCTGCCGACGGTGCGGTCACGCTGCCAGACGTTCGTGTTCCAGCGGCCGCGGCTCGCCGAGCTCGTCCAGAAGCTACGCCTGATCGCCGATGCGGAGCAGATCGAGGTCCCGGATCCCGCGCTCGCGCTGATCGCGCGCGGCGGGCGCGGCGCGTATCGCGACGCAGAGTCGACGCTCGACCAGCTCGCTTCCGCGACCGGCGGGACGATCACCATGCAGGACGTCCTGCAGCTGCTGGGCGGTGTCGAGGACGAGGTGCTCTTTCGGCTCTGCGACCTCGTCGTCGACGGCGACACCGCGGGCGCGCTCGTCTTCCTCGAGGAGCTCTCTGCCCAGGGCCATGATCTCGGCCGGCTGGTCACCGACCTCCTCGAGCACCTGCGCCACCTGATGCTCGTTCAGCACCTCGCGGAGGTTCCCGACTCGCTGCCGGTGACCGCCGAGGCGCGCGACCGGCTCCGCGAGCAGGCGAACCAGCTGCCTGCCGCCACCGTCGTCCGCCTGATCGACCTGCTGGCTGTCGCGGTCGACGACATGCGACAGGGCGGCGACCCGCGGCTGCCGCTCGAACTGGCGCTCGTCAAGGTGACGCGCCCTTCGTCGGATCTCTCCCGCGAGTCGCTCGCATACCGGTTGGAGCGTCTAGAAACTGTTTCGCCGCGGAACGTCGAAACAGTTTCCGAGCGAGCTCACGAACCGCCTGAAGCTCCCGTATCGGTCGAGCTCGGCCAGCTGCAGGAAGCGTGGCGGCGGACCATCCTGCCGGCGGTCGAGGAGCGGTCGATCCCGATCGGCAAGACGCTCGCCGAAGCGCATCCCGCGGCCCTCGCCGGCGACACCCTGACGCTCGAGTTCCCGGAGACGGCCTCGTTCCACTTGAAGCTCGTCGAGGACCCGAAGAATGCGGCGCTGCTGCGCGATGCGCTCTACGAGGTGACGGGCCGCAAGCTGGCCGTCGAGTTCGAGCTGGGCGAGGGCGGCCACGTGGAAGAGCGCGACGACGCGCCCGTGAGCGAGGAGGACGTCCTCGAGCTGATGAAGAGCACCTTCGACGCGCGGGAGCTCGACGAGTGAGCTTCGACCTGAATCAGCTTATGCAGCAGGCTCAGGCGATGCAGAAGCAGATGGCCGAGTTGCAGGAGGAGGCTGCGAAGGAAACGGCGTCCGCCTCCGCCGGGGGCGGCATGGTCACCGTGGTCGCGACGGCCGGCGGCGAGATCAAGGAGCTGACGATCGATCCGAAGGCGATCGACCCCGACGACCCCGAGATGCTCGCCGACCTCGTCACCGCCGCCGCGAACGAGGCGCTGCGGAACGCACGGGCCAAGGTCGAGGACAGGATGAAGAACATGCTCCCGCCCGGACTCGGCGGCCTCCTGCCGGGTCTCTAGACTCGAAACCCGCGTCCTTAGGACGTCTGCGGCGTCCTAAGGACGGGAGTCTCATGTTCAGCCCTTCCGTCGAGAACCTCGTCGCGCAGCTGACCCGCCTGCCCGGCATCGGCTCACGCACCGCGCAGCGGCTCGCGTTCCACATCCTCCAGCGGCCCAAGGACGAGGCGCTCGCGCTCGCGGGCGCGCTCGCGGAGGTCAAGGAGCGCGTCCGGTTCTGCCGCGAGTGCGGGAACCTCACCGAGGAGGACGTCTGCGGCATCTGCAGCGACGCGAGGCGCGATCACGCCGTAATCTGCGTCGTCGAGCAACCGGTCGACCTGGTCTCGCTCGAGCGGACGCACGAGTTCCGCGGCGTCTACCACGTCCTCGGCGGCGCGCTGTCGCCGCTCGACGGCGTCGAGCCGAGCGACCTGCGCATCGACGAGCTCATGACGCGCGTCGATGCGAACGGCGTGCAAGAGGTCGTCCTCGCCACGAACCCGAACATGACCGGTGAGGCGACGGCGGCGTTCCTGGCCGACCGGTTACGCGGCCGGGTCCGCGTGACGCGACTCGCCAGCGGGCTCCCGGTCGGTGGTGACCTCGAGTACGCCGACGAGGTCACTCTCGGCCGCGCCCTCGCGGGCCGCCGCGAGATGTAGCGCGCGGTCGTGGAAGCGCTCCGTGCGGCGCGCGACCCAGAAGCAGAGCACGGCCGTCGGCAGCTCCGCGAACACCGCGAGCAGGACCGCGTTTCGCAACTCGTCCGCATGGCTCTCGAGGATGATGTCGAACCAGGCGTCGACGACGAGGCACGTTCCGGTGGCCGCGGCGAGGGCGCCGACCCAGGTCGACCGCCGCTGGATCGCGACGGCCGTCGCGATGAAGAGAACCGCCAGGCCCGTGTCGAATCCGGACCACGCGAGGTCCCAGCGGTTGGTCTCGTGATGCGGCTTCAACGACGCCGAGAGCCAGATCGACCACGGCAGCAGGCCGACGCCGATCGCGCCGAAGGCGAGCATCACCCACTGCCTGAGCGTTCCTGGGACGGGCCGCATGCCTGCCTACACTGTCGCAAATGACCACGATCGCCTTCGAAGCGGTTCCCGCGGTCGACAGCCCGCGTCGCACACCGGGCCTCGTGGTGATGAAGTTCGGCGGGACGTCGGTCGGCGACACCGTCAAGCTGAAGCAGGTCGCGGAGCGGCTGGTCGCCGCGCACGAGGCGGGCGCGAAGGTCGTCGCGGTGCTGTCGGCCATGGGTCAGACCACCGACGACCTCATCCGGCTCGCGTACGAGGTCTCCCCCAGCCCGCACCCGCGCGAGTACGACATGCTGGTCTCGACCGGCGAGCGAATCTCGAATGCGCTGTGCGCGATGGCGATCCACGACCTGGGCCATGAGGCGGTGTCGTTCACCGGCTCGCAGGCGGGCATCGTCACGGATGCGAGCCACACGAAGGCGAAGATCGTCGAAGTACGGGCGCAGCGCATCCACGGGGCGCTCGACGAGGACAAGATCGTGCTCGTCGCGGGATTCCAAGGGGTGTCGACGTCGACGCGGGACGTGACGACGCTCGGCCGCGGCGGCTCCGACACCACGGCGGTCGCGCTCGCGGCGGCGCTCGGCGCAGATGCCTGCGAGATCTTCACGGACGTTCCGGGCGTGTTCACCGCCGATCCCCGGATCGTCCCGGACGCGTTGAAGCTCGCTGCGGTGACCTACGAGGAGATGCTCGAGATGGCCGCGTCGGGCGCGAAGGTGATGATGGCGCGCTCGATCGAGGTCGCCCGCCGGTACGGTGTCCGCGTCCGGGTTCGCTCCACGTTCGAGGAAGGCGACGGCACCTGGATCGGCGAAGAGGACGAGACCATGCTCGAGAAGGCGATCATCTCCGGCGTCACGCACGACACCTCGGAGGCGAAGGTGTCGATCCTCGACGTCCCCGACCGCCCCGGCGTCGCCGCGCGCGTGTTCCGCGCGCTCGCTGATGCCGGCGTGAACGTGGACATGATCGTGCAGAACACGTCCCAGCACGGGACGACGGACATCACGTTCACGCTGCCGAAGAGCGACCTGCCGGTCGCCGGGCCGATCCTCGACGCGCTGGCGGGAGAGATCGGCGCGAGCGGCGTCGAGCATGACTCCGAGATCGCGAAGGTCTCCCTGATCGGCGCGGGAATGAAGAGCCACCCCGGCGTCGCGGCGGACATGTTCGACGCCCTCGCCGAGGCCGGCATCAACATCGAGATCATCTCCACGTCGTCGATCCGCATCTCGTGCGTCGTGCGTGCGGAGCAGGTCGAGCAGGCGGTTCAGGCGATCCATGCGCGCTTCCAGCAGTTCGCCGAGGAGCGCGTGGGTGTCTGACGCAAGCTCCAGCATCGGCGTCGTCGGCGCGACCGGCGCGGTCGGGAGCGTCACGGTCGAGCTCCTGCGCCGGCGGGGCTACGACCGGGTGCGGCTGTTCGCATCGTCGCGCTCGGCGGGGCGTCGCGTCGGCAATTCGACCGTCGAGGAGGCGACGCCCGAGGCGCTGTCGCGCGGCGACGTCGACCTGTTCCTGTTCTCGGTGGGCACGACCGCATCGCGCGAGCTCGTCCCGCACGCCGTCGCCGGCGGCGCGATCTCGATCGACAAGTCGGCTGCGTACCGGCTCGAGCCCGGCGTCCCGCTCGTCGTGCCCGAGGTCAACGGCGACCGCGCGCGCGAGCACGACGGCATCATCGCGAACCCGAACTGTTGCACGATCCCGCTCACCTGCGTCCTCAAGCCCCTGCACGACGCCGTCGGCGTCGCGCGCGTGCGCGTCGCGACGTATCAGTCCGTCTCGGGCAAGGGCGCAGCGGCGGTCGAGCGGCTGCGCAGCGAGACTCCCGACGAGCACGATCTCCGCACCGACTGGAGCTTCGACGGGGAGGAGTACGACGAGGAGGCGAAGCTCCGCGACGAGACGCGCAAGATCCTGGAGCTGCCGGACCTCCCGATCCAGGCGACGTGCGTTCGGATCCCCGTCGTGGTCGGGCACTCCGAGGCGGTCTGGGTCGAGACGGAGGACGAGATCACACCCGCGCAGGCGGGCGCGCTGCTCGGCGATGCTCCGTCCGTGCGGCTTGTCGATTCGCCGACGCCGGGCGAAGCCGCGGGCGGCGACGACGTGCTCGTCGGCCGCATCCGCCGAGACCCGACGGTCGACCGCGGACTGGCGCTCTTCCTCGCGTGCGACAACCTCCGCAAAGGCGCCGCGCTGAATGCGATCCAGATCGCAGAGCTCCTCACGCAGCGCCGGCGCGCGGCGGCCTGACTCGCGTAGAACTCGCGTCCTGCGGTCGGCGGAGGCGGTCCGGGGTCTGGCCCTCACCTGACCCCGACGCCTTACGCCGCACGTGACGGCGGTGCCAGAGCAGGTCGTCGCGTTCGACCTGCAAAGCAGCTCCTTTTTCGTCGGAAACGCGCGACGGCGGGGTCAGACCCGTGCCAGACCCCGGCGTTGACGCCTACGGCCGCGGCGCGGGTGCCGGGAGCGGCTCCGGCACGCCGAAGGCGTCCTTCACGACGCGGAGCACTTTCTCGCGGCGGCCCTCGACGACCGGCTGCAGCCCGCCGAGCTCGAGCCGCGCAAGCGCGACCCGACCCGCGGCGCGGACCGGCATGAAGCCGAAGTCGGCGAGGAAGTCGAGCGGGAACACCGTCTTGTGCACGCGGAACCGCTCGTAGCTCGACTCGGCCTCCCGGTAGCGATACGAGAACGCCTCGAGACCTCGCGCCCCACGGTCGCGCGCCTCACCGATCGCAGCGAGAAACAGCGACTGCAGCACCCAGGGGCTCGACTCGTCGACGAGATAGACGCACGTCACGAGCATCGCGTCGTCCGACGGAGGCCCGCCGGGGAGCTCCCACGCCCGCGGGAAGTACTGCGCCGGTCCGTACTGCATCGACCCGAGCACGCGACCGTCGGAGTCGTAGTACACCGTGCCGAAGGAGCCGAAGTCGAGCTCGACCTTCTCCATCCAGCGATCCTTGTCGAGCGAGCGCCGGCCTCGCGACTGCCACCAGACGCAGTTATGGCAGACCGACGGCGCCGTCTCGAGCGTCAGCTTCGTCAGCCCGGTGAGATGCGGAGGCACTGACTACGGCCTCTCGACTTCGTCGACGACTACGTTCACCGTCGACGGCCGGACGTCCGCCATCTTCTGGAGGTAGTCGGCGACGCGCCGCTGCACCTCCGCGGCCACCGCCGGGATGTCGGCGCCGTAGTCGACGACGACGTGCACCTCGATTTCGCCGCCGTCGACCTTCGCGCCCCGGCGATGACGCGGCTGCACGCCCGGCACCTCGGCGGCCGCGTCGAGCGCGTAGCGTGCGAGCACTTCCGGCGAGATCACGCTGTGACCCTCCACTACGCGGATCGTAGAACGAGCTCCGTGGCCTCCGGTCGCGCGAAGAAGCGGAACGGCACGAACGTCGTCCCCAGACCGGGCGAAACGTGCATCGTCGTCGCCCCCCGCACGAACACGCCCTCGGCGTAGGGCGCCCGCGGATGCGCGAGCAGGAGCTTGCCCCGCCCGTACGGAAGGACGATCTGCCCGGCGTGGAGGTGGCCGGCCAGGATCAGGTGCCACCGACCCGGCTTGGCGTAATCGAGGACGTACGGAAAGTGGCACAGGAGGATCCGGAGATCCGCGTCGGAGGGGGCGAACCCGCTCGACGTCGCATTGAGCCACGAGCGCGGATCCACGCCGGCGAGCTCGACCCGCCGGCCACGCAGCTCGAGCTCGACCGCGGAGTCCTCGAAGACCGTCCCGTTCTGGAGCCCGACGAGGGCGGACGGCTGCGAGAAGGGATCGCGCGACCACGCGTAGTCGTGGTTCCCGAGCACGACGTAGGGATGGTCGAGCCGCCCCAGAAGCGCGCGCACCTTCTCCTCGGCACGCGGCCGCGACAGCAGGTCGCCCGTGATGCAGACCAGGTCGGGGCGCCGCCCGGCCACCCACTCGACTGCCCGCTCCACCGCGACGACGCCGCGGGACGGGATGCCGAGATGGAAGTCGGAGAGGTGGGCGATCCGCAGCCCGTCGAGCTCCGCCGGCAGACCGGCGACCGGCAGCTCGCGGACGCGGAGCCGCACCCAGCCGGCCTCGAACCATCCCCAGCCGAGCCCGACGGCCGCGACCGGGCCGAGAAGCTTGAGAGCTTTGGTCGAGCTCAGACGGCGAGCTTGTCGACGACCGGCGCGACCGACACGACGTGACGCTTGAACTGCAGCTCCGACTCCTCGACACCGGCGGCGACCCCGACCAGCTGGGCGAGGTGGAGGATCGGCATGTTGATGTCGCGACCCGTCGCCTTGCGCAGCTTCGACTGCCACGCGTCGAGCGACAGATGGCACAGCGGGCACGGGGTGACCATCGCGTCCGCGCCTGCCTCGATCGCCTGCTCGATCGGCTGGATCAGCTCGCCGAGCGCCGTCTCCTCCCGCGCCTGGATGATCGGGAAGCCGCAGCACTTGATCTTCGCCGGATAGTCGATCGCCTCACCGCCGCATGCCTCGATGATGCGCTCGAGCGACCACGGACGGTCCGGATCCTCGAAGCCCATGATCTTGGACGGGCGCAGGATCTGGCAGCCGTAGAAGGGCGCGATCTTGAGACCTTTCAGACCGCGATGCGCCGCGCTCTTCAGGCGCTCGTACCCATCGCCCTCCGCGATCTCCCACAGTAGGTGGCGCACGTCGACGTCGCGCTCGTACGCCGGGACGCCGACGGCGACGAGGTTCTCGTTCACACGCGCACGGAGCTCGCCGTCGCCGGTGAGCATGTAGTTCGCCTGGCGCAGATTCAACGTGCACACGTTGCAGACCGTCATCAGCGTGTCGACACCCGCTGCGGCGGCGTACGCGAGGATGCGCGCGTTCAGATGGAGGTAGTAGTCGGGCTCGGCCTCGTGGATGTCGCCGGCGCCGCAGCACGTCACCGACTCGAGCTCGACGAGCTCGATGCCGACCTTCGGCGCGAGCGCCTGCGTTGCCGTGTCGAGCTCCTTCGCCGAAAGGGACGCGAGGCATCCCTTGTAGTACGCAACTCTTTTCACGCCGTCTCCTCTTCGGGGATGTACGGCCGCGGGAAGGCGCCGGGCCGCGCATAGATCTCTTCGAGCGGCTCCTCACCGCCGTGACCGTGCGCGAGCTTCGCAAGAGCCCGCTCACCCTGCACGATGCCGGCGAAGCCTTCGCGACCTTGTCGCTCGACGAGGTCGTGCAGGCGGCGCGACTCGAGGACGTCCTTCGCAACGTGCGGTGGGAACGGCGGCGGGACCTTGCCCTTGCGCGCGAGGTCGAGCGCGAACCGCGTCTGCTTGATCGCAGAGACGACTCCCTGGGTCTTCGGCACGAGCTCCGTCTCGCGCAGCCAGCCGGTCGTCTTGGCGGAGACGACGAACCATTTCGCGTGCTTCGCGCCCATGTCGCGGTCGATGCCCTCTTTCATCGACTCGGCGCCGAGCTTCGCAATGGCGTCGCGCGGATCGACGCCTTTCGGGCAGCGCTCGTTGCAGAAGTAGCACCGGGTGCACTCCCAGATGCCGTGCTCGCCGTTGAGCGCGTCCAGCCGCTCGGGCTTGTGCCCGTCGCGCGGATCGCCGACGAAGCGCATCGCTTTCGCGAGCGCCTGCGGGCCGAGGAACTCCGGGTCGGAATCCATCGCGTTGCACTCGGAGACACAGCAGCCGCAGTTGATGCAGAGCGACTCCTTGTGGATGACGTTCATCCGCGCCTGGCTGACGTGGTACTCCTTGCCTTCCGGAGGCTCCGTGTAGCCCGGCCGCAGGTAGGGATCGACGCTGCGGAACTTCTCCCAGAACGGATCCATGTCGACCACCAGGTCCTTGACGATCGGCAGGTTGCCCATCGCCGAGATGACCGGCACACGCCCTTCCTGCGCGATGTCGTACATGCGTGTCTTGCACGCGAGAACCGCCGCGCCGTCCATCCGCATGCCACAGGAGCCGCAGATCATCATCCGGCAGCTCTTCCTGTAGGCGAGCGTGCCGTCGTGGCGGTCCTTGACGATGTCGAGGCAGTCGAGGAGCGTCGCCTCGTCGGGGGCGTCGATCTCGTACTCCTGCAGCTTGCGCTCCCCGCTCGAGGCGTTGTACCGCCAGACCTTCAGTGCGACCTGCATCAGCCCCCCAGGCTCGTGAGATCGAAGGTGTCGTTCGGATTCGGAAGGTTCACGTGCACCGCCTCGCCGAACTTGGACAGGTCCATCGTGATGCGGGTCGCGGCGCTCTGTCCGTTTGCCGTGATGACCTCGCTCAAGACCATGCGACGCATCAAGCCCTGCGCATCGACCCACACGTCGATCGGAACCGCGGACAGATGCGCGAGCTTCTCCAGCGACTTGCCGCCCGGCAGCTTGCCCAGGTCGACCACCGCTTCGTAATGGGTCGTCGCCACGCCGTGGATCTTCTCCCGGCCGAGGTCGTGCACCGAGCCCGCCTTCTTCAGCGACGCGAGCGTGTCGGTCGGGCTGACCTGAGACAACTGCCCGAGGTCGACGCCGTACTTCGAGCCGAGCGACTTCAGGTCGAGCGACGCCCAGGTCGCGCCCTCCGGGAGCAACCTGGCGAAGAGCGGCGACCGGATGTAGATCGTCCAGTCCTTCATCACCTCGTCCACCGACGTGTCGACCGAGCCGCCGCTGATCCGCAGCGACGCCTGACCGACCGGCGGGCTCGACTGGAAGTCGCCGTCGCCGGACATGTTGACCGTCTGGCCGCCGGCGACGACGTAGCCCGAGATGTGGACGTGCTCGCTTCCGACAGACGTCGTCTTGTCGGCGGAACGAGCGACGAGCAGCTGCGCCGGCGACGCAGACTTGTGCCCGCCGCAGGCGGCAAACGCGAGCGACGCGGTGATCGCGAGCAGCGCGAGACGGAGCACTAGTACTTGCGCTCCGTCGGCTCGTACTTCGTGAAGCGAACGTCGCCGTACTCGAGCTGCGGTTCTCCGTCGACCCAGCGTGTGATCGAGTGCTTCATGAAGTTCTCGTCGTCCCGGGTCGGATAGTCGTACGGCCGCGCATGCGCCCCGCGGCTCTCCTTCCGGGCGATCCCGGCCTGGAGCATGCACGCGGCGAGATCGAGCATGTTCCCGAGCTCGATCGCCGAGGTCAGGTCGGTGTTGAACAGCTCGCCCTTGTCGTCGATCACGACGCCGCGGCGGTAGCGCTCGCGGAGACCGTCGATGATCTCGATCTGCTTCGCCATCTGGTCCTCGCGGCGGAAGACACCGAAGTTCTCGAGCATCGACGAACCGAGGTCGTTTCGGATCTGCCACGGCCGCTCGCCCTCTCGAACGTCGAGCATGTCCCGGAGCTCGCGTTCGGCGTCCGCCTGCGCGCTCCTCGGCACGTCGATCGTGGTGTGCGACAGAGCCCACTCGGCGGCAGCCTGTCCCGCCCGCCGGCCGAACGTGATCGTCTCCATCAGCGAGTTCCCGCCGAGCCGGTTCGCGCCGTGAACCGAGACGCACGCAGCCTCGCCGGCCGCGTACAGGCCCGTCAGCTCCGTGGCGCCGTCGTTGTCGGCCTCGACGCCGCCCATGTGGTAATGCGCGCCCGGTCGAACCGGCACCGGGTCATAGATCGGGTCGACGCCGGCGAACGTCATGGCCAGCTCGCGCGACCCGGGCAGCCGCTCGATGATGCGCTCGGCTCCGAGGTGGCGCATGTCGAGCATGATCGAGCCGTCGACCCCGCGACCCTGGTCGATCTCCGTCTGCTCTGCGCGAGACACGACGTCGCGCGAGGCGAGCTCCATCGCGTTCGGCGCGTACCGCTTCATGAACCGCTCGCCGTTGCTGTTGATCAGGTAGCCGCCCTCGCCGCGGATGCCCTCGGTGAGGAGGATCCCGGACGGGTAGAGCGTCGTCGGGTGGAACTGCATGAACTCCATGTCCTTCAGCGGCACACCGAGGTACAGCGCCATCGCCGTCCCGTCGCCGGTGCAGGCGTAGGCGTTCGTCGTGGTGCGGTAGATGCGCCCTTGCCCGCCGGTCGCGAGCACGACGGTCTTGCCGCCGATCGTGCGCAGGCCGCCGCCGAGCAGATCCCAGCAGATGACGCCCTGGCACCGGTCGTCGTTCTCGACCAGCTTCCACGCGAAGAACTCCTCATAGACCGTGATATCGCGCTTCACGAGCTGCTCGTAAAGCACCTGAATGAGGACATGGCCGGTGATGTCGGCGGCGAAGACGGTCCGCGGGGAGCCGGCGGCGCCGAACGGCCGCTGGGCCAGCTTTCCGTCGGGCTGCCGCGAGAAGACGGCGCCCCAGTTCTCGAGCTGGTAGATGTCGCCGGGCGCCTCGCGGGCGAGGATCTCGATCGCATCCTGGTCGCCGAGGTAGTCCGAGCCCTTGACCGTGTCGAAAGCGTGGGTCTCCGGCGAGTCTTCCGCTGCGTTCCCGAGCGCCGCGTTGATGCCGCCCTCGGCCGCACCGGAGTGGCTGCGAGTCGGATGAAGCTTCGAGATGACCGCGACGTCGGCGCCCGTATCGTGCGCCTCGATGGCCGCGCGCATGCCCGCGCAGCCGGCGCCGACGATCAGGACGTCGTGCGTCGCGTCCACGTCGTTCACGCTAGCGAAACGCCCGGAAGAGACGTGCGAAGAGGGAGCGGCTCTGAGGTGCGGCCGCGCGTGCGGTCCGTTCGCGCTCCAGGTCGGCCTTGGCGAACGCCCGCTCGCGCATCCGCCGCGTCGCATACCGCGGCTTCCATATGACGGGCCTCACGGCCGGGGGCCGGCGGCGCGGATCGACTCGTCCACGTCGCCGAAGCGCCTGCCGAAGTTGTCGGCGAACATCGTCGCCAGCTCGCGCGCCTTCTGGTCGTACCGCGCCGGATCGGCCCACGTCGCCCGGGGATCGAGCAGCTTCTCGTCGACGCCCGGCACCGCGCGCGGCACCTCGAAGCCGAAGACGTCGTCGACCCGGTACGGAACGTCACTCAGGTGACCCGACAGCGCGGCGTGGAGCATCGTCCGCGTCGCATCGATCGGCATCCGCCGGCCCTCGCCGAACGGCCCGCCCGTCCACCCCGTGTTCACGAGCCAGACCGTCGCCCGGTGCGCGTCGAGCTTCTCGCCGAGCATCCGCGCGTACATCTCGGGCGGCTGCGGCAGGAACGGCTGGGCGAAGCACGTCGAGAACGTCGGCTGCGGCTCGGTGACTCCGATCTCCGTGCCCGCGAGCTTCGCCGTGAAGCCTGAGAGGAAGAAGTAGAGCGCCTGCGCACGGTTCAGGCGGGCGATCGGCGGCAGGATCCCGAACGCGTCGGCGGTCAGGAACACGACCGACTGCGGGTGGCCGGCCGTCTTCGACGGCAGCGCGTTGCCGATCAGCTCGAGCTTGTATGCGGCACGCGTGTTCTCGGTCTTCGAGTCGTCGTCGAGATCGAGCTCGCCGCCGTCGTCGACCACGACGTTCTCGAGAACGGTGCCGAACGAATGCGCGGCCTTCCAGATCTCCGGCTCGGCGGTCGCCGACAGCCGAATCGTCTTCGCGTAGCAGCCGCCCTCGATGTTGAAGACCCCGGAGTCTCCCCAGCCGTGCTCGTCGTCGCCGATCAGGTGCCGGTCGGGATCAGCCGACAGCGTCGTCTTCCCGGTGCCCGAGAGCCCGAAGAAGATCGCGACGGTGCCGTCGTCCCCGACGTTCGCGGAGCAGTGCATCGGGAAGACGCCCTCGAGCGGCAGCCGGTCGTTCATCACGGTGAAGATCGACTTCTTGATCTCGCCGCCGTAGAAGGTGCCGCCGATCAGCAGCTCCGCCTTGCCGGGATGGAGCACGACGAACGTGCCGGTGCGTGTGCCGTCCTCATCGGGGACCGCCTCGACGTCCGGCGCATGCAGAACGACCGCACCCGGCCGGAAGGTGTCGCGCTCCTGCGGGGTCGGGTCGATGAACATCGTCTTCGAGAAGAGCGCGTGATACGGGTGCGCGGTGATGACCCGCACGGCGATCCGGTGCGCGGGGTCGGCGCCTGCGAACGCATCGACGACGTACAGCTGGTCCGCGGAGCCGAGGTGCCCGGTCACCTTCTCGCGCAGCCCGTCGTAGTGCTCCTCGGAGAGCTCGTGGTTCACGTCGCCCCACCAGATCCGATCCTCCGACGACGGCTCGCGGACGACGAACTTGTCCCTCGGCGAGCGTCCGGTGAACCTGCCCGTGTCGACCGCGAGCGGCCCGCCCTCGGCAAGACGCCCCTCGCCGCGCAGGAGCGCGTGCGTGTAGAGGAGCGACGTCGTGGGGTTCCGGTGGACGTGCCCCGCTGCGTCGATCCCGTGGTCGGAGAGATCGACGCGCCCCGGCAACTCGGTCGCGGTCACGAAACTGAATCGTAGTGAAACTGTTTCGCCGCGAAGCGGCGAAACAGTTTCCTCAGATCTGCCAGCTCCCGCCACGCAGGATCGATACCCGCTCCCCGTCCAGCGTGATCCCGTCCACGTCGAGCTCGGGCGAGCCGATCATGAAGTCGAGGTGCGTGTCGCTCTCGTTGACGCGCGAGGCATGCTCGTCTCCGACCAGGAAAGGGAAGCCGCTGCCGAACGCGAGGTGGCTGGCAGCGTTCTCATCCAGCAGCGTGTCGTAGAAGATCGTGCCGAGCGGCCCGATCCGGCCCTCGTTGTCGACCAGCGCGAGCTCGCCGAGACGACGGGCCTCGGCGTCCACGTCGAGCTGCGAGCGGAGCGCCGCACCGCCCTCGTCGGCCTCGACCTCGACGGCGCTCCCGCCTTCGAAGCGGACGCGGAGGCCGCGAATGATCGTTCCGTCCCGTAGCACGAGCGGCTTCGTCGACGTGACCGTGCCCTCCGTGCGCTCCGGATCCGGCGTCGTGAACACTTCCTCGGACGGCAGGTTCGGCAGGTGCCGGAGCCCGTCGCGCCGCTCGAAATCGGCCGCGTGCCACTGTCCGCTCGAGAAGAGGCCGACCCGCAGCCGAGTTCCGGGACCGTTCAGCTCGATCGCGTCGAAGCGGCGCCCGGTCAATCGGTCGGCGGAATCCTTGAGCGCCTCCATGCGCTCGTCCCAGGCGGCGTTGGGATCGTCTGCGTCGAACCGCAAGACGTATTCGACCTCCCGCCACAGGCGCTCGTACGCCTCGTCCTCGGGCAGGTCGGGGTACACGAGCTTCGCCCATTCGACATGGGGGCACGGAACGATCGACCAGTTCGTCGACCGGTCTGCGATCAGCTTCGAGACCTCCTTCAGCCAGGGCAGGCGGTCTTTCCCGACGAGCGCCGGATCGAGATCTTCGAAGAGGTTCGGGGTGCTCACGCCGGCGAGGGAGATGCGGGCGGCGAGGTTGTCGCCGAGCTCGAGGAGGCGCTCGCCGTACCACGACGGCACGAAGTCGAGCGTGTCTGGGTCTGCATGCCGGACTCTGGCCCGCTTGCCGTACGGGTCGTAGTAGCCGAGCTCGACGAACTTCGCGCCGCGCCGGTATGCCGCCTCGGCGACGGCGCGCGCGAGCTCGGCCTGTCCGTGCGCGGCCGAGACCGCGACGATCTGCCCGCGTTGCACGTTCGCGCCGTGCACCGCGAGATCTGCCAGGCGTGACCACCGCTCGCTCATGAGCAGGCGATCCTAGTTACGGGCCGAAACCTCCCGCGTGGGCATCGAGAAGGCAATCGACCGCTTCCTGGCCTCCGCGGGCATCGCCGAGAGAACGCGCCGCGGCTACGGCGTCGACCTGCACGAGTTCGCCGGCTGGTACGGGGACAGGCCGGTCGACGACATCGACGTGCGCGTGCTGTCGGACTGGATCGCGGAGCTCGGGCGCTCGCGGCCCGGCGGCCGCCTCGCACAGGCGACCGTCGCGCGCAAGGTCTCCGCGCTCCGGTCGTTCCTCCGCTTCACGCTCGGGCCGTCGCGGGTGCCCGACGCGCCGTTCTCGCCGCGCGCGGGCCGCCGGCTGCCGGACGCGCCGAAGCCGGCCGAGGTCGAGGAGATCGTCGCGTCGCTCGACGGCGACGGCCCGCTGAACGTCCGCAACTCTGCGCTGGTCGAGCTCGTCTACTCCGCGGGGCTTCGCGCGTCGGAGGCGATCGGTCTCGATCTGGGCGACGTCGACTTCGATCAGGACCTGGTGCACGTCCGCCGCGGGAAGGGTGGAAAAGACCGCATGGTCCCGCTCGGCGAGCAGGCCGCGCTCCTGGTCGCGCGCTACCTGCACGACGCCCGACCGCAGCTCGCACGCGGTGCCGAGAACGCGCTCTTCCTCTCCGCGCGCGGCCGGCGTCTCGACACCTCGACGCTCCGGCGCATCGTCCCGCACCCCCATCGACTGCGGCATGCGTTCGCGACGCACCTCCTCGAAGGGGGCGCCGACCTGCGGACGATCCAGGAGCTGCTCGGGCACGCGTCCCTGTCGACCACGCAGATGTACAGCCACGTCGACGCGAAGCGCCTCCGCCGGATCTACGACCATGCCCATCCGCGATCCTGAGCTCGATGGGTTTCTCGCGCTGCTCGCCGCCCGTCGGGCGCCGCGGACGGTCGAGGCGTATCGCCGTGACCTGAGGGCGCTCGGCGCCTACCTCGGCAAGCCGCTCGCGAACGCGACGACCGAGGAGCTCGAGCGCTACAACGCCCAGCTTCGGGCAGACGGGCTCTCGACGGCGACGATCGCGCGCCGGACCGCGTCCGCGCGGAGCTTCTACCGGCACCTTCAGCTGCTCGGCGCGCGGGAGGAGAATCCCGCCGCAGCACTCCAGCTGCCGCGCCGCCCCCGCTCCCTTCCGCACGTTCTCTCGCCGGGGGAGGCGGAGCGGCTGATCGAAGCCGCGGCCGGGACACAGCCGAGAGCGCTGCGGGACCAGGCACTCGTCGAGCTGCTCTACGGCGCCGGGCTTCGCGTCTCGGAGGCTGTCGGGCTCGACAAGGCGGGGGTCGACCTCGAAGCCCGCATCGTCCGCGTGCTCGGGAAGGGGGGCAAGGAGCGGCTCGTCCCGATCGGCCGGCCCGCCGCGGAGGCGCTGCGGCGGTACCTGTCTCGCGGCCGCCCGTTCCTCGACAAGCGGCACCGCCCGGAGCTCTTCCTGAACGCCCGCGGCGGGGGGCTCACCCGGGCCGGCGTCTTCCTCATCCTCCGCCGCCTCGCCGAGAAGGCAGGGCTCGACCCGGCACGTATCCATCCTCACCTACTCCGCCACTCGTTCGCCACCCACCTCCTCGAGGGAGGGGCCGACCTCCGATCGGTTCAGGAAATGCTCGGTCATGCCGATGTTGCCACCACCGAGCTGTACACGCACGTATCCGACCGGCGGCGTCGGGAGTTGTATTACCGAGCGCACCCACATGCTCGCAAGAACTGACGTGGAGGAACACAGTTGTCGATCGACCCACACCTCGAGCTCATCCTCGCCGTCGCGTCCGCCGCAGGGTTCCTGATGGTCCGCGCGGGCCTGGCGAAGAACGCACTCGAGTTTCGGCGCCGCCGCACGCCTTGCCCCTCGTGCGGCAAGGTCGAAGGCTGCACCTGCGGTACGGCCTAGCGGGACTTCCGCCGGAGCTGCTGCGCCACCTTCGTGGCGGCTTCACGCAGCTCGCGAGAGGCTTCGTCGTCCTGGCCGAGCGAGGCCAGGATCTGGATCGTGTCGGGCCGCGCGGAGCCGTTGCGGAGAGCGACGACGCCGAGTCGGCGAACCGGCTCCACAGGGTCGTGGGTGACGAGCTCGTGCAGCAGCGGCCGCACGTCGTTGACGACTCCCGGATGATCGCGCGACAGCCGCTCGAGGGAGATCAACGCCGAACCGCGGACGGCCGGGCTGTCGTCGCCGAAACCACGCCGTAGAAGCTCGATCTTCGTGCGGAACCGGAATTGGCCGATCGCACGGAACGCGACGGCCCGTTCGCGGAAGTCCGACGCGCGGGCCGAAGCCTCGAGCTCGTCGTCCCACTGCGCGCGCAGCTGAGCGAGCGCGCGCTCGTCGCCGTCGTCCGCGAGCGCGTCGGCCTGCGCCGCCGCCTCGGCCAGCCGACTCAAACGTCGTCCAGCGAGCGGGCGCCGGGCCCGACGTACCGGGCGGACGGGCGGAACAGCTTGCCGGTTCTCTTCTGCTCGAGGATGTGGGCCGACCAGCCTGCGACGCGTGAGCACGCGAACATCGCCGGCGCGAGCGGCGGGGGGATCTGGGCAACGTCGAGGACGAGCGCCGAGTAGTACTCGACGTTCGTCTTCAGCGGCCGCTCCGGGTGGCGCCGTTCGAGCTCGGCGAGGGCGGCGGTCTCGAGCCGCTCCGCGATCTCGATCTGCGGCGAGCCGAGCTCGCGAGCCGTCTCCTTGAGGATGCGCGAACGCGGGTCCTCGGCGCGGTAGATCCGATGGCCGAAGCCCATGATGCGCTTGCCGGCGTCGAGGGTCTCTCGAACCCACTTCTCCGGGTCGCCCATCGCCGTGACCTCCTCGAGCATCGGCTTGACGTACGCGGGCGCGCCGCCGTGGAGCGGACCCGAAAGCGCACCGACGGCTGCCGACAACGCCGCCCCACAGTCTGCTCCCGTCGAGGCGGCAACGCGCGCAGTGAACGTCGACGCGTTCAGACCGTGCTCCGCGGTGCAGATCCAGTACGTGTCGATCGCCTTGACCGCGCGCGGATCGGCTTCGCCACGCCACTGCAGCAGGAACTTCTCCGCCGCCGTCTTCCCGCCGGCGACGACGTCGTCGGAAATCGTGTCGTCGCGGCCGTCGGCGATGCGCGCCGAGCGCGCGACGATGCCCATCATCTGCGCGGACAGCCGGCCGAGGTCCTCGCGCGCCTGCTCGTCCGAGATCTCGTTGAGCTTGCCGAGCTTCCAGATCCCGGCCAGCCGCGCCGTCTCCGCCTGGAGGTCGGCCGGCGCGTTGCCGGTCAGGGCCGCAGGCTCGTAGGGCTCGGGCGCCGGCATGACCGACTCGAGGTCGTCGTCGACGAGGAGGCCCCAGACGTTCTCGTACGGATAGCGGCCGACGAGCTCCGTGATGTCGACGCCGCGGTAGCGGAGGACTCCGCCCTCGCGATCCGGTTCGGCAATCTCGGTCTCGACGGCGACGACACCCTCGAGGCCCGGCCGGAAGTCGGTGGTCGCCGAGCTCACGGCGCGAACGGTAGCGGATGAAGTCTGGTACGAGACCGTGTGTACGCTCCGTCGCCGATGGCCCACAGCGTGACGCTCATTCCCGGGGACGGAACCGGCCCCGAGCTGATCGACGCGACGCGACGCGTGCTCGAGGCGACAGGTGCGGTGTTCGAGTGGGACATCCGCCCGGCGGGAGAAGAAGTGATGCACGAGCACGGCGGCAATCCGCTGCCCGAAGAGACGCTCGACTCGATCCGCAAGAACCGTGTCGCATTGAAGGGGCCGATCACGACGCCGGTCGGCGGCGGCTTTCGCTCCGTGAACGTCGGGCTCCGCAAGGAGCTCGACATGTACGCCCAGGTTCGGCCGTGCAAGAGCTATGCGGGCGTCCGCTCGCGCTTCAGCGACGTCGACCTCGTGATCATCCGGGAGAACACCGAAGACCTCTACGCGGGCATCGAGTACGAGCAGGGAACGCCGGAGGCGGAGGAGCTGATCGCCTGGATCGAGTCGAAGGGCGGCCGGCTGCGCTGGCGCGACGCCGGCATCTCGATCAAGCCGATCTCGGTGACCGGCACGCGACGCATCTTCGAATTCGCGTTCGACTGGGCGCGCCGCAACGGCCGCAAGCAGATCACGGCCGTGCACAAGGCCAACATCATGAAGTTCTCGGACGGGCTCTGGCTGCGCGTCGCGCGCGAGGTCGCGGCGGAGAACGAAGACATTCCCTTCAACGACCGCATCGTCGACAACATGTGCATGCAGCTCGTGCAGCGCCCCGAGGAGTACGACGTCCTCGTGCTGCCGAACCTCTACGGCGACGTCCTCTCGGATCTGTGCGCCGGCATGATCGGCGGGCTCGGCATGGCTCCCGGCGCCAACCACGGCGACGACGTCGCGGTGTTCGAGCCGACCCACGGCTCGGCCCCGAAGTACGCCGGCCAGAACAAGGTCAACCCGATGGCGGAGATGCTCTCGGGCGTCCTGATGCTCCGACATCTCGGCGAGACCGACGCGGCGCGGCGAGTCGAACGCGCGATCGCCGACGTGATCCACGAGGGCGAGCGCGTGACCTACGACATGAAGCCGAGTCGCGACGACCCGACCGCCGTCGGGACGAGCGAGGTGGCCGACGCGATCATCGAGAAGCTGGAGGCTTAGCGTGAGCGAACGGAGAAAGGTGACAGTCGTCGGCGCCGGGAACGTCGGCGCGACGTGCGCGCAGGCGCTCGCGCAGCGCGACTACGCAGACATCGTGCTCGTCGACATCAAAGAGGGCCTGCCGCAAGGCAAGGCGCTCGACATCAACCAGATGGGCGCCGTTCTCGGCTACGAGCCGCGGATCACGGGATCGAACGGTTACGACGAGACCGCAGGGTCGTCGGTGGTCGTGATCACCGCAGGTCTGCCCCGGTCACCGGGGATGAGTCGCGACGACCTCGTCACGACGAACGAGAAGATCGTCAAGGACGTCGCCGAGAAGGTCGTCGCCGCGAGCCCCGACGCGATCCTGATCGTCGTCTCGAACCCGCTGGACGCGATGTGCCACGTCGCGAAGAACGTCTCCGGCTTTCCGAAGGAGCGTGTCTTCGGGCAGGCCGGGATCCTCGACACCGCACGGCTCAAGACGTTCATCGCCTGGGAGACCGGCGCATCGGTGAAGGACGTGTCGGCCGTCGTCCTCGGGGGCCACGGCGACCAGATGGTCTCCGTGCTCTCGGCGACCGCGGTCGGCGGAACGCCGATCCGGAAGCTCGTCTCGGAGGAGAGACTTGCCTCGCTGGTCGAGCGCACCGCGAAGGGCGGCGGCGAGGTCGTCGACCTCCTCGGAACATCCGCCTGGTACGCGCCGGGCGCCGCCGCCGCGCAGATGGTCGACGCGGTGATGCTCGACGAGAAGCGCGTGCTGCCGTGCACCGCCTACCTCGAGGGCGAGTACGGCATCGACGGCCTCTACATAGGCGTACCGGTGAAGCTCGGCGCGGCCGGCGTCGAGGCGATCCTGGAGGTCGAGCTCGACGAGTCGGAGACCTCCGCGCTGAAGAGCTCGGCGGACGCGGTCCGCGACGTCGTGGGAGTCCTGACCACCTAGAAACTGTTCGGCGGCTTCACCGCCGAACAGTTTCCGGCTACCTTCCCGCCTCGATGGAGTTCGGTCTGCGCGGCAGGACGGCGATCGTCTGTGGAGCCTCCTCCGGGCTCGGACTGGCAGCGGCCGAGTCGCTGGCCGAGGAGGGAGCGAACGTTGCGATGTTCGCGCGCCGGCGCGAGGAGCTCGAGCTGGAGGCGAACCGGATCGGCGCGCTCGCCGTACGGGGAGACGTGACGAACGCCAGCGACCTCGAGCGGCTGGTCGAGCGGACGGAGCAGGCGTTCGGGGCCGTCGACATCCTCGTGTGGAACTCGGGCGGCCCGCCCGCCATGCCACCGACCGCTGTCGACGACGATGCCCTCGAGTCGGCGTTCGAGCTGCTCCTGCAGCCGTTCGTCCGGCTGGTGCGCCTCTGCCTCCCCTACCTCGAGCGAAGCCCGGCAGGACGCATCGTCTGCATCACGTCGATCGCTGCGAAGGAGCCCGCCGGCAACCTCGTCCTCTCCAACACCATCCGCCCGGGCGTGACCGGCTTCGCCAAGTCGCTCTCGCGTGAGCTCGGCCCGAAGGGCATCACCGTGAACTGCGTCGGCCCGGGACGCATCGACACGCCGCGGATGAGCGAGCTGTACGGCGCCGACGGCCCGCCGCCGGACGAGGTGGAGGCGATCCCATTGCGCCGTCTCGGCACCCCGCGTGAGCTCGGCGACGTCATCTGCTTCCTCGCTTCGGACCGTGCCTCGTACGTGACGGGGACGACCATCATGGTCGACGGCGGCGCATCCCGCGGGCTCCTATGAGGTTCGTCACCGCCGGCCGGCTCTTCGTCCTCGGGCTGGTGCTGCTGGTGATCGCGATCGGCCTCGCGATCGTCCCTTCGAACGAGTACATCTTCCTTCCCGACAAGGCGCATCTCGTCGGCCCGCTGGTGAAGGTCCAGGGTGGGCACGCTCCGGCGCGCGGGGGCGTCTATTTCGTCGACGTACAGGTTCGGAAGGCGACCTGGCTCGAGAAGCTGTTCGGCGGGCTCCACGCCGGCGCCGACCTCGTCCCCGCCAGCGACGTCAACCCGCCCGGGGTCAGCGACACCCTGCGCCAGGCGATCGACGCCGAGGACATGCAGCGATCCCAGGTCATCGCCGCCGCCGTCGCGTTGCGCGCGCTCGGACGAAAGGTCGTCCTACGCTCGACGGGAGCGCTCGTCGACGCCGTCTTCGAAGGCGAGCCCGCAGTCGGCAAGCTCGCACCCGACGACGTCATCACGGCGATCGACGGCACGCGCGTCGACGGCCCGGCCGGCGTCTTCAAAGCGATGGCGAAGCACAAACCGGGCGACGTCGTGCGTTTTACGATCCGCCGCCTGCGCCGAACGCTCGTGGAGCAGATCCGCACGACCTCGGTCGCGGGACAACCCAAGCGCGCGATCGTGGGCATCCAGATCGAGTCCGCCGTGCAGATCAAGCTGCCGATCCGCGTGCGGATCGACGTCGGCAACGTCGGCGGTCCCTCGGCCGGCCTCGCGTTCGCGCTCGAGGTCATGGAGAAGCTGGGCCGCAACGTCGTCCACGGCCACAAGATCGCGGCCACCGGCCAGATCAACCCGGACGGGACCATCAGCGCGATCGGGGGCATCAAGCAGAAGACCTACGGCGCGCGCGAAGCGCATGTCGACGCGTTCCTCGTGCCCGTCGATGGGGACAACGCCAAGCAGGCTGAGAGATACGCGCACGGGCTCAGGATCATCCCTGTGAAGAACTTTCCACAGGCGTTGCGGGCTCTGGCAACGCTGCCACCTAACGCTTGAAATCGGCAGTTTTCGGCAGTCTGGAAGTTGCCGGAAAGTGCACGTTTTCCGTTTAGACAAGCCCTTTTTCGCCGCCTCGGGCGGTCGTAGGATGCGCCTCCGCACCGCCCGTCAGAAACCGTTTCGAGAGGCAGGACATGACCCGACAGAGCGCTCCGACCTGCGATGACTGCTACTTCCGCCGCCACGGCCTCTGCGCAATGAATCCGGAGCGTCCCTGTCCCACCTTCCGCGCGGCGACGCGCGCGCTGCAGCCGCCGCGCCAGCCACGTCTCGTCCCGCTTCAGCTCGCCGCGTCGGCGTAGCGTGTTTCCAGCACGGCCGCGAGCCGTGCGACGCCCTCGGCGATCTCGGCCGGCGACACGAAGCTGTAGGCCAGCCGCGCGGTGTCGGGATCGCCGCCGAAGTCGGGGCCTTTCACGAACGTGACACCCGATGCCTCGGCGCGACCGAGCAGGTCGGTCGAATCGACACCGTCGAGCTCGAGCCAGACGAAGTAGCCGCCGTCGGGCCGCGTCGTCCGGACGCCGGGCAACTCGCGGTCGAGCGCGTCGAGCATGGCGTCGCGCCGCAGGCGCAGCAGCTCGCAGACGCGCTCGAGGTTCGGCTCGAAGAGACCGCGACTGACGAACTCGTGCACCGTCGCCTGACCGAGCAGAACCGGGGTTATGTAGGTCGCGATCGCAGCCGCCTCGATCTCTCGTGCGAGCTGCTCCGGAAGCACGAACCACCCGACGCGCAATCCCGGGCTGATCGTCTTCGAGAACGACGAGCTGTACGCGGTCTCGCCGTCCGAGAGCTCGAAGAGCGACGGGAGCGGCTCGCCCTCGAACCGCACGAGCCCGTACGGATCGTCCTCCAGCACGAGGATCCCGTGCTCGCGCGCGAGCTCGCAGATCCTCCGGCGACGCTCGAGCGGCAATGTGCGGCCGCTCGGGTTCTGGAACGTCGGGATCAGGTAGAGCAGCGCCGGCGGCTCGCCCACGGAGAGCTCGCGCTCGAGCACGTCGGGATCGAGGCCGTCGTCGTCGCAGGGCAGTGCGACGATCTCGGCGCCCAGCCCGCGGAGGATCTTCAGCGAGCGGTCGTATGTGGGCCGCTCGACGAGCACGCGGCGCCCGACGGCGAGCCGCTGCGACAGGAAGACAAGACCCTGAAGCGAGCCGTTGGTGACGAACACGCGACCCGGCTCGATGCCGTGCCGCGCGGCGATCCACTCGCGCAGCGGCCCGTACCCGGCCGACGACCCGTACGAGAGGATGGTGCGCCCGTCGCGCTCGAGCGCCGCGCGCGCGCACTCCGCCAGCTGCTCGACGGGCAGGCATTCGGGCGCAGGCACCCCGCGCGCGAACGAGATCGTCCCCATCCACGCAGACTAGCGAGGGACGGGGTCAGACCCCCGGCAGGGGCTCAGACCCCTCCGTGTCCGAATCGGCCGAGCCTGCGCGCCAGCAGATGCTGACCATGAACGGCAGGTGCGAGATGTGCGTGTGGACGGTCAGCCACTCGAGGTCGACCTGCTCGCCGTCGCGCCGCGTGAAGCTCGAGGAGCCCCGCAGGAGCGGCGCGCGTTGCGTGCGCTCGATGACGGGTGACGCGCCGTCGGCCGTCAACTCCCCCACCGGCATCCCGATAAGCTCCTCGCGGCTCAGGCCCGTCAGCGTGCACGCGGCCTGGTTGACCGCCACGTAGTGCCTGTCTTCGTCCCAGACGAAGACGGCCACCTCCGCGAGCCCGTCGAGCGCCTCGGCGAGCAGCGACCGATGCAGGATCTCCTGATCCTTCTCGTCGAACACGAGCCTCCACGGCGCGAGCATAGGACGTTCTTAGGCCCAAAAGCCACAATGCGGACGTGAACACGAAGGTGCTCGTGGTCGACGACGATCCTGCCGTCCGCTCGGCGGTCGTCCGCGCGCTGCGCGTCGACTACGACGTGGACGAAGCCGCGGACGGGGCGGAGGCGCTGGCCCATCACTCCGCGGTGGCGGCCGACGCGATCGTGCTCGACCTGCTGATGCCCGGGATCGACGGGCTCGAGGTCTGCCGCGCGCTCCGGCGCCGGCAGGACCGCGTGCCGATCCTCGTCGTGACGGCCCGCGACGCCGTGTCGGACCGCGTCGAAGGGCTCGACGCAGGCGCGGACGACTACCTCGTCAAGCCGTTCGCGGTGGAGGAGCTGCGCGCCCGCGTGCGTGCCCTGCTCCGGCGGTCCGGCGCCGGCGACGACGTCCTCGGTTTCGCCGACGTCACGCTCGACCCCGCGACACGTGAAGCGTTTCGCGGCGAGCGCCGGCTGCAGCTGACACGCACCGAGTTCAACCTGCTCGAGCTCTTCCTGCGCAACCCGCGTCAGGTGCTGAGCCGCTCGCAGATCTACCAGCGCGTCTGGGGGTACGACTTCGGCGCGACGTCGAACGCGCTTTGGGTCTACATCGGCTACCTGCGCCGCAAGCTCGAAGAGGCAGGCGAGCCGCGCCTCCTGCACACCGTGCGAGGCGTCGGCTACGCGTTCCGCGAGGAGCCGTGACCTTCCGCCAGCAGATCACGCTGTACGCGGCCCTCGCGATCGCCGTCACGGTCGCGGGGACGTCCGTGGCGGTCTGGCTGATAGCGAAGCACGAGCTCTATCAGCAGCTCGATCAGACGCTGGCCATCCAGGCGGAGAGCACGGCGCCGTGGCGGAGCGGCGTGACCGACATCATCGGCTCCGATGGGTCACTCTCGGGACACATCGCGCTGCCGGTGACGTCACGCGCGATCGCCGTCGCAAAAGGAGAGAGCCCCCCGTACTACGTCAACACCTCCGTCGGGCCCATTCCCGTCCGTGAGCTTGTGGCTCCGCTTGCTCCCGGCACGGGCACCGCAATCGCGACAGTCGCCCCTCTCGCACCCACACAGCACGCGCTGGCGCGCATTCGCTTCTGGATCTTCCTGGTCGGCGGAATCGGGATCGCGCTCGCGGCTGCGCTCGCCGCCTTCGTCGCGACCGCGGTGCTGCGTCCGGTGCGCCGCCTGACGGCCGCCGCCGAGAGCGTCGCTGCGACGGGAGATCTCTCCGAGCGCGTCCAGGGCGGCGGCGAGGACGAGCTCGGCCGGCTCGCCACGCGCTTCAACGAGATGCTTGCGGCGCTCGAGACCTCCGTCGGCGCCCAGAGGCGACTCGTGGCCGACGCGTCGCACGAGCTGCGCACGCCGCTCACCGCCGCGCGCACCAACGTCGAGCTGCTTCGTGAGGGGAAGCTGTCCGACGAGGAGGCTCAGCGCGCGCTGCACGAAGCATCGGTCGAGCTCGACGCATTGACCACGCTCGTGTCCGACCTCGTCGAGCTGTCGCGGGGCGAAGAACGGAAACTGCGCTTCGAGCCCGTGCAGCTCGACGATCTCGTCGCGAGCGTCGTCGAACGGGCAAAGGCTCGCGCACCGCAGATGACGTTTGCGACCGCGCTCACGCCGACGCAGGTCGACGGCGATCCGATGCTGCTCGAGCGCGCGGTGTCGAACCTGATCGACAACGCCGTCAAGTGGAGCCCGCCGGGCGGTCCTATCGAGGTGACCGTCCGTGCAGGTGAGGTGGTCGTCGCCGACGGCGGCCCCGGCGTCGCAGAACAGGACCTGCCCCACGTCTTCGACCGCTTCTACCGCGCCGCCGCCGCGCGCGCGAAGCCGGGCGCGGGCCTCGGGCTCGCCATCGTCCGCGAGGCGGCGACGATCCACGGCGGCACGGCGACCGTCGAGAACGGCGCGCCCGGCGCCCGGTTCCGGCTGAGCCTCCCGGCGACCTAAGGCATTGCGGGCAGCTCGATCGAGAAGGTCGAGCCGGCGCCGACCGCGGACGTGACCGAGATCCGTCCGCCCATCCGCTCGACGAGCTCGCGGCAGATGTATAGGCCCAGCCCCGTCCCGCCGGCCGGAGGCCGGTGACTCGGATCGCCACGGTCGAACTTCTCGAAGATCCGCGCGCGGTCGCCGGGCGCAATGCCGATGCCGTGGTCCTCGATCTCGAGGCGCATCCGATCGCCGTCGCGCGTCGTCCTGACGACGATCGCACCGCCGTCGGGCGAGTACTTCACGGCATTGTCGAGCAGGTTCATCAGCACCTGCTGCAGGCGGTTGCGATCGCCGATCACTGTGCCGTCGGCCCTCGCGTCCTCGCTGACCGACACCGAGCCGGGCATCGTGCCGGCCAGTGCGTCGATCGTCTCGTGAACGAGCTCGGTGATGTCGACCTGCTCGGCCGCGAAGGAGACCTCGTCACGGTCGAGACTGCCCGCGAGCAACACGCTCTCCGTCACCTGCGCGAGCCGCGTCGACTGCGACACGATCATCTCGAGCAGCTGCCGCGTCGTGCCGTCCGGCAGCGCGACATCGTTGCGCAGCAACGTCTTTGCGGCGCCGAGAACGGCAGTCATCGGCGTGCGCAGCTCGTGAGAGACGGTAGCCACGAAATCGTCCTTGCTCGCCTCGAGCTGCCGTTCGGCCGTCATGTCGCGAAACGCGTACACGACTACCTCCTCACGCGCGCGAACCGCGACGAACGAGAGCCAGAGCTCCTCGCGGCGGCCCTCGACCGGCAGTGTCACCGGCCGGGGCCGTTCCTCGTGCCCCGCCACCGGGACCGACTCGGCCACGGTGGACCAGCCGGCGCCGAGGGAGGCGAGCTCGGCGTCGCGAACCGACTCCGCCGACCGGCCGGTGATGCTCTCCGCGGCGTGATTCCAGAACCGCACCAGACCCGCGGCATCGAGCGCGAAGATCCCGTCGCCGACTGCTTCGAGCACCTGCGCCGCACGCTCACGCTCGACCGCGGTGGCATGCTCTGCCGCAGCCGTCGCCTCCAGGCGCAGCCGCTCCTCATGCAGCCGCGCGTTTCGGACCGACGCGCCGAGCTGCGCGACGATGCCCTCGGCGAGCTCGAGCTGGCTCTCGTCGTACGTCGTGTGGTCGCTCATCAGCTGAACGACGCCGACGACGTGCCCTTCGTGCTTGATCGGCAGCATCATCGCCGCCTGCGCCTTCGGCGGCCCCTCGTCCGGGACCCGCCGCATCGTCCCCTCGCTGTCTACGTCGTAGTACGTGCCCGAGTCCTGCACGCGGCCGGCGACGTCGTTCGTCAGCAGCGGCTCGCCCGTGCGGATGACCTCGCTCTGCATCCCGCCCTGCGCCTGGAGCGTCAGCGGCGGGAAGATCGAGACGTCGAGCAGCTCGCCGTCGACCCACGCGAAGTCGCAGCGGATCGTGCCGGTCTCTACCTCGAAGGACGAGACGACGACGCCGTCGTGCGGGATCGCCTCGGCCATGATCTCCCGGAAGCGCTCGTAGACGCGCTGCGGCTCGAGCGTCTCGCCGAGATACCGCGCCGCCTGCAGCAGCAGCCGAGCGGTCTCGACCTCCCCCCTTGCCACGCCGGAATGATGCAGCAAGGAGGGCGCGCCTACGAGGCGGCAGCGACGAGCTCGGCGACCTCCGTCGGCGTCGTGCCGACCGTGATACCCACCGCCTCGAGAGCGTCCTTCTTCGCCTGCGCGGTGCCCGACGAGCCCGAGATGATCGCGCCGGCGTGGCCCATCGTCTTGCCGGGCGGCGCCGAGAAGCCGGCGATGTAGGAGAACACCGGCTTGGTCATGTGCTCGGCGACGAAGCGCGCCGCCTTCTCCTCCTCGTCACCGCCGATCTCGCCCACGAGCACGACCTTCTCCGTCTCCGGATCCGCCTCGAACTTCTGGAGGATGTCGATGAAGCCGGAGCCGACGATCGGATCGCCGCCGATGCCGACGATCGTCGAGTTGCCGACGCCGCGTTGCGCGAGCTCGTGGCCGATCTGGTACGTCAGCGTGCCCGAGCGCGAGACCAGGCCGATCGAGCCCGGTCGAAATACCTCGGCCGGGATGATCCCGACGTTCGCCTTTCCCGGTGAGAGAACGCCCGGGCAGTTCGGCCCGATCATCGTCACGCCCTTCGGGCGGATGTAGGTGTAGATGCGCAGCATCTCGTGCGCCGGTACATGCTCGGTGATGCAGATCACCGTCTCGATCCCGGCATCGACGGCTTCGTACACGGCGTCGGGCGCGAACCGTGCCGGCACGAACACGAGCGTGGTGTTGGCGTTCGTCTCCGCGACCGCCTCGGCGACGGTGTCGAAGACCGGGATGCCCTCGACGTCCTGTCCGCCCTTGCCCGGGGTGACGCCGGCGACGACGTTCGTCCCGTACGAGCGGTTGCGAAGGCCGTGGAAGCGGCCTTCCGATCCCGTCAGCCCGGCGACCACGAGGCGCGTGTCGTTGTCGACGACGATCGCCACTTACGCCTTCACTCCTTTGAGGACGAGGGTCGGGAGCTTCATCCAGCCGTCGACGATCCTGTCTCCGAGGAGCTCACGGACGCGCACGCGATCGTCGTCGGGCGTGCCGGCCCGCTCGAGCCACGGCTCGATCTCCAGCGGTCGCTCCATGAAGCGCTCCTCCGCCACGCGCAGGCCGGCGCCCTCGAGGAACATGCGCCATTCGGCGGCGCCGTAGTTGCGCACGTGGCTCGGATCGCGGACGCGATCGGCCTCTTCCGACACCTCGCTGACGAACGTGTTGTCGCAGATCACCACGCGGCTCTTCGCGACGCGCGCCATCTCCTCGACGGCGGCGACCACGTCTTCGAAGTGATGGCCGGCGAGACGGCATGCGACGGCGTCGAAGCTCGCGTCCGCGAACGGGAGATCCTCGGCGGGCGCCGTCGTGTCGGCCCGCATGCCCGGCGCCGGGTCGACGGTGACAACCGTCGCGCCGCGCTCGCGCAGGCGGCGCGCAACGTGGCCGCCGCCGGTTGCGACGTCGAGCACCGTCACGCCCTCGGCGGGCTCGCACCACTCGACGACGAGATCGAGGTCGTCTCCCGCCGCGTGGATCGCGCTGGTGCGGTACGCCTCGGCTCTGTCATCCCAGACACTCATGCCGCGAGCTCGACCGCCTTTCGCGCCGCGTCGAGCATCGTCGGCTCGACGTACAGGTTGGACTGCGCCGCCTCCACGAGCAGCCGCCGGCCCTCTTCCGCGTTCGTGCCGTCGAGCCGGACGACGATCGGCACCGTGATCTCGATGCGCTTCAGCGCCTCGAGGATGCCGCGGGCCACCTCGTCGGTGCGCGTGATGCCGCCGAAGATGTTGAAGAAGATCGAGCGAATCTGGGCGTCGCGCATGATCACCTCGAGCGCGTCGACGACGCCTTCCGCGTTGCCGCCGCCGCCGAGGTCGCAGAAGTTGGCCGGCCGTCCGCCGGCGACGACGACCACGTCGACGGTCGACATCGCGAGACCCGCGCCGTTCCCGAGGATGCCGACGGAACCGTCGAGCTTGACGTACGTCACACCCTTCTCGCGCGCGAACGCCTCGAGCGGGTCGGCCGCCTTCGTGTCGCGATATTCGGCGATGTCGGGATGCCGGTACAGCGAGCTGTCGTCGACGGTGAACTTCGAGTCGAGCGCCTTGACCTCGCCGTCCGGCGTCACGATCAGCGGGTTGATCTCGCAGAGCATGGCGTCGCACTCGATGAAGCAGCGATAGAGCTTCTCGACGATCGCCGCGATCTGTTTCTGCTCGCCCGGGTCGTCGACGCCCGCGCCGTACACGAGGCGCCGCGCAATCCACGGTTGAAAACCCTCCAGAGGATCGACGTGCAGGCGGACCAGCGCCTCCGGATTGGTGGACGCGACCTCCTCGATCTCCACCCCGCCCTGGGTGGTGAACATGAGCAGCGGCTTCTTCGCCCCGCGGTCGAACGTGACGGAGAGGTAGTACTCCTTTGCGATATCCGAGGCGCGCTCGATCCAGAGCTTCTCGACGACGTGGCCGCGGATGTCGAGCCCGATGATGTCGCGCGCCTTCGCCTCGGCGTCGGCGGGATCGTCCGCGAGCTTGACGCCGCCGGCCTTACCCCGGCCGCCGGTGAGCACCTGCGCCTTGACGACGACGGGGCCGCCGAGCTCCTCCGCGGCGGCGCGCGCCTCGTCGGCGCTGACCGCCAGACGCCCGTCCGAGACGGGGATCCCGAAGCGCCTGAAGAGCTCCTTGCCCTGATACTCGTACAGGTCCACGGCGGCGCACGATAGCGAGCGGCGTCTTCCCGGACGGCAGGTAGCCTCGAGACATGGACGCGATCGTCGTCGACGACCTCCGGAAGCACTACGGCGACGTGCGGGCGCTCGACGGCGTCTCGTTCGGCGTGCGCGAGGGCGAGGTCTTCGGGCTGCTGGGGCCGAACGGCGCAGGAAAGTCGACGACCGTTCGCGTGCTCGTCACGCTGACGAAGCCTGACTCCGGCATCGCCTCCGTCGCCGGACATGACGTACTGCGCGAGCCGGCCGCGGTGCGGCGCGCGATCGGATACGTGCCTCAGGACTCGGGTGTCGACCGGTTCGCCACCGGCCGCGAGAACCTGCTGCTCCAGGGCCGTGTGCAGGGAATGGGCGGCGACGCGCTGCGGCGGCGCGCGGACGAGCTGCTCGAGCTGGTCGGCATCGCGGACGCCGCCGACCGCGTCGTACGCACGTACTCGGGCGGCATGCGGCGCCGGCTCGACATCGCGCTCGGCCTCGTCCATCGACCACGCGTGCTCTTCCTCGACGAGCCGACGACGGGACTCGATCCCGAAGCGCGCGTTGCGATGTGGGAGGAGGTCTCACGACTCGCCGAGGCCGAGTCATTGACGATCCTGTTGACGACGCACTATCTCGAGGAGGCGGACAACCTCGCCGATCGGCTGGCGATCGTCTCGCAGGGCAAGATCGTGGTCGAGGGAACGCCGACGGAGCTGAAGGCACGGCTACAGGGAGACGCCGTCCACGTGGAGCTCGACAACGGCGCCGTCGACGACGCGCAGCGCGTGCTCGTCTCCGTCGGAGCGCGACCGGAGCAGGTGCTAGGCAGCCGCACGATCGTCTCGCGCGTAGACCACGGCGGCCGCGCAGTGCCGGGGATCATCTCGGCGCTCGAGCATGCGGGGATCGGCGTCGCGTCGGTGTCGGTCTCGCGGCCGTCGCTCGACGACGTGTACCTGCACTTCACCGGGCGCGACTTCACGTCGGAGGACCGCGGAGAGTGAGGTCTCACGTTCCTGGGACGACGCTGGAAAGCGAGCCAAGCACGTGGCGCGGAGGGCAGTACGACCGGTACGGCCGAGCGCCACGTGCGCAGGATCGCGCGGCCAGCGTGGTCAGCCTTCGGCGGAGCCCGGCTCCGCCGGGCGGCTGCCGAAGGCGGCCGGGGAGGTGAGCGTGCTCAGCCACACCTGGTACATGACGGTGCGCCAGGCGCGCAACCTGATGCGCGAGCCGATCTGGATCGTGCTGCTGCTCGTCCAGCCGATGGTCTGGCTGCTTCTCTACGGCCAGCTCTTCAAGAACGTGACCCGGCTCGGCGGTTTCGGAACCGGCTCCTACATCACGTTCCTCGCTCCCGCGATCGTCGTCATGAACGCGTTCTTCGGGGCCACGTGGAGCGGAATGTCGATGATCACCGACCTCGACCGCAAGGTCGTGGAGCGATTCCTCGCGACACCCGCGTCGCGGTTCTCGATCGTGCTCTCGCAGATCGTCCGCTCGGCGATCACGGCTGCGATCCAGGCGGTGATCATCCTGCTCGTCTCGCTCGCGCTCGGCGTCCACATTCACACCGGTGTCGCGGGCTGGCTGGTGATCATCGTCGCCGCGATCCTCGTCAACAGCGCGTTCGCCGGTATCTCGCAGGCGATCGCACTGCTCACGCGCCGCGAGGCGACGATGATCGCCGTTGCGAACTTCATCGGCCTGCCGCTGCTCTTTCTCTCGTCGACGATGATCGCCCGCACGCAGATGCCCCACTGGATGCAGACGGCGGCGAAGTTCAATCCGGTGGACTGGGGCGTCCGCGCAGCGCGTGAGGTCGTCCTTCCGGGGACGTCGTGGGGGACGGTCGGCTGGCACCTGCTCCTGTTGCTCGGCCTGTCGGCGCTCACCGCCGCGTGGGCGACGTGGACCTTCGGCGCCTACCAGCGCAGCCTCTAGGCGTCCGACCGTCACGATCACGTAACACAGCCACGCCCCGAACCGGCGTGGCTCGAGGCGGCATGTCCGGCGGCAGCCGTCCCTACCGGACCGGCACGGGAGTGTGACAAGTTCGCGCAATGCGAGCCTGGCCGGGCCGCGGCGTCGTACGATCCGGACGCCCCACGCAGCCGGCCGCGGCGGTGACGCGGAAGGGGACAGGTCGCCATCCGCGGGGGCGCGACACGACTCGCCGCGGTCCGAGGACCGGGAACCGTGCTCGACCCGCCGTTACGAGATGACGCAGATGGCCTGGCCGATCGTGACGGCCTGGCCGGCCGCGACCGCCAGCTCCGAGACGACGCCCGACGCGTGGGCCGTGACCTCGTTCTCCATCTTCATCGCCTCGACGATGCAGATCACCGCGCCGGCATCGACCTCGTCGCCGTTCGCAACCTTCACGTCCAGCACCGTCCCCTGCATGGGGCTCACGACCTCGTCCGAGCCGGCTCCACCCCGCCCCGCGCTGGAGCGATCGCGCCTGCGCCTCGCCAGCTCGCGGTACGGCGGCTCTGGAACGAGCACCTTCACCGTCACCCGGCGCCCGTCGACCTCCGCGGTCGTCTGCCGCTCGAGCGCGGCGGCGGTGGCGGACGGAGCAGGCGTTGTCGGCAGGTCCGACAGCTCTTCCGCGAGCGCGGCGAGCTCCGGCGACTCGACGATGCCCGCGCACGTCGTCCCCGCGCGGAAGCAGGGATGGTCGACCAGCGCACGATGGAAGCCCACCAGCGTCTTGACGCCTTCGATCTGGAACTCGGAGAGCGCACGAAGCATGCGCCCGATCGCGTGCTCGCGGTCGGCGCCGCGGACGATCAGCTTCGCGATCATCGGGTCGTAGAGCGGCGAGATCTCCGAGCCTGCGGTCACGCCCGAGTCGACGCGCACGCCCGGACCCGACGGCTCCCGGTACACCGTGATCCGCCCCGGCGACGGCAGGAAGCCGTTCGACGGATCCTCAGCGTTGATGCGGCACTCGATCGCGTGGCCCTGCAGCCGGATCTCGTCCTGCGAGAACTCGAGCCGCTCGCCGGCCGCGATCTGTAGCTGCGCCCGCACGATGTCGACCCCGCCGGCGATCTCGGTGATCGTGTGCTCGACCTGGATGCGGGTGTTCATCTCCATGAAGAAGTACTGCCCGTCGGGCGCAAGCAGACCTTCGATCGTGCCGGCCGACCGATAACCGCAGGCCCGCGCAGCGTCGACGGCGATCTTCCCGATCGTCGAGCGCAACTCGGTGCCCACCGCCGGCGACGGGGTCTCCTCGATCAGCTTCTGGTGCCGCCGCTGCAGCGTGCAATCCCGCTCGCCCAGGTGGATGACGTTCCCGTGCGAGTCGGCCAGCACCTGCACCTCGACGTGCCGCGGGTCCTCGAGGTAACGCTCGACGTACACCGACGAATCGGCGAAGTACGACAGACCTTCGCGCTGCGCCGACTCGAACGCCTGCGCCGCCTCGGCGGCCGAGCCCACGACCTTCATCCCCTTGCCGCCGCCGCCCGCAGCCGCCTTGATCAGCAGCGGGTAGCCGATCTCCTCGCCGATCGCCACGACCTCGTCCGCGCTCGCGAGCGGCTCGGTCGTGCCCGGAATGATCGGAACGCCCGCGTCGCGCATCGCCTGACGGGCGCGCGTCTTCGAGCCCATCAGCTCGATCGCGGCCCCCGGCGGCCCGATCCAGACGAGGCCCGCGTCCTCGACGGCCCGCGCGAACGCTGCGTTCTCGGCCAGGAAGCCGTAGCCCGGATGGACCGCCTCGGCGCCGGAGCGATGGGCGGCGTCGAGCAGCTTCTCGACGGCGAGATAGCTCTCGGCGGCCGTCGCCCCGCCGAGCGCGAAGGACTCGTCGGCGAACGTCGGATGCAGCGCGCCCCGGTCGACGTCGGAGTAGACGGCCACCGACCGGATCCGCATGTCTCGGAGCGTCCTGAAGACGCGGATCGCGATCTCGCCCCGGTTCGCGACAAGGACCTTCCCGAACACAGGTCGTATTCTCCTTGTCGATGACCCTCGCCGACCAGCTCACCGTCGCTCGGGCGGTCGCGGTCCCGATCGTCGTCGCCCTGTTCGCGATCTCGTTCAAAGGCCACGACTACTGGGCGACCGCCGTGTTCTGCGTGGCGATGGCGACGGACTGGTTCGACGGGCGGATCGCGCGGGCGAGCGGCCGCACCTCCTCGTTCGGCTCGCTGCTCGACCCCGTGGCGGACAAGCTGCTCGTGCTGGCAACACTCGTGGTACTGCTCGACCAGCACGTCTTCCGTGCCTGGATGGTCGCGGCGATCGTGGCGCGCGAGCTGCTCGTCTCCGGGCTGCGGCTGGCGGCGCTGGAGCGCGGCGTCGTGATTCCTGCCCGCGATCTCGCGAAGCTGAAGACGTGGTCGCAGGCGGTCGCGGCCGCCGTCGGCGGGCTCGCCGCCGCGGGCGTGTGGTCACACGACGTCGCGTTGTGGGCGATCGGCGTCGCGCTCGCGCTGACGTGGATCTCCGGGCTCGACTACGCCCGATCGGCGCCGCGAGTTCTCAGGGCGTCCTCCTAGCCGGGGCGTCCTCCTAGCCGGCGACGGCGGTGTCGCCGCGGGCGCGGCACCACGAAGCAAACGCCGCCCACGCGCCGAGATACTCCGAGAGCTGCCGCAGGCCGTCCTCGACCTCCGCCCGCACCGCGAAGGTGCAGTGGATGCAGTACGGCCGGTCGGGAAGCGCGTCGTGTTCCCCGCACCTGATGCACATGGCACAGGTGCAACGTTGCAGAGCACCCAGCCGTTACGGCTCGAGCGCTTCGTCGATCCCCGCCTGCCACCAGGGATCGGGCTCGGAGCCTGCCTGCAGCAGCTCCTCCACCGCCGCCCCGACGGCCTCCGGCTGTTCGGGATCGAGCTCGACGTCCACGCGTTCAGAGCGGAATGTTGCCGTGCTTGCGCGGCGGGCGCGGCTCGCGTTTCGTGATCGCCGTCTTCAGCGCATCGATCAGCACCGGACGCGTGCGCCGAGGCTCGATCACCTCGTCGACGTATCCGCGCTCGGCAGCCGTGTACGGATTCGCAAACCGCTCGCGGTAGTCGGCGATCAGCTCCTCTCGCCGCGCTTCCGGGTCGTCGGCTGCTTCCAGCTCGTGCCGGAAGATGATGTTGACGGCACCCTCGGGCCCCATCACCGCGACTTCGGCCGTCGGCCAGGCGAAGTTGAAGTCGGCGCGGACATGCTTCGAGCTCATGACGTCGTAGGCCCCGCCGTACGCCTTGCGTGTGATCACCGTCAGCTTCGGCACGGTCGCCTCGCAGTACGCGTACAGGAGCTTCGCGCCGTGACGGATGATCCCGCCCCACTCCTGCGCCGTCCCCGGCAGGAACCCCGGGACGTCGACGAACGTCACGAGCGGGATGTTGAAGGCGTCGCACGTCCGGACGAAGCGCGCCGCCTTCTCGGACGACGAGATGTCGAGCACGCCCGCGAGCGCCTTCGGCTGGTTTCCGACGACCCCCACCGACCAGCCGCCGAGCCGCGCGAAGCCGCACACGATGTTCTCGGCGAAGAGCGGCTGGATCTCGAGGAACTCGCCGTCGTCGACGATCGCGGTGATCGCCTTCTTGATGTCGTACGGATGCGTCGGCTCGTCCGGCACGAGCTCGTCGAGCTCCGGCGCCTCGCGGTCGACCGGATCCGTCGGCGCGTCGTACGGCGTCGGGTGCTTGTTCGACTGCGGCAGGAAGCTCAGCAGATAACGCGCGTCCTCGAGCGCGGCCTCCTCGTCGGGGGCGATCAGGTGCGCGACGCCGGACTTGGACGCATGCGAGAGCGCTCCGCCGAGCTCCTCGAACGTCACCTCTTCGCCGGTCACGGTCTTCACCACGTCGGGACCGGTGATGAACATGTACGAGCTTCCCTCGACCATCAGGACGAAGTCGGTCATGGCGGGCGAGTAGACGGCGCCGCCGGCGCACGGGCCCATCACGAGCGAGATCTGCGGGATCACCCCGGAGCTCTGCACGTTGCGCCAGAAGATCTCGGCGTAGCCCGCGAGGGACACGACGCCCTCCTGGATCCGCGCCCCGCCCGAGTCGTTGATGCCGATCACCGGGCAGCCGTACTTCGCGGCGAGGTCCATGACCTTGCAGATCTTCTCGGCGAAGACCTCGCTCAACGAGCCGCCGAAGACCGTGAAGTCCTGGCTGAAGACGAAGACCCTCCGGCCGAAGATCGTCCCGTAACCGGTGACGACGGCATCACCGTAGGGGCGCCGCTCGAGCATCCCGAAGTTCGACTCGCGGTGGCGGACGTACCGGTCGAGCTCGACGAACGAGCCGGCGTCGCAGAGCTTCTCCGCCCGCTCGCGAGCGAGGAGCTTGCCCGCCGCGCGCTGCCTCCCGACCGCCTTCTCCGAGCCTGCGTGGCGCGCCTCCCTGCGCAGCTCCTCCAGCCACTCGAGCTTGTCCTTGGTCGTGTCGTGCGTCTCCTTCTCGGCGCGTGCCACGCAGGAGAGCCTAGTGGTTGCCCCGACAAGTTCCACTTGTCCGGCCGACCACTACTGTCTGACAGTGGTGGAAATCGATCGTTCGACGGTCTGGCCGTACGACGAGCACGGGCAGCCGCGCGAGTTCGTCTACCAGCGCTACGGCCATCCGACGGGGTCGGAGGCGGAGCGCGCACTCGGAGCGCTCGAGGGAGGCGAGGCGCTGCTCTTCGGTTCCGGAACGTCGGCGGTGCTCGCCTCCGTCTTTGCGCTCACCGAGCCGGGGAAGACGGTTGCCCTGGCGGAAGGCGCGTACTTCGGCACCGGCGTGACGTTGCGGGAGCTCGAGCGGTGGGGTCTGCGCGTCGTCGAGTTCGACCAGACGGGGTCGCCGCCTCCCGCGGACGTCGTCTGGGTGGAGTCGCCGGCGAACCCCGTCCTGACCGTGCCCGACTGGGGTGCGGTTCGGGCCCACCGTGGGCGCGTCGTCTGCGATGCGACGCTTTCGACGCCGGTCTACCTGCGGGCGCTCGACGAGGGCGCCGACGTCGTCCTCCATTCGGCGACGAAGTTCCTCACCGGCCACCACGACGCACTCATCGGTGCGTTGGTCGTCCGTGACCCTGCTCTCGCCGACCGCCTCCGGGAGATCCGGACGCGGCTCGGACTGACGGCCTCCCCGGACTCGGCGGCGTCCCTGCTCCACGGTCTGGAGACGCTCGAGCTGCGGATGCAACGGCACACCGAGTCGGCCACGGAGCTCGCCCGGCGGCTCGGCGCCCACCCTCGCGTCGTGAACGTCCGCTATCCGGGACTCGGCGGCGTGATCTCCTTCGACGTCGAGGGAGACCCGATCCCGGTCGAGACGGCGACGCGCCTGATCCGCAACCAGACCTCCCTCGGGGGCTTCGTCTCGTCGATGGAGAGCCGCCATCGCTGGGAGGGCGACCGCATCCCCGTCGGGCTGCTACGGCTGTCGGTCGGGCTCGAGGACGTCGACGAGCTGTGGGCCGACCTCGAGTCGGCGCTCGCCGGCTAAAGCCGGAGGAGGGACTCGAACCCTCGGCCCTTCCCTTACAAGGGGAATGCTCTGCCAGCTGAGCTACTCCGGCGCACCCACATGGTAGGCGGGGCCGCCGCTATCCGTCTTGGACATTGTCCGTTTTGGCAACGAACCATCCGAGCTGATCGGCAAGATTCCATGGTGCGGCATCCGAAGGCGATTGGCGACCGGTCGACGATGATGATCATGCTCGCGCTTCGCGAGCAGGGCTTCGACGTCTACCTGCCGTTCGGCGAGAACACACGATGCGACTTGATCACTGACCGAGACGGTCGGCTATCCCGTGTCCAATGCAAGACCGGGCGGCTGATCGCCGGAGCCGTCCATTTCTGTCCGTGCAGCACCTACGGGCATCACCGCAACCCAAAGATCCAACGCCGGTCATACATCGGGGAGATCGACGAGTTCGCGGTCTATTGCCCCGCGACACGCGCCGTGTACCTGATCCCCATCGGCGATGTCCAGACCAGGACTTCGGCGGCGTTACGGGTCGACCCGGCACGCAACGGTCAAGCGAGGAAGATCCGACGGGCGGCTGCGTACGAAATCGCGAAGATCGACGTCTACTAAACGGACGGGCGAAGCTCGCATCCTTACGGCGTCTGCGGCGTTCTGAGGACGCTCTACGCCAAAACCTGGCGGCCGAGCTGGTGGTTCAGGATCTTGCGCTTCACGCGCTGCAGCGCGTTGTCGATCGTCTTCGTGTCGCAGCCGAGCTCCAACGCCATCTGCTCGTACGACGAGCCTTCGAGGTAGAGGCGCAGCGCGTCCGCCTCGAGCGACGACAACGTCGTCGACAGGCACCCGACGAGCGCCTGCAGCTCCTCGGTGGAGATCACGCAGACCGACGGGTCGTTGACGCTCGGCCCGGGCAGCGCATCGCCGAGGGTGACGTCGCCGTCGCCCTCCTGCCCCGCCGGCGTGTAGCTGAACGACACGTACGTGTTCAGCGGCGCGTGCTTGAACCTCGTGGCAGTCTTGATCGCCGTGATGATCTGGCGGGTCACGCACAGCTCGGCGAACGACCGGAACGACGTCTCCTTGTCCGGCCGGAAATCCCGCACCGCCTTGTAGAGGCCGACGAGTCCCTCCTGGATGAGATCCTCCGAGTCGCCGCCGGCGAGGAAATAGGAGCTCGCCTTCAGCCGGACGAAGGACGTGTAGCGGCGGATCAGCTGATCCATCGCGGCGCTGCTGCCGTTCCGCGCCTTGAGCACGAGCTGGAGATCCTCCAGCTCGCGTTGAACCTTCTGCGGGCTCTTCGGTGCGGTTGCAGGACGAGCGGCCACGATTGGGACCCCCGTATTTGCGGACGTTTCGGGCTCTCCTTCCTCGCCCTGCGCGAGAAAGTCTCACCCTGAGGTTGAGATGAACTTAGCAAGGTCCCGCAAAGAAGACAAGCCCTACTTGCGGTGGACCCGTTTACTCTCCTCGGCGCAGCCGCTCGAGGCGGGCCCTCGTCTCGTCGTCGAGCCTCCCGGACAACCCCCGGGGACCGGACTCGACGTGCTTCGGCGACTCGAGCTCGCGGAAGAACGTCCGGGAGGAGACCTTCGCCACCTGGACGCCGGCGGCGGCCGCCACGGTCGAGTCGCTCGTGACGAGCACGACGTCCTCGGCGGCCCGATGCTCGGCCGCGAGGCGCTCGAGCACGGTGTCCGCATTCGCGGCGTACCGCACCTCGAGCGGACCGCGTACGGCGTCCTCCCCCGCTCCGTCGAACACGACCACGCCGTGTGCACCGCGGAGCGCGACGAAGCTCGCGAGCGCGTCCACCAGCTCGCGGGTGTCCACGAACGGACCTGCGTGCAAGAGGTTGTAGCCGTCGAACAGGTAGAGCGTCTCAGCCATCGCGTTGCCGGCGTGCCTCGTAGAGGAGGATCGCCGCGGCGACGCTCACGTTCAGCGACTCGACGCGCCCAACGAGCGGAATCGACACGAGCGCATCGCACGTGCGGCGTACGAGCGGCCGCAGCCCCTTGCCCTCGGCGCCGAAGACGAGCGCGACACCGCCGGACAGATCGGTCTCCCACATCGACGCCGCCGCGCCGTCGCCCGCTGCACCGTAGACCCAGAGTTGCGGGCCCTTCACCTCTTCGAGGTAGCGCGCGAGGTTCGTCACGACCGCGATCGAGAGGTGCTCGATAGCTCCCGCAGACGCGCGCGCGACGGCCGGGGTGACGATCGCCGAGCCGTGCGCCGGAAGGACCACGCCGCTCGCGCCCGCCCCGTCGGCGCTGCGGCAGACGGCGCCCAGGTTGCGCGGGTCGGTGACGCGGTCGAGGACGGCCAGCAGCGGCCGCTCGACCGCCGCCAGCTCGTATGCGTCCGCGTACCGGTACGGCTCGACGAACGCCACGACGCCCTGGTGGTCCCGGGTTCCGGCGCGCTCGGAAAGCTCACGCTCGAGCTTGCGCCTCGGCTTCTCCTGCGCGAGCCACGACTCGGACTTCAGCGCACGGTCGGTCGCCCAGACCTCGATCACCTCTCGACGCCCGCGGAGCGCCTCACGCACCGCCCGGCGGCCGTAGACGAAGTCGTCCGCCGTCACAGCCGGACGAGCCGCGATCCCGCGGGCTCGTCGACGACGTCGAAACCTCGGCCGCGGATCGCCTCGCGCAGCTCGTCGGCGCGCTGCCAGTCCTTACGGTCGCGCGCCTCGTCGCGCTCCTGCCGGAGCCGGTCGATGTCGTCGTCGGCCAGAGGGCGCTCGCCGAGCCCGAGCCCGAAGACGGCGAGCCCGCGGTCGAGCAGATCCCAGTACCCCCTCGAGCGCCACTCGTGCAGCAGCGCGAGCGCCTCCGGCGTGTTGAAGTCGTCATCGAGGGCCGCGGCGAAGCGGCTCCATTCGTTGCCGTCCGGGGTCGCCTCGGGAACGCGGTACGCGTCCTGGAACGACGACCATTGCGCAGCCGCCTGCCTCACCGTGTCGTCCGAGTAGTCGATCGGCTTTCGCCAGTGGCCGCTGAGGAAGAAGACGAGCAGCGGCTCGCGCCCCCATCGCTCCAGCGCTTCTCGGATCGTCTCGATGTTCCCGATCGACTTGTGCATGTCGTCGCCGGTCGAGCGAAGCATCCCGTTGTGCATCCAGATGCGTGCGAACGGACGCCCGACCGACCGCGACTGCGCGACCTCGTTCTCGTGGTGCGGGAAGACGAGGTCGAGGCCTCCTCCGTGGATCTCGAATGCGGGCCCCAGCAGCAGCTCGGCCATCACGGAGCATTCGATGTGCCAGCCCGGCCGCCCGCGGCCCCACGGCGAGTCCCACCACGTGTCCTCCGTCGCCGGCTTGTTCGCCTTCCAGAGGGCGAAGTCGCGCGGGTCCTCCTTGAGCGGGCTCGGCTCCTCCTGCGCCTCGACCTGGTCGGGGCGCTGGCCCGAGAGCCGTCCGTACTCGGGGAAGCTCGCAACGCGGAAGTAGACGTCGCCGCCCGATTCGTACGCGTGCCCCGTCTCGATCAGCTCGCCGATGAACGCCACGATCTCCGGCACCGTCTCCGTCGCCTTCGGGAGATGGTCGGGCATCCCCAGACCGAGGTCGCCGGTGTCCTCGAGGTACCAGCGGGTCGCGTCCGCCGCGAGTGCGGCGCTCGCACCGGGGGCGGCGTCGTAGATCTTGTCGTTGATGTCCGTGATGTTGTGGACGAGGATCGCCTCGTACCCCGTGAGCCGCAGCCACGAGCGCAGCCACATGCCGAGCACGAACGGCCGCGCGTTGCCGATGTGGGCGCGCGCGTACACCGTGGGACCGCAGAAGTACATCCGGACGGGCCCGGGCTGCGCCGGCAGCTCGACGAGCGACCGCGACGACGTGTCGTAAAGACGCACGAGGCTAGGGTAGTGCGCGGCGAACAGCCTCGTCGCGCGGCAGCGCGGCGACGACGGCCCACAGCTCGGGGCCGTGCTCCGCGCCGGTCAACGCGACGCGCAGCGCCCGCAGGTTGCCGCCGACGGCCTTCAGCTCGCGGACGAGCGCGCGCGACTTTTCGGCGCCGATCGTCTCCGGCAGCGGCGCCCGTAGCTCGACGAACCGCTCGAGGGTCGGAGCATCGAGCAACAGTCTGTTCCTTGGGGGCTCGAGGACGCCCGCCGCGAGCCCGCGGGCCTCGACGAGATCGTGGGCGCCTCGCAGGAGCGGCGCCGCGGCTTCGGGGACGCCGACCCGCGCCGCCAGCTCCTCGTCCGTGAGGGCCGCGAGGACGTCGACCGACAGCGAGCGGATCCGCGCAAGGTCGAGGCGGACGTCGTGCCGCGGCAACCCGAGCTCGTCGAGGTACTCGCGCACGGCCTCGGCCGGGAACCCCGCCTCGCGGAGCGAGGCGACCGTCGCGCCCTCCGCACGCTTCGAGAGCTTCTTGCCGTCCTCGCCGACGATGAGCCCGTGGTGGACGACTTCCGGAGGCTCGTGGCCGAGGGCGCGGTGCAGCGCAGCGTGGAGCTCCTCGTTGGCCCGGTGGTCGGAGCCGCGGAGGACGTGCGTGATCCCGTAGTCCCAGTCGTCGACGACGCTCGCGAGATGGAAGGTCGGCGAGCCGTCCTCGTCCCGCCAGAGCATCACCCCCTCGAACCGCTGCGGCAACCCGGCTTCGCGGGCAGCGGCGAGGTGCCGGTCGCGGCGCTCGCTCTGGCGCACCGGTCCCTCGTCCCAGCCGACGCCGAGCCAGCGCAGATCCTCGACGATGCGCTCTTCCCCGCCCGGGACGTTCCGGGCCGGATCGGTGTCGTCGATGCGCAGAAGCATCGTGTCGCCGAATCGCCGGTTGGCGACGGCGCTCAGCGCGTTGCCGACGTGCAGCGTGCCCGTCGGGCTCGGTGCGAACCGCACCTTCTTCACGACGCGAGCCTAGTTTGTGGACGCTAGCGCTCGAAGTGTCGCAGCGCGGCCCAGTGCCGCCACGCATGCGCGGCGGGCAGCGACACGAGTGCGACCGCCAGTCCGGCGGCGAGCGTGACCGCCACGAGCGCCGCACGGGGCGTGCGCCCCGGCAGGACGCGGCCGAGCCCGCGTGCCCAGCGGAGCATCGTGCCGCTGTGCGCGAGGACGTGCGCGCTCATCGATCCGAACCAGATCACGAAGCTCGCCTTGTGCAGGCCCAGCACGAGCCCGTGCTGGGGATGCATCACCGCGAGCGCGACCCCGGTGCCGAAGAGCGTGACCGTCGAGACCACGACGATCGGCGCGACGAGGAACCGCAGGAAAGGATGCGGCGGGCCTTTCGCGACGTACTCCGGATCGCCTCGGTAGTACCGCATGAACCGCCAGCCGGTGGTCGCGAGCTTGAGGAGGACGGGCGGGATCAGCGCGAGCCCGAGCAGCACGTGCATCGTGAGCAGCTGGTGGATCATCGGGATGGTCGCGCCCTCCGCCGCCAGAAGCACGAGCAACACGGCTGCGACCGCGGCGGTGAGGCGCGCGTTGCCTTCGGTGCCACCCACGCGGGCACGGTGCTACCGGCCGATGAGGCGCGAATGAGACGCCGCAGCGACCGCTCACGGCGGAGGCGACAATGGCCGCATGCGTGTTCTCGTCGTCGAGGACGAGCCGAAGCTCGCGGCCCTGCTCGCCCGCGCCCTGCGGGAGGAGGGCCATCCGACCGACGTCGCCGGACGCGGCGAGGAGGCGTTGTGGATGGCGAACGTGGCGCCCTACGACGCCATCGTCCTCGATGTGATGCTGCCCGACCTCGACGGCTTCGAGATCGTGCGGCGGCTGCGGGCGAAGGAGATCTGGGCACCCGTGATGATGCTCACTGCGCGCGACGCCGTCGCGGATCGCGTGGGCGGACTCGACGCCGGCGCGGACGACTATCTGACGAAGCCGTTCTCCTTCGACGAGCTCCTCGCACGCCTGCGGGCAATCGCACGGCGCGGACATGTCGAGCGGCCCGCGGTGATCGAGGTCGGCGATCTGCGTCTCGATCCCGCCTCTCGCCGGGCGTGGCGTGGCGACACCGAGCTCGATCTGTCGACGCGCGAGTTCGCGCTTCTCGAGATCTTCATGCGGCACGCGGGGCAGGCGCTGTCGCGACTGCAACTGCTCGAAGGCGCGTGGGACATGGCCTTCGAGAGCCGGTCGAACGTCGTCGACGTCTACGTGCGCTACCTGCGCGAGAAGGTCGACCGGCCGTTCGGCCGCGCGTCCCTCGAGACCGTCCGTGGAATCGGCTATCGGCTGCGCGAGGACGGCGGATGAGCCGCATCCCGATCCGCTTCCGGCTGATCCTGCCGTTCGCGCTCGCGATGGCGCTCGTGCTCGCGGCCATGGGGTTCTTCATCTACGAGCGGGTCGGTCACGAGCTTCTGCGCTCGGTCGACCAGAGCCTCGCCGCCCAGCTGACCGAGTCGGCCGGCCACGTGAGCGGCCGCGGCGGCCTCATCGACCGCGACAGCAGCGACGGTCCGACGATCGCGCAGATCGAGCACGCGGACGGGACGACGACCTCGTCGGTCCCGTTCACCCTGCCCCCGTTGCTCGACCGGCGCGCGTTGCGCCGCGGACTCTCGGGACGCATGCGCCTGACCGAAGAGGTCGCCGGCCTCCACGACCAATGGCGGCTCGCGACCCAGCCGGTTCGACTCGCATCGGGCCCGGCTGTGCTCGTCGTCGGGCACTCGCTCGCCGAGCGCGACGAGACGCTCGACCGTCTCTCGCGCGAGTTCCTCTTCGCCGCGCCCGCAGCGCTGCTGCTTGCGGTCCTTGCCGGATACGGGCTGGCGGCCGCGGCCCTCCGACCCGTCGAGGCGATGCGGCGGCGCGCCGCAGTGATCTCGGCGGCGACACCCGGCCATCGCCTTCCCGTGCCGCCCGCGCGAGACGAGCTCGCCGCCCTGGCGGTGACGCTGAACGACATGCTCGACCGGCTCGAAGCGGCGTTCGAGCACGAGCGTCGCTTCGTCGCCGATGCGAGTCACGAGCTGCGAACGCCGCTCGCCCTCTTGCGCGCGGAGCTCGAGGTCGCGCTCCGTCGCCCTCGCGGCCGTGACGAGCTCGAAGCGGCGCTGCGCTCCGCGGCGGAGGAGACGGAGAGGCTCGTGCGTCTCGCCGAGGATCTCCTGTTGATCGCACGCGCCGACGAGGGCCGATTGCCGATCCGGCGCGAGCCGACGCAGGTCCGGGAGCTCCTCGAGCGCGTGTGCAGCCGATTCGCCGCCCGCGCCGACGACCTTGCGCGCACGCTGCGCGTGGAGCCGACGAACGGGACGGTCGTCGAAGCCGATCCGGCGCGGGTCGAGCAGGCGCTCGGCAACCTCGTCGAGAACGCCCTCCACCACGGCGCGGGCGCGGTCACCCTCTCGGCCCGCATCGACGACGGCCGCGTCGAGCTTCACGTGATGGACGAAGGTGCGGGGTTCCCGGACGCGTTCGTCGACCGCGCCTTCGACCGTTTCAGCCGCGCAGACGATGCACGCAGCGCCGGTGGGACCGGCCTGGGCCTGGCGATCGTCACGCTGATCGCGTCGGCCCACGGCGGCCGGGCGAAGGCGGCCAATCGGCCCGGCGGCGGGGCGGACGTCTGGCTCGAGCTGGACGAGCAGCCCTTCTAAGGGAACTCCTAGCCTGCCCTCACAGGTGTCTCATCGGAGCCGGGAACCATCGAAGGCTGACGATGAGCCCCCACGACCACGACGTCCGCCGTGCCGTGGCGCTCCGCGATCTGGCGGAGCGTCGAGTGCGCCGCATCACCGTCGCGGCGATCGCGGGCGCGACTGCGCTTACCGGCGTCTTCGCGGGGCTCGCCGCCGCGTCGACGCACCATGCGAAGCGCGGCGTCCGGCACGATTCGCCGCGGTCGGTGACGGCACCGACCCCCACTCTCGTGCCGAACGGCAACGAGCAGCAGGCAGCGCCGCCGCAACCGCAGGTGCAGCCGCCGGCGGTCGCACCGCCGAGCCTTCCCCCCGTCGTCTCTTCCGGCGGCTCATGACCACCGCGCACTCGTTTCCCGCGTTGGGGACGACCGCCCTCGTCGCGACGACGAGCAGCGACGCGCTCGGGGACGCACGCCGCATCCTCGAGTCGGAGCTCTCGGAGCTCGACCTCGCCTGCAGCAGGTTCAGGCCGGACTCGGAGCTCGTCCGCGCTAACGCCCGTGCGGGCGAGCCCGTCGAGGTGAGCGCGTTGCTGGCGACCGCCGTCGAGGCGGCGCTCGACGCAGCCCGGACGACCCGTGGGATCGTCGACCCGACGCTCGGAGCCGACCTTCGCGCGCTGGGCTACGACCGCACCTTCGCGCTCGTGCGCACGCGCGACCGCTGGACGTTCGAGCCGCGACGACGACGCAGCGCTGCCTGGCAGGAGGTGGAGGTCGATTCCGAACGGCTGCTGCTGCGCGTGCCGACCGGCTGCGAGCTCGATCTCGGCGCGACCGCGAAGGCGTTCGGGGCCGACCGTGCGGCCGGACGGATCGCGGCCGAGACCGGTACCGGCGTCCTCGTCTCCCTCGGCGGCGACGTCGCCGTCGCCGGGGCGCCCCCGCCGACGGGCTGGTCGATCGAGATCGCCGACCACCACGCCGCGCCGTTCGGCTCCGGCCCGCGCGTCACGATCCGGTCGGGCGGCCTCGCGACCTCGTCGACCACCGCCCGCCGTTGGAGAACCGACCGGGGCGAGGCGCATCACCTGCTCGACCCGCGCACGGGCCGGCCGGCGGCGACGCCCTGGCGGACCGTCTCCGTCGCCGCCGAGACGTGCCTCGCCGCCAATGTCGCGAGCACCGCGGCGATCGTGCTCGGCGACGGGGCAGCGACCTGGCTCGCGGAGCGTGGTCTCCCCAGCCGGCTCGTCTCGGAGGACGGGTCGGTCGTCCGGGTCGGAGGGTGGCCCCTCGAAGCGGAGGCTGCATGACGCTCGCCGCCGGCAACGGCACGACCTTCTGGTACCTCACGCGGGGCAGCGGCGTCGTCGCGCTGATCCTGCTGACCGCGGCCGTCGGGATCGGGATCGTCAACGCGCTTCGCTGGCGGACCGATTCCTGGCCCCGCTTCGCACTGACCGACGCCCACCGGAACCTCACCCTGCTCTCGATCGTGTTCGTCGCGATCCACGTCGTCACGACCGTCGCCGACGGTTATGCGCCGATCGGGCTGCTCGACGCCGTGGTGCCGTTCCGGTCGCCGTACCGCCCGCTGTGGCTCGGGCTCGGCGCGGTCTCCTTCGACCTTCTCCTCGCGCTGGTCGCGACGAGCCTGATGCGCGGCTCGATCCCCGCGCGCGTGTGGCGCGGGTTGCACTGGCTCGCGTACGCCGCGTGGCCGATCGCGTTGGTGCATTCGCTGGGAACCGGCAGCGACGCGCAGACCGGCTGGCTGCAGGCGCTCGGCATCGGCTGCCTCCTGTTCGTCGCGGCCGCAGTCCTGGCGCGGGTCGCGCTCGGCGACGGAGCCCGCGCGGCACGCGTCGGCGGGGCCGCCGCGGCCGTCGCGGTTCCGCTCGTCCTCCTCGTCTGGGACCACGGCGGCCCGGTGCGGCACGGGTGGGCGCGCCGCGCCGGTACCCCCGCCTCGATCCTGGCGCGAAAGCGGGTCCGCGTCGTCAGGGCGACGATTCCGAAGCCGCCGACGTCGTTCACATCCGCCGTCGGCGGATCGGTCTCGACGGACATCGGCGGCGACGGGCTCGCGACGGTCGCGATCTCACTGCAGCTCTCCGACTCTCCACGCGGTGCGGCACGCATCGAGCTGCGCGGCATCCCCAGCGGTGACGGCGTGCAGATGACGGCGGGCGGCGTCTCGTTCGTTCCGGCGACGACGGGTGCGGTGTACACCGGGCGGATCGTGTCGCTCGCCGGCACCGATGTCGGCGCAAGCGTGCGCGACGCAAGCGGCCATCGGCTGAGGCTCGACTTCTCGCTCTCGATCGACACCGCGTCCGGAAGCGTCTCGGGGACGGTGTCGACCGCATGAGCATCGCAGCCGTCGCGTCCGCCGCGCCGGGTGTTCTGCCGCGCCTGCTCACCGACATCCACAGCGACCGCGCGCTTTCGCTTGCCGAGCACGCGGCCGCGTTCGGGCCGCTGCCGACTCCCGCGGGACTGATCGAAGAGCTCGACCGCGCGGGCCTGCGCGGCCGCGGGGGCGCGGCGTTCCCGACGGCGGCCAAGCTGCGCGCCGTCGCCTCGACGCGGGGGCGTCCAGTCGTGGTCGCCAACGCCGCCGAGGGCGAGCCGGCGAGCTCGAAGGACCGTGCGATCTGCCGGCTCACGCCGCACCTCGTGCTCGACGGCGCGGTGGTCGCCGCCGGCGCGATCCGCGCACGGCGAGTCGTCGTCGCGGTGTCGGACAGGGCGGCCGCCGGCAGCCTGGCGCGAGCGCTCGCCGAGCGGCGTGGACGCGACAACGCCGACATCACGCTCGCCACCGTGCCGGCGGCGTTCGTCGCCGGCGAGGAGACGGCCCTCCTGCGCGCGCTCGAGGGCGGCGAGCCCAAGCCCACGCTGAAGCCTCCGTATCCGTTCCAGCGCGGGCTCGACGGAGCGCCGACGCTCGTGCAGAACGTCGAGACGTTCGCGCACGTCGCACTCGTCGCGCGCTTCGGCGCCGGCTGGTTCAGGTCGGCGGGGACTGCGGATGCCTCCGGCACGGCGCTCGTCACACTCGGCGGCGCCGTCAAGCAACCCGGCGTGCACGAGGTCGAGCTGGGGGCCACCCTCGGAGAGCTGATCGCGCACCTCGGCGGCCTGACCGAGGAGGTCTCGGCATTCCTCGTCGGCGGTTACTTCGGCGGCTGGGTCGCCGCGGCCGACGCGGCGCGGGTGCGCATCACGCCGGAGACGCTCGGGGCCGGTGCGATCGTCGCGCTGCCGGCGCGCGCATGCGCGGTCGCGGAATGCGCGCGTGTCCTCCGCTACCTGGCAGGCGAGAGCGCCGGGCAGTGCGGCCCGTGCGTACACGGGCTCGACGCGATCGCGGGGGCGGTCGAGGAGCTGGCCGGAGGCCGGGCACGCGGCGAGCGGCTTGGACAGCTCGTGCGCTGGTCGGGCCAGGTCCGCGGCCGCGGCGCGTGCCGCCATCCCGACGGCGCGACACGTTTCCTCGAGACCGCACTGCGCGTCTTCCCCGCCGAATTCGAGCAGCACGCGCTTCGCAGCGGCTGCGGCCGGCGCCACGCCGGCGTGCTCCCCGTATGACGAAGACGAAGGCCAAGTCGCTCCGGGTCGACCCCATCGCGTGCGACGCGCACGGGCTGTGCGCGGAGCTCTGTCCCGAGCTGATCCGTCTGGACGACTGGGGCTACCCGATCGTGCCGGCCGACGGGGTCCCGCCTGCGCTCGAGCGCCGGGCGCAGCGCGCAGTGGCCACCTGCCCGACCCGCGCACTCCGCCTCGAGCGCGCCGGGTAGCCGGCACGACACCCGCCGCGGCGGGCAGACTCGCTCCTACCCGTTCCTGAATGGTCGAGTCCGCCCTCATCCGCCCGGCCGTCTCGGCCGTTCGCTACCTCCGCGAGCACCCGCGGACCAACAAGGCGCTCCAGGCGACGCTCCTCGTCGTCACGGTCGGCTTCTGCGCGTGGGCGGTACGGAACGAGTGGTCGAAGGCCGGCGACTCCATCGCGAACGCGAACGTCGGCTACCTCGTCGTCTCGCTCGCACTGGTCGCCGCGTACTACCTCGTGTTCATCCTCGGCTGGATCCGGATGCTCGCGGCGTGGCGGATCAAGATCTCCTACCGGGTCGGGCTGCAGGCCGAGATGGTCTCGATGCTCGCCAAGTACCTGCCGGGCGGGGTGTGGACACCCGCGGCCCGTGCGGTCGCACTCCGCCGCGCCGCCGGCATCACCGACACGCCGACGGTCCTCGCGTCGATCCTCGTCGAAGCCGCGCTCTCGGCGATCTCGGGTGTCATCGTCTTCGTCGTCAGCCTCGCGTGGGTGCGCGGAGCGAACGCACCTCTGCCGCTGCTGATCGCGTTCGCGCTGCTCTGCGCAGCGCTGCTCCATCCACGCGTCTTTCGCCCGTTGAGTCAGCGCCTGCTGAGGCCCTTCGGCGCGACGGTCGAGCCGTTGCCCTTCGGTCTGACGCTGATGCTCCTGCTCTTCTACTGCGGCACCTGGCTCATCGGCGGGTTCGCGCTGTACTTCCTGCTGCGGAGCGTCGGCGCCGATCCGGGGCTCTCGACGATCGCGTTTCTCGGCGGCACATCGGCCGTCGGCGCCATCGTCGCGGTGCTCGCCGTGTTCTCCCCGTCCGGGCTCGGCGTCCGCGAGGCGTCCATGTACGGGCTGCTCACGGCGATCGTCCCGGACGGGCCTGCCCTCGGTGCCGCGCTGATGAACCGCCTGACGATCACCGTCGTCGAGCTTGCACTCTTCGGCGTCGGCGTCGTCTCCTGGCGGCTGTCGCGACGCTGACATACACAGCTCCGGCGGCCCGCGCTACCCTCAGGCGGGTGCGAGGCGGGCTTCTTCTGGCGATCGTCGTCGCGGCCTGCTGCTTCGCAGCGAGCGCAGGCGCAGCGGCCCGTGACCTCTCGCTCAGCTCGAACTGGGCCGGGTATGCCGTCACCGGCAGCGAGACGGACGGCTCGCCGATGACCTTTTCCGTCGTATCGGGCTCGTGGACGCAGCCGGCCGCGACGTGCACCGCCGGCACTGCGACGTGGTCGTCGTTCTGGGTCGGGCTCGGCGGTTACGCGGAGACGTCGCAGGCGCTCGAGCAGATCGGAACCGACTCCGACTGTGACGCGTCGGGGCGGCCGGTCTACTACGTCTGGTACGAGCTCGTGCCCGAAGCCCCCGTGCAGCTGCGCATGAAGCTCTCGCCCGGTGACCGCATCGACGCGGTCGTCGTCGTCCACGATGCGACCGTGATCCTGCGGCTGCGAGACCTCACGCGCAACACCGTGTTCACGCGGCACCTCCAGACGAGCACCACCGACCTCACGTCCGCAGAATGGATCGCGGAGGCGCCGTCGAACTGCGACGGCCCGTCCTGCACCGTCCTGCCGTTGACGAACTTCGGCACCGTGTCGTTCAGCGGCGCCGCCGCGGTCGGCGACGGACACGCTGCCCCGCTCGGCTCCTGGACCGTCACGCCGATAGAGCTGCTCGCGGGCGACCGGCTCGCGGTGATGCCGTCGTCGACGGGCGCCGTGCCGTCGCCGGTGGGACCCGACGGCGGCTCGTTCACGATCAGCTACTCGGACGAGCTCCCGGCGCCGTAGATCCCGAGGGGGACGATTCACAGACGGCTCACAGGAGCCTCTGCCACGATTCGTCCATGGCGGAGCGCCCCGCCCACCGCGTCCTCGTGGTCGACGACGAAGCCTCGATCGTCGACGCAGTGGCAACGGCTCTCCGGTATGAGGGCTACGAGGTCGACGAGGCTGCGACCGGGCGAGATTCGCTCGCGAAGATCGCCGAGAACGAGCCGGATCTGGTCGTGCTCGACTGGATGCTGCCCGATCTCGACGGCATCGAGGTCGGTCGGCGCGTCCGCGCGCAGGGTCACAAGTGCGCGATTCTGTTCCTGACGGCCAAGGACGCGACCGAGAACAAGGTCGACGCGCTCCGCGCCGGAGGCGACGACTACGTCACGAAACCGTTCAGCCTCGCCGAGCTCGTCGCGCGCATCGACGCGATCCTGAGACGGACTGCAGGCGACCTTCCCGGCGACGTCCTCCGCTTCCACGATCTGGTTCTCGACGAGCTCCGGCACGAGGTGACGCGGGCCGATACGCGCATCGACCTGACGGCGACCGAGTTCAACCTCCTTCGTTACTTCATGCTCAACCCGCGCCGCGTGCTCTCCAAGAGTCAGATCCTGCAGAACGTCTGGCGCTACGACTTCGGCGGGAACTCCAACGTCGTCGAGACGTACGTCTCGTACCTCCGCAAGAAGATCGACGCGCTCGGCCCGCCGCTGATCCGCACGGTCCGCCAGGCGGGCTACATGCTCGAGCTCGAACACCAACATTGAAATGTCCCTGAGAGCCCGCCTGCTGGTGGGGCTCGCCGCACTGGCCGCCGTCGGTCTGCTCGCGGCCGACGTGGCGACGTACCACGAGCTCCGCTCGTTCCTCGTCAACAGAGTCGACAAGACGCTCGACCAGGATCACGTCGCAGTCGAGAACGCCGTCGAGTCGTGCGGCCCGCCGGGGCTGCCCCCCGATCTGTACGTGCGCGTGGAGACGAGCGACCAGTCGAAGGTGTATTGCGTGCGCGCTCCCGGTCGCTTCGGCGACCGCCCCGCGCCGGCGCCGCCGAGGCTGCCGGAACGCATCGTCTTCCACCGGACGCGGCCCGAGCCGATGGCGTACTTCACGGTCCCGTCCGCGGACGGCACCGGCCACTACCGAGTCCGCGCATCGGTCGAAGGGCAGGCCGTGATCGTCGTCGCCGAGTCGCTGAACGACGTCTACGGGACGCTTCATCGCCTGCTGGTGATCGAGCTGCTCGTCACGCTCGCGGTGCTCGGCGCAATCGTCGGGCTCGGCCTCTGGGTCGTCAGGCTCGGGTTGCGGCCGCTGCGCGCGATCGAACGGACCGCCGGTTCGATCGCGTCGGGCGATCTGTCGCAGCGCGTCGACCGCGCCGAGCCTCGGACCGAGGTCGGACGCCTGGGTCTCGCCCTCAACGCGATGCTCGGGCAGATCGAGACGGCGTTCAACGCGCGGGCCGAGTCGGAAGCCAAGCTGCGGCGCTTCGTCGCCGACGCGTCGCACGAGCTGCGGACGCCGCTGGCCGCGGTGCGCGCGTACGCGGAGCTCTTCCGGCGCGGCGCCGCAAAGCGCCCGGACGACCTGAAACGGTCGATGGAGGGGATCGAGCGCGAGGCCGAGCGGATGGGCCTCCTCGTCGACGACCTCCTGCTCCTCGCCCGGCTCGACGAAGGCCGCCCTCTGCTCCGGGACCAGGTGCACCTCGACGACGTCGCGCGGGAGGCGGTCGAGACGGCGCGCGCCCTCGAGCCCGGCCGGTCGCTCTCACTCGACGTCGAGCCGGTCGTCGTCACCGGTGACCACGACCGCCTGCGGCAGATCGTCGACAACCTGCTCGCGAACGTTCGCGAGCACACACCTGCCGGAACGGCAGCCTCGGTCTCGGTTCACGTCGTCGACGGGCACGCCGTCCTCGAGGTTGCCGACGAGGGGCCCGGGATGCCGGCGGGGGACAGCACGCGCGTCTTCGAGCGTTTCTTCCGTGCCGATCCGTCACGCACGCGGACGAGCGGCGGCGCCGGGCTCGGGCTGGCGATCGTCACGGCGGTCGCCGAGGCGCACGGCGGGCGTGTGACGGCGGCGTCGGCCACCGGCGAGGGCTCGCGGTTCCGGGTCGAGCTGCCGCTGCACGAGCCGTCCTCGTGACGCTGCCCGCGGCGCGCGGTAGCGTTCGCCGAAACTCGGGTCGCAGGAGGGCAGAGATGAGATCCACGGCAGTTGTGATCGGGCTCCTGGGAAGCCTCGTGCTCGTCGCCAGCGGGTGCGGCGGCAAGAAGTCGGCATCCCCACCGCCGGCGACGACCGCGGCCGCGGCGACGACGACGGCAGCCGCCGCCACGACGACGGCAGCCGCGACGACGACGAACAGCTCGTCGTCGAGCGGCGGCGGATCGCCGACATTCGCGAGCACGAAGAACTGCGCGCAGCTCGCATCGCTCGCGCAGAAGGTCGCGGCGACCCTCACGCCCTCGTCGAACCTGAGCGCCACGCTCAAGAACGAGGAGGCTGAGCTGAACGCGCTCGCGAACGCGGCGCCCGGCGACATCAAGGGCGACTTCAAGACGTTCGTCGACGCCTTCAAGGGCTACGCCGACGCGATCGTCAAGGCCGGCTTCAAGCCGGGCACGGTTCCGACCGCGCAACAGGTCGCGGCTCTGGCCACCGCGGCGAAGGCGTTCGACACGCCGAAGCTGAAGGCCGCCGAAAAGCACCTCACCGCCTGGGGGCACAAGAACTGCGGCGGCTGACGACGGTGGTACGGCGATTCGCGAAGCGCTGCTGAGCTGGTACCGGGCGAACGGGCGCGACCTCCCGTGGCGGAGGACGCGCGACCCGTACGCGGTCCTGGTCAGCGAGGTGATGCTGCAGCAGACGCAGGTCGAGCGCGTCGTTCCGCGCTGGACCCGCTGGCTGGAGCGCTGGCCGACCGTCGGGGCGCTGGCGTCGGCGACCGCCGGCGACGTGATCCTCGAATGGCAGGGGCTCGGATACAACCGGCGCGCGGTCAACCTGCACCGAGCGGCGCGCATCGTGGCGGAGAGCGGCTGGCCGGACGACCTGACCGAGCTTCCCGGCGTCGGTGCCTACACGGCGACCGCCGTCGCGAACTTCGCGCTCGGCCGCGACGTGCTCCCCGTCGACACGAACGTCCGCCGCGTGCAGGAACGAACCGGCGAGCTGTTCGACGGAGCATGCGCACAGGCGCTGTTCGACCTCGGTGCGACGATCTGCCTCGCGCGTGTGCCTCGCTGCGAGCTCTGCCCACTCGCACCGGCGTGTCCCTCGCGAGGCTCGCGGTTCGAGCCGCTCCGCAAACAGGGTCCGTTCGAGGGGTCGTTCCGGCAGCGGCGCGCGCATGCGCTCCGCGCGGTCGCAGCGGGAGAGCAGCCGACGGACGGAGACGCGCTGCTCTCGCTCGAACGAGACGGGCTCGTCGAGCTGCGCGACGGCGTCGCTTCGCTGCCGTCCTAGGCCGCGAGGCTCGTGCGCGCGTCGAAGACGGCTTGCGCGAGCGCAGGCTCATCGGTGACGAAGCCGTCGACGCCCAGCTCGATCAGGGCGACCATGCTCCGCACGTCGTTCACCGTCCACGGGACGACACGTACGTCGAGGGCGTGGGCGACGCGCACGAGGTCGCGCGTCACGAGGTCGTGGCGCGGAGAGATGGTCGATGCGACCGTCGCGATGCGCAGCGGCTCGTCGAAGATCAGCGTCGTGACCGCCTTGGACCTCCTGCGCCGAACGGCATGCAACACGCGCTCGTCGAACGAGCTCACCGCAACCTGCGGCACGAACTCCGTGACCTCGGCGCTGCTCGTTCGAACCACCACGGTGACATCGCGGGTCAGCCGGAGCGCCCGCCCGAGCACGGCCTCGTCTTCCCACGGGAGCTCGATGGAGGTCGGACGGCCGGCGAGTAGCCGCGCGATCGTGCGAGGGTCGCTACCGAAGCAGCGCGCCCTGATCTCGAACGCCACGCCTCCAGGGTGACGGTCGGACCGGCCGTCACGCCGACTCGAGCAACGCCACCGCCTGCGCGGCGAGCCCTTCGCCGCGGCCGGTGAAGCCCAGGCCGTCCGTCGTCGTCGCGCGCACGTTCACCTCGCCGTCGCCGATCGCGTCCCGGAGGCGCGCGCTCATGTCGACGCGATGAGGGGCGATTCGCGGCCCCTCGCCGACGAGCACGCAATCGGCGTTGACCAGCCGCCAGCCGGCCGCCCGCACCTGTGCGTAGGCCTCGCGCAGCAGGTCGAGCGACGACGAGCCGCGGAAGCGCTCGTCGCCCGAGGGGAAGAGCGAGCCGATGTCGCCGAGGCCGGCGGCGCCGAGCACCGCATCGATCAGCGCGTGCGCGATCACGTCGCCGTCCGAGTGGCCCGCCAGGCCGCGCGGATGGTCGACGACGACGCCGCCGAGCACGAGCGGCACGCCGTCCTGGAGCGCGTGCGCGTCGAAGCCGGTGCCGACGCGGTAGCTCAACCGGACCTAGCGTCAAGAGGTCGTCTTCGACGTCCTGAGGACGGGAGCTTGGCCGGAAGCTCGTCCAGCGAGTCGATCCGGATCGCCCCGGGCGGCGCCTCGTGGAGCAGGCCCCACGGGCCCCGCCGCACGTGCACCGCG
>Ga0209579_10000247_pt1 | contig 70152 bp, 58 predicted proteins | sample Coa_R1_2_FD_187152 | JGI IMG/M metagenome (GOLD analysis project Ga0209579, IMG submission 187152) | Surface soil microbial communities from Centralia Pennsylvania, which are recovering from an underground coalmine fire - Coalmine... | ecosystem: Environmental > Terrestrial > Soil >...
GAAGATCGCTATTGCCCGTCTGTGCCGACACCACACCGGGCAACAGGATCGCGCCGAGCAATGCCAAAACGCTGAGAACATTGCCGCAGTACGGCGCATTGGTGTGCCTAATAAACCCCATAGTCACCCAGAACCTGCCTATGAAATTATGGCAGAAATCGGCAATTAAATGATCACTCCTGCCGTTTGACGAGCGTATCTGAAGGAAACGGGCGCCCAGCATCACCATTTCTTGCCGCACCTTGCGCATATCCATTTTGTGTAGACGGGTTGAAGTTTGTCAGATCGAAACCCTGATGCCTTGGAAACTCTCAATTCGCGCGAATCTCACTTCTTCCGCCAAGCCCCGACAATTCCGCACAAGCCAGTGCCGGCTAAATCGACGGCAATGATCGCGACGTCGGGAAAACGGCGAACGTCGTGTTTGGTTCACATCAGCGACAGGACAACCGGCGCAAGAAAAGTTGCCGATCGCATCCGGCAACGCCTTGCATCAGAACCAGCGATCCATTGCTATTTGCAAAGGGGCGCCGGTGGCCCGTCCACACGCCAAACAGCACGGCTTGTTTTCGACTTATCGCTGTCTTCGTCCTTTGATTCACAGACCAATACGTAGCTGTTGCTCGTATCGGGAACGCACAGCCGGGCACCCACAGAATACAATGTCCCGCCGTAGTAACAGTAGTTGGTCGCTCCCTCGGGATTTATTGGAGAAAAGTCCTGTGGGGGTTGATACTGTGCGAGTGCCGTCCCGGATGTGAGAGTGACAAAAACGGTAACGGTTCTGAGCAAACGCATTTTACACCCGTAGAGTACGCGGCTCGCGCTTACAATCGCCGCGCTGTGAGACCTGCGAACCGACAAAGCGTGCGGCGAAACGCTTTAGTCGTGCGCCATGATAATCACTGGGCCGAACAAATCTGTTGCGGAAGTTTATGCTCACATGGCGCAACTACGCCTTCCGCGGCGCCAAAGCGGTCGCGCCGCCCCGCAGAATGCAACCGCGGAAATGGCAATAAAACACCGTAGCCTCCGGCGTTTCACCGGAGACTACGGCAAACCGGGCAAAAAAAGTGAAGCTGCGCCGGAAGCAGTTATTACGCCGGGCAGGTATCCAGGCCCGAGCAGAAAGAGATCGTGAAGCTGCCTGCCTTGTCCTTCACGGTGCCCGCCGCGGCCTCCAAGGCCTCGTCGGATACTTCGAACGAGAGGGTCTCTTCTTCGATCTGCTGGATATTGGAGTCAGTCATAGGATTGTTCCCTTTGTTTGCCAGCGGCGCCGGCTATCACCAGGCAGGACGAGAAATGCGGATAACCCCCCCGCCATTGGCCGATTAAACCATCGGCTGAGTGCCCTGTAAAGCCTCGCCCTATAGTGTGACAAGCAGTTGATTCATAGACACAAGCCGCCCATCTTGACAGTCGCTTGGAACCACTCCGTGGGCCCTCGCGGAACCGGGCGGATGGGCAATTTTCACTTGCTACCAGACCGCGAAAACACCAAAAAATCCGCATGATTCCGTGCTGCCAGGCCGGTCCGGCCGGTTGCCTCGGTCGAAGTCGCCAAATCCCTGGTACTAGGGTCAGGGTCACAGAATAAGCAGAGCTTGGGTGTAGTTTGGGACGCTTGGTTGGAGAGATTTCGGTGGATGCTTTCTTCGAGCGCGTGATTGTGCGTGCTGCAACCATCGACGAGCTCCTGTCCGACGGCTTCGAAACATTGCCTGGCCAGAAGGGCGATGCCGATTTGGCCGGACGCCGTCTCGCGGCGTGGTGCCAGTCGTGCGCGAGCGGCGATTGGTCGCTTTTTACGCGGCGGCTGGAGCGGGACGACCTGTCGATAACTCAGGTGCTGGAGCGATTCGCCACGGTTCGCCGCAGCGCCTCTTCCGCTTTGCCTGCGTGGCTTGTCGACGCAATCTGGATCGATGCGGCGCTACACCGCTCGGCCACAAACAGCAACGTGGGCGTTAGCCCCGATCATGCCGAGCCTTGTGCGTTCGAAACTCTGTTCACCTCCGTGGTCGAACAAGCCGATGCTATGCTCTGGTCGGGCATCGAGACATTGGTGTTCAATAACCTCCACGAAACGGCTCGCGCTTGCTTGCGCCTGTCGCTTCTCAAGGGGCTGTCCAGACTGTCTACTCCGGCGCTCTACGAGCGCTTTGCCGAGGCCCGGAAAGCGAGCGGAACGCCGCACGAGTCCGCGATGCCGCCGCACGCCAGCGGCACGTCGCGTTACGATCATTTTATTGGCGAAATGAAAAATGGCGGTTTCCGGCGCCTGTTTGAAGACAAGCCGGTCCTGTTGCGTCTGATGGCGGTCCTGACGCGGCAGTGGATCGATACGTGGCGCGAATTCGTCCTGCGACTGGATGCAGATCTGGCGACGATCCGTCGCGATATCCTCCAGTCCGATGCCGCCGGAAAAGTCGCCCACATAGCGGGCGACCTTTCCGATCCGCATAACGGCGGCCATTCGGTTCAGATCGTCACCTTCGAGGACGGTTCGCGGATCGTCTACAAGCCGAAGGATTTGCGCGTCGATGCCGCCTGGTGCGCGTTAGTGGAGCGCTTGAACCGAGCCGCGGCGTCCCCGTTCGCGCTGAAGGCCGTGCACGCGATACCGCGGGACGGCTATGGCTGGACCGAGTTCATCGATCATGCCGGATGCCAGGATCAGGAAGGCTGCAGAAGATTTTTTCGGCGTGCCGGTGCGTGGCTTGCGCTGTTCCACTGTTTCGCCGCCACCGACACCCATCAGGAGAACATGATTGCGACAGCCGATCACCCGGTACCGATCGATCTGGAAATGATCCTGCAAGCGCCGCCCGAGGAGCACAAAACCAACGATCCCGAGGGGGCGGCGTTTGATGCCGCCATGGAAACAGTCGGCAACTCGGTGATGATGGTTGGTTTGCTACCTGCCTATGGACGCTCCGCCGACAACAATACCTTTGCCATGGGCGGAATGATCTCGGACTGGACCTCGAAAACGATACTGACGTGGAACAACATCAATTCAGACGACATGCGGCCGACGAAGTCGAAAGTCACAAGCAAGACTTACCCAAACCTGCCGCATGTCGATGGCCTGTACGCAAAATTCGCCGACCATATCGACGAGTTCGTTTCGGGTTTCGAGACCTATGCAAAATTCCTGCTGCGCTACAGCGAGGACAACAAGCGCGGTGCGCTATTCGAGGGCTTTGGCGGCCTCCCCGTCCGTCGAGTCATCCGGCCCACGCGATTTTACTACATGCTGCTCCAGCGCCTGAAAAATCATCAGACCATGAGCGATGGCGTCATCTGGTCCGCGCAAGCGGACTTTGTCGCCAGACTGTCGGAGTGGCAGAAGGATTTCGACCCCATCTGGTTATTGCATCGCGCTGAGCGGGGCGCTCTCGTCACACTGAATGTGCCGCATTTCACGTCGCCGAGCGACAAGAGCGATATAAGCGACGCCTATGGCAGATCGATTCAATTAGACGCAAGCGCGGGCCTGGATCGCGCCCGAGCCCGGGTCCAAAGCTTCGATGAGCATGATATCGCCTGGCAGATCGAGGTCATCAGGGAGAACACTAACTCGGTTTTGCGCTCAACCGAGCCCGCCGCGCCGCGTGCCGAGCAGATGCAGATGCTGCGCCCGGGACAGGATATCGTCCCGACGCCGGAGAAATTTCTCGCCGAAGCCGATCTTATCGCGGCAGACCTGAACCGTTACGCCATTCGCCGGGGACCTGGCGCGGCCTGGATCGGTCTCGACTGGCTTGGGGACTCCGAAGTTTTCCAACTCGTGTGTCTTGGCCCTGACCTCTACAACGGCGTTTCCGGCATTGCGGTTTTTCTGGCGGCCCATTCCAATGTGGCGAATTGCACTACGTCCGGCGAACTTGCGCTTGCCGGCCTCTCCCACCTTCTTCGAAATCTCAATAGCCGGAATTCGGCGCGCATGGCGCGAGCCGTCGGCATCGGCGCGGCCACCGGATTGGGCTCGATCGTATACGCCCTGACGGTGACGGCAAAATGCCTTCGCAACGATGAACTGCTCGCGCACGCAGATACGGCGGCGAAGCTGATCACCGACGAACTTATTGCGGCGGACAAGCAACTTGATGTCATGGGCGGCAGTGCCGGCGCCATACTTGGCCTGCTTCGTCTTTATCGCGATACGCAGTCGCGAGACATACTCGGCCGTGCAATAAAATGCGGCGAACACCTGGTTGCGCAACGTCGGCTTGGGTCCCAAGGCCACCGAAGCTGGGTTGGACAAGGCTCCGGCCCGCGAGGGCTTAACGGCATGTCCCACGGCGCGGCGGGTTTCGCTTACGCGCTTGCTTCGCTGGCGGCGGCCACGGGACGCGAAGATTTCGCGCAAGCGGCGTCGGAATGTATTGCGTTCGAAAATTCAAGTTACGATGTCGAGCGCAAAAATTGGCCGGACTTCCGGAACGGCGGAGAACCGCTGTGGCCATGCCAGTGGTGTCACGGAGCTCCTGGTATCGGTCTTGCGCGGCTTGCGATGACCAGACGCGGCGGGATCGACGTCAAACGCCTGGAAAGCGATATTGCCAATGCCGTCGATGGCGCAAGGCGTGGCTGGCCGGCGCGTGTGGATACACTCTGCTGCGGGACCCTGGGCAGCATCGAATTCTTTTGCGAGGCCGGGAACATTCTGAGCCGCGACGATCTTTGCGAGCTTGCATCACGGCAGCTGATGGCGGTTCTGGAACACGCCGCGTCGACCGGCGACTACCGTTGGAACAGCGGCAAACGCCAATTCAATTTAGGCCTTTTTCGCGGCCTCGCCGGCGTCGGCTATACTCTTTTGCGGCGAGCCGATCCTTCGTTGCCCAACGTCCTGGTCTGGGAATAGCTTGACCGCCGCAGCATGGCTACTGCGGCTTCTTCGGCACGCACGAAGCGGTGACTACAGCCTTGAACATATCGAAGGACTGCACCACGACCGTACAGCTCGTCGATGAATCGGGTACGACGCTGATGGGTTGCCCTGCGATCGCCGTTTGCTGTTTGCCGTTGATATCGAGGGCGACGCTTTCGTTGGCCGGAGCACCGACCAATCCGATGGTGAGATGGTTGTCCGCGACGATCAGCGTTTGATTGGGATGCAAGTTGTAGACATTCTGGGACGGCATAATAGCGTCCAGCTTTGCTTGAACGGCGGTAAGCTTGGCTTTTGTCGCGGTGAGTTCGGCGGCCTGATCGATCGTCTGCCGCCTGAGAACCTGGCTTTCCGATCGGAGCTGGTCAATCAGTTCACGGGCGGCGACGAGATCGCCGGAGGCCAAATTCCGGAAGAAAACGAAGGTCCCCGCGCCGCAGGCGAGCAACAGGATCACAAAAACGCCGACAAACCGCCACCACCCCTGTCGGGCTAGCGCCGCCTGCAGACGCGAACTCCCTGCAGCGGAGCGGCTTCGTTGTGTTCGGTCGGTCACGCGTTGTTTCCTTTTCGATGTCCACCGCTAGCCTCCAGGCCTTTGCGCTAGTGGCCCGGTTTTGCTCCTGTGCTCGTAGCCGATCCCGTCCCGCGCAATGCATTGGAAATTCGGGACAAGATCGACTGTACCTCCGGCAATTCGAGCGGGCTTGGCGAGTACCGCGCTTCATTCGAGTCCGAGGGACTCGAAGATGTATCGGCGGTTGAGGCGTTGCCCGGCGCCGGCGCCGCACTACCCGTGGGTGATCCGCTTTGCGAAGGAGCGCCCGTCGCCCCGCCTCCGGAAGGCGCCGGGCCAGCCGGCGTCTTACTCGAAGGAGCCGGTGGCGCCGCAGTTCCGGACGGCGGGGCCGTGTCGCCGGTACCGGATTGCTGCGCTGCGCCGGGCGACATCGGCGTGTCGACATTGCCCAGAATGATCGGCAGACCGTCTTTGCCGCTACCGATAACGACGATCTTTGAGTTGGGAGATTGCGCCAGCGCAAGCGTCGCCTCGATACCGCGCCAGCGCAGATACGACTCCGAGATTCCCTGGCTGACCGTGCGCTGGAAGGCGGCTATTCCATTCGCCTCGATCTGCTTGCGCTTTGATTCTTCGGCTTCGCGCTCCACGCGGAATTTGTATTCCTGAATCATATAGTATTGTTCGGTCTGCCGGTTGATGGCCGCGATGATGTCGGCGGGCAACTCAATGCCGAGCACCAGCGTATCGAGAATCTGGATCGCGTCCTGCAAAAAGTCTCGATAGTGTTTAGGATCCGGCTGCTCCATCGCATCCGGCTGCACCAATTTGTCGAGATTGCTTTCCAGGCTTTTCTGCGTGCTGTCGCGAATTGCCTTCTGAATCTCTTCGCGCGACGTATAGACCTGTTGCGCCGTGTACTGAGAAATGGTTTGACGCGCCTGGCTGCCGATTTCCGGAGCCACAACGGAAGTCATGTAATCCGGGCCTATGAATTTGTGCAGAACGGCGACGGAGTCGTGCCGAAGTTGATACCGCACGCTGATCTGAGCTTTCACATTCACGCCGTCGCTGGAAATGGCGTTGTAGGTCTGGGTCGTAGACTGCAGTCTCAGGTCATAGAGATACAGCTTGTCCCATGGCCAAACCAGGTGAAGACCTTCCTCCCGCAATTCCCGCGGATCGAGGACAGTGCCCCGGCCCACCCAGCAGAAGCAGTAAAGATCCAAACCGTTGAAGCGTTTCCAGAGGACGCCGACCTGACCGCTTGGAACGTCAATCACCGTATAAGGCCACAGTACGATGGCGACGAGAACCGCCAGCAGCATCGTCGCGGTGAAGCCCGGCAGGTGACGCAGGAGAAAACGCAATCGCCCGCGCCTGCGCGGCGGCGGCAACAGATCGTCAATGGATTCTGGGTACTTCGACATACGCCGTTCTCCACTGCCCCCTTACATCAGCTCATCGTACGCTGGTCGACAATACGGCCTTCGTCCATGCGTATCCGCCGCGCCGGCAGATGCAGTTCGTCGAGATAGCGGTCATCGTGCGTGATGACGATTACCGTGGCCCCGGCTTGCAGCATTTGCGGCAGGAACTCATCGTAGAATTTTCGTCGGAATTCGGGATCCTGCTCCGCCGTCCATTCATCCAGCAAGATGATCGGTCGCCTCTCGAGGAGCGTCACAATGAGCGCGAGGCGCCGGCGCTGGCCGCCGGAGAGATCGAGCGTGCGAAACTCGCCGTTGGAAAGACCGGTCTTGTCGCCCAATCGAAATTGCGACAACAGGCGCTCCAGCTCGCCGGGTTCCAGTTCCGGAATACCATAAAGCTTCCGGAACAGGTGATAATCGAAAAAGATCGCCGACACCAACGCGCGATATGTGTCGCGCGTGTTGTCGTCGATGAGCATCCCATCGAGTCTGACTTCACCGGATGTGGGCACATAGAGCCCGGACAGCACCCTCAGGAACGTCGACTTTCCCGAACCGTTACCTCCAGTGAGAAAGATCAGCTCACCCGATCGCAATGTGAAGTCTATCGGCCCAATCTTGAAAGCGACGTCCGACTTCGCATCGACATAGCTGAAAACCATGTTGCGCATTTCGATCTTGTCGAAACGCTTCGGCACGGGAAGGCCCGTGTCGGCGGAAGCAGCGGTCTCCTGCAGCAGCGCTTGCAGCTGGTTGAGCCGGTTCGCCGCGGCGTTGGCGTTGAGGAGTATCGGAATGGACTGAACCAGACCGAAGCACGCTCCGACAACGAACAGCAGCGCAGTCGTGGTCTTCGAGATGGACGTGCCTCCGAGCGAGTCACTCAGATTGGGCGCGACGAAGACGACGGCGCCGATCAGGACGTACATCGAAATCTGCGTCGAGACGATCATCTTGAAGGTTTCGGCCTGGGTGCGAATTTTGATGTTGGCGGCCGTTTTCGATGTTTCCGACGCGTCGGCATACAAGTCGTCGCTGCGGGCCCTGTTAAGCCTGACCTCCTTGAAGCCGTCCAAAAAGTCGGTCATGCGGTCGAACAGGCGGCGCTCCCACGCGGCCGACTCCGCCTTTTGCGCGCTTAACCGCTTATTTTTGAGATGGAATAGCGTGGCCGCGCCGGCGACGATGATGAAAGTCAGAAAGAAAGCCACGAGTGAGAGATAAGCGACGTACAGTCCGACGAAGCAGATGAGGACCGCGCCCTGCACGGTAAAGCAGAGCATGTTGCTGGCTTGCGTCAGTATCGCAGTATCGCTCGTAATGGCTGCGATTATTCGCGCGCGGCCGATGCCTTCAAGATCCAGAAGCTCGGAGCGCCGTATGTGATCCATCAGGCGCATGCGAAGTTTATGGATGATCGCTTCGATTTCGGCGGTTGCCGTAATGGTCACGTATTCCTGTGTCTTCATGAACAGGAAGAGCGCGACCAGAAAAAGTGACGCCGCCCACAGGCCGGGCTTCCCACCGCCGCTCGTATCCTGCACGCCCGTATTGATAGCGGCGAGAATGGATGCGTTGCTGATGCCGCCGCCCGCCGACATGAACAGGAGCTTCGGCAGCGAGCCGTGCATTTCCCGGCGAACGAGGTCGATGAATGACATTGTGCTTTGCCCGGCCGCCTAGAATTTCACAGAACGACGCTGCCGTGCCAGCGAAGGACTCGCCGGCCACGCACGGTGCGGCGATTGCGCTAGGCTCGGCAGCGCCATTTGACACGCCGCGACTGGCGGGTGAGCGCTAACACGGGCGATAGCTTCGAGCATGGGGCTCGGTCTCGTAGGTCAACAGCGCCCGCGCTTAGGCCGGTGTACTGTTCCCCGATTGGCTCGCATACTCTGTTGGGTGTCAAGAGCTGCTCGTCGCCGCCTCCGAAGAGCCCGGCGCGGACGAATGCGCACCAGACCGCTTGGATCGCGAATCCCACAGCTCCTTCTGCGACTTGATAAACTCCTTGTAGTCCGGAGGATTGAAGTCGAGAAGCGTGCCGCCTGTCGCAAAGTGCTGAACGAAGACCTTGCCGATGGCATAGGTCGCCCCGGCGGAGAGCGCCGGCATCACAAATGCAGAGGCGAGCGTCCCTGCGATCGGCACGGCCTTGAGCATGCTGGCGGCGCCTATGCCGCTGGTCGTCGGAATCATCGTACCCGCCAGGCTGGCAAGGACAGCTTTGCCGCCGTTTTCGGTGAACGGCACCTCGTAGATTTGCGAAATACGCCGCAGCATCTGAAGCTGAATTCCGGCGACGGCAAGGACGTCAACAACCGGCACCGGGACAAGTCCCGCGACGCCGGACCACAGCGCGAACCGCTCGACCAACTTCGAAGCTACCTCTTCACGAGTGCCGGACGTCGTCGCGTTTGGAGCGGCAGCGGTGCCGGCTTCACCCTCCGCAGGGCTCACGGACGCACTCGGATCATCTGCCATAGCTGCTCCTCTCTCTCATTATCCCCGGGCCCGACGCTCAAGCCAGCCATAAAACTTATTGGCTCACTCAGCCGCGTCGCACGCAAAAAAGCGTAACATGGCGGTTAGCCCGTGCCAAGCGCCACCACCGTCGCGCCGGCGCGGCGCCCACACCAGTCGACGCAGCGTCATGTTGTTGTCGTCTACTTTCAAATTTCAGAGCCGCAACGACGCCCAGCCGATTCAGAGCGCGCGCAGGACAGGTCAGTTTCAGAGCGCGCCAAAGCGAGAGCATGATCGGCCGCGGCGGCGCCCGAGATCACGGATGCTCTCCTGCCTTCGCCGCTTTATCGGCGTCCCACCACCACACTGTCGGGAATGCTGACAAGCCGTATTTGGGCAGCGGATCGGGCCGGCCGAAACGGTCCCAGCGCGCGCTACGCACCTTGCTGTAGGACCATTGTGGAACGACGTAATGGTTCCACAGCAATACGCGATCGAGCGCTTTGGTTGCGGCGACAAGATCGTCGCGGCTCTTGGCAAAGACGACGTGCTCGATCATCGCGTCGACGGCCGGGTTCTTAATGCCCATCAGATTGAGCGAACCCGGTTCGTCTGCCGCCTGCGAGCCCCAGAAAGTCCGCTGCTCGTTTCCCGGCGTCAAAGATTCACCCCAAGCGGCTTTGGTGATGTCGAAATCCCAGGTGCGCAGCCGGCTTTCGTATTGCGCGTCGTCGACGCTGCGCACCGACACGGTGATACCGACGCGCTCGAGCGAAGGTCTGTAGAACAGAAATACGCGCTCGAAACTCGGATCATCGGCGAGGAATTCAACTGAAAAGGGCTCGCCCGTCTTGGCGTTGACGAGCTGCTGGTCGCGTACTTCGTAGCCCGCTTCCTTGAAAAGCCGAACGGCCTGGCGAAGATTGGCGCGCAACGCTTCGGGGCTGCCGCATACCGGGTTGGTATAGGCTTTCTGAAAGACTTCGGGCGGGACTTTGTCCTTCACCGTCTCCAGAAGCTCGAGCTCTCGTCCAGTCGGCAGACCGGTAGCTGCCAGCTCGGTGCCTTCAAAATAGCTGGCGATTCGCTTGTATTGCCCGAAGAAAATTTGCTTGTTCATCTCCTCGAAATCGAACGCATAGTTGAATGCGAGTCGCACACGCGGATCCTGGAATTTTGGCCGGCGAAGATTGAAGACGAAGCCCTGCATAACGCCGACATTTCTGATCGGAAACTCCTCGAGGATGACGCGTTTATCGGCGACAGCGGGAAAATCGTAAGCAGTCGCCCAGTTCTTGGCGCTGTTCTCGTTGCGCCAATCGACGCTGTCGGCCTTGAACGCCTCGAGTGCAACCGTACCGTCGCGGAAATACTCAAAGTGCAGTTCGTCGAAATTGTCGCGTCCCAGATTGACGTTAAGGCTCGTACCCCAATAGTCCTTGACGCGCTCATAGACGATGCTGCGGCCTGGCGAAAATTCCTTGATGCGGTAGGGACCGCTGCCCAGCGGAGGCTCCAGTGTGGTCGCGCTGACGTCGCGCTTTTTGCCGTTGGCGTCGGAGCCCTCCCACCATGCCTTTGGCAGGATATTGAGCTGACCGACGATCTGCGGCAGCTCACGATTGCCTGGGCTGTCGAAGGTGAAAGTAACCTCGCGATCCGCGGTCTGTTCCGCCTTGACGACGTGGCGGTAATAACTGGCGAGTTGCGGGCTGTACTGCTTGAAAGTCTCGAACGAGAAGATCACGTCGGCGACGGTGACTGGGGTGCCGTCGTTCCATTTTCCTTCGGGGCGCAATCGGTAGGTGACCGATGAGAAATCATCCGGATAACTTGCCGCGTCGGCGAGGAGACCGTATTCGCTCGATACTTCGTCGAGAGCCGGTACAAACAGGGTGTCGTAGATGAGGCTGGCGCCGGTCGCCAGCGTGCCCTTGACCCGCGCGACCACGATATTGAAGTTATCAAAGGTGCCTACCGCAATCTGCCGCGCAATGCCGCCCTTTGGCGCGCGCGCATTGACATAGTCGAAATTGCGGAAGCCCGGCGAGTACTTGAGGTCCCCGAATAGCGACACCCCGTGACGCCAGCTTTTTTCCCCGGCCTGTGCGGGAAGTATCCAGGCCGGCACTGGGAGTCGTGGTGCCACAAGCGCAAGCGCGGCGGAACTGAGAAGGGTTCGGCGATTCACGAGATGCTCCAATTTAAAGGTGTCCTGCAGAATTGCCCGGACGTATTCATCGCTTCTTCGCCGGATCGCGCAAGGGCGCGCAATTTTGTCTGAGCACCGCATGTTGACAATGCACGCGATGTTCGTCCTACACGATGCCGATGACGCTTTTTTGCGATGAAGGTACCAGCGTCCCGGCTTGCGCCACGATGAAGTGAATCTCACGTTGGTGCGAGCGCGGCGAATTGTAGTAATCCATCGCCTTATTGCCAAGTGGCCAAACACCTGAACTCGCCCGCATTTCCGCGCTGTACTTGCCACGACCCGTTCGATTCGTTGGGATTTTGGAGATTGCTGCGGTGCGGGCCGAATTGCTGGTGCGGCTAAAGCGCGCCCTTAAGATCTGGCCCGACATCGCCCGCCACACGATCGAAATCTTCCGGGACTACAATCCGGCGCCCATACTGGGAGCGGCAAACGCGCGGCTCTTGTGCTTGTATAAATCGGCTAACTTACGGGTCCGGAGGTAAATTCGGGTCCGGAGGTAAATTGGGCGCCGACAACCATGGCGCGGTCGGCACCCGTATCAATTGAGCTTGTGTGTTTCCTCGGATAAGTCAAAACTCTCCGTGCCGGAATTCGACGGTATGGGGCGACAGGTCCGCGAAAGCGCCGTGGGCAAAGTGGTACAAAGCGCCTCAGATTGGACGCATAATATGCGACGACGAGGCCCGGCCTCCGAGAAGCGACGGGTAAAACTATTTAGAGGAACTCAGCCGGTGGACCTCGGTTTGTTGCCTTTTGATCTCCCGACGCATCGTTTCCGGACCGGGCGAGCCGAAATGGTGATACCGCGATGACCGCCTATATCCTCCGACGCGTCCTCTTCATGATACCTACGGTATTCGGGATCATGCTGGTGTCGTTCATTGTCGTACAGTTCGCGCCAGGCGGGCCGGTAGAGCGCATCATCGCCCAGCTCGCCGGCACCGATACTGGCGCGACCTCGCGCATTTCCGGCTCCTCCGGCGGCGACTTTGGTGCGCGCGGCACACCGCAGAGCGGTGCGCAGATGGATATGAATTCGAAATATCGCGGAGCGCAGGGGCTCGATCCCGAGTTCATCAAAAGCCTGGAAAAGCAGTTCGGCTTCGACAAACCCGCCTACGAGCGCTTTTTCATCATGCTCGGACACTATATTCGCTTCGATTTCGGCAAGAGCTACTTCAGGGACGTCACGGTCATTCAACTCATCAAAGAAAAGCTGCCGGTCTCCATATCGCTTGGGGTCTGGATGACGCTGATCTCTTACCTGATTTCAATTCCCTTGGGCATTCGCAAGGCGGTCCGCGACGGCTCGCAATTCGACATGTGGACGTCCGGCGTCATTATTGTCGGCTACGCCATACCGGGCTTTCTGTTCGCCATCCTGCTGATCATCCTGTTTGCCGGCGGCTCGTTCTTCCAAATCTTTCCCTTGCGCGGCCTGACATCGGACGGCTGGGCGCAATTTGCGTGGTGGCACAAAATCCTCGATTACTTCTGGCACCTGACGCTGCCGATCATATCAATGGGGCTTGCGGCGTTCGCCACCATGACGCTGCTCACCAAAAACTCTTTTCTTGAGGAGTTGCGCAAGCAATACGTGCTGACCGCGCGCGCCAAGGGCTGCACCGAGCGGCAGGTGCTCTACGGGCATATTTTCCGCAACGCCATGCTTCTGGTCATTGCCGGTTTTCCCGGCGCCTTTGTCAGCGCGTTTTTTGCCGGCTCGCTTCTGATCGAGACCATCTTTTCGCTCGACGGACTCGGGCTGTTGAGCTTCGAAAGCGTACTCAATCGGGATTATCCCGTCGTGTTCGCGAATCTCTACATCTTTGCACTCGTCGGCCTGGTCGTGAATCTGATTTCCGATTTGACTTACACCTGGATCGATCCGCGCATCGATTTCGAGACGCGAGAGGTGTGAGGTGGACGACAAGACGCGTGCGGAGAGAAGCATCGAGTTCGCCACCGACGGTATTGCGGGGGCGCCGGAATTCAAGCCGGACATCGAGCCGGCAGGTCCGCTCGGTCTCAGCTCGCTGCCGAGGGGGTTTGAATTCTCGCCGCTCAATATCCGGCGCTGGCGCAACTTCAAAGCCAACCGGCGCGGCTACTGGTCGCTGTGGATCTTTCTCGTCCTGTTCGTGATCTCGTTGTTTGCCGAATTCATTGCCAACGACCAACCGCTGTACATTCACGTCGACGGCAAGAATTATTTTCCGGTCTTCGTCACATATCCCGATACCGAGTTCGGCGACGATCTGGGCACCGCGGCCGATTACCGCGATCCACACCTGCAAGCGTTCCTCGACGAGCATCATGCCGTCGAGATCTGGGCACCGATCCGGTTCTCCTACAGGACTATCAACGATAATCCGCCATCGGCATTTCCTTCGAAACCGACATGGATGTTGAACGAGAAGGATTGCGCGTTCGCTGCCAAGAACGGATACGCCCAGTGCGGCACGCTGGAGTACAACTGGCTCGGCACCGACGACCAGGGCCGCGACGTGCTCGCGCGGCTGATCTACGGCTTCCGGCTGTCGGTTTTGTTCGGTCTCGTCCTGACCATTGTCTCGTCGGTCATCGGCATTGCCGCGGGCGCCGTACAGGGCTATTTCGGCGGCTGGACCGATCTTTTATTCCAGCGCTTCATCGAGATCTGGACCTCGGTGCCAGAGCTCTATCTTCTGCTCATTATTTCGTCGGTGCTGGTACCCGGATTCTTTGTGCTGCTCGGCATCCTGCTGCTGTTTTCATGGGTCCGGCTGGTCGGTCTCGTTCGCGCCGAGTTTCTCCGCGGGCGCAATTTCGAATACATCCAGGCGGCGCGCGCGCTCGGGGTGTCGAATGCCGTCATCATGTTCCGGCATTTGCTGCCGAACGCGATGGTGGCGACGATGACATTCCTGCCCTTCGTCATGTCGTCGTCCGTCATGACCCTGACCGCGCTCGACTTCCTCGGCTTTGGCCTGCCTCCCGGCTCGCCGTCGCTCGGCGAACTCCTGTCGCAAGCCAAGGCCAACGTGCAGGCGCCGTGGCTCGGCCTTACCGGCTTCTTCACCGTTGCGCTGATGCTGTCGCTGTTGATCTTCATCGGCGAAGCGGTGCGCGATGCGTTCGATCCGCGAAAGACATTCGCATGAGCGGCGATCTCTGCCTCAGCGTCCGCGATCTTTCCATCGCCTTTCGCTCCAGCGGGCGCGAAACGCTCGCGGTCGACCGCATCTCCTTCGACATCGCCAAAGGCGAGTGCGTGGCGCTGGTCGGCGAATCCGGCTCCGGCAAATCCGCGACGGCACTCTCGATACTCAGGCTTCTGCCCTACCCGGCGGCGCACCATCCGTCAGGAAGCATCGAGTTCCAGGGTCGAGACCTGTTGAAGCTCTCCGAGCGCGAGATGCAGAAAGTCCGGGGCGACGATATTACAATCGTCTTCCAGGAGCCGATGACGTCGCTCAATCCGCTGCACACGATCGAGAAGCAGATCGGCGAAATCCTGCTTTTGCATCGCGGGCTGACGGGCGCGGCGGCGCGCGAGCGCACAATCGAGGTGCTCACCCAGGTCGGCATTCCGGATCCGGCAAGCCGCCTCAAGAGCTACCCGCACCAGCTTTCCGGCGGCCAGCGGCAGCGCGTCATGATCGCCATGGCGCTCGCCAACGAGCCCGATCTGCTCATCGCCGACGAGCCGACAACTGCTCTCGACGTCACCGTCCAGGCCCAGATCATCGCGCTTCTCAAGGACATTCAGGCCCGCCTGCACATGTCGCTGTTGTTCATCACCCATGACCTCGGCATCGTGCGCAAGATCGCGCAGCGCGTTTGCGTGATGAAGGATGGCAAGATTGTCGAGCATGGCACGGTCGAACGTGTTTTCAGTTCTCCCGAACATCCCTATACGCGCGCGCTGCTGGCCGCCGAGCCGAGACCGGATCCGGCGCCGCCGCAACCCGATGCCCCTGTGCTCCTGGAAACCGAGCACCTCAAGGTCTGGTTTCCAATCACGAGCGGCTTCATGCGCAAGGTGGTCGGCCATATCAAGGCCTGCGACGGCCTGACCATTGCGTTGCGCAAAGGCGAAACGCTCGGCGTCGTCGGCGAATCCGGCTCAGGCAAGTCGACGCTCGGCCGCGCGATCCTTCGCCTGATCTCGTCCGAAGGACCGATCGCCTATATGGGCAACGGCCTGCAGGGCCTGAAATTCAAAGAGATGCTTCCGTTCCGCCGCGAGATGCAGATCGTATTTCAGGATCCGTTCGGCTCGCTGTCGCCGCGCATGTCGGTTGCCGAAATCATCAAGGAAGGACTCAAAGTCCATCATCCGGATATGACTGACCGGGCGCGCGATGAGCGCGTGATCCAGGCGCTCAACGATGTCGGGCTTGACCCCGCTACCCGCTTTCGCTTTCCGCATGAATTTTCCGGCGGCCAGCGCCAGCGTATCGCGATCGCGCGCGCCGTGGTGCTCGAACCCTCCTTCATCGTTCTCGATGAACCGACGAGCGCGTTGGATATGGTGATCCAGGCGCAGATGGTCGATCTGCTGCGCGATTTGCAGAAGCGCCATAACCTCACCTACCTGTTCATTTCCCACGATCTGCGCGTGGTCGCGGCGCTCGCGAGCCGCCTGCTGGTCATGCGGCACGGTCTTGTCGTCGAATCCGGCGAAGCCGCCGAGTTATTCAAGAATCCCCAGACCGACTACACGCGCGCGCTATTCTCCGCCGCATTCAATCTCGAAACCGCGCCGGAGGGCGTGGTCGAGCAATAAAACGCGGAGCACATCGCATCTTTTGCGAAAATGCCTGTCGGATTGTTCAGGCCGGTTTGATCGCGGCGGCCTCGGATGGCGCAGCCGCGCTCTCGAAGCTCTCGACGAACACCATGCCGATGCCGCGGGTCAACGCGCCGGCCGTGACCGCGGAAACAGCGAGTCCGTAGAGCAAACCTCCTGGAACGATCCAGGCAAGCATCGACGTCGTCGCGGCGCCAAGGCCGGTCGGCACCGCACCGCCGATGATGCTTACGATCAGCGCTCGCGTCTGATCACGCTCGAACGGCACTCCGTAGAGAAGGCTGAGTTGCTTCACCATCCGAAGAATAACGGCCGTCACACCGGCGATGCTCACGACCGGTAATGGCAATAATCCACCGCCGGCCGCATAGAGCCGATGCCGGTCGACGATTTTTTGGGCCAGCGCCCGCCGTTTCGCTGCAAGCGGATCGGGGACCGCTTTCGCGGCACCGGCTGCCGCGGAGCCGGGCTCTTTTGCATCAGGCTGCGAAGCAAACACCTCGCGGGCTTGCGGTGAACCCGCCGCACTGCGCAACGGGATATCCGACGACGTGGGCTCCGGCTCGACGGCGTCGAACGATGCAATGGATCGCGGCACGCGCCCCTGCTCGTCCTTGACAAAATCAGCGGCGAGGCCGCGCAGGCCGGCAACCGGACGCGTGATAGCCTTTGGGAGCGGTTTACGTCTCATGCGGCCGCCTGTTGGGCACCAAGAACCATGTCGACTTCGTCGGCGATGCTTGCGATCTCCCGCGCGGCGGGTCCTTTCCAGCTGATGAGGCTCGGGGTCGCGCCCCAAAGAGCGGCTTCCGGATAGGCAACGCGGTTCGTCATCTCGTTGTGAAGGACCGGCAGGCCAGCATCTGCGAGTTCCGAACGGATGTGCTTGGCGACGACGGAGTCGCGCGTCGTCTGCGTCAAGAGACAGCGGAACAGCGGCGCTCGCCCGTCGGCACGATCGGTCAGGATGCCGAGCGTATCCAGCATGCGGTCAACATCGAACGGCGATGGTTTGACCGGAACGAGCAAAAAATCCGCCACGGCAAGACAGTCCAGCGTTGTCCTGGACCGAAAGCCCGGGGTATCGATGATCACCGGGCCGCTCTGGGCGAGGCGCCGCGCGGTCTTCGATGCGTCTTCCGTTGCGTCCTCGACCACGGCGACGCCGCCGAGCGCCCGTTCGCGGGCGGCCAGCCGCACGATGGAGCGTTGCGGATCAGCATCAATCAGCGTCGGGCGCCGCCCGCGCAAATGCCAATGCACGGCAAGACAGCTTGCGACAGTGCTCTTGCCGCTGCCACCTTTCATAGTGGCCACCGTGATAATAGTGCTTGTCACGATCCACCGCCTCCCGCCTGAACCGACGGCGAAGTGATTCGCCTCTGTTTGTAATCGTATCGGATTCGGGAGGAACTGCCTATTCAAATGCCCTCGCGGCAGGGGCGAAGCGAGCCCCCGGCAGAGAGCAACTGATGCGCTTGGGGTCCGGCGATCCCTCATCGATCACGCGAGGCGGTATCGGCAACACGGTGAGGCATCCTGCGGCCTGGCGAAATGCAGTGGATTGTAACGGCTGAAGGACGACATAATCTGTCCGCCATGAGCCATCGGCTTCGACCAGAATCCGAAAGCCTGCGGAGCTGCAGCTCTGACCGTTGCGGCGGTCGGAAGTGGCCGCACCGTCGTTCGGCGTGTCATTTCCACACGTCCGATGGCCTCTCGCCTGCCTCTCAGCCGATAGCAGCCAAGCCGCCTGTGAGTGTGCTGCTACAGAAGCCGCGGTTAGCGTCAGTCAGCCGAACGAGCGTCGATTTCACCATTCCGGCCGCCGCCGGCAGCGTTTGGTGAGGAAGCATGAGCACTGCGGACTCGAATTTGACCGAAACACTCAACCGCGTCGTCGAAACCGCGGCGCAGAATCTCAGAATCGAAAAGTTGCTGATCCAACTCGGTCTCGACCCTGCCAATGTCACATTCAACGCGGTATTCCACCGACTGCTGGACGTTGCGATATCGGATATCAATTTCGCGAACATGCTGGCGCTGATAGGCGCGGCACTCTACGTCGCCACGCTGATGGTACGCACGATCGTGCCGCTCCGTATCCTTGGCATCATCAGCATCGTATTCTTCATGGCCTATGGCGCGCTGGCCGGAGCGGTCACGACATTCCTTTTGTATCTGCTATCGCTGCCGATCAATATTATCCGTCTCAGACAGATGCTGACCTTGGTCAAAAAGGCGCGTTTATCCGCGCAAGGCGATTTGTCGATGGACTGGCTCAGGCCCTTCATGAGCCCAAGAAAATACCGCAAGGGCGAAATGCTTTTTCATAAGGGCGATGTGGCCAAGGAAATGTTCTTGACGGTGACAGGAAAATTCCTGGTGACCGAGATCGGCGTCGAGTTGCCGCCCGGGCGCATCATGGGCGAGCTTGGCTTCATCGCGCCTGAAAACCGGCGTACGCAGACGGTCGAGTGCATAGAGGATGGCGCCGTGCTGACCATTACTTATGAAAAGCTGCTTGAGCTTTATTTCCAGAACCCCGAGTTTGGCTATTATTTTCTTCGCCTGACCAGCGAGCGTCTGATGCAGAATATTTCGCGCCTCGAGCATCTCGTCGAAACCAATACGCCGCACCAGCACTCATAGTGGAGAGCTCCGAATAAAAATTCGACGGGTCAAATGCTTTGTAACCCCTTGCAGACCTCCAGAATGTCGGAACTCTTATACGGTTTGGAAATGAAAATACTTCCGGGCACACCGCGCTGGACATCCGCACTTTTTCCGGAAGCATAGATAACCTGAACGTCGGGACGGCACGTTCGGAAGCAATTGCCCACGTCCCAACCGCTCGCCGAACCGACGAGATTGATGTCGGTGAACACCACGTCGATCGCCATATTCGAACTGCAGAAACTGATCGCCTCTTCGCCACTGTCGGTTTCAACAACGGAATAGCCAGCATCGCGCAGGCAATCGGCGATATTGCTCCGGACAACCAATTCGTCCTCGACGACGAGAATGACCACTTTGTGAGCGTTTTTTGCTGGGAAACAGACATGGGCGCAGCCTTTGCTGCCAGGCCGCGAAGCCTGGCGCCGACGCATTTGGTTCTTTGGGTCTCTGGCGCGCGCTCGGGTTTTTCGACTGACTGACGCGCCTACTTGAGCAAAGCGTTATCACTACCGTCCGGTTCCGTACAGACTAACGATTTTATGGAGACCGATTTCAATAGGAACACGACCACACGGAGCGTAGTGTCTCTCTGCCGTCTGCAGCGTCCTCGGGGCGCAGGCGATTGAGAGACCCTTCTGTGCTCTTGCCCTAATGGGAAAAGAGCCATGACGCCGGTCTCCGCACGTCAAGAATCCTCACAACGTCGTAATCGCCTCCTCGCAGCGCTCTCCCCGGCCGATTTCGCGCTTTTGCAGCCGGATTTGCGATCGCAGGCGATGGAGCTCAAAGAGGATATCGAGCGAGCCAACCGGCGGATCGATACCGTTTGTTTCATGGAAGCGGGCATCGCTTCGGTCGTCGCCGTCCAGCCTTCCGGTGCCAGGATCGAGGTCGGTCTCATTGGCTACGAAGGGATGAGCGGAACTGCGGTGGTGCTCGGCGACGACCGATCGCCGCATGCCACCTACATCCAGGTCGCCGGACAAGCGGCATGGCTCAAGGCCGATCAGTTGCGCAAGGCCATGGCGGCAAGCGAATCGTTGCGCGCTGTACTGCTGAAGTACGTACAAGCCTTCATGGTGCAGACGGCTCACACCGCGATCGCAAACGCGCGCGCCCGGATTGACCAACGCCTGGCGCGTTGGATTTTGATGGCCCACGACAGGACGCGGGACAAGACTTTGCCGTTGACCCACGAATTCCTGGCGTTGATGCTTGGAGTGCGACGTCCAGGAGTGACGGAAACGCTGCAGGGCCTCAAACGGCAGAATCTCATCGCGACCGGCCGTAATCAGATCGTCGTCCTTGACCGAAAAGGCATCGAGAACATTGCGGGAAGTAGCTACGGCGTGCCCGAAAAGGAGTATCGGCGTCTGATCGGGTAATGCAGCAGCATGCTGTCGTCGCCCCCGCTACGGACAAGCACCCGAATTCCGCGCGCCGCCGACCTTGCGTTCATAGCGGCCGGACACACTCAGCCATTCGCCAGCGTGATAGCACCTCGGCGCGAAAACTCCTGTTTTTCGATGGTTGACGCGGCGAATTCCGGAATAGAATAAAAAATAAGGTCCGCATTGCCGGATCGACCGGGAGAACGCCAACATGATCAGGGCCCTCATTGCCGTGTCGCTGTGCGCCGCATGGACATTGCACGGCGCCGACCTCGCCCAGGCCCAGACTTATCCGACGAAAGAACCGATCAAAGTGGTCGTGCCCTTCCCGCCCGGCGGCCCGACCGATGGCATGGCGCGCATCATCTCCGAACGACTGGGCGCGGTGCTCGGCCAAAGTATCGTGATCGAAAACCGCGGCGGCGCCGGCGGCGGAGTCGGCGGCAAGTTTGTCGCGTCCGCCGATCCTGACGGCTACACGCTCCTGATGACCCCCGGCGGAGCGCTGACGACGGGGCCGGCTGTCAACCCTGACATCGGTTACGATCCGGCGAAGGTATTCACACCGATCTGCGAACTTATCGAGACACCGCTCATCATCTCGGTCAGCCCAAGCCTGCCGGCAAAGTCGCTGGCCGAGGTCGTTGCCTACGCCAAGGCCAATCCGGGTGCGCTCAAATGGGGCTCACAAGGCTTCGGGACCGCGCCGCATTTGCTCGCTGAATTGTTCAAGCTCGAAGCCGGCGTCAATATCATTCACGTTCCCTATCGCGGCACCGGCCCCCTGCTCAACGCTATTCTCGCCAACGAAGTGCAGATCATCGCCGATCCCAGCACGACAAGCCTGCCATACATTCAGGATAACAAGCTGCGCCCGATCGCGATCGCGGGCAAAGAGCGCGAGCCGAAGTTGCCGGACGTGCCGACCGTAGTCGAAGCGGGATTTCCCAAGTTGCAGTCGCCGTTCTGGCTCGCCGTCGTGGCCCCGGCGGGAACGCCGCCCGACATTATCGCCAGGCTCAACGACGCATTCCACCAGGCGCTCGCCGCGCCGGAAACCCGTGCACGGCTTGACGCACTCGGCACCGAGATCAAGACAGGGACACCCGAGGATCTCGACAGGATGCTGACTGCCGAAAGGGCGCTCTGGACCGGTGTGGTCAAGGCGGCAAACATCAAGATGGAATGACGCGCCGCAGCTCGGCGCCGGCAGCGGCCGCACCCGAACTTTCACCAGCACCGACATTGAAATTCCATGGCCATTTTTCGTCGTGATACGCCCGCCGAAGCCGAATTCCGGACAGATGTTCGGACCTGGTTGGAGGCCAATCTCCCGGTCGCGCTGCGTGGCCGCACCGTGCGTCCGCCGCCCGCCGAGCTGATGCCATGGTACCGAACACTTTCGGCCAAAGGCTGGATCGCGCCGCATTGGCCCAAGCAGTACGGCGGCATGGGCGCCACGCTCAACGAACAGATCATCATGATCGAGGAACTGGCGCGGCTCGGCGCACCGCATTTGCCGGCGCAGGGCCTCAATCACATCGGCCCCATCATCATGGAGTTCGGCACCGACGCGCAGAAAGCACGGCACCTGCCGCCCATCATTGCCGGCTCGGTGATCTGGGCGCAGGGCTATTCCGAACCCGGCGCGGGTTCCGATCTCGCCAGCCTCGCGACGCGCGCTACGCTCGACGGCGACCATTTCGTGGTGCAGGGCCAGAAAATCTGGACCACATGGGGCCATCATTCGGACTGGATGTTCGCGCTGGTCCGTACCGATCCGCAGGCCCAGCCGCGGCATGCCGGCATTAGTTTCCTGCTAATCGATCTACGCAGCCCGGGAATCCGCATTCGGCCGATCGAGACGATCGCCGGCGATGACGAATTCGCCGAGGTGTTCTTCGACGGCGTCCACGTGCCGGCCGAGAACCTCATCGGAAAGCTCAACGACGGCTGGCGCATCGCCAACGCTCTTCTGGTCCACGAACGTCTCGGCACGTCGAATCCGCAATTTGCCTTGTCGGCGCTGGAGCACATCAAGACGATGGCGCGCGCTTCCGGCGTGATAAACGATCCGGCGTTCCAGGATCGGCTGGCGGCCGCCAGCATCAATGTCACGGCGCTGGCGGCGATGTTCAGCCATGCCGTGGAGCTTGCCAATCACCAGCAAAGTCTCGGCCCGGAATCCTCGGTGATCAAGATTTTCGGCTCCGAGCTTTTGCAAACGCTCAACGCTCTCCTGCTCGAAGCCGCAGGCGGACATGCCGCTGCGGAAAGTCCGGTAGCGACGAATGTCGGCTCGGTTGAAGTCGCGGCGTCATATCTGCAGGCGCGGCGCGTCACGATCTATGGCGGTTCATCCGAAATCCAGCGCAACGTGCTCGCGCGCCGCGTGCTCAACCTTCCCAACTGACGGACAGCGCGGCAGCGATCATGGAATTGCATCTGACACAGGAGCAGACGCTGCTGCGCAACAGCGCCGCCAAATTTGTCGGAGCAGCGGGGCCGAAGGTGGCGCGCGGTTTTCGCCAGCACGATCCAGGTTTTGCACCGGCGCGGCTTCGCGAAGCCGGCGACCTCGGGTGGCTCGGTGTTCTCGTTCCGGAGTCCGCCGGCGGCCTCGGGCTTGGCCTCACCGAGCTCGGGTTGGTGCTCGAACAGGCCGGACGCGGACTGCTCTGCGAGCCGATCGGGCTCGCAGCTATCTCCACCGCGGCGCTCGGGCAGTCCGGCAAGCCGCACCCGGCGCTGGAACGGGCGATCACAGGCGAGGCGCTGGTCGTGCCTGCGCTCGAAGAGCGCGCTTACGGTGTCGACCCGCTCGCCCCGCGCACGCAGGCAGCAGGAAAGGACAAATCGCTCTGTGTCACCGGACAGAAGGAATTTGTCTGTGCCGACGGCGCCGACGGTTTTCTCGTCAGCGCGACGGGAAACGACGGGGCCGTACTTTGCTACGTGTCCCGCGATGCGCCCGGCTGCACACTGACGACGACGCAAACCGTGGAAGGCCGCAAGCTCACGACACTCGGTCTCGCGGATACCCCGGCTGATCTCATCCCGCCGCATCCATCGTCACGCAACGCAGTTGACGCACTTTATAATCTCGCGCTGATGGCCCTCTCCGCCGAATTGCTCGGTGTGATGGAACAGGCACAGGCGGTCACGCTCGACTACCTCCGGACTCGCAAACAGTTCGGCAAGCTGATCGGCAGCTTTCAGGCGCTGCAACACCAGGCGGCCAACATCTATATTCGCACCGAGGCAACGCGGTCGCTGGTGTTTCAGGTTGCCGCCAACAGCGAGCCTTTTCGTATCGATCCAGCGCTGGCCATCGCCGCCAAGGCCAAGGCTTCGGAGGATGCCATGTTCGTGACCGAGACCTGCATTCAACTTCACGGCGCAATTGGCTTTACCGACGAGCACGACATCGGCCTCTATCTCAAGCGGGCGATGCTGCTATCGTCGTTGTTCGGAAATGCAGCAGCGCAGCGGCGCCGCTATATCGCAGTCGCCGATTTGACGACGTAGCACCAGGAGACTTTGTATGAGCGAAGAGCAAACGGTCACTTATGAACTGGACGGCGAGATCGCGCTGGTCGGCCTCAACCGCCCGGACAAGCGCAACTGCTTCAATCCGACCGTGATGAAGCAGTTGCGCGAAGCCGTCGAACGCGCCGGTGCGGAAGCGAAATGCGGCATCATCTTCGGTCATGGCGACAATTTTTGCGCCGGTCTCGATCTGCGGTGGGCGGCGGAGAACTGGAAGACCGGACGATCGGCGCGGCTGCCATTCCCTTTCAACCGGAACACTTATTTCGAGGAAATGGCGCGCGGCAACATCCCGTTCATCGCAGCATTGCACGGCGCGACGCTGGGCGGCGGTCTCGAAACCGCCGCGGCGGCTCATATCCGCGTTGCCGACGAGACGACCTTCTTCGGCCTGCCCGAAGGAACGCGCGGCATCTTCATCGGCGGCGGCGGCTCGGTTCGCGTGGCGCGGCTCCTTGGTTTTGCCCGTATGCAGGACATGATGCTCACCGGTCGCGTGCTCAAACCCGACGAAGCCGAGCGCTACGGCATCGTTCAGTATCTGGTGCCGAAAGGCCAAGCGATGGCGAAGGCGAAGGAGCTTGCCTTGAAAATCTGCAAGAACGCGCCGCTGTCCAACTTCGCCATCACCAACAGCCTGCCCCGGCTTCAGGATATGTCCTACGACGACGGCCTGTTCTTCGAACGCATGGTGGCGGAATACACCCGCAGTCCCGAGTCGATCACCCGGCTCAATCAATTCCTCGACAAGACTGCACCGCGGGTCCGCATGCCGGACTGAGCGCGGATCAGACAATCAGGGAGAAATGCTCGATGAGCTTGCGCGACAATGCGATTGTGGCCTACGCCGAAACCAAGGTGATGGAGAAGAGCGACCGGGACGTTTTCACACTGGGCGGCGAAATTCTCGAGGACCTGCTCGACAAAACCGGCATCGACAAAAACGAAATCGACGGCCTGGTGCTGGCGGGCCTCACCGGCACCGGCGCGGCCAATCCGTTCTGGGCGCAAACTACGGCCGATGTGCTGGGCCTCGACGTCGGTTTTTGCGAGCAGGTTCATACCGGCGGCTGTTCGGCGGCGGGATGCGTCGTGCGGGCCGCGGCGGCGATCGATTACGGACTCTGCGACGTCGCGTTCCTGCTGTTCGCCGACACCCACGTGCTCGAGGACAAGACCGACCACAGCCATTCTTACCGCCGCGAATGGACGGATCCCTATGGGCTGATGGGTCCGCCCGGCGCCTTCGGCCTGCTCAGCCGCGCCTACGAGGCCAAGTACGGCCTCGACTACCGGATGCTGGGCAAGATCGCGGTCACGCAGCGCAACCATGCGCTGCTCAACGAGAACGCCTGCGAAAAACTGCGTGTGCCGATCACCGTCGACGATTACATGAACTCGCGCGTCATCGCCGATCCGATCAGGCTTTTGGATTGCGTGATGCGCGCCGACGGCGCCGCCGGCTTGATCATGATGAGCCGTAAACGCGCCAGGGAAAAAGGGCTGACGAAGAATATCATTCCGATCGGCTATGCCGAGCGCACCAATTTCAAGGGCGGCGAGAACCTGGTCGACGTCACCAAGAGCGGCCACGAGGTCTGCGGCAAGAAGGCATTGGGCGAGGCAGGCCTGAGCATCAAGGACATCGCCTCGTTCCACCCCTACGACGATTTCATAATCGCCATCATGCTACAATTCGAGGCCTTCGGCTTCTGCAAGCCGGGCGAAGGCGTGCCTTATATCCGCGAGCACGATTTCTCCTTCAACGGCGATCTGCCGCTCAACACCGGCGGCGGCCAGATCTCGGCGGGCCAGGCGGCATGCTCGTCGCATAATCTCGTCGAAGCGGTGCGGCAGTTGCGCGGCGAAGCCGGCAAGCGCCAGGTCAAGAACACAAAGAACGCGCTGGTGACCGGCATCGGCTGGATCAACTACGGACGCAACTGGGGCTCGAGCGCGGCCCTGGTTCTGGTTCCGGAATGAGCGAGGCGACCATGGCCAATCCTGCGAACAACAAGCCGTTGAATGAGACGCTGAGCATCAAGCGCTCCATAAAGCACTTCGATTTTTCGGAGCCGTACTGGGAGGGCACAAAGCAGAAGAAACTGCTTGTCCAATACTGCAAGGCAACGGGGAAGTATCAGCATTTCCCGCGCCCGGTGAGCATATTCACCGGCCGGCGGCGCGATATCGAATGGCGCGAGGTCTCCGGCAAAGGCGTGATATTCTCCTACACCATCACCGAGCGCGGCACGCCGGCCTTCCGCGGCATCGAGCCCTATGCGGTGGTGAGCGTGACGCTCGACGTCGGCGTCAACTTCATCGCCAACATCGTCAATTGCAAGGCTGAAGACCTGAAAGTCGGCATGAAGGTGAAGCCGTACTGGCATCCGGTCGGCGACGGCACCCATCTGCTGATGTTTGAGCCCGACAAGGACGCGGCATGAGCGGACCGCAAGACGCACGCGGTCCGAAAGCTGTCGCGAAATTCCTGCGGCCGCGCTCCGTCGCGATCGTCGGCATGTCGACGCGCGCGGGGAGTGCCGGCCAGATCGTTCTGCAATGCCTGAAGGTCAACAAATTTGCGGGCGACATCCATCTGGTCGGCCGCAGCGACGAGCCGATCGACGGCCGGCCGGTGCTCAAGAGTCCCGATGAGTTGCCGGAGGGCGTCGACCTTGCCGTGTTCACTTTGCCGGCCGCCGCGGTGCGCGAAGCGATCGAGGCGTGCGCGCGGCGCAAAGTCGGCTCGGCCATGGTGTTCGCCGCGGGCTTTGCCGAAGTCGGCGACAACGCCACGCAGGATGCCGTCAGCACGACCGCCCGCTCCGCCGGGCTCGCCGTCGTCGGGCCGAACTGCCTCGGTGTCACCAACAACGTGGACGGCATGATGCTGCACATGCTGTTTGCGCGCGAGGCGCTGCGCGGCGTCACCGACGGCGTCGCCTTCGTCGGCCAGAGCGGCGGCCTGGTCGGCCACTTCCAGCGCGCCACCGACGGCCGCGGCATTCCCCTCTCCTACGTGATTTCAACCGGCAACGAGGCCGGACTCGAATCCACGGATTTTCTCGAATTTTTGGTCGAGGATCGCTCGACCCGCGTGATCGCGCTCTATTGCGAGGAGATCAGGCGGCCGCAGGCGTTTCTTGCCGCCTGCCGGCGCGCCCGGGCCGCCGGCAAGCCTGTCGTATTGATGCTGGCAGGCCGCAGCGCCAAGGCGCGCAAGGCGGCGAAATCGCACACCGGCGCGCTGATCGGCGATTTCGCGACAATGAAAACGCAGGCTGAAGACGCCGGTGCCGTCGTCGTCTCCACCATGGATGAAGTCATGGACCTTGTTGAAATCCTGCAACGCTATCCAGTGCCGCCCGCCAAAGGGCCCGGCATCCTCACCGCGTCCGGCGCCTATGTGGGATTGACCAATGATTTTGCCGAAGAGATCGGTCTCGAACTTCCGGAACTCGAGCCGGAGACGCTGAAAGCAATCAGCGCAGTCCTTCCCTCCTACGGCAATTACGGAAATCCGCTCGATACCACCGCCGGCTTCACGCCGGCCATGCTTCCTGTCGTGACCAAAGCCCTGATCGACGATCCGAACGTAGGGATGCTGTTCATCTCGTTTCCGATCAATACGGCGATCCCCGTGAAGGCCTTCAATGCCGGCATGGCGCACTCGCCGAAGCCCAAGGTTCTGGTCGCGCTCGGCGACACCTGGCAGCTTGGCGCCGACGTGGATGCGGCGGTCAAGGAGGGTTCGGCGGTCTATTCCCGTTCGTCCGACCGCATGCTGCGAGCCATCGCGCTCTACACCAGATACGGCCGCTCGCTGGCGCGCACCCGCGTCAGCGGTACTCCAGCCCCATTCACGAACCTGCCCAAACTCGGCACCGGAGCCCAGCCGGAATGGCTGGGCAAAAAGGTGCTGGCCGCCGCAGGTGTTCGTGTGCCGGCAGGCGAACTTGCGCGCACGGTGGATGAAGCGGCGGCGGTGGCCAAGCGGATCGGCTATCCGGTGGTTCTCAAGGCCCAAGCCGCGGCGCTGTCGCACAAGACCGAGGCCGGCGGCGTAGTGCTCAATCTCGCCGATGAGACGGCGCTTCACGCGGCGTGGGAGACGATGATGCGCAACGTCAAACGCGCCGCACCGGGCATCAGCCTCGACGGCGCGCTGGTCGAGACGATGTCATCGAAAGGAATCGAGCTGATGCTCGGCGCCAAGCGCGATCCCGGCTGGGGCACGGTCTTGCTCATGGGGCTCGGCGGCATCTGGGTCGAAGCCTTGGGCGATGTGCAATTGCTGCCAGTCGACGCCGACAAAACGCAGATTCAAGAAGCCCTCGGCAGGCTCCGTTCGGCAAGACTCCTCGCCGGCGTCCGCGGCGCGCCGCCCGCTGACATCGACGCGGTGGTGCAAGCTGTGCTGGTAATCGGCCGGCTGATGCGGACCGCCCCGAACTTGACGGAAATCGACGTCAACCCGCTCATGGTGCACGCCAGGGGTCAGGGAGCGACTGCACTGGATGCACTCATCGTCGCTGACTGACAGTCGGCCAACGCCGCGCTCCATCTGATAATCCTTTGCCCGACACCTATTTAAGACCTCGCGTTCACACAAAGCTCATTGCAGGCAGAAGACATGCCCAAAATTGAATTCGGCCTCGATACGTTCGGCGACACCACCGCAGGCCCGGACGGAAGGCCGCAATCGCACGCGCAAGTGATCCGGGAGGTCGTCGAGCAGGCGGCGCTTGCCGATCAGCTTGGCATCGAGGCCTTCGGCGTCGGCGAGCATCATCGACCCGACTTCGCGATTTCGGCGCCGGAGGTCATGCTTGGCGCAATCGCCGGCCGGACCAAACGCATCCTGCTCGGTTCGGCCGTGACGGTACTGTCTTCGGACGATCCGGTACGCGTATTCGAGCGTTTCTCGACGCTCAACGCCGCCTCCTGCGGCCGTGCCGAGATCACCGTCGGGCGTGGTTCGTTCACCGAGTCGTTTCCTCTGTTCGGCTACGATTTGAAACAATACGAGCAATTGTTCGAAGAGAAGCTCGAACTGTTCGTCGCGCTGCTGCGAAACGAGTCTGTGACCTGGACCGGCCAGACGCGTTCGCCGCTGACCAACCAGCGCGTTTTCCCACCGATCGAAAACGGCCCCCTCAAAGCATGGATCGGCGTCGGCGGCAGTCCGGAGTCGGTCGTGCGCGCGGCGCATTACGATCTGCCGATGATGCTCGCCATTATCGGCGGCGATCCCAGACGCTTCCTGCCCTATGTCGATCTCTACCGGCGCGCCTACGTGCAGCTTGGCCAGCCGGTGAAAGCCATCGGGCTGCACTCGCACGGTTATGTCGCCGATACCGACCAGCAGGCTCGCGAGGAATTGTGGCCCCATCACAGGGCGATGCGCGACCGGATCGGCGCCGAGCGCGGCTGGCCGCCGGCGACGCGGGCCTCATTCGACCAGGAAGCCGACGGCGGCTCGCTTTATGTCGGCGCGCCTGAAACCGTCGCACGGCGCATCGCTGCGACCGCAAAGGCGCTCGGCATCGCGCGCTTCGACATGAAATACAGCTCCGGCACCCTGCCGCACGACAAGCTCATGCGCAGCATCGAGCTTTACGGCACCAAGGTCATTCCGCTGGTGCGCGAGATGCTGGCTTAAGCAGCATCGCGATTGTCGAGAACCCCGTTCCCCGGCGCGGAAATTCCCAAGTTCATAGCGCCGATAAGGGCGTCTATTTCACGGCGAGCCGTGAGATGCGAAAGCGTCGGCCGCGTGCCGAAGGTCGTGGCATCGAGCGTATCGAGCGCGGTCAATCCACGGGCGTAGAACTCGCGGAAGATCACCCGTTCGGCCAGTCCTTCGACGAGCCGGAAATTGAACCGCCGTGACAAGTCCTCGAGCCCCTGGCCGACACAGCGTGTATTGCGCGATCCGAGCATCGACAGCCGGTTGCGGAGCACGATCCAGTCGAACCCAAAGCTATCGCGGAGCTGGCGCTGCCGGCGGGCCTCTTCCACCATGTCCGCATAAAGGCTTGGGCCGGTGACGCTCAAGGTTTCGCGGTCGACTGTGCCGAGCACGTCCAGGTCGACAAAGCTGTCGTTTAACGGCGTCACCAGCGTGTCGGCCATGGAGTGAGCCAGCCGACCCAAGTAACTGTCGCGCCCGGGCGTATCGATGACGATAAAGCTGTGGTTGCGCGCCAGCGCATCGATTATTCCGACCAACGACTGGCCGTCCTCCGCCTCGTCTTCAGCCGTCGGGTGGTCCATGTTCTCGACGAAGTAGCGATGGTCCGGAATTTCAAGGGTCAGCCCCGCCTGCTGAGCCCAGGCGTGTCTGTTCTCGATGTAATGGGTGAAAGTCTTCTGCCGGGAGTCGAGATCGAGCGTGGCGACGGTCTGCTGTGACTTCATCAATGCGACCGTCACATGCATGGCAACCGTGGACTTGCCCGACCCGCCCTTCTCGTTTCCAACCACAATCACGCGAGCACGCGAAGCCTGAGCCGCCATTTCATCTGACATGTATCGCCCTCGTTGGCTGAGCTGCGTGGAGTCTCCTTGGAGAAAAAAACCTTGATCTGATTCTGATATGTTCGCAAGTTAACAAGCGTAAAGCGCCTGCGTCCGTTCGCGCGACGAGATCAGCGGCGTTGTCAGCGTTGCAAAACGGCTACGCCGTTACGTTCCCACGAGCCCGAATTGCGGCGATGACGGCTCGGCGTGGGTGCGCTTTGCAATACGCCCGGCAAGACGCGACAGCCGGCCTGCTTCCACCGCGGCGCGCATGCTCGACGCCATCATCACCGGATCGCGTGCTTTCGATACCGCGGTATTGATCAGCACCGCGGCGCAGCCGAGCTCCATCGCGAGCGTGGCGTCGGAGGCTGTGCCGATGCCGGCATCGAGCACCACCGGTACCGGCGAGCGCGTGCAAATGAGCTCGATCAGGTGCGGATTGCAGACGCCCAGACCCGATCCGATCGGCGAACCGAGCGGCATCACGGCCGCGGCGCCGGCATCGGCGAGCTTTCGGCAAGTCACCGGATCGTCGGTGCAGTACGGCAGCACCACAAAACCCTTCGCCACCAGCGTTTGCGTCGCGCGAACGAGTTCCTCGACGTCGGGATACAGCAGCTCGCGGTCGCCGATCACTTCGAGCTTCACCCAGTCGGTGTCGAGCGCCTCGCGCGCCAGTTCTGCGGTCAGCACCGCGTCCTTGGCGGTCTGGCAGCCGGCGGTGTTGGGCAAAAACCTTACCCGCCCGGCGAGCAGATCGATCAAGCTCTCGTCGTCGCCGGCGAGGCTGATGCGGCGGATCGAGGCAGTGACCATCTGCGTCCCGCTCGCGGCAACGGCGTCGAGCATCAGCTTGCGGTTGGGATAGCCGGCGGTGCCGAGAAACAGCCGTGAGCCGAATTCCTGTCCGGCGATGACGAGAGGATCGGACATGAGGCTTACTCCTTCAAATTGCTCAGCCGCCCTGCCGCGCGCGCACGATCTCGACGCAGTCGCCCGGACGAAGCGTCGTCTCGCTCCACGCCGCGCGCGGCACCACGGCGCCATTGACCGCCACTGCGACACCGCGCTGGCCGGTATCGGCGGTTTTCTCGGCAAGCAGCGCTGCAAGCGTTGCGGCGCCGAGCGGTTCGATCTCGCCATTCACGCGAATTTGCGGTTCCGGCATCGCGCTCCCCTACTCCGCCGCTCGCGCCGGCAGAAAACGCTCGAGCCCGAACGGTGCTATCGCGGGATCGACGATTTGGTCGAGCACGAGCCGCGCCATGGCGTCGGCGGTCACCGGCGCCAGCAAAATGCCGTTGCGGTGGTGGCCGGTGGCGTAGAACAGGCCATCGAGCGGCCCCGGTCCGAGGATCGGTGCATCATCGCGGCTGCCCGGCCGATGGCCGACCCAGATCTCCTCGATCGGCAGGTCCTCGATAGCCGGCACCGAGCGCCACGCAGCGTCGAGCAGAGCCATGACGCCGCCGGCGGTAATTGTCTCGTCAAAGCCCTTCTCCTCGACGGTAGCGCCAACGATCAGCCGGCCATCCCGGCGCGGCACCAGATAGGCGCCGGGCGCCCACAGCACGTGATTGAGCAGCGGCGCATTGGCGTCCATGCGCAGCGCCAGCATCTGGCCCTTGACCGGACGCACCGGCGGCCGGCGGTCTGGCGGCAGACCGGCGATGCCGCGCGACCATGCGCCCGCGGCGAGCACGACGATATCGGCAGCTGCAATCGTGCCGTCTTCAAACTTCAAACCGGCGACCCGACCGGCCTGCACTACGATTTCCTTCACCGGACGATGCTCGTGGATCGCGACGCCGGCTGCTTCAGCAGCGATCCGCAAGGCTTGAACGAGCTTTCGATTGTCGACCTGATGGTCCTGCGGACTGAATACGGCGCCGGCGATCTTGCCCGCGAGATGCGGTTCTTTGGCGCGTGTTGCGGCAGCCGATAGCCATTCGAGCGGCAGGTCGAGCCGGCGCTGAAACTCCAACCGATGGGCCAATTCGCCCTGGTCGTCGGCGGTCAGCGAAAGGACCAGCGTGCCCTCGCCGCGTAATTCGACGTCGATACCGCTCGCTCGCAAAAGCTCCTCGGCAAAGCCCGGCCAGCGCGCCTGGCTGTCGCGGCCGAGCGCGACCAGCGCCTCCTCGCCGGGCTCGGCTTCGCAACACGCCGCCAGCATGCCGGCTGCGGCGTGGCTTGCACCGGCGCCCGCTTTGCCGCGGTCGAACATCACGACCGACGCGCGGCCCGCGAGCCGCCACGCGATGCCAAGCCCGACCACGCCTGCGCCGATGATGGCAACGCGCGGCTTTTTGGCAATATGGGGAAACTGGTCCGTCAGGCGCGGCTCCCTTCGCTGGAATGACCCAGACAGGTTCGATGGGTTTGATCTCAGCCGCGCATGTCTCGCGCGGCACCCCAAGCCTTACGCCCCGGATAATGGGAGCTTTACGGGCCGTCGGCAAGGGCCGGTTCTTGCCGGCGCAGCCGCAGGAGTCGCGCGCAGACCAGACCAATCACCAGGATCACGGCGCCGCCGATCAGCGGTGGCACGCTGATGCCGAAGTGGTCGAAAGCAAAACCGTAATAGACCGGCCCGATCGCCTGCCCGGTAAAGAATGCAGAAGAGTGCATCGACAGCGCGGCGCCGCGTGCGGTCTGCGACAGGTCGGTGACATGCACCTGGATGCAATTGTGCAGCATGTAGAAGCCGAGCCCGAACAGCAGGAACACGGCTGCCTGGATGTACCAGACCATGTTCAGCGCGATCAGGACGAAAGCGATTGCCGCGAAAGCCGCGCCGGTCAGCATCAATTGCCGCTCGGTCACGCGCACCACCAGGACCGGCAATGACAGCGCCAGCATGATGCCGCCGAGGCCGAAACACCCAATGATGATGCCGGCATAGGACGAGTGGGTCTGCCCGCTCGCCAGCAGCAATAGCGCCACGTAGGGAAACATGCCGTGAATCACGATGCCCTCGAAGAACACCGAACTGAAACAGATCTTGGCGCGTGGATCGGCCAGCACGCCGCGAAATCCGGCTGCGGCGGCGGCCAGATTGAACGGTTTTGGCTTGCCGACGGGCATGCCGCGGAAGGCGAAGAATGCGATCACCGCCGTGATCAGCCCGAAGCCACCAATCGAGAAAAACACGCCGCGCCAGCCGAGCAGATCGCCGATGCCGCCGGAAATAACCGCGCCGATCAGATTGCCGGTAAGCCCCACCGCAAGCAGCCGTCCGATCGCCACCTGCCGCGAATGCACCGGGACGAGATCGCCGACGATCGCCACGCCCACCGGAAAGATGCCGCCGGCGCAGACGCCGGCGATGATCCGCATGGTGACCAACAGGGTGAAGTTGCTGGCGAAGGCGCAGATCAGCGTCGTCGTCACCACGGCGGCGAGGCTGATGTTCATCAGCCGGGTCTTGCCGAAGAAATCCGCGATGGTGCCGAGCGCCGGCTGCATCAGAGCATAGGGGAACGTGAACGCGGTCGAGAGCAGCGCCGCGGTCTTAACGTCGATGGCGAGATCGGCCGCGATTTTCGGAATCACCGGATCGACCGCGCGCGAAAACAGCGTCGAGGCGAACACTACAAGACTGACGATTCTGAGAACGGGAGGAATGGCAGCAATCCGGCATCCAGAGGTGCGACCAAAACAAGCCTCGAAGGACGCGGTCGAGGCGCTTTAAGTTTTCGCGTCAGGCCTTCTTGGCCAGCGCGTCGAATTGCATCAGGCGCTTAAGAAGCGGCGCCAAGTTCTTGAGCGGAAGCATGTTTGGCCCGTCTGACGGCGCCTTGTCGGGGTTTTGATGTGTTTCGATGAAAACGCCGGCAACGCCGACTGCGACGGCGGCGCGCGCCAGGACCGGAACGTATTCGCGCTCGCCGCTCGATGAGGTGCCCTGCCCGCCCGGCTGCTGCACCGAATGGGTCGCGTCGAAGATCACCGGCGCGCCGGTCCGCGCCAGCTGCGGCAGTGCGCGCATATCGGATACCAACGTGTTGTAGCCGAACGACACGCCACGTTCCGTGACCAGCACATTGCGGTTGCCGGCGCCGGTGAGTTTGGCAACAACGTTGACCATGTCCCACGGCGCCAGGAATTGACCTTTCTTGACGTTGACCACCCGCCCGGTTTGGGCGGCGGCAACGAGGAGATCGGTTTGCCGGCAGAGGAACGCCGGGATTTGCAGAATGTCGACAACCTCGGCGACGGCGGCACATTGCTCCGGCTCATGCACGTCGGTGAGCACGGCCACGCCGAGCTTCTTGCGCAACTCCGAGAAGATCGAGAGCGCCTTGTCGAGGCCAAGCCCCCGCGCGCTACCGGCGCTGGTACGGTTCGCCTTGTCGAACGAGGTTTTGTAGATGAAGCCGATGCCGAGCTTGGCGGCGAGCTCCTTGAGTGCGCCAGCCATATCGAACGCATGGCCGCGGCTCTCCAGCGCGCACGGCCCGGCAATCAGCGCCAGCGGCAGCTTATTGCCGAAGCGCACCTTGCCCACCGTAACGACGGAGTTCGGCTTCGCGGTCATGGGCCGACCATGAACATCGAAAGCGCGAGGGTCAACCGGCCTTACTTCACCGACGAGAACGCCGTCGGCCGCAGGAACGCGCTCCTGATATTGGCGATGATCGGGCCGTCCTTCTCGCTGTCGTCGCGCGCCTTGTGCCAGGCCGGATCGGCCTGGAACGTGTTCCACTTCTTCTCGCGGTCGGCGAGCGAGTCCCAGGCCAGCATGTAATGCAGATCGTGGTTGCCGTCGCCGACCAGCACGGTCCAGAAGCCGGCTTGCTTGATGCCGTGCTTCTCCCAGATTTTCAACGTGTGTTCCTCAAAGCGCTTGAGCAGCGCGGGCAGCCGGCCGGGAATGCAAGAGTAGATGCGGGATTCGTAAATCATGGACGTCCTCCGTTAGTTTATTGGTGCTGAGACAGGTCGATAAAGCGCGGCGTGTTTACACCAGCCGGCTCTGCTCCACCGCAGCCCCGATGAACGACGAGAACAGCGGATGCGGCGCGAACGGACGCGATTTCAGCTCGGGATGGAATTGCACGCCGATGAACCAGGGGTGGTCGTCGTATTCGATGATTTCCGGCAATAGGCCATCCGGCGACATGCCGGAGAACCGCATGCCGTGCTGGGCGAGGCGATCCTTGTAGGCAGTATTGACCTCGTAGCGATGGCGGTGGCGTTCTGAAATCTCCGTGGCGCTGTAGATGTCCGAGACGCGCGAGCCGCGTTGCAGGACCGCAGGATAGGCGCCGAGCCGCATCGTGCCGCCGAGATCGCCGGTCATGCCGCGCTTTTGCAGCTGGTTGCCCTTCATCCATTCGGTCATCAGCCCGACCACCGGCTCACTGGTCGGCACAAACTCGGTCGAGTTCGCCTGCTCGATGCCGCACAGATTCCGCGCCGCTTCGATCACGGCCATCTGCATGCCGAAGCAGATGCCGAAATACGGCACCTTGCGCTCGCGGGCGAACTGGGCGGCAAGGATTTTGCCTTCGGCGCCGCGCTGACCAAAACCGCCCGGCACCAGGATGCCGTCGACGTGTTCGAGAAACGGCGCCGGATCCTCGTTCTCGAACACTTCGCTCTCGATCCAGTCGAGCTTGACCTTCACTTTGTTGGAGATACCGCCGTGGGACAGCGCCTCGATCAGCGATTTATAAGCATCCTTCATGCCGGTGTATTTGCCGACAATGGCGATCGTGACGTCGCCTTCCGGATTGCGAATGCGCTCGTTGATAAGGTGCCAGGTCGCCAGATCGGGCGGCGGCAGGTTTTCGATGCCGAAGGCGGCCAAAACCTCGTCGTCGAGGCTGCCGGCGTGATAGGCCTCCGGCACCGCGTAAATGTTGTCGACGTCGCGCGCCTCGATCACCGCGCTTTCGCGCACGTTGCAGAACAAAGCAAGCTTGCGCCGCTCGCTCTCCGGGATCGGCCGGTCGGTGCGGCAGAGCAGGATGTCAGGCTGAATGCCAATGGCGCGCAATTCGCGCACCGAATGCTGCGTCGGCTTGGTTTTCAACTCCCCCGCGCTCGGGATGAACGGCATCAAGGTGAGGTGGATGTAAACTGCGTCGCCGCGCGGCAGATCGTTGCCGAGCTGACGGATCGCCTCGAAATACGGCAAGCCCTCGATGTCGCCGACCGTGCCGCCGATTTCGCAGAGCACGAAGTCGAATTCCTCATTGCCCTCGCGGACGAAATCCTTGATGGCGTTGGTGACGTGCGGGATGACCTGGATGGTGGCGCCCAGATAATCGCCGCGGCGCTCCTTGGCGAGAATGTCCTGATAGATGCGGCCGGTGGTGATGTTGTCCTGCCGCGTCGCCGGGCGGCCGGTGAAGCGCTCGTAATGGCCGAGGTCGAGGTCGGTCTCGGCGCCATCGTCGGTGACGAACACCTCGCCGTGCTGATACGGCGACATGGTGCCCGGATCGACGTTCAGATAGGGATCGAGCTTGCGCAGCCGCACCTTGTAGCCGCGGGCCTGCAACAATGCTCCGAGCGCCGCGGAGGCGAGACCCTTGCCAAGTGAGGAAACCACGCCGCCGGTGATGAATATGTACCGCGCCATGGGACCTAACGCTTAGCGCCCGCCGCACGATTCGACGAGCGATTTTCCGGAATATCTGCCGCGCATCGCCGATCGATCCACAGCCGCATCAATAAGTCACTATACGACAAGGACTTCGGCCGGAATCCTCAGGTCACGCCGGAACTCGACGAAACCGCCGACAGCCTACTTCGAGTCCGGAACCTGCGGTCCGCTCGGCGCAGGCACCGGAGCGGGCGGTGCACCGGGAACACCGCCTTTCAACTGGTTGAGAACGCCACCGCCGGAACTGAGCGGTGCGGTAGGTGCGCTAAGCGGCGCTTCCTGGGACGCGCCACCCCCGGTATTGATGATGGAGGCCGGCTTGCGCTCAAATCCCGCAAGCCAGGACAGCGCCAGACTGGTGATGAAGAACCCGGCGGCAAGCAGCGCCGTTGTGCGGGTCAGCACATTGGCCGTGCCGCGACCCGTCAGAAAGCCGCTGGTCGAGCTGACAAGCCCGCCGCCCTCGGACTTTTGCAGCATCACAACGCCAATCAAGGCGACGACCAGCATGAGATGGATGACAATAATGACACTGAGCATAGGTGACTTCCGCCTGCCGCCCGCCTTCATATAGGCGGCCGCGCGCGGTCTCTACATGATCCAAGGAGGATTTTCTATGGCCGCCGCAACTGGGCCTTAGCTACTTGTAATCCTTGAGATAAGCGATGACGTCGTCGATGTCGGCGTCGCTCGACAAGCCGCCGAACGGCATATGGTTGCCCCGCACCTTGGCTTGCGGATCCTTGATATAGGCATGCAGGTCGGCGTCGTCCCAGGTCAGGTTGGCGTGCAGCATGGCGGTCGAATAGCGAAAATCGGCAAGCGAACCCGATTTGCGTCCATACACGCCTTTCAAGCTCGGGCCGATCGCATCCGGCTTGTCGCTGTGGCAGGCGGCACAGGTCTGGAAGACCACTTTCCCGTGGGCGGCATCGGCCGCCATTGCCGGCATTGCCATGACCACATTCGCCAGCGCGGCGCATATCGCCGCGCTCATCTTTACGCTTCGCATTGTCCCTCCCTTGCCCGCACCCGCGGCTCTTCTCAGGCGTGAACGAGCGGTCCCGGATTCTTGAGATAGCTGGTCGTGATTGCCTTGGCCGACCAGTAAGCCAGCGCACCGACCGTACCGGTCGGATTGTAGCCATGCTGCTGCGGGAACACCGACGCGCCCTGGATGAAGAGATTATGGGCGTCCCAGGACTGCAGATAGCGGTTGACCACGCTGCTCTTCGGATCGCCGCCCATCATCGTGCCGCCGGTATTGTGGGTCGACTGATAGGGCACAATGGTGAACGTCTTGGGCCGCGGATGCATATCGTAGTGCGTCGGGTTCATCGCCTTGATGACGCCTTCGAGCTTGGCGAGCAGGTAGGCCGACATTTTGAATTCATTGTCCGGCGGATTGTAGGTGAGCCGGATCAGCGGCCGTCCGAGCGCGTCCTTGTAGGTCGGATCGAGGTCCATGTAGTTGTCGCGATTGGCATAGACCGAGCCCTGCGTGTTGAAGCGCGCGGCGTGGTAGTACCACTTGACCGTCGCGCGCTTCCATTCGGAACCCCATTCCGGCGTGCCGTGCGGCACGGTGCGGCCGGCGATCGGGGGCGCGCCGGCGCTGCCGGCGGCGATATAGCCGCCGCCGAAGAAACCAAGGCCGGCGTGATCGAAACTCTCGCCGTTGAAATCGTCGATGACGACCCCCATGCCGGCATTGCCCCAATAGGGATTGATCTCCTTGTTCTCGAAAAAGGCGCTGGCGCCGGCTTCGAACTGATAAGCGTAGTTCTTGCCGACGACGCCTTTGCCGGTTGAGTGATCGTAAGGTTCGCCGATGCCGGCGAGCAGCATGTGCTGGACGTTCGAGAAGACATACGACGTCAGCAGCACTATGCCGGCGGGCTGCTCGTATTCCTCGCCGTTGCGCATGTCGATGTAAGAGACGCTTACGACCTTCCTGGCATCCTTGTCGTAGTTGAGCCTGGTGACAAAGGCGCGGGTGCGGATCTCGAATTTCGGATCGAGCCGCAGCGACGGCAGGATGGTGGAATTCGGCGAGGCTTTGGCATTTGTTTCGCAGGCGATGCGGTTGCAGTATCCGCAATATTCGCAGGCGCCGAGCGGCACGCCCTCGGCATTGGTATAAGCGTTGCTCGCGATGGCAACCGGCGCCGGGAACGGGTGATAGCCGAGGCTCTTCGCCGCCTCGCCGAACATCAGGCCGGCATTGCCCGATTTGATCGGTTGGTTCGGATAGTGGTCGCTGCGCGGGCCTTCGAAGACATTGCCGCCGTCGATTTTCTTGCCGCGCAGATTGCCGGCCTTGCCCGAGACGCCGCAGATCTTGTCGAAATAATCGTAGTGCGGCTCGAGTTCGTCATAGTTCACCGGCCAGTCCTGGATGGTCATGCCGTCGGGAAGCGCATTCGCTCCATAGCGCTCGGTGAGTGCGCTTTTGATGCGGAAGTCGGACGGCAAAAAGCGCCAATGCAGACCGCCCCAATGAATACCGGAGCCGCCGACGCCTTCGCCCGGCAGGAAGGCGCCGATGCGGCGAACAGGCAGCGCCTGCTCGTTGGCGAAATTGCGGAAGGTCAGCGTGTCGATCGAGTTGTCCCACATCAGTTCGAGACGTTGCGCATAGCGCACTTCATCGCGCACGGCTGGGATCGTAAAGTCCTCGCCGGGGATGCGGTCCTGGCCTTTCTCCAAGGCCACCACGTTGAGACCGGCCTTGGTCAGTTCGCGCGCTAATATCGTGGCAGTCCAGCCGAGGCCAACCGTGACCGCATCGACTTCCTTCAATCGCGTCACCATGTCCGCCTCCCTTACGAAAAGTCCGCGATGGACTGCGGCCCGGCGACGTAACGTTTGTCGCGGTACTCGTCGATGACATTGGCGTAGGTGGCAGGCAGCCCGGGAAATCCCAGCATCTTCCACGACGCCTTGTTGCGATTGCCGCCGTAGATCGGATCGCCGAAGAAGCCTTCCATGGTGAGCGCCAGCAGGCGGGCGAAAAACGCACGTGAACTCAAACCGCCGAAGTCGGCCTTGCTTTCCTGCATCGCCTTGAGCGCCTCGGTCCGTTTGTCGGGATCGAGCCGGTCGAAATCCTTGCCGTAAGTCTTTCGCGACCAGACATTGGCGGCGGCAATGCCGGCGGTCACAAATTCGGCCGGCGTGAGCGGAAGCTGATAGCCCTGTTCGGGCTTGCCTTTGAGAAAGGGGCCGGCGCGATACATTTTGGCGCCGCCACCCCAGGCGCTGGCGAGCTGCCGGTCGATGTAAACCGCACAACCGCAATCGCTGCCTGACGGTGATAGTTCATCGGCCGGGATCATGGTGTCGACCGCGGCAACGACGAAGGCGTGCTCTGTTTCATTGAGCAAAAGGAGTGGCTCGTCTTGCGGCGCCGGCGCCGCTGCCGGAGCCGGCGGCGTCTGCGCTTGCGCCGGCGTCTCCGGCGTCATCCCAGCGGCGACGGCAGTGCCGGCGAGGCCGGCTCCGACAAGGAATTTGCGACGCGGAATCGTCTCGTCGGTCATTGGCAACCTCCCCTGCCGGCTCTGATTGGCGCGGCGCTTATCGAGTTCGTTAAAACGAGACTAAACCAAAACGAGGATTGGTGGGAGGCCAGTCTTCTCGGCCGTCAGTCGTGTCGTGAACGCGCGTCGATGGCCGCAAAAATCACCTCCGAGGGGACGACACCGAGGGTCAATTCCCACGGATCGGAAAAAATCAAAATGCGATCGCCCTTGCGCCACGAACCACCAAAAAAACTTGATGCCACGCGAGCCGATGAAAAAGTCAGGGGGCATTGCGCTGACTTCCACAGCGAATCGGAATAACATCGTGGCTTCAAGCGACAGCGAATTTAATACGCCCTCTTGGGAGGAAAGTTTTTCGCTTCGCGGGTTTTTGCAGTGCACCCACGATTTTTGCATACCACCCTGTGCGACAAGTCGGGGCAGTTCCGCGTTGTTCCATTGCCTTCGAATGGAGGATGAAAATGGATACGCCAAACACCACTGAAAATCCGGGTTTCATCGCCGGCAACCCCCTCAAACTCGATCCCGAGTTCCGGCATGGCCCGGACGCGACAGGATATTGGTTTGCGGCGGCGGTACTTTTTGCCGTGCTGGCAGCAGGCGTTATCCTCTACCGCAGCGCCGATTCCGATTTCGCCACGGTGTCGACCAATTCGAATTCGATCACGGCGCAAGCCATTCTGGCCGCTCCAGCGCCGACACTGCGGCAATAGCGGCGACGCAGCCGGTGTTTCAGCGCTTGAGAACGCCGATAACACGGCTCGCAAAGCTCAACCGCTCGGCCATCACCTTGATTACATATGTGAACAGGGCCGCGCTTAGCGCGGGGTCTTCGGTTTTGGTGCTTTCGTATGCATCGGCATGCAGCTCATACAATACGCTATTCACCTCAGCCTCGATGGTGGCAGTGCGGGGCTGACCCGTAATCAAGCCCATTTCGCCAACTGTCGTGTGCCGGCCCAAGCTGCGCACGCGCACAAAACGTCCATTCCCCATGTCGACGATGATGCCGACACGGCCCTCGAGAATGAAATGCATCGAATTGGACGGCGTTCCCTGGCGCGCGACGACGTCCCCGGTCGCAACCTCGATTCGATGGCAGCGCCGAGCCAAGGCGTCGGCGTGTGCAGCACTGCCGAGCGCATCGGTCAACCACCCGCGCAGTGTTCCTGCCTCGCCGCCCTCGACCCGGCGGGTCTCTATGATCGCATTTTCACATTCTTCCAGGGCGTGATCGAGGTCAGTCGCCGTACGGATGTCACCGGTCAGAAACCGGATGTTTCGGAACGCTTTTTCGAGTTCGCGCGTGAGGTTGACCAACACAAGCTGTACCCCGTAGGCGTCGGCCACCTGCTTGATCTGCGTGAAGCTGTGGGTAGCCGAGGAATCAATGCCGGTGACGATGCCAAAGTCGAAAATCAGGAAGCGGCAGTCGTCGTTGCTCGCGAGCAACGCCTTGACGTGCTGATAGAGCCGGTTGGCGGAACCGAAGAAAAGATAGCTTTGCAGGTTAATGCCCTGAAGCTCGTGGCCGTGCGCCGCAAGCAATGCAAGATCGCTCGGACCGCGATCGAGCGAAGAGCGGTATTCCAGTCCGCTGAAGCTGAACTTGATGGCGTTCACCCGGCTTGCGCTCAGCGCGAACGTGGCGCAGCCGATCACTACGCCGATAAAAACGCCGGCGATAAAGCCCCATTGCACGATGATCAGCACAATAATCACGAGCGAAACGTACTCGACAAGCGACAGCCGATGCACCGAGTCCACCAGCCACCGGTACATCAAGTCGAGACCGAGATAGAGCAGAAGCCCGCCCAGCACGCATTTCGGCACATAGGCAAGAAAGCTGGGGTTGACGAACAGCATCGCCGCCGCGATCGCCGACATCGTCACGCCGGAAAGCCGGCCGGTTGCACCGGCGGCATAGTTGAGGGTCGACCGGCTGAGCGAGACGCAACTCACGTAACCGCCGAGCGCAGCCGACAGCAAATTGGCGGCGCCAAGCGCATTGAGGTCGCGGTCGAGATCGGCTTCGCGCCGGGTGGCAACCTCGATCCCCGTCGTGTTGAGGAGCATGCTGATCGCCGTCACGAACATGACGGCCAGGAGGTCGCCGGATAGCGACGGCAAGGCGCCCCAGGGAAACCTCGCGAGTTCGGTGGAACTCCACGGCAGCGCCAGCGCAACCGCGGCTTGCGGCTGAAACGTCCAGCCATCGATCTGCGCGTTTGCGACGGGCACGCGGGCGGCCAAAAGTGCAAGGTAGAAGACCCCGACTGACACCAGCAACAGCCCCGGCAGGACAAACGGACTGCGCCACCGGGTACGGGCGAAAAAAAGCGCGGCAGTCACCGCGGCGCCGGCCAAAATCTTCTCAACGCTCGACATTGCGAACAGCGCTTCGAAGTCCGCTACATCGAGATGCACATCGGTCGTGACCTTGATGGCGCCGGCGACAGTCAGCCACCCGGTTGCTCCCAGGAATCCGCCGATGACCGGATAGGGTACGAAGCGGATGACGCGGCCGGCACGCGCGGCCCCGAGCCCGCACAGCAAAGCCCCAGCGAGCGCGCTGCTGAGCGCCATGACGATAAGTGCGGGGCCGAGCAGATGAACGCCCCCGCCGTGGGTCACAAACCTTTCCACCAGTGAAGCCGCGAGCACCGCCGTCACGGCGGAAGTCGACGTGTCGGGCGCGGCAATGGCGAAGTAAAGCGAGCTGCGAAGCGCAACGACGAATGCGCTCACCGCGGTGGAGAGAAACGTGACCGCAATGCCGTAGGCAAGCCAGGGGGCGAGCGGGCCGGAGAAGATCAGCGCGGCATAGGACAGCCCGGAGGCAATCGACAAAATGCTGCAAATCGAGCCGGCGAAAATATCCCGCAACCAGCCGCCTGCAATTTCGCTCGTCACGCGACGATCGCCAACCAAAAGCTGGATCGCCATACTTCCTTGATCCCTTCAGGGAAGGACCGGCCGCCTCACTCCTTCCGCAAAGAGGCTTATGACAAAATGTCGTAATTGGCCATAACCGGCTGACCTATTCGGAGTTTTCTTGAACGCTTCACGGCGGCCCTCAATCGCGCGATCCCGGATGATCGTGCTGCAACGTCGATGGCCGACGATCCCGATGCTCAGCCGGGATCCATGCCCTTGGCCTTGATCACCGACACTGCCGCCGGCGCCGTGAGGAATTTGATCAGGGCGGCAGCCGCGTCGGCGTTCTTGGCCGCCGCAGAAATGCCGCCGGCAAAGACGGTATAGGTCTGAATGTCGGCCGGCAGCGGTCCGGCAAGTTCCACGCCGGAATAGGGCAGGATTTCGCTGATCTGGGTCATGCCGATCTCAACCTCGCCGTCGGCGACGGCGACAGCGGCCTGCTTAGTCAGCGGCTTGAGTTTGGGATTCATCTGGTCGGCGATGCCGAGCTTTGCGAACACAACCCTCAGCGCAGCGCCCGTCGGCGTCTGATCCACATAGCCGATCGATTTTGCATTAAGCATCGCCTGTTTGAAAGCCTCGACGGAACTGAGGTCGGGTTTCGGGGCGCCTTTTTTGATAGCGACACCGATGCCGGCGTGCGCAATTCCCGCCCGCGGCGCATCCGCGACCTTGCCCTGCTTGGCAAGGTCGTCGAGCGCAGCCTTGGTCAGCAAGACCGCGTCGAAGGGCTCGCCGCTCTCGATCCGGGCTTTCAGTTGGGCCGAGGTTCCGAGCGTCGCGGAGATCGTGTTGCCGGAGCTCTTCTCGAATTGCGGGCCGAGCTCGTCCATTACTGCTTTGAGGGCATTGCCTTCGAGCAATTTGATCTCGGCCGCCTGCGCCGCAAACGCGACCGACGTCAGACAGAGGCCGGCGAGCGCGGCAACCGCGCAATGTATTCGCATGATGTCCTCCCGGAGCCGCTCTTGAACAGTGGCGGTGTCGCTCAGGTTAGCGATAAACGCTGGCAATCGCCAGAAATTCATCGGGATGAAGGCTTGCGCCGCCAACCAGCGCGCCGTCGACATTGTCGACTGTCAGCAGTTGTTTGGCGTTGGCGGCCTTCACCGAGCCGCCGTAGAGAATACGGATCGCCTCACCGGTTTTGCCCGAGCGCGCGGCGAGTTCGTTGCGGATGAGGCCGTGCATTCCGGCAATATCGCTCGCGGTCGGCGTGAGCCCGGTGCCGATGGCCCAAACCGGTTCGTAGGCGATGACGAAATCCGCAATCCCGTCCGGCAGGGAACCCGCGAGTTGCGCGCGCACGACATCGCTTGCCTTGCCGCTGTCGCGCTCGGCGCGGGTTTCGCCGACGCAAACGATGGCGAGGAGCCCTGCCCGGCGCGCCGCCGCCGCTTTGGCGCGAACTATGGCATCGGTCTCGTGATGAGCGCCGCGCCGCTCGGAGTGTCCGACAATCACCGCGCTCGCGCGCGCATCTGCAAGCATCTCCGCGGAAATGTCACCCGTATGCGCACCGGACGCCTGCGCGTGACAATCCTGTCCGCCGATGGCGACCCGCGTGCCGCGGGCCCGCGCCGCGAAGCCGGCAATAAGCGTGAATGGCGGGCACACCAGGATGTCGACCGTTGCAGGCAGCGCGGCCGCACCGGCAATGATCTTGTCCAAAAGCGCTGCCGAGGCGCCAAGCCCGTTCATTTTCCAATTACCGGCGACCAGCGGGCGGCGCGCCATTATTACGGCCTCACTTCGTGCGACAAACAGCCGTTAGCAGACCGGTTGCGTCCGGGAAAGAGGCGTTTTATCAACAAATCCCGTCGGTTGCGGCGCAGCGCGGCGCTCCCTATTATGCGCCGCCTTCGGCCCAAAAACCGAACCGGCATCACACCAGAGCATTGGACACATGCTTCGAGGTATCCGCAACGCCTCCAATACGTGGCTCGGCCGCATCCTGATGGGAGCGGTCATGACGCTGCTCGCCGGCATCTTCGCGCTGTGGGGCATCAACGACATATTCAACGGCTTCGGCAGATCGGCGCTTGCTACGATCGGCAAGACCGAAATCACCGCCGATCAATTCCGCCAGACTTATCAAGACCGCCTCGACGCGCTGTCACGACAAATCGGCAAGCCGATCACCCCGGAGCAGGCCAGCGCGTTCGGGTTGCAGCGGCAGGTGCTCAGCGAGATGGTGGCTCAGGCCGGTCTCGACCAGCGCGCCAAAGCGATGCGGCTCGGCCTGACCGACGCCGAAATCTCCCGCCGCATCACCGGGAATCCGCAATTCCAGACCGCGGATGGCCATTTCGACCGCGCCCGGTTTCAGGACGCGCTCCTGAACGCCAATCTCACCGAACAGCGCTTCGTCGCCGATCAGCGCAGCAACACGGTGCGCCGCCAGATCGTCGATTCAGTATCGGGCGACCTCCAGTCGCCGCGGGCCTGGCTCGAGGCCATCAATCAATTCCAGAACGAAGAACGCAGCATCGCCTATGTGGCGCTCGGTCCGGCGCAAGCCGGCGATATCGCGCCCCCGACCGACGAACAGCTCAGCAAATTCTTCGACGACCGCAAGATCCTGTTCCGCGCCCCGGAATATCGCAAGATCCTGGTCGTAACCGCGACGCCGGCGGAACTGGCAAAGACCGTTGAAATCTCCGACGACGATGTGAAGAAGATTTTTGACAGCAACCGCAGCCGCTACATCACGCCGGAGAAACGCCATGTCGAGCAGATGGTGTTTCCCACCATGGCCGATGCCGAGGCCGCCAGCACGCGCCTCAAGGCCGGCACCACGTTTGCCGCACTCGCCGCCGAACGGGGCATCAAGGAGCAGGATCTCGATCTCGGCACGGTGACGAAAACAACGATCATCGATCCGGCCGTGGCCGATGCCGCGTTTTCGCTCAAGGAAGGCGAAACCAGCGAGCCGGTGCAGGGCCGTTTCGGCGCGGTCATCGTGACCGTGAGCAAGATCATCCCTGAGGAGGCCAAGACCTTCGCCGACGTCGCGCCGCAAATCCGCAACGATCTCGCGATGGCGCGAACGCGCAACATGGTGCAGGATATACACGACAAGATCGAGGACGATCGCGCCGGCGGCGCGTCGCTCGAAGAGGCCGCGCAGAAATTGAAACTGCCCGTGTTGACTTACGACGCGGTCGACCGCTCCGGGCACGATCCCGGCGGCAAGGCTGCGATCGAGGGGCCCAACGCCGAACAGGTCGTCAATGCGGCATTTGCGACCGACGTCGGCGTCGATACCGATCCGATCGAAGCGCAAAACGGATTCATCTGGTACAGCGTCGCCGGCATCACGCCGGCGCACGACCGCGCTCTTGCAGAGGTCAAGAGCGCGGTCGAACAGCGCTGGCACGACGATGAGGTGGCGGCGCGGCTGAAGGCCAAGGCAGCCGACATCCTCGACAAGCTCAAGAGCGGCACGCCGCTCGAAACGCTGGCTGCCGCCAACGGCGTCAAGGTAGAGACGGCGACCGGCATCAAGCGCGGCCAGCCAACGCCAGCGATTTCGGCGCGAATGACCGACGCCATTTTCCACACCGCGAAGGACGGCGTGAACAGCGCCGAAGGCGACAAGCCGACGGACTGGATCGTGTTCCGCGTCACCGACGACAAGATTCCGCCTCTCGATGCAAATTCGGCCGGCGCCAAGCAGATCGATCAAAAGGTCGCGCGCGACATCAGCGACGACGTGTTCGGCCAGTACATGGCGTCGATCGAGGACGAACTCGGCACCAGCGTCAATCAGACGGCGCTGGCGCAAGCGCTCGGCAATGGCGCGGCGGACACCAATTGAATGCAGATCGAGCCCTCGGCGGAAGAATTCGCCGCGCGCTATGACGCGGGCGAACCTCAGGTCGTATGGACGACGCTCGTTGCCGATCTGGAAACCCCGGTCTCCGCCTTCCTGAAGATCGCCAACGGCAAGCCGGCAAGTTTTCTCCTGGAGTCGGTCGAAGGCGGCGCGGTGCGCGGGCGCTATTCGATCATCGGGCTTGAGCCCGATATGATTTTCCGCACCGACGGCAAACGCGCCGAGCTCAATCGCAAGGCGCAGAATGATGCAAACGCCTTCGAGCCGCTCGACGCGCCGCCGCTAGGAGCCCTGCGCGCCTTCATCGGCGACAGCAGGATCGCACTCCCCCAATCGCTGCCGCCGATGGCGGCCGGTGTGTTCGGCTATCTCAGCTACGACATGGTGCGGCAGATGGAGGATTCGCTCGCCGCCGCCGGCCCCGATCCGATCGGCATTCCGGATGCGATTTTGCTGCGTCCGACGCTGGTGATCGCGTTCGACGCCGTCGAGGACACCATCACCGTTGTCTCGCCGGTGCGGCCGCAACCGGGCACGTCGGCCAAAACCGCCCTCGCCCGCGCTACAGAACGACTTTCCGCCATGGTCGATGCGCTCGACAAGCCGCTCGACAAGGCGGCCGTCGATATCGACCTCGGCCCGCTCGACGTCGCGCCGCGATCGAACACGACACCCGCAGACTTCAAGCGCATGGTGCTCGCCGCCAAGGAATATATCGCCGCCGGCGATATCTTTCAGGTCGTGCTGTCGCAGCGCTTCGAGGCGCCATTCGCGCTGCCGCCGTTCGCGCTCTACCGCGCGCTGCGCCGCGTCAATCCTTCGCCCTATCTGTTTTTCCTCGATTTTGGAGGCTTCGCCATTGCCGGATCGAGCCCCGAAATCCTGGTCAAGGCCGCGCGAGGCACCGTCACCATCCGTCCCATTGCCGGCACGCGTGCACGCGGCGCGACGCCCCACGAAGATCAAGCGCTCGAGGAGGAGCTGCTGGCCGATCCCAAGGAGCGCGCCGAGCATCTCATGCTGCTCGATCTCGGCAGAAACGACGTCGGCCGGGTCGCCGAAATCGGCACCGTCAAGGTCACCGATCAATTCTTCGTCGAGCGTTACAGCCAGGTGATGCACATCGTCTCCAATGTCGAGGGCAAGCTGCGCAAGGGCAGCGACCGGCTCGACGCGCTCGCCGCTGGTTTTCCGGCCGGCACGGTGTCCGGCGCACCAAAAGTTCGCGCCATGCAGATCATCGACGAACTGGAGAAGGAAAAGCGCGCGCTCTATGCCGGCTGCGTCGGCTATTTCTCCGCCGGCGAGGAAATGGACACCTGCATCGCGCTGCGTACCGCGCTGATCAAGGACGGCACGATGTACGTGCAAGCCGGCGCCGGCATCGTCGCCGACAGCGATCCGGCGTTCGAGCAGCAGGAATGCATCAACAAGGCCAAGGCATTGTTCCGCGCGGCGGAAGAAGCCAAACGCTTCGCGTCCGCCGTGCGGCGCGGGCAGTAAACGAAAGAGACGGGCATGGACCAGCAGGCAGACGCTTCAAACGATATCCTTTTCGACCTGCGTGACGGCATCGGCCGGGTGACGTTCAACCGGCCGCAGGCGCGCAACGCCTTCACGTTCGCGATGTACGAGCGGCTGGCGCAAATCTGCCAGCAGGCGAACGACGACCGTTCGATCAAGGTTCTGGTGTTGACCGGCGCCGGCGACAAGGCGTTCGCCTCCGGCACCGACATCAACCAGTTCCGCGCCTTCACGACGCCGCAGCATGCGCTCGACTATGAATCACGCATCGACCGCGTTCTCACCCAGCTCGAGCAATGCCGCGTGCCCACCATTGCCGCGATCTCGGGCGCCTGCACCGGCGGCGGCGCCGGCATCGCGGCATGCTGCGACCTGCGCGTCGGCACCAAGACGACGAGAATGGGTTTTCCGATCGCCCGCACGCTGGGCAATTGCCTGTCGATGTCCAACATCAGCCGGCTGACCGCCCTGATCGGCCCGGCGCGCGTCAAGGACATCATCTTCACCGCGCGGCTGGTCGGCGCCGAGGAAGCCGCCAGTGCCGGTCTGCTCACCGAAATCGTCGAGGATTTGCCGGCGCTGCAACGTCGCGTTGACGAGCTTGCCGTCCAGATCGCCGGGCATGCGCCGCTCACGCTCAACGCCACCAAGCAGGCGCTGGCGCGCTTGCAGCGGCGGCTCACCCGCGAGGAAGGCGAGGACCTGATCCTGATGTGCTACATGAGTCGCGATTTTCGCGAAGGCATGGAGGCGTTCCTCAACAAGCGCCCGCCGCAGTGGAAGGGCGAATAGCGGCGCAAGCCGTGGCAGCTCAGCCGGCCAACGATATGAATTTGTAGCCGTCGCCCCAGCGCCGCACGTGGCCGGTTGAGGGCGCCGGAAAATGGCTGGCGCACATGATGGTGCGCTCCTCGCAGAAACGATCGAAGGTTTTGCGCCGCGTCCGGCCGGCCTGCGGTGAATCGTAATCCGCCATCATGCCGAGATCGGGATACTTGCCCTGCAACGGCGAATGAATCATGTCGCCGGTGATGAACGCATCCTCCCCTGGACGCCCGACCAGCACCGAGAAGTGATCGATGGTATGGCCCGGTGTCGGAACGAGTTGGACCTGCTCGTTGAAAGCGAAATCGCTTTTGACGATCTGCTCGCGCTTGGCGGCGACGATCGGCAGCACCGAGTCGGTGATCCACGGCACGCTTGCCGGATTGTCTTTTTCGCGCGCCGTCCAGTGCGCAAGCTCGCGGTCGGCCATGATGTATTTCGCCTTGGGAAAGGTCGGCACCCAGCGGCCATTGTCGAGGCGGGTGTTCCAGCCGACATGATCGCCGTGCAGATGCGTGCACATCACAAAATCGATGTCGTTGACGCCAAGGCCTATGGCCGCGAGCGCCTTTTCGAAGCGGTCGCTGTTCATCATGTTCCAGAACGGCCGCGTCGGCCGCGGCTTGTGATTGCCGACGCAGGCATCGATCAGGATGTTGTGGTGCGGCGTCTTGATGACGAAGCCCTGGATGCAGAGCACCAGATTGCCGTTCGACGGGTCGATAAAATCCGGCTCGAGCCAGGAGCGGTTCTCGTCGAGCAAGTCCTCGGTCAGCGCCGGGAAAAATCCCTTCAACGGGAAAAACGAGCCCTGCTGTTCGACGACCGGGTGAATCGTGATGTCCTTGAGCGTGATCGGCATGGTCATCGGGACGCCTCGCTGTGGCCTGATGACTGTTTAGAGCACGATCCACGGGGCGTGAAAAAGGGGCTTTGAACCCTCCCCGATGAATAGTGTCAGGCGTGCACGAGGGGCCGGACGGTCGGCGCTACCACCGCCTGCCCCAGCGCGGCCGGTAACCCCAACCGCCACCGCCGACCAGGCGAAGCAGAAGCAAAAGCACGACCGCGCCGATGAAAGCGTTGACAATGAGCGCGACGATGCCGACGCCGAGATGAATGCCGAGTTGCGGCAACAGCCAGTCGCCAATGAACGCGCCGATCAGGCCGACGACCAGATCGCCGATGAGGCCAAACCCACCGCCTCGCATCACGCGGCCGGCGAGCCAGCCGGCGACAATTCCGACGACGATGATGACCAAAAGGCTTTGATTGGAAAGGTACATAACCGACCCCGGTTAAAGCGGCGCAAAAACCAATGCACCGCCGTGGAAAAAGTTCCACGGTGCTTTTGTTTTTTGCGCGATTTGCGGCGGGAACATCGGCAACAGCTTCGCCGTCTGTCATCACCGACGGATGACTTGACAATCGACCGCATGGGTCCAGACTACCGAGCGTATCAATCCGGAACGGAGGTCGCGATGACACCACCGGGTCAGGATGCCGCGGTAATTGCTGCGGGACACGTTCGGGTCGCAGCATAGCGGCAAGATCACGAACGGCCGCCGGCGGCGATCTCAGCGGGTCGCATCAGTAAGGCAAGACCCCAATTTGGTCGCCCCCGGCGCGCTCATTTCAGCACGCCCACTCCCGTCCGTTCTCGCCGTTGCCTTCGCCCTCGAGCTTGAGCACGAGGCCGGGCGCAATGTCGAGGTGATGTGGTTGACGGGTCGGCTTGTGCCCGACCACAAGATAACGATCACCATATTCTGCCGAGAACGACCGAACTGTCTCCGCTGTTAACCGTCACGGTGAGCGCTGGGGGAGTTCTTTGTCGTCAAGAAACGAAACATCGGAAGGATCGCAGCGGGTAACGTCCAAGCCAAACGTAGCAATGAGCCTTTGGCCGCTCTCAACGGCAGAGACCGGGACAACATACTCCCATACTACCGATCCATCCGGGGTCACTTCCAGGAGGCGGCCGGAATCGGCTTCATTGATCAAGGTATTGCCATTCGCCAAACGCTGCGCACCGCCCCGATTTTCGGCGCTATCGAGCGGGTCGTCTTCCGTGCCCTCGTAAGACCACACAATACCGCCGGTATTGGGATCGATTTCGAGAACGCGGGACGGGCTGTGCTGCATCAGGCCGCCCTGATTGTCGAACAGAAGAATGTGTCCGTTCGGAAGCATCTTGGCATCGTGCTGCTTACGCCAGCCGCCGCGCAGTGCCCAGATGATCTTGTCGTTCTCCAGATCCATCACGACGAGCATATCCAGGTTTCTCAGCGAAAGCAGGACATTGCCAGGTTTGGCGCCCGGAATGAATGGCGCGGTTTGCGCGGTGAGTACCTCAATAGAATTGGAGTGCAGCGGAGCGATGCTGTAGCTCGCCAAGACCTCGTCGGCGATCCCAATGTTGGCGTTCTCCATCGCCTTGAGAATCGAGTGACTGCTTAGTTCCGCGCCGTTGGCGTCGAGGACGCTTACGCCCTCATCGATGAAGGGCAGCCCGAGGAGATTTGGCACGGCCAGTTTCGGCGGCAACTGCTGGAAAGTATTATTCAACGCATAGATTTTGTCGTTCACGACATCGATAGCATGATGCGCAATGGCCTTCGTCCGCCACAGCACATGAGAATTCTTGTCGAACTTCACCAACGGCGTAGCAAAAAAATTCAGCGCCTTGACCTCATAGACCAATATCATGTCGCCGTTAGGAAAGAGGTGCCCACCTTCAACTTGAGGCTGTAGCAGTCCGAACAAAGTGCGCGCACCATTGGCCTCGGGTATCGCCTCGTCTTTCGGGACCCTCCATCGATAGACCTCGTGACCCTCCATATCGATGAGGTGGGCCGACAGGTCCGCAGGAAGAGTGTACAGTGTGTAGCCCGGTTGCGCTCGCGCCGGGTCGTACCGAAGGACTCCGGCACGCCGAAACCGATCGCGAAACCAGTTTCCGGTCCACGCTTTCCCGTAAAGCGCCTGTAACTTCAAGCCGCCGGTTCGGGCATCGGCGCCGGTCTGGGGACCGGCGAGAGCTCCGAGAAAAAAGCCCAAACCCATCAGGAATACGATTACCGGAAGTCGTCGAAAAACACGCCGCAAAAATCGTGAGCGGCCTCTCAGGATTTTCATCGGCTGTATCTGCCGCTACCAGGCAAGACACTGGTCACGCGGTACATTGAGGCCTCCCAGGACCTGAAAAAGCCGAGAGTAGCGCTTTACACCCTCAAGGATGGCGCAGGCGAGAACATTCGAAAAGCGAACGTCCCTGGCGCGGCGGCGTGCCGACGAAGTTCGAGGCAGAGTCACAACACTGAATTGCCTCGTTACCGCTGGAGATGATTGGGGCGCGTTTACTCCCCGCCGTTTTCTTCCTGCTCCTGGCCTTCTTCGCTCAAGCGCTCGACCGAGGCGACCTTCTCGCCGTCGCCGGTCGAGAACACGATGACGCCCTGGGTCGAGCGGCCGGCGATGCGGATGCCGTCGACCGGGCAGCGGATCAATTGGCCGCCGTCGGTGACCAGCATGATCTGATCGGAATCCTCGACCGGGAACGACGCCACCAGCCGGCCGTTCTTCTCGGTGATCGCCATGGCGACGATGCCTTTGCCGCCGCGGCCGGTGGTGCGGTACTCGTAGGACGAGGTGCGCTTGCCAAAGCCTTTTTCGGACACGGTAAGCACGAACTGCTCGGCCTCCGACATCACCACATAGCGCTGCTCGCCGAGCTCGATCGCGCCTTCGGCTTCCTCGGCGTCGGTCGCGCCGTTCTCTTCGCCCTCCCCGTTGGTGCCGCGCCGCACCGCGCTGGCGCGCTTGAGATAGGCGGCGCGCTCCTCAGCGGTGGCCTCGACGTGGCGCAGGATCGACATCGAGATCACCTTGTCGCCCAGCTCCGATTTCTCATTGTCGAGAGCGATGCCGCGCACGCCCATCGAGGTGCGGCCCTGGAACACGCGCACGTCAGTGACGGCGAAGCGGATGCACTGGCCGCCGGCGGCGGTGAGCAGGACGTCGTCGTTCTCGGTACAGATCTGCACATCGACGATGGCGTCGCCCTCGTCGAGCTTCATGGCGATGATGCCGGAACGCCGCACGTCGGCGAAATCCGACAGCTTGTTGCGGCGGACCGTGCCGCGCGTGGTGGCGAACATCACGTCGAGCTTGTCCCAGGTCGACTCGTCCTCCGGCAGCTGCATGATGGTGGTGATGCTCTCGCCCTGCTCCAGCGGGAGGATATTGATCAGCGCCTTGCCGCGCGCTTGCGGCGCCGCCTGCGGCAGCCGCCAGACCTTTTCCTTGTAGACCTGGCCGCGCGAGGAGAAGAACAAGAGCGGCGTGTGGGTCGACGCGACGAACAGCCGGGTGACGAAATCCTCGTCGCGCGTCTGCATACCGGCGCGGCCCTTGCCGCCGCGCCGTTGCGCGCGATAGGTCGACAACGGCACCCGCTTGACGTAACCGGCGTGCGAAACGGTGACCACCATGTCCTCGCGCTGGATCAGGTCCTCGTCCTCCATCTCGCCTTCCTGATCGATGATCACGGTGCGGCGGGGCGTGGCGAATTCGCGCTTGATGGCGGTGAGTTCTTCCTTGAGGATCGTTTGGATGCGTGCGCGCGAGCGCAAGGTATCGAGATAATCGGCGATCTCTTTCGCAAGCTTGTCGAGCTCCGCCTTGATCTCGTCGCGGCCGAGCGCGGTCAGCCGCTGCAGCCGCAGATCGAGAATGGCCTTGGCCTGCTCCGCCGAAAGCTTTGTGGTGCCTTCGGGCGACATGGCGTGACGCGGATCGTCGATCAGCGTCACCATGGTTTCGACGTCGCGCGCCGGCCAGTTGCGCTCCATCAACCGCTCACGCGCTTCGTTGGCGTCCCTGGAGGCGCGGATGAGCTTAATCACTTCGTCGATATTGGCGACCGTGATGGCGAGTCCGACCAGGATGTGGGCGCGATCGCGCGCCTTGCCGAGCAGATGCTTGATGCGCCGATAAATCACCTCTTCGCGGAAGGCGATGAAAGACGCGATCAGGTCCTTGAGGTTCATCACCTGCGGCCGGCCGCCTTCGAGCGCCACCATGTTGGCGCCGAACGAGGATTGCAGCGAGGTGAACCGGTAGAGCTGGTTGAGCACCACGTCCGGCACCGCGTCGCGCCGCAGTTCGACAACCACGCGGAACCCGTCGCGATCGGACTCGTCGCGCAGCGCGGCAATCCCTTCGATCTTTTTCTCGCGCACCAGCTCACCGATGCGCTCCACCATCTGCGCCTTGTTCACCTGGTAGGGAATTTCGGAAACGACAATGGCCTCGCGCTCGCCGCGCAGCGTCTCGAACTCGACCTTGCCGCGCATCGTGATGGAGCCACGGCCGAGGTGATAGGCGGAGCGGATGCCCTGGCGGCCGAGAATGATGCCGCCGGTCGGAAAATCCGGGCCCGGCACGATGGCGATCAGATCGTCGATCGACAGAGCCGGGTCGTCGGCCAGCGCGATACAGGCGTCGATCATCTCGCCGAGATTGTGCGGCGGGATATTGGTCGCCATGCCGACCGCGATGCCGCCCGCGCCGTTGACGAGAAGGTTGGGAAAACGCGCCGGCAACACCGACGGCTCGCGCTCGGTATTGTCGTAGTTGGCCTGGAAGTCGACAGTTTCATTGTCGAGATCGTCCAGCAGCGCCATCGAAATTCTGGTGAGACGGGCCTCGGTGTAACGATAGGCCGCCGGCGGATCGCCATCGACCGATCCGAAATTGCCCTGGCCGTCGATCAGCGGCAGGCGCATGGAAAAATCCTGCGCCATGCGCACCAGCGCGTCGTAGATCGACTGGTCGCCGTGCGGGTGATATTTGCCGATGACGTCGCCGACGACCCGCGCCGACTTCACATATTTCTTGTCCGGCGTGTAGCCGTTCTCGTGCATCGAATAGAGGATGCGCCGGTGCACCGGCTTGAGCCCGTCGCGCACGTCGGGCAACGCGCGCGCCACGATCACGCTCATGGCGTAATCGAGGTAGCTCTTCTTCATTTCCTCCGTGATCGACACGGGGCGAATGTCGGAGGGTCCGCCGTCGCTGGGCGGGGAACTGTCTTGATCTGACAAAAGCGAGAATCCTGTACGAATCGACTGCGATTTTCATAGCCGATCGGGCGTCGCAGCGCCACCTTTATCGGCGCCTTGCAGATATGATTTTCCATATTTGGTTCAAGGCCTTACGGTGCGATTTCGAGGGCTTTTCATGGCGTGGCGGCGACGCCGGCAAGACCACGTCACAGGAAGCAGGCAGAATAGACGCCGCAACGGTTCCGGACGTCGCCTGATGAAATTCGAGTTTGCGATTTCGGCGCTCATCACGCTGCTCGTCGTCGTCGATCCGGTGGCGCTGGCGCCGACCTTCCTGGTCGTCACCGAGGGCATGCCACGCGGCTCGCGGCGCAGCGTCGCCGTACGCGCCAGCATGATCGCCGGCGGCATCCTCATCGGCGCGGCGCTGATCGGCGACTGGCTGCTCAATACGCTCGCAATCTCGCTGTCGGCGTTTCGCATCGCCGGCGGGCTTTTGCTGTTCTCGATCGCCACCGAGATGGTGTTTGGCGTGCGCAGCCGCCATGAGGGCGAGGCCGCCGAGCAGGCGCTGGAGGAACGCGTGCGCAACGTCGCCGCCTTCCCGCTCGCCATTCCGCTGCTTGCCGGTCCCGGCGCCATCACGGCGGCCGTCCTGCTGGCGGGGCGCGCGGACGGCGACCTCGTCCTTCACGCGATCCTGCTTGCGGTCATCGCCGCGGTTGCCGTGGTGTCGCTCGTCAGTTTTCTGTGCGCCGAATGGATCGACTGGCTGATCGGCATGACCGGCAATATCGTGCTGTCGCGGCTCCTTGGCGTGCTGCTCGCGGCGCTCGCCGTCCAATACGTCGTCGACGGCATCCGCGCCGTGCTTGCGGGCTAATGGAACTTTGCGGCTATTTCGACCGGCAGCGCAATACTTCGCTCTTGTAGCCGCACACATCGCGTTTAGACTGCCGGAACTGCCCATCGAGAAGCGGCACGCGCAAACAAATTATCATGGCCGACGCCGTTTTGCCCGATGACGCCGCCGCAAAAATTGCGAAGGACAAACAGGCGCGCATTTCGACGATCCGCCTGTTGCAGGCCTTGGCCGCCGGCGCGCTGGTGCTGCCGATATTGTTTTTTCTTTTTGCCAGCTGGCGGAGCTATGGCTCGGCCCAGGCCCTGGCCGACGAGCGGATCGCACGCTCTCTTGATGTGATGCAGGAACAGGCGCTCAAGGTCTTTCAATCGATGAATCTCGCCGTCGACACCATCGACGACCTCCTCGCCGGCAAAACGGCAACCGAAATAGCCGTCGACGAGCCGCAATTGCATCAGCGGCTCCGACAGATTCAGAGCGAGTTGCCGGAAGTCCAATCCATCTGGATCTTCGGACCGGCCGGACACCCGCAGGTCATGACGCGGGAAACGCCGGCGTTGACCAATCTCGACTATAGTGCCGAAGACTACTTCACCGTGCCGCGCGACGGTCCGCCGGGCGTCTATATCGGCGGCATCCATCAATCCGTTTCCGGCGGGCAGCCCTACTTCACCTTCAATCGCGCACGCCATGACGCTGACGGCAGGTTCGCCGGCGTCATCGAGATGTCGTTGCTTGGCAGCGATTTCCGCAGGTTTTATTCCCACCTCGTGAGTGGCGGCGGCCTGCAATTCGCCATGGTGCGCGAAGACGGTATAATGCTGTCGCGGTTTCCGCCCGCTGGCGGCGATGTGCGCCTTGACGAACGCAGCGGATTTCACCGCAGCATTGCTGCGGCGCCGGCGAGCGGCTTTTACACCTCGGTCGGCGGCAACGACAACGTCGAGCGGCGCGTGGGTTACCGCCGCCTCCCCGGCTTTCCCCTTTATGCGCTCGCCGGCATCGAAACCGCGCAGATCAGAAACGAATGGATGAGCGGCATGGCGTCGTACCTCATCTTCGGCGCACCGGCGACCGCGCTGCTGTTCGGCGCCCTGCTCGTGGTGATGCAAAGAACGTGGCGCCTCTACGCCGAACAGGATCGCCGCGAGGCTGCCGAAGCGGTGCTTCGGCAAACCCAAAGGCTGGACGCGATCGGCCATCTCACCGGCGGCGTGGCCCACGATTTCAACAATCTTCTCACGATCATCATCGGCAATCTCGACACCGCGTTGCGCCAATTGGAAACGTGGACCGATGGTGCGCAAATCAGACTGGAACGGCGCCTGGAAAGCGCAATGCAAGGTGCGCAGCGGGCCGCTACGCTGACAAAGCGGCTGTTGGCTTTCTCCCGCCAGCAGCCGCTCAATCCCACCGCACTCGATGTCAACCGCCTGCTGCATGGCCTGTCCGACTTCCTCAGGCGAACGCTTGGCGAGATTATCTCGCTTGAGATCGTCGGTGGCGGCGGGGTGTGGCCGATCGAGGTTGATTCCGCCGAGCTTGAAACGGCCATCATCAATCTCGCCGTGAACGCACGCGACGCGATGGCTGGCGGCGGCAAGCTCACGATTGAAGCCGGCAACACCTACCTCGATGCAGCGTATTGCTCGCAGAATGCCGATACGCGCCCTGGCCAATACGTGCAGATCGCGGTCACCGACACGGGCGTGGGAATGTCAAAAGGGATTGTCGACCGCGCCTTCGAGCCGTTTTTCACCACAAAAGAGACCGGCCAGGGCACCGGCCTCGGGCTCAGCCAAGTGTACGGTTTCGTCAAACAATCCGGCGGCCACGTGAAAATCTATAGCGAACGGGGTGAAGGCACGACGGTCAAAATCTATCTGCCCCGCTTCACGGGAAAATACGTGCCGCTGGAGGAGGTCAAAAGCGAGCCGCGGCGCGGCAAGGCCGGCGAATGTATTCTCGTCGTCGAGGATGATGCCGAGGTGCGCGCCTATATCGTCGAGGCGCTTGGCGTGCTCGGCTACGAAGTGCTCGAGGCGCCAGGAGCCGACAAAGCGCTTCGCCTCCTCTACGAGCATAAAACCATCCGCCTTCTCCTGACCGACGTTGTCATGCCCGGCATGAACGGCCGCCAGCTGGCGGACGTGGCAAGAAAACGCCAGCCGGCTTTGAAGGTGGTGTTCATGACCGGATATTCGCGCAATGCCATCGTTCATCAGGGCCGTCTCGATCCGGGCATCGAATTGATTCAGAAGCCCATCATCGCGACCCACCTGGCGACGACCATCCGGCAGGTCCTCGACGCCTGATCAGGACGCGCCATATCGCGCATCGCTCGCCGCCGTGGGCAACATCTACGATAATCGATCGTTAACCATAGATGCCCATGATTGCGCTGGGTTTTGCCATCAACGGCGCGATTGGGAGACGTGTCATGGCTGCTGCCGCAATCACCTCTTCTTCGATTGGCGCGTCGATGTACGGAACGTCGGCTATGTCCAGCCATCAGCGGGGCCATAAGACGCAATCGATCAGCAACGGCGACGCGCAAAGTTCGAGCGGGGCCGCGAGCAAAAGCAGTCACACCGGCCAGAAAATCGATCAAACCGCATGACGACCGGAATGAGGACCGCCGGTGCCGAAAGCTGAACCCATGCCATCGAACGCTTGCCGTGTGCGGGCGGCACGTCCGGACGACATTCCTGCCTTGATGCGGCTCAAGCGCCTGTTGGCGCAGGGCGAGAATGCGCTGCACGCGGTGCGCGCCACCGAGGCGCACTGGCTGCGCGATGGCTTCGGTCCCGGGGCCGGATTTTGCGCGTTCGTCGCCGAACCCGCCGCCGGCTTCGGTCATTCCGTTATTGGCATGGCGATATGCAGCAGCCGGGTCGTCACCGGTTGGAACGGGCCGGTGGTTTTCCTGCAGGATCTGTTCGTCGAACCGGAATACCGCGGCTTTGGCATCGCCAGCGCGCTGATGGCGCGGGTTGCCGCTTTCGCGCGCGAGATCGGCAGCCCGATCGTGGAACTGACGGTGCGTTCCGATAATGCCGCAGCGTTGAATTTTTATCGCAGCGCCGGCTGCATGCCGCTGCCGCAATGCCTCACTTACGTTCTCGCCGGACCGTCCCTCGAGTCGCTCGCCGACCGGGATGAGACGGTGCTCGCGCTGGCCGGCTGAAGCCGGGGCCTGCAGTTGCGCGGGCTCGCCACGATCAATCCAGGCGCGGCTGCCAGATCATCAGCAGGAACAGCAGAATCATTCCTGCCAGAACCAGCACGGCGAGCGCCAGCCAGACGCGGAACAGCCGCGGATAATCCGCTCCCAGTCGTACGCCGCCAAGAGCCGCCTGCCGGGCCGTGCGGCGAATGCGCAATTCCATCCATAGCGCGCCGAGCCAGGTCACGACCACGGCGGCAAAGACCGCGAGCGAAACAACGATCCAGAATTCGTCCGTCGGCCGCAACCCGATCGCGGCGGCGAGCGGAAATCCGCTGAGCGGCTGCAAGGCGATAGCCGGAGCGACGACGAACAATTCGAGCCGCACCACGAACTGCGCGACGAGCGCAATGACCGACGCGTTATGAGAGCGATGCGCAAACACCATGAACGCGGCGATGGCGAGCCAGGTGCCGAGCATCGCCGCGGCAAACAGCACATGGACGAATTTGACGGCAAGGATGATGTCGATCATCGCCGTGCTTCGTCATCAGCCGGAATCGTCATTGCCGGGCTTGACCCGGCAATCTCGAATTTTGCGGCAAAGCATTCTGCCATTGGGATCGGGATGCCCGGCACAAGGCCGGGCGTGACGGCTGAGCTGATGGAACGCGTCACCAGCCGCCGTGCTCAAGATACAGATCAGAACGGAATCTCGTCGTCCATGTCGCCGCCGCCCCCGCCGCTTCGCGCGCTGGCCGCGGCTGCGACCTTGCGCGTCGGTCCGGGCGAGCCGAAATCGCCGCCGGCATCGTCACCGGCGAAGTCGCCGCCGCTCGAACCGCCGCCGCTGCCGCGCGAGTCAAGCAAGGTCATCTCGCCGCGAAACCCTTGCAGCACCACTTCGGTCGAATAGCGGTCCTGGCCGGACTGGTCCTGCCATTTGCGCGTCTGCAGCGCGCCCTCGATGAAGACCTTGGAGCCTTTCTTCAGATATTGCTCGGCGATCCGGCACAAATTCTCGTTGAAGATGACGACGCGATGCCATTCGGTCTTTTCCTTGCGCTCGCCGGTATTCTTGTCCTTCCACGATTCCGACGTCGCCAGGCGAAGGTTCGCGATTGGCCGGCCATCCTGGGTGCGACGGATTTCGGGATCGGCGCCGAGATTGCCGATCAGGATCACCTTGTTGACGCTTCCCGCCATGACTGTCTCCGATGCAAAATTGCCGTTCCCGTATGATCCGCTCACTGCGGGCCGCTCGTGGCGAACCTAGTGTGGACTCTCCGCACCTGCCAGTGCGCAGGCGGCGCAGTCGCCGCTTTCCACATCGCGGCCGCTCATGTTCTTATTTTGTTCTCGCGACGCTTGCAACTGCTTTGCGAACAGGTCGGCCAAGCCCTGTGTGCAAACGCCCTTTGGCGTGACGAACTCGGCAACGGTGAGGCGGGCGAGGCCTTGAAGCAAATGGCCAGGCGAACCCCGCTCGGGAAGCTGGCGCACCCGTCATAAGAAAGCCGATTTCCTCCCGAAAGCTAACTTCCGGGGGACGTTCGTATGCATGACCGTATGCGGCTTCCTGTTTGTTGACAGGAATGCGCCGTAAAAGGTTGAGCTGCCGGGGGAAACTCAATAACCGGATACCTGTCTGCCATCGTCCCATGATGCCGTGCGGCGTGGTGTGGCGGTGCGCGGCTTTTTTAAGAGACTGTGGCCCCTGTGTCACACTTTTTTAGATGCTGGATGGTTATTGATGCGCACGGAGCGACGGGACAGTTGGGACAATTCGGTTTAGTGTCGGACCGCAAATGGAGATTCGAATGAAGCGCGTATTCATTGCCGGAGCCTTGGCGCTTGCCGCCGCAACCCAGGCTTTCGCCGCCGACCTTCCGCCGGCCCCGGCACCAATGCCGCGCGCACCCGCGGCCTATGTGCCGGTTGCGCCCGCCTGGAGCTGGACCGGATTCTATGTCGGTATGAACACCGGATACGGCTTCGGCAACAGTACGTGGAGCCAACCCGCAGCCAGCAGCGGCGGCTTCGCCGTTGACGGCTGGATGGTCGGCGCCACGGTTGGCGGCAACTACCAGATCGGTCAGCTCGTCCTCGGACTCGAAGGCGACTACGACTGGCAGAACATCCGCGGCGCCAGCAATACGTCGCCTTGCTTTAACTTGGTCGGCGCGGGCCTCGGCGGCGGCTGCGCGACCTCGAGCAACTGGGTCGCCACGTTCCGTGGCCGTGTCGGCTATGCCTTCGACCGCATCCTGCTTTACGGCACCGGTGGCGGCGCCGCGACCGATATCAGGTCCTCGACCGCAACATTACCATGGGCCTCCGCCACGGAATTCGGCTGGACCGCCGGCGCCGGCATCGAAGTCGCCATAACCGACAACGTGACGGCAAAGATGGAGTATCTTTATGCCGACTTCGGCAATTCGAGCTGCTCGTCCGCTGCGAACTGCGGCTTTGCTGCCCCCAGCACGGTCAGCCTGACGGAAAACATGGTGCGCCTCGGCATCAACTACAAATTCGGCTACTAAACCCGGCCTGTGAATATCCTCTCCGACGCGGAGAGGAGCCAAAACCAAGGCTAACTGCAACGCGCCGGATGATTCCGGCGCGTTGTGGTTTTTTTGCACTATTCAAGGGTTTACGGACCGACTGTACTAGGCGCCAAATACCATCTGTGGCTGCGTCTAGGGGTACCGTATGGGGCGTCTCACGTCGGGTCTCTTGGCTCGTCTCTTGGCTGGCGTTGCCGTGGCCGCTGCTGCGTCCACGGCCTTTGCGGCCGACTTGCCGATGCCCGGTCCGGCCCCGTCCTACACTCCGCCTCCTCCCGCGCGATACGACTGGAGCGGGATCTATTTCGGCGGCCATATCGGCGGCGGCCTGCTCCTGGACGAGGTCACCACGACGACAACGACCTTTTATCAGTCCGCCGGCACACAAACCAAGCTCAGCCCGTTCAGCGTCATCGGCGGCGCTCAGGCCGGCGTCAATATCGAGTTCAATCCCGTCGTCGTCGGCGTCGAGGGCACCTGGACATCCTCGGCCATTTCCGGCTCGCAGGTCACGCCGAGCTTGTTGACGGCAGCACTAGGCACGTCGCAGGAGTCGACATCGGCGCCGCACTGGTATGCCACCGCGACCGGCAGGGTCGGCATCGCCATCAACGATCTGCTGCTTTATGCCAAGGGCGGCGGCGCCTGGATGAGCGTGGATTACACCCAGGAGGTCGTCGCCGGCAGCGTGTTGTCGGCGCAAATCCTCACCGTCAACCGTCACGGCTATACCGTCGGCGGCGGCATCGAATATGCGCTGAATGAAAACATTTCGGCCAGGCTCGAATATGATTACCTCGACTTCGGCACCTCGACCTACAACTTCAACAACCTGACAACCACCATCGGCCCGGTCGGAGCGTTCCCGGTATCGATCAAGTCGGACACGCACATGTTCCTGTTCGGGGCCAATTACCGCTTCTACTGGAGCAAGTATTGAGTAACGCTTCAGTTGCAGCGGCGCAGCAAGGGCCGGCTCGATGCCGGCCCTTGTCATTTGCGCGCATGTCATGCGCTCATTTCCTGCTGTAGTTCATCCCCGACTGGATCGGGGACGGGAATGAGCGGAAATTAGCGGGGAGTTCCGGCTCCCGCACTGGCAAAACACCAGCGTTCTCACTACGTTCGGGTGTCGCCTCCCAATCCCGGCCCGGCCATGAACGACCTGTTCGACAGTTCCGCGAAGGGTGCCAAAGAACGTCGCGACGACATCCGCCGCGCGCAGCGGCTCGACGCGCAAGACCGGCGCGTGATCGCGATCCGCGGCGCCCGCGAGCATAACCTCAAGGACATCGACCTCGACATTCCGCGCGACCGGCTCGTGGTGTTCACCGGCCTGTCGGGTTCGGGCAAATCCTCGCTCGCCTTCGACACCATCTATGCCGAGGGCCAGCGCCGCTACGTCGAAAGCCTGTCGGCCTATGCGCGGCAATTCCTGGAGATGATGCAGAAGCCGGACGTCGACCAGATCGACGGCCTGTCGCCGGCCATCTCCATCGAGCAGAAGACCACATCGCGCAATCCGCGCTCGACCGTCGGCACCGTCACCGAGATCTACGATTACATGCGGCTCCTTTGGGCGCGCGTCGGCGTGCCTTATTCGCCGGCGACCAGGCTGCCGATCGAGAGCCAGACCGTGTCGCAGATGGTCGACCGCATCCTCGCGCTGCCCGAAGGCACGCGGCTTTATCTGCTCGCGCCGGTGGTGCGCGGCAGGAAGGGCGAGTACCGCAAGGAACTCGCCGAGTTCCTGAAGAAGGGCTACCAGCGCGTCAAAGTCGACGGCAAATTCTACGAGATCGCCGAGGTGCCGGCGCTCGACAAGAAATTCACCCATGACATCGACGTCGTGGTCGACCGCGTCGTGGTGCGCGCCGACATCGCCACGCGGCTTGCGGATTCGCTCGAGCAGGCGCTCAAGCTCGCCGAAGGGCTTGCCATTGCCGAACTCGCCGATGCGCCACAAGCAGCACCTCCCCCTGAAAGGGGGAGGACGAACGCGAAGCGTTCGGGTGGGGGTCAGTCTGCCGGCGCAAGCACGGACCCCTCCCCGGCCCTGCGGGCCGACCCTCCCCTTTCAGGGGAAGGTGAAAGATTTGCCGACCGCGCCAAAGCCAACCGCCAGCGCAACGAGACCGCCGAGCGGCTGGTGTTCTCGGAAAAATTCGCCTGCCCGGTGTCCGGCTTCACCATTCCGGAGATCGAGCCGCGGCTGTTCTCGTTCAACAATCCGTTCGGCGCCTGCCCGAAATGCGGCGGCCTCGGCGTCGAGCAGCACATCGACGCCGACCTCGTCATTCCCGACAAGGACCGCACCCTGCGCAAGGGCGCGATCTCGCCGTGGGCAAAATCGTCGTCGCCGTATTACGTGCAGACGCTGACCGCGCTCGGCAAGCACTACAAGTTCACGCTCGACACCAGGTGGAAGGACCTGCCGAAGAAGACCCAGGACGCCATCCTCTACGGCTCCGGCGACACCGACATCCGCTTCTCCTACGACGACGGCATGCGCGCCTACGACACCAAACGGCCGTTCGAAGGCGTCATCACCAATCTCGAGCGGCGCTACAAGGAAACCGACAGCGACTGGGCGCGCGAGGAGATCGCGCGCTATTTCACCGATGTGCCGTGCGAGGCGTGCAAGGGCTACCGCCTGAAACCGGAAGCGTTGTGCGTCAAGATCGCCGGCAAGCATATCGGCGAAATCTCCGAGCTCTCGGTCAAAGGCGCAGCACAGTGGTTCACCGGGCTACCCCAATGGCTGACTGACAAGCAGAACGAGATCGCCGGCCGCGTGCTCAAGGAAATCCGCGAGCGGCTGAAATTTTTGGTCGATGTCGGCCTCGAATACCTGACGCTCGCCCGCGCGTCGGGCACGCTGTCCGGCGGCGAGAGCCAGCGCATTCGCCTCGCCTCGCAGATCGGCTCGGGCCTCACCGGCGTGCTCTACGTGCTCGACGAGCCCTCGATCGGCCTGCACCAGCGCGACAACGCGCGGCTCCTGGAAACGCTGAAGCGGCTGCGCGACCTCGGCAACACCGTGATCGTGGTCGAGCACGACGAGGACGCCATCCGCACCGCCGACCACGTGCTCGACATCGGCCCCGGCGCCGGCATCCACGGCGGCCACGTGGTGGCGCAAGGCGGCATCGACGACCTGATCGCGGCGCCGAAATCGCTGACCGGCAAATATCTCTCCGGCGAGCTGGCGGTGGCGGTCCCCGAGCGCCGGCCGAAAAATCCCGGCCGCACGTTGAAAGTCGTCGGCGCCCGCGGCAACAACCTGAAAAACATCACCGCCGAAATCCCGCTCGGCCTGTTCACCTGCGTCACCGGCGTGTCCGGCGGCGGCAAGTCGACGCTGCTGGTCGACACGCTGTACAAGGCGCTGGCGCGGCGGCTGAACGGCGCCAGCGAGGCCCCCGCCCCGCACGACCGCATCGACGGCATCGAGCACCTCGACAAGATCATCGACATCGACCAGTCGCCGATCGGCCGCACGCCGCGCAGCAATCCAGCGACCTATACCGGCGCCTTCACGCCGATCCGCGAATGGTTCGCCGGCCTGCCCGAAAGCAAGGCGCGCGGTTACGAGCCCGGCCGCTTCTCGTTCAACGTCAAGGGCGGCCGCTGCGAGGCCTGCCAGGGCGACGGCGTCATCAAGATCGAGATGCATTTTTTGCCCGACGTCTACGTCACCTGCGACGTCTGCAAGGGCAAGCGCTACAACCGCGAAACGCTGGAAGTGCTGTTCAAGGGCAAGTCCATCGCCGATGTGCTCGACATGACGGTCGAGGAGGCGCTGGACTTCTTCAAAGCCGTGCCGCGGGTGCGCGACGTGCTGCAACTGCTGCACCGCGTCGGCCTCGACTACATCCATGTCGGCCAGCAGGCGACGACGCTGTCGGGCGGCGAAGCGCAGCGCGTCAAGCTCGCGAAAGAACTGTCGAAGCGCGCCACCGGCCGGACGCTCTACATTTTGGATGAACCCACCACCGGCCTGCACTTTCACGACGTCGCCAAGCTCCTCGAAGTCCTGCACGAGCTGGTCGACACCGGCAACACCGTGGTGGTGATCGAGCACAATCTCGAAGTCATCAAGACCGCCGACTGGATCATCGACCTCGGCCCCGAAGGCGGCGATGGCGGCGGGGAGATCGTTGCGGCGGGGACGCCGGAAGACGTGGTGCGGGAGAAGCGGAGTTATACCGGGGCGTTTTTGAAGCCGGTGCTGGCGCGGAGCGCGCCGGCGCGGGGGAAGAAGAAGCGGGTTGAGGCGGCGGAGTGAGTGAGTGAGTGAGCGCGACCGGGCGGACCCGGTCGCGCTATCTGAGTCAAGCGTCTTGCCCGACACGCTTCGCAAGGCGGATGACCATTTTGGGGATCAAGGCCAAGGTTTCGTACACCGCGGCATCGCGGCCCATCAGCATTGGATTGCCATCGTGGCCGGAGAGCTGTTCACGTGCGGCTTCGATCATTTCTTCGTCTTCGAAGAACGCCGGAACCTTCAGCGTCCAACGTCCAGTTTTCGGGTTCAAGACAACGAACTGCGACATCGCCGAGAGTATCGGAAAGATAAAGCAAGGCGTGGATGGCCGGGACAAGCCCGGCCATGACAACTCTCCGCTCATTCCTGCGCAGCGGGAATCCAGTCTGGGTCTCACTTACAGAGCACCTTGCGCGGGGACGAACGGTCGTGGCAGCGGCGCAATTATCCCCACCCGGCGCAATCCCGCCCTCACACAGCCCCGAGACAGTCCCGAAGCGGTCACATTGTCATGGGGTCATATGGCGTCGGATCGTGGCCCGGGGGACGGGCGCGCGACAAACAGGGGATTGCACCATGAGCGTTGCCAAGCAGCGCGGCTCCGCCGAGATGGAAAAACCGGATGACGCCGAGCTTGAGGGAAAGATTCACGAGCTGGTGCGGCGAGACGGCAATGGCATTCGCCGCGGCGACAACGGCAGCGAAGTCGCGGCCCGCAATCTGGGCGATTTGCTGCGCCGGGTGTCGGCAAACTCGACCAGCGAAATCGACAACCTCATCGGCGAACTGCAGATCCTGCGCGACAAGCTTCTGACCGACGGCAATCGCGTCGAACGCAGCATCGTCGAATACGCGGCGCTCAGCCAATCGGTGGTCGACATGACACGAATCATCACCGAGAGCATGGCGCAGGTGAAAAAACTGCCGGCGGCGCCGGGGCTGATGCCGACCAAGGAAATCATCTGACAGGCGTAGCCCGGCTCAGCGTCCACCATCGGGCATAGCCGTTCGAAGAACGCCGTCGCGAACCTGTCATCGGACCGGATCAGGTCCGCGTGCCCGCTTTTGCTCACCGCCGCACGACCCTACATACCTGTCAGAGCCGCGCGCCGCGCCTGCAACAGGGAGTACGCCATGCCCAGTGACCCGCCCAACGATCTGCCTCGCCTGATCGGCATCAATCACGTCGCGCTCGAAGTCGGCGACGTTGATGAAGCGCTGGCCTTTTACGGCAAAATCTTCCGTTTCACCTTGCGCGGGCGCGGCAACGGCCAGGCTTTCATCGACATGGGCGATCAATTTCTGGCGTTGATGGAGACCAAAGCGCCACACCAGGACGGCGCGCGCCATTTCGGATTGGCCGTGGACGACCGCGCCCGGGTCCGCGAGCTCGCGCTGGCCGCCGGGGCCAAAATGGTGGACGGACCGTTCCTCGACTTTCTCGATCCGTGGGGCAACCGTATCGAGGTGGTGCCCTATTCCGATGTCCAGTTCTCAAAGGCCCCGAATGTCTTGCGCGGCATGCGCTTCGACGGCGCCAAGAGCGCAAAGGCGCAACAGGAACTCGCCAGGAAGAACATGGCCGAGGAGAGCGCTGCTCCATAGCAAACTTAAATCGGCATGACGGTGTTGTCATTGCGAGCGCTAGCGAAGCAATCCAGCGCACGATGCAAGCCGCCCTGGATTGCTTCGGCCCTACGGGCCTCGCAATGCGGATTAGCCCACGTTCCACATGCCAACCTCATGCGCTATCGTCAGCCGCGCCGCGGTCGGGTAGCCTCGCCGCCGCGCGCACGAACTGAAATGAGGGCGTCATGGTCCTGGGATTGTCGATCGGAGCGTTTACGCTTCTCCATGTCGCCATCACACTCGTCGCCATCGGCAGCGGGCTGATCGCCGTCGGCGGCATGTTTGCCGCGAACCGGCTGCCCGGCACCACCGCGCTGTTTCTGTTCACGACGGTGCTGACCAGCGTGACGGGATTTCTGTTTCCCATTCACGGCTTCACGCCGGCGCTCGGCGTCGGCATCGTCTCCTGCGTGATCCTGGCGGTCGCGCTCTATGCCTATTACGCCAAGGGCCTGACCGGCGCGTGGGCCCGGATCTATGTGGTCACCGCGATCCTCTCGCTTTATCTCAACGTCTTCGTCCTGGTCATCCAGAGCTTCATCAAGGTGGCGGCGCTCAACGCGCTGGCGCCGACCCAGAGCAACGAGCCGGCGTTCGTGACCGCGCAGGGCCTGGTCTTGGCGCTCTTCGTGCTCATGGGGATTATCGCAACGGTCAAATTCCGGCCGATGCGCTGAAAGCAATGACGAAGGAGTTAGTGCTGCGTCATGCCCGGCCTCGTGCCGGGCATCCACGGCTGAAGACCTCGACGCTGCAAAGTCATGGATGGCCGGGATATAGGCGAGCGAAGCGACGCCGTTCTTCGAACGGCTATGCCCGGCCATGACGACAACGCCATAAGGTTTACGTCTCGATCTTGCTCAACACGTCCTGCATTTTCTGCAGCACGTCGCGGGTCTTCTCCGCGTAGAACGCGTTCACCACTTCGCTGACCGCCTGCACCTTGGGGTCGAGCGGGTTGATGCCCGCGGCCACGAGGCGAGCGTGCAGCTCCTTGAGCACTTCGTCTTTCTCGAACATCTCGCCTCCGGTTCCGATCCCTACGCCGCGTCAGCCGGCCTTACGCGGCGCGCAATTTCGGCTCCACTTTCCCGCTCGACCACTGCGATATCGTATTGGCTCTGCAGGTCGAGCCAAAATTGCGCGCTGTTGCCGAAGTACCGGCCAAGCCGCACCGCCGTGTCGGCGGTGATCGAGCGCCGAGCGTTCAAAATATCGGTAATACGGCCCGACGGCACGCCGATGTCGAGCGCAAGGCGATTGGCGCTGAGTGCACGTGCGCTCAATTCCCGTTTCAGAAGGCGGCCAGGGTGTGCGGCAATCTTTTTCATGCGGCGATCATAGCAGATTTCGTCATGCCCGGCCTTGTGCCGGGCATCCACGTCTTACAATGCTTCGGCGATCCAAAGACGTGGATGGCCGGGACAAGCCCGGCCATGACGGCATACGTCATTGCGAATCTTCGCGAGTGGCAGCGATCCGAAGGATCGCGAGACGCCGCGTCACGGTTTGTTGAATTTGATTCGCAAGCCGATAAATGCCCGCGCGTCCGCGACTTACGCGAGCCGCACGTCTAGCGCCGGCAATTCCTGTTGACGGGCCGCTCGCGATTTGGTCTTGGCGCTTCATCCCGTTCGTCGTGAAAGGACGTCAGCCGGCGACCCCGGCTGACCGGAGCGGGATGCGGTACCCGCGCGTGGCGGCTCGTCACCGCCACTCCCGGGCGGCTTCGGGCATCATGCTCGCCGGCATTACGACCGGTGCGTGGGGTGCTGCCACTGGACTGGGACAGGCGACAACGGATAACGCCCGTTGAACCC
>Ga0209579_10000250_pt1 | contig 69727 bp, 52 predicted proteins | sample Coa_R1_2_FD_187152 | JGI IMG/M metagenome (GOLD analysis project Ga0209579, IMG submission 187152) | Surface soil microbial communities from Centralia Pennsylvania, which are recovering from an underground coalmine fire - Coalmine... | ecosystem: Environmental > Terrestrial > Soil >...
AGGCCGGACCCGTCGATGCCGCGCCGCGGGTCGGCGTGCCGGACCCGATGAGCCGGCGGTTCGCCGGCGACGCGCTGGCGGAACGCGCCTTCGATGCGGCGCTCGGCGACATCGCCGCGCTAGGCGCCGCGTTGGTGGAAACCGACCTCGCGCCGTTCTTCGCCGCCGGGACGCTGCTTTACGACGGGCCCTGGCTGGCCGAACGCTATCATGCGGTCGGCGATTTCATCGCGCGCAACCCGGGCTCGGTCGATCCGGTGGTGCGTCGGATCATCGCCGGCGGCGCCGGGCTTTCGGCGGTCGAGGCCTTTGCCGGCTTCCACCGCCTCGCCGAATTGCGCCGCGCGACCGCGAGCGTGTGGCAAGCGGTCGATGCGCTGCTGGTGCCGAGCGTGCCGCGGCCGCGCCGCCTCGCCGACATCGCGGCCGATCCGGTCGCGCCCAACAGCGAACTGGGCACCTACAGCAATTTCGTCAACCTGCTGGATTTGTGCGCGCTGGCGGTGCCGGGCCGGTTTCGCGACGACGGCTTCCCCTCTGGGGTGACGCTGATCGGCCCCGCCGGCTGCGACGGCCGCCTCGCGGCGCTCGGCGCGGCGCTGCATGCCCGGGCCGCAGTGCCGCTCGGCGCCGCCCCGCCCGGTTGACCTCGCCGCCGCCGCGATTTCGCCGGCCGAACGGCACGGTTTCTGCAGCGATCGGGATCGGGTGACCGGGAAGCCGGAGGAGGATTCCCATGGCGATGGCGCAGACGAACGACGCCGACGACAAGGACCTGCCGCTGCGTGAGGACATCCGGCTGCTTGGCCGCATCCTCGGCGATACGGTGCGCGAGCAGGCCGGGGCGGCGGTGTTCGATACGGTCGAGCACATCCGCCAGAGCGCGGTGCGCTTCCATCGCGACGAGGACGCCGCGGCGCGCCGCGAACTGGAAGCGACGCTCAACGCGCTGCCGCCGGCGGAGGCCTTGCAGATCATCCGCGCCTTCGGCTTTTTTTCGCACCTGGCGAACATCGCCGAGGACCAGCACCATATCCGGCGCAACCGCATCCACGCCCTGTCGGCCGCCGCGCCGCGCGACGGCACGATGGCGCACGCCCTGGCGCGGGCCATCGCGGCCGGAATCTCCCCGGCCGCGCTGCTGGCGTTTTTCGCCACCGCCCGGGTCGTGCCGGTATTGACCGCGCATCCGACCGAGGTGCGGCGCAAGAGCACGATCGACCGCGAACGCGACGTCGCCGACCTCTTGGCCGCCCGCGACCGCGCGGCCCTGCTCGCGGTCGAGCTCAAGGACAACGAGACCGCGATCCGCCGCGCGGTCTTGACCCTGTGGCAGACCAGCCCGGTGCGCGCGACCCGGTTGCGCGTCATCGACGAGGTGGCAAACGGGCTGGCTTATTACGATTACACATTCATCAACGAGCTGCCGCGTTTCTATGCCGCGCTCGAAGAGGAACTCGGCGAGGTGGGGATCGCGGTCGACGGCGAGTTGCCGGCGTTTCTGCGGATGGGCAGCTGGATCGGCGGCGACCGCGACGGCAACCCGTTCGTCACCGAAAGCGTGCTGCGCGCCGCGCTGCGGGCGCAGAGCGGCCGCGCGCTGCGGCATTACCTCGATGAATTGCACGTGCTCGGCGGCGAATTGTCGCTCGACAGCCGGCTCGTGAAAACGTCGGAGGCGCTCGCCGAACTCGCCGCCCATTCGCCCGACCGCTCGGCCAATCGGGAATACGAGCCCTATCGGCGCGCCATCACCGGCATCTACGCGCGGCTCGCGGCGACGGCGCGGGCGCTCGACCATGCCGATCTGCCGCAGCATCCGGTCGGCGACGCGGCGCCCTACCGGGACAGCGCCGAATTGCTCGCCGACCTCGCGCTGATCGACGCGTCGCTATGCGCCAACGGCTCCGCGGTGCTGGCCGCCGGGCGGCTCAAGCATTTGCGGCGCGCGATCGAGGTCTTCGGCTTTCACCTCGCCGCGCTCGATCTGCGGCAGAATTCCGACGTGCACGAGCGTGTCGTCGGCGAGATGCTGGGGCTGGTGCAGCCCGGCCTTTCCTATGCCGGCCTCGGCGAACCCGAGCGCATTCGCCTGCTCCTCGCCGAACTCGGCACCGCCCGGCCGCTGGCCTCGCCCTTTCTCGCCTATTCGGAGGAAACCCAGAGCGAACTGGCGATCCTGCGCGCCACCGCCGAGATGCATCGGCGCTACGGGCGCGACGCGATCCCGCATTACGTGATCTCCAAGACCACCGGCGTCTCCGACATCCTCGAGACCGCGGTGCTGCTGAAGGAAGTCGGGCTGCTGCGGCCGCGCGACGGCGCGCTCGACATCACCATCGTGCCGCTGTTCGAGACGATCGAGGATTTGCGCAACTGCGGCCAGGTGATGGACAAGCTGCTCGGGCTTTACGAATACACCAGGCTGTTGGAAAGCCGCGGCCGGGTGCAGGAGGTCATGCTCGGCTATTCCGACAGCAACAAGGATGGCGGGTTCCTGACCTCGGGCTGGGAGCTCTACAAGGCGGAAGTCGCGCTGGTCGACGTGTTCCGCCGCTACGACGTCAAATTGTGCCTGTTCCACGGCCGCGGCGGCTCGGTCGGGCGCGGCGGCGGCCCGAGCTATCAGGCGATCCAGGCCCAGCCGGCGGGCGCCGTCCAGGGCGGCATCCGCATCACCGAGCAGGGCGAAGTTATCGGCAGCAAGTATTCCAACCCCGAGCTCGGCCGGCGCAACCTCGAAATTCTCGCCGCCGCCACCCTCGAAGCGACGCTGCTGCCGCACGAAACAGCAGCGCCGCCGGCCGAATACATCGCCGCGATGGAGTTTCTCTCGGAGGCGGCATACCGCGCCTATCGCGGCCTGGTCTACGAGAGCGACGGCTTCGATGTTTTCTTCCGCGAGTCGACGGTGATCAACGAGATCGCCAACCTCAACATCGGCAGCCGCCCGTCCTCACGCAAGCCGTCGGTGCGGATCGACGATCTGCGGGCGATCCCCTGGGTCTTCAGCTGGGCGCAATGCCGCCTGATGCTGCCGGCGTGGTACGGCTTCGGCAGCGCGGTCGACGCCTGGCTGGCGAGCCGCCCGGGTGACGGCATGGCGGTGCTGCAGGCGATGTACCGCGACTGGCCGTTCTTCCAGATGCTGCTGTCGAACATGGACATGGTGCTGGCCAAGAGCGATCTGGCGATCGCCTCGCGCTATGCCGAGCTGGTCGCCGACATCGCCCTGCGCGAGCGCATCTTTGCCCGCCTGCGGACGGAGTGGCAGAGCGTCGTCAGCGCGCTTCTGACGATCATGGGGCAGAACAGCCTGTTGGAAAGCAACCCGCTCTTGGCGCGCTCGATCCGCAACCGCTTCCCCTATCTCGATCCGCTCAACCACATGCAGATCGAATTACTGAAGCGCTATCGCGGCGGCGACACCGGGGAGGCTGTCGTCAGCGGCATCCACCTGACGATCAACGGCATCGCCGCCGGCCTGCGCAACAGCGGCTGAGCGGCGCCGATCGCGGGCCGAGCTGCCCAGCCCGGGCTCGGTCAGGCCGAGTGGACCAGCGTCGGCGTAAACGGCGGCTCTGCGCGTTCCCGCGCCGAAGCGTCTCCGGACTGAAGGCGCCCCAGGGTCTCCTGCAGCGCGCGGATCGCGTCGGCGCGGCCCGCCTCGGTCAGCTTCGCCTGGTCTACGATCAGCAGCAGCCCGTCCTGTTCCTGGCGGATGATCCGGCCGCTGCCCCCCGCGCCCTCCCGCAACGCCACCACCCGGTGCGTGCGAACCGGGTGGGCAAAGCCCTTTACGGTGATCGTGCCGGTTTCCTCGGCGAGGATTTCGTCCTTGACCAGCGAGAAGGTCTCGTGGCCGAGCAGGATGCCGCCCAGGTCGGCGTGCGATTGCAGCCGCGCCGCGAGGTTCACCTCGTTGCCGATGATCGTGTAGTCGATGCGGCTGTCGCTGCCGAAATTGCCGACCGTGCAGTAGCCGGTGTTGATCCCGATGCGCAGCTGGAAGACGTGTTCCTGGCCCCGCTCGCGCCATTCGGCCTGGAGGTCGCGCATGCGCTGCTGCATAGCGATCGCCATCTTGACGCACGCGATGGCGTCTTGCTTTGCTCCCTGGGTCTCCGGATCGCCAAAGAACAGCATGACGGCGTCGCCGATGAACTTGTCGATCGTGGCGCCATATTCCAGCGCGATCGACGACATCTCGCTGAGGTAGTGGTTGAGAAGGTTTGTCAGCTCTTCCGATTCCAGCAGGTCGGTGGTTTCGGTGAACCCGGCGATGTCCGAGAAAAAGACCGTCAGCTTCTTGCGCTGCGAGGTGATTTCGGCGTTCTTTTCGCCGCTGAAGATCGACCGGTAAATTTGCGGCGACAGATATTTCGAGAGCTTGCTCGAGAGCTCTTCCAGGGTCCGGTTCTTCTCCATAACGAGGTTGCTGGCGGCTTCCGCGCGCTGCTTTGCCTCCAGAAGCCCTTCTTCGAACCGCTTCAGCTCCGTGATGTCGGTCATTGTCGTGACCGTGCCGCCGCCCGCGACCCGGCGGCGCACGACACGGTAGACGGCGCCATTGGGCGCACGATCCTCGAACGCGACGCCGGTCGGGTTCTCCATGCTCTCGACCCGCTGGGCCACCAGCGCGTCGACGTCGCCCGACCCGTAGTACCCGTGCTCGGCAAGGTAGCGCAGGAATTGTGGATAGGGCTGGCCGCGCTCGAGCAATTCGCGCGGAACAGGATACATCTCGGCGAAGCGGTCGTTGCAGACGACGATGTTGAGGCGGGCGTCGGTATGGACCAGCGCACCCGGCATGTTGTCGAGCGAGACGTGCAATTCGGCCTCGTTGCGCGCCAGGCTCTCCTCGGCCTGCTTGAGCCGGGTGATGTCGGTGATCACCGTCACCGTGCCGCCGGCAGCCACTCGGCGGCGGTTGACCTCGAACACCTGGCCGTCGGGCGCGTAATCCTCAAGCGGCACGCCGGTCGGGTTCTTGAGGGTCTCCACCCGCTGCGCGACCAGCGCGTCGACGTCGCCCGGTCCGTAATAACCGTGCTCTGCAAGGTAGCGGAGAAAATTGGGGTAGGGCTCGCCCGGCTCGAAGAGGCTTCGAGGCACCGGGTACATTTCCATGAAACGCTCGTTGCAAACGACGATGCGCAGCTCGTCGTCGGTATAGGCGATCGCACCCGGCATGTTTTCGAGCGCGACATGGAGCTGCGTTTCGCTCTGCTTGATGGCTCGTTCGCCGCGCTTCAGTTGGGTGATGTCGGAATAGGATAGCACCAGCCCGCCTTCCGGGACTGGCGCGTAACGGATGTTGAGGATGCGGCCCGACGGCAGCTCGTACTCGAGTTCGTGCGGGTGTCCCGCCCGAACCCGCTCCATGCGGGACATGGCCTGCGCCTCGCGGTCACCGGGGCCGTAGTCGCCGCGTTCGGCGTTAAACCGGTAGAACTCGATGATGTCGATGCCGGGGCGCGTCAGTGCGGCGGGATAGCTTCGCATGGCCCCGAACGCCTTGTTGCACCCGACCAGCTTCAGATCCTTGTCGAATACCGCAAAGCCGATATTCAGCGCATCGAGGCCTGCGGCGAAGATCGGTTTTGACCGATCCGGCGCCCGCGCCGAAGCCACACCACGCTTGGAGGATCGCCCGGCCATGACGCAATTTGCTCCAGAGGCGGCATCGTCAGGCGCCGATCGCCGCGGTAGCGCGAGTTTGGCGTATTCTACACGAGAGCGCGGGCCGCCGGAACGATGGTAGCGTCCGCACTGATCGATGGCCCGGCCGCGGAGGCTTCCATGCAGCTGCTCCCCCTGACATTCAGAAGTCTCGAAGCGCGCGCCGTCATCCTCAAGCTGAAGCGCCCGATTGTCGCGCGGATCGCTACGATGGGCGAGTGGCCGATGATCCTGATCGATCTCCACACCGAGGAAGGCGTCGTCGGCCGCAGCTATCTGGAGCCCTACGTCATCAAGGCCCTGCGATACTTGATCCCTGCGCTCAACGATCTTGGCGCCCTGCTGAAGGGGCGTCGGGTCGCGCCACTGGAGCTGTTCGAGGCAGCACGCAAGTCGCTGCATTTCGTTGGCTACGAGGGTTTGTCGCTGATCGCGGCATCGGGGCTCGATATGGCGGCCTGGGACGCACTCGCCCGGGCGGCCGGCGTGCCGCTCTGCGTTCTGCTGGGCGGCTCGGTCGGGCCGGTCAGGGCCTACAACAGCAACGGGCTATGGCTGCGCGAGCCGGCGGCGATGGGCGCCGAGGCGTGCGAGCTGCGCGACGAGGGCGGCTTCAGTGGCTTGAAACTGAGGCTCGGGCGGCCGCGTCCGGCGGACGATCTCGCCGCGATTGCGGCGATCCGCAAGGCGGTCGGCGACGACATGCACCTGATGGCCGATTTCAATCAGGCGCTCGATCTCGCCGAGGCGTTGCAGCGCTGCCCGCAGATTGACGATCTCGGATTGGCGTGGATCGAGGAACCGATCGTCTACGACAATCTCGACGGCTCCGCCCAGCTTGCCGCCGAGCTGAAGACGCCCATTCAGATCGGCGAGAACTTCTACGGCCCGCGCGAACTGCACAAGGCGCTGCAGCGGCGCGCCTGCGACCTGGTGATGCCCGATTTTATGCGAATCGGCGGGGTGACCGGTTGGCTGCGCGCCGCGGCCGTGGCCGGCGCCGCCGGCGTGCCGATGTCCTCGCACCTCTACCCGGAGATCGCCGCCCACATGCTGCGGGTGACGGAAACCGCGCATTGGCTCGAATGGCAGGACTGGGCCGATCCGGTACTCCAACGGCCGTATGAGCTTCGCGACGGATCGCTCCACATTCCGGATGTCCCCGGCACTGGCCTCGAATGGGACGAGGCCGCGGTGGCCGCCTTTCAGGTCCAGCTCTAGGCCCGGCTGGACCTCCGGCAATCCCCCGAATGGCCGCTTTCGGCGCGAGGGCCGAGCGCAGTGGGTTCAGCTTAACATCCAGCACTTAAGCCGGGGCGAGCGGACTATTCGCGGTCGGCTCATCGATGCCCGATAGATTCACTCCACCGCCATCAATGCCGGCGCTTCGCGGGGCGGGGCGAAGCGGGCCTGGGCCTTCTTGATGTTGCGCAGGGTCGGCAGGCTGGCTTCGTTGCCGAGGTGCTGGATGGCGTGCGCGGACGCGGCGCGGGCGAAGCTGAAATGCTCGTCCCAGTTCGCGGTGGGGTTGGTCAGGTAGGAATAGACGTAGGCGCCGTGAAAGATATCGCCGGCGCCGTTGGTGTCGATGATCAGTTCGCTCGGCACGCTGAGCGCCGGCATGATCCGCTCGCCGCCCTTGCCCTGGTAATAGAGCAGGCCGCGCGGCCCCAGGGTCACGCCGCCGACGCGGCAGCCGCGCGAGCGCAGGTATTGCAGCATCTCGCCGGGGGTCATCCGCATCTGTTCGCACAGCCGCTCGGCCACCACCGCGACATCGATGAAGCCCAGCACATCGTGCGTATTGGAGCGCAGGCCGCCGCCGTCGAGCGAGGTCAGGATGCCGGCTTCACGGCAGACCCTGGCATAGTTCAGCGCCGCGTCCGCCTGGTGGCCGTCGACGTGCAGCGCGCGGCAGCCGGTCAGGTTGAGCGGCGGGTAGGGGTGTTTGTAGTCGTCGTCGCGGCAGCGCACGATCGCGCGCTGCCCGTCTTTCGGCATGACGAACGACAGGGACGAGCCGACGACCTTGCGGTGATGCAACGAGACGCCGTATTTCGCCGCCATGTCGATGAACATCCGGCCGAGCCAGTCGTCGGCGACCGAGGCCAGGAGATCGGGCTTCACCCCGAGCTTGGCGCAGCAGAACGCGGCGGTGACCGCGTTGCCGCCGAACGAGACGGCGTAATCGCGCGCCACCGTCTTCTCGTCGCCCTTTGGCAGCGCATCGGCGAGGAAGGTGACGTCGATGTAAGTCTGGCCGATAAACAAGACCTGCATGGCGAACCGATGCTATCGCGCCGCCTGGGCGCCGCCTTCCGAGGTCACGCTGACCGCGACGCTCATGCCGAGGAGGTCGGAGGGCACCCCGGTCCAGCTGCCCGACAGCGGCACCGCCTGGCGCGGGTCGCGCACGACCGCGACCCGGATCAGGTCGCGGTTGCCGACGATCCCGTTGGTCGGGTCGAACTCGACCCAGCCGGCGCCGGGCAGGTAGACTTCGAGCCAGGCATGCGTCGAGCCGCCGCCGACCCGGCCCGGCACGTCCTTGTCCGGGACATAGAGATAGCCCGAGACGAAGCGCGCCGCGAGGCCGAGCGAGCGCACCGCCTCCATCATCAACAGCGCGAAATCGCGACAGCTGCCGCTGCCGAGCTGCAGGGTCACGACCGGGTCTTGGGTCCCGTGCTCCTCGCGCGCGACATAGGTGAAGCGCTCCTTGATCGCCTGGGTCATCGCGGCGAGCAGCTCGCGCGTGCCGGTCGAGCCGCGGCGCTGGAGGAACTGAAAGGCCCAGCGGTCGACCGCGCGATAGGGGTCGATGTATTGCCGCTCGATCGAGCGCAACAGGTCGGGCTGCTCCTCGGAGCCGTAGGAAAAGGGATACTCCAGCGCGTAATCCTCGAGCTGGAAATCGAGCACGTTGGTCGCCGAATGGTCGAGGCGGATCGTGCTGTCGACGCATAACTGGTCGCTGGGCTCGGTAAAGCGCGCCAGCGACACGCAGTTGCCGAAGACGTCGTGCACCCAGCGCAGTTCCACCGGCTCGGGGCTGATCGCCAGCGTCGCCTCGATCAGCCGCTGGTCGTAGCTGTCGCGCGGGCGCAGCATCATGCGGTGCTCGCCGAACGATACCGGGCGCTTGTAGCGGTAGGTCGTGACGTGGCGGACCGTGAGGAGGTGCATCGGGATCGGAGGGCGCATGCCGGCTGCGACTTCGGGGCTACAATTCTAACATGGCGTCTGCGTCCATTCCGCAACAGATGCCACGACGGCGGCGGCCTGCGGCGTCTCGACCAGCGGTTCCGCCGCCGGGGCAAAGAACGCCGCTGCCAGCCGGTTCGTCACATCGATAAAGCAGCGCTGCAAAAAATCGACGAACTCGTGGAGGCCGCCATCGAGGATGGCGGCGGTCGAAGAGGGGTCGAGAATCGCGCGCAACGCGTCGATCGCCTCGGCCGCGTCGTTGCCGCGGCGCACGCCGTGCCGGGACTTGAGCTCAGTCAGCGCGATGTCGACTTCGCGCACGCAGAAATAGACCGAGCGCGGAAAGCTCGGGTTGAACAACAGGAAGCCGACGACGCGCGCCGGCGTCAGGTCGCTCGAATGGACGCGGCGGAAGGCGTGGTAGCCCGATGCCGAGCGCAGCAGCGCGTGCCATTGCCCGACTTCTTCCGCGGCCGCCGCGTCGCGGGTTAATAGCCGGTATTTGGCGTCGAGCAGCCGCGTCGTCTGGTCGGCGCGCTCGATATAGCGCCCCAGCAGATAGAAATACCATGCCTGGTCGCGGTAGAAGGTGCCCTCGGTGATGCCGGTAAAGGTTTGGCAGGCTTCCTTTATCTCGGTCAGCAGGCGATTGAGATTGCCCGGCGCGAGTTCGCCCGGTTCGACCGCCTTGAGGCGATTGTGGAAAACATTGAGCGCCACCCACATCTCGGTCGAAACGAGCGGGCGCAGCGTGCGCGCGTTTTCGCGGGCGTTGCCGACCGCCGACAGGATCGAGGTCGGGTTGCCGGAATCGGTGACGTAGAAGCGGATCACATTATCCGCGCTGGCGCAGTCGTGGCGCTCCGCAAACGCCGTCTCGTCGGCGTTGAGCTCGACGATCGACAGCCAGTTTTGCGCGCCGCTGCGATCGCGCGCGTAAGTCTCGTTGACGTCGAGGATGCGCGCCAGGCTCTCGGCCCGCTCGACAAAACGGGCGAGCCAGAAAATGCATTCGGCGTAGCGCGCGAGCAGCGGATTACTCAAGCACCCACGTGTCTTTCGACCCGCCTCCCTGCGATGAGTTGACGATCAAGGAGCCCTTGCGCAAGGCAACCCGGGTGAGCCCGCCCGGCAGGACCCAGGTTTTCTTGCCGGTGATCGCGAACGGGCGCAGATCGACGTGGCGCGGCTCGATCCGCCCGTCGACCAGCGTCGGCACCACCGAGAGGTTGATGCAGGGTTGGCTGATGTAGTTGGCGGGGTCGGCCAAGAGCTTCGCCCGGCATTCGTCGAGCTCGGCGCGGCTCGCCCGCGGCCCGATCGTGATGCCGTAGCCGCCGGCTTCGCCGACCGGCTTGACGACGAGCTGGTCGAGGTAGTCGAGGGTGTAGGCCAGCCCTTGCTGCTCGCGGCAGATATGGGTTTCGACATTGGGCAAAATCGCCTCTTCGTCGAGGTAGTAGCGGATGATTTTAGGCATGTAGGCGTAGACCGCCTTGTCGTCGGCGACGCCAGTGCCGACCGCGTTGGCCAGCGTCACGGTGCCGGCGCGGTAGGCGCGCATCAGGCCGGGGACGCCCAATTGGCTGTCCGGCCGGAACGCCTCGGGGTCGAGAAAATCGTCGTTGATCCGGCGATAGATCACATCGACCCGCGCGTCACCGCCGATCGTGCGCATGTAGACCCGGTCGTCCTCGACCAGGAGGTCGCGGCCCTCGACCAGCGGCACGCCCATCTCGCGGGCGAGAAAGACATGCTCGAAATAGGCCGAATTGTAGACCCCGGGCGACAGCAGCACGACTTGCGGGTCGTCGCACCCGGCCGGCGCGATATCGTGCAGCGCGGCGACCAGCTTCAGCCCGTAGCTGTCGATCGAGCGCAGCCCGATGCCGTCCAGCAAATCGGGGAAGGCGCGCTGCATGATGTGGCGGTTTTCAATGACGTAGCTGACCCCCGACGGGGTGCGCGCGTTGTCTTCAAGGACGCGAAAGACCCCGTCGTCGCCGCGGATGATGTCGGTGCCGCAGATGTTGACGTAGGCGTTGTGCGGCACCGCGACGCCCTGCATCAGGGAACGGAAATTGCCGTTGCCGAGCACGAGGTCGGCCGGTAGCAGCCGGTCGCGGACGATTTTCTGGCGATGGTAAAGGTCGTCGAGCAGCAGGTTGAGCGCGGTCACCCGCTGCGCGATGCCGGCTTCGATATGGCGCCACTCGGCGGCCGAGATGACCCTGGGTATCGCATCGAACGGCAGGATGCGGTCGGTCGCGTCGCTGTCGGAATAGACCGTGAAGGTCACGCCGAGATCGTAGAGCGCGCGCTCCGCGGCGGCCGCGCGGCGCTGGAAATCGCCGGTTGCGGTGGCGGCCAGCCGGTCACGCAACAGCCCGGCGTCGGCGCAGCGCTGCAACTCGCAGTAAAATCCGTGCGGGTCGTAGCTTTCCAGCACGACGCGCCCCCTGTGCACCCGATCCCGCCGCTGCCATGCACGCCGCGGGCCAACGACGCTGCCGAAAGGCGCGGCCTCTTGCCTCCCGATCGCCGCTAGCGCAGCCGCGAGCCGGGGTCGATCCCGAGGTACACCCGGCCGCCGATCGGATACCACTCGGGCGCGATCGTCACGGTCTGGCCGACGACGTGGAGGTCGCGCCAGCATTCCGCCAGGCGGCTCTCGCGCTTGAACGACGTGCTGCCGCCGTGCCGGTACACCAGATCCATCGCCTCGCGCGCGCTGTCGGCGGCATAGGTCGAAGCGAGCCGGCACCGGGCGCGCTGCTCGAGGGTGGTCGCGTTGCCGGACGCCACCGTGTTCCAGAGTTCGGTAATCATCGCGGTGCGGTAGGCGCGCCCGGCGTTGAGGATCGCGTCGGCCCGGCCGACCGCGTCCTGGACCTGCGGGTTGTCGCACAGCCTGCCGGTCCGGCCGCGCGGCGTCTTCTCGCCGGCCAGCTCGATCAGCGCGTCGATGCCGGCCCGCGCGATGCCGGTGATGACGGCGCTGTGGTGCGGCCCGACCCAGCACTGGGTCGGCAGCGCGTAGGTGACCCCCGGCCAGCGCTCCCACTGATTGTCGAGCGGCACGCCGGCGTGGGTCATCACGCGCCGCTCGGGCAGAAAGACCTCGTCGACGGTCCAGTCGAAGCTGCCGGTGCCGCGCAGCCCCGCGACATCCCAGCTGCCGGGAACGAGCTCCGCCTCGGCCCGCGGGAAAACCCCGCGCCAAAATAGCGGCTTCCCCTCGGGGCTGAGGCGCGGCCGGCCATCCTCGACAATCTGGAAGCTGCCGAGCATCCAGGCGCTTTCCTGGCACCCGCTGCCAAAGCTCCAGCGTCCGCTGACGCGGTAGCCGCCGTCGACCGGCACGCCCTCTCCGCCGCCCTGCACCGCCGTGCCGGCGAGGACCGCCGGTCCCTTGCCGTGGATCTCCTGGACGCCCGCCTCGGGCAGCCCGAGCGTCACGAGCTGGCCGATGCCGTTGTTGGCGAGGTTCCAGCCGACCGAGCCGCAACCCTCGGCCAACAGCTCGACCGCGCGCAGGTAGGTCAGGGGATCGACCTGCAGGCCGCCGAGCGATTTCGGGATGACCATGCGGTATAGGCCGGCCGCCTTCAGGCGCTCGACCAGGGCCTGCGGAAAGCGCTGCTCGCGCTCGATCTCGTCACGGTACTGGCGCAATGCCGGCCGCAGCGCGGCCGCTTCTTCCACCACCGGCTGTGCGTCGATATCGACCGGCAGCCGTGTCTCGTCCGCCATTCTGCCCATTTTTCACCCGCCCGATGCGGTTTTGCGCAGCCAGTAATCGGCCGCCGCCGGAAATACCGTGTCGCAGCGCGTCGCCTGCGGCGGCCCGTCGAGCGTGTCGGCGGCGGCCCGCCAGACCGCGTAATGCGGCGCCGCGCGATGCGCCTCCAGCGCCGCTTCGTCGCGATAGGCCTCGAAGAAGTAGTAGACGTTGGGGTCCTGCTGGTCCTGCAGCACGTTGAAGCGCAGGCAGCCCGGCTCGTCGCGCTCCGAGCCCAGGGCATCGACCTCGATCGCCTTGAGGAAACGCTCGCGCGCCTCGGCCTTGACGCGCACCTTCACCCACATTGCCAGCATGAGGCCTCCCTGCGAAACGCCGGCACTTTACGCGACCGGCGCGACCGGCGTCACCCGCAAAGACGCCGGCGCATTCAGGGTGCGGCTTCGCGGCTGGCCGCGCGGCCGGCGATGTAGCCCTGACAAAGGGCGCGGGCGAGGCCGTGCTGGCTGAAGCCGCCGGCCGACTCGCCGCCGCAATAGAGCCCCGGGATGACCGCGCCCTGCATGTCGATGACCTGGCACTGGGCGTTGATCCTGAGGCCGGCGCGGGTGTCGTGCACGACCGGCGTCGCCCAGGCGGCGTAGAACGGCGGCTTGGCGATCTTGTAGAGCGGCGTCGGCTTGGCGAAATCCTCGTCGACGCCGCTATCGACGAAGGAATTGTAGCGCGCCACGGTCGCTTCGAGGTTGGCCGGCGGCATCGGTACGCGCTGGTATTGCATGACGATCTTCTCGGCCAGGTCCGAGAGCCGGTTGGCGGCGAAGAAAAACCCGGCTGCGATGTCGACATGCGGCGGCGCTGGCTGCCAGCCCTCGCGCTCGACCGCGGCGCTGTCGAAAATCGCCCAGATCGGGCCGCCGCCATTATGGCCGTCGTCGATCCCGGCCATCGCCGCATTCAGCCAGTTGTTCGGGTTGAATTTGAAGTTCCTGGCGTTGAGCCAGCTGCCTTGCACGTAGGGATCGACCGAATTGTAGTTGTTGGCGATGTATTGCCCGCCGGTCTCGTCGTAAAAACGCCGGCCCAGCATGTTGACCAGAATGAGGTCCTGCCAGTTCGCCACCTTGAGGCCCGAGGCGCGGGCGCGCTCGAAGACGCGGCTCCCCGGCATCCACTGGAGATTGCGGTAATTGTACTGGCAGCCGACCGAGCCGGGCTTGGTGACGTTGGCGCCGAATTCGCCGGTCTGGTTGAAGAGGCCCCAGAGCGAGGCGCCGATCGCCATCGCCGCGAGTTCTCCGCTGGCGTCCTGGTCGGACCACGGGGCGCCGGCGAGGCCGCAATATTCTTCGGTCAGGCGCGGGTCGAACATGCGGCGGAAGTTGACGTTTCCGGTCGAGCCTCCGGTGCCGATGACGACCCCCTTGCGGGCTCGGATGTTTACCGTGGCGCCCTTGTGGTCGGCCGCGATGCCGAGTACCGGGCCGGCGCTCGCTGTCTGCCGGTGGATCGCGGTCATCCGGTGCTGGAGCAGGATCTCGACGCCGGCCTTGCGCGCCGCGGCTTCGAGCGGCCGCATCAGGCCGTTGCCGGAGGAGCGGGTTTTCCGCACGGCCGGGTCGGCCGGCTTGCCGGTCTGCACCGTTGGCCAATCGCCGACCGCGCAGTGCATTTCACGCGGCAGCGAATTGCCCACCGAGTTGCCGCCGATGGCGTCCGGCGCCTGGTCGACGAAGACGACGCCGTGGGCGAGCAGCCACTCGAAGGCGGGGGCGCTGTGGTCGGCGAAGGCGCGGATGATCTCGCGGTCGTTGTAGCGGTAATCGGGAAAGCCGTTGGGGCCGACCACCGACCAGTCGGTCAGGTCGCGGAACAGCAGGTCCGGGGTATCGGCGATGCCGTGTTGCCGCTGCACGCTGGTGCCGCCGCCCAATGGCACATTGCCGCCGCTGGTGATGGCGTGGCCGCCGATATCGGCTTCCGCTTCGACGAGGATCACCGACGCGCCGGCCTCCCGCGCGACGATCGCCGCCGACATGCCGGTCGCGCCGGCGCCGATCACGACGATGTCGGCCTCGCGCTGCCATTGGGGCGCGCGCCTGTCCATTTCCCCTGGCAATTCCCCTGCCATGCTCTTCCCCTGTCGTCTTGGTAACCTGTCCTGGCGGCGTTCGTCCGCCTCCCGGCCGCCGCTAGCCCGCCGCGGGGGACGCCAGACCGTCGGGCGGCCACACCGCGACCCCCTCCGCCAGCGGGATGCGCAGATTGCGGAACAGCAGCGAGAAACTCATCCAGTTGCCCATCGCGATGACGAATTCCACTTGTTCGGCCGGGTCGGTGACGTATTTGGCGACCTCGGCCCAGGCCCCGTCCGAAATCGCCTTGCCGGCGAGGCATTCGTCGGTCGCGGCGAGGATCGCCCGGTCGGCCGCGCTCAACCGCGTGGAATTGCGCCAGTCGCGCACCGCCAGAATGTCTTCGGGCGGGATCCCCGCGGTGGTCGCGACCCGCCAGTGCTGCGTCCACTCGTAGGCCGAGCCGGTGACCCAGCCGATCCGCATGATCATCAATTCGCGCAGCCGCGTGTCGAAGCGGTTGTTTTCGAGGAGCTGCATCAATTGGCCGAAGGCGACCCGCGCGACGCCCGGATTGTTGGCGACGACGCGGAACGCCTCGCTCTGCGTCCGCCGCGCCGGCATGCCCATCGCCTCGCCGAGGTCGCGGGCGCGCTCCGGCGACACCATCGGAACCCGTAAAGTCATCGGCCGCTCTCCCCTCGTCGCCTGTCCCGGCGGTGCGGCACTCTAGGCTCGGCCGGAAGCGGCGGGAAAGAAGCGATGCTGCAGCCCTCTCATTCCCTGCGGACGTAGGGGCGCACCGCGTCGAGCAGCGTTTGCGTCGGCGCGAGGCGCGGCCCCGCGCCGTCGTCGACCGGCGGGACGATCCGCACCCCCCAGCCGGGCAGCCTCTTGAGCGAAGCCTGCGCCTCGGGGTGGTTGAGGAGCGGCGCGTTCAATGACGGGCCGACGATGACCGGCGTGCCGCGGCCGATCGCCTCGGCGACCACCGAGAGCGCCAAATTGTCGGCGATGCCGTGCGCCAGCTTGTTGAGCGAATTGAAGCTGCATGGCGCGAAGAGCACCACGCCGCGGGGCGGACGCGGGCGGATCGCCAGGTCGAAATAGGATTGCACGACTTGCACGCCTGGCACTTCGGCGAGGTCGCGCGGCGCGACGACGCGCGCCGCATTGGGGGTCGGCAGCGCGATGACGGCGGGAAAGCCGAGGCCGCACAGGCCGCGCAGCAACTCGGGGCAGCGCGCCGCGGTCGAGGTGCCGCTGAGCACCAGATAGGCGACGGTGAAGCGCTCGCCGTCGGCGGCGGCCGCCGAGCTCACCGCGCTACGCCGTCGCCGGGCGCGGCGACAAGCCGCGCAGCTGCCGCAGGTGCCCCGTTTTCAACCACAGGGTGCAGCCGGCCGGGCCGGCCGTCGCCCGTAGCTCGCCGCCGCTCGGGAGCCGCAGCCAGGAGTGCGGTTCGAACCGTTCGCCGGCCTCCTCGAAATCGCCGGCGAGCACCAGGAGCTCGGCCCCGCCCGGCAGCTTTTGCGCGACAGCCGCGCCGGGCGCCCAGCGCTCCAGCCGTACTTCTTCCCCGGCGTCGCGGAACAGCGGCAAAACCGCGACCCCCGGCCGGCCGTCAGCAGGGCGATACGAGAGGCCGGCGCTGTCGAGCCGCAGCTCGACGCGGTCCGCCGGATCGAATTGCCAGAGCTTGACGAAGAGCACGCAGCCGGGCGCCGAGCCGGGGGTGTGGCGCGTGGTCGGCGGATTGCGCACATAGGAGCCGGCGGGGAAATCGCCGTGCTCATCCTGGAAGACCCCGTCGAGGACGAGAAACTCCTCGCCGCCGCCGTGGGTGTGGGCCGGGAACCGGCTGCCGGCCGTGTAGCGCACGATCGAGGTGGCGCGCGCCACCTCGTCGCCGATGCGGTCGAGCATGCGGCGCTCGACGCCCGCGGTCGGCGAGGGAACCCAGGCGAGCCGGGCGGCATGAACCGCGGCGCGCCGCGAGAAATCGGCATTGAGTTCCATCACAGTCCTCCGATCGCGAAATCCGCCGCCGGCCCTTGCCCTGCAACGGCTGCAATCCTAGGGTCTGGCGCGGACACAATCGAGGGGAGGTTTGCCATGCCGGAGGGCCTGTCGTCGCGGATCGAGCAATTCGAGCGCGAACTGGAAGACATCGTCTCGCCGCTGGAGCCGATCCAGCACCTGGCGGAAGGGTTCGGCGGCCCGCAGGGACCGGCCGAGGGGCCGCTGTGGTGGCGCGAGGCCGGCTACCTGCTGTTCAGCGACATCCACAACAATCGGCGGATGAAATACCAGCCGGGCGGCGGCGTCTCGCTGTTCCTCGAGCCGACCAACCGCGCCAACGGGCTGACCCGCGACCAGCAGGGCCGGCTCATCGCCTGCGAGCACGACAGCCGCCGCGTGACGCGCCAGGAGCCGGACGGCAGCATCACGGTCGTCGCCAACAGCTTTCAGGGACGCCGCCTCAACCGCCCCAACGACGTCGTCGTGAAATCGGACGGCACGATCTATTTCACCGATCCGTGGACCAGCCCAACCGCGCCCGAGCAATGGGACCTGACGTTCTCGGGGGTCTACCGCATCACCCCCGATCTCGGCACGCTGAGCCTTCTCAGCGACGATTTCGTGCTGCCGAACGGGCTCGCCTTCTCGCCGGACGAGAGCATCCTTTACATCAACGACACGCGACGGGGTCACATCCGGGCCTTCGAATTGTTGCCCAGCGGCATGCTGGCAAAGCACACCGACCGGGTGTTCGCCGATTTGCGGGGCGACGAGCCAGGGGTTCCCGACGGCATGAAGGTCGATGCCGAGGGCAACGTCTATTGCGGTGGGGCAGGGGGCATCTGGATCATCAGCCCGACCGGCAAGAAGCTCGGCCGCATCGTCCACGGCGCGCCGGCCACCACCAACATCGCGTTCGGCGGCGACGACTGGAAAACCCTCTATTTCACCAGCCGCAACCATCTCGGCGCGGTCGAGGTCAAGATTCCGGGCATCCCGGTGCCGGTGGCGAAGAAATAGCCCGCGCGGCGCGCGCCAGGAGGTCGGTGACCTCGGCGTCGCCGGCCTGGTGGAAATCGGCGTAGCAGGAACCGATCGCGCCGAGCCCCCGCGGCGTCTCAACGCAGACGATTTCGTCGGCGAGCGGGCCCAGCTGCGCGAGCGCCTCGGGCGCCCCGACCGGCGCGGCGAGGACGAGCCGGGACGGGCCGCGCTGGCGCGCCGCGATGAGCGCGACCCGCATCGTCGCGCCGGTCGCGATCCCGTCATCGACCACGATCGCGGTGCGCCCGGCGATCTCGATGGGTGGCCGCCCGGCGCAATAAGCGATCCGCCGCCGCTCCAATTCGGCCAGCTGGCGGGCCGTTTCCTGCTCGACGTAAGCCTGCGGCACCGCCAGCGCCGCCGCCATTTCGCGGTCGATGAAGATCTGCGGCGGCGTTCCGTCGGCGACCGCGCCCAGCGCCAGTTCGGGCTGCCGCGGCGCGCCGATTTTGCGCACCAGCAAGAGATCGAGCGGCGCCTTCAGCTCGCGGGCGATCTCGAAGGCAACCGGCACGCCGCCGCGCGGCAGCGCCAGCACGATCGGCCGGTCGCCCTGCAGATGGCGCAGCCTCGCGGCCAGGCGACGCCCCGCATCGCTGCGGTCGGTGAAGCTCATGCCATACAAATGAGCGGCGCCGGCCCCCACCGCCAGGATTTTCGCTGGGCGCCCGCGGCCGACGAGCGCGTCCGATAGGATCGAAACATTTCCCCGTCACCCCCGCGCAAGCGGGGGTCCAGAGCAAAGGGCGGGCTGATTGCCCCTGGATTCCCGCTTGCGCGGGAATGACGATTGAATTTGGCCGGGTAGCGCTTTAGGCGGCGGGTTTGCGGCGGCGCGGCGCGGGCCTGGCCTTCGCGGGCGGCTCGGCCGGTTTGCCGTCGCAGAGGCCGCCGATTTCGGCTTCGGCGCGCAGCCAGTGCTCGACCGCCTTGCCCGCGGGGTGGCCTTCCGTTTCCCACAGCGCGTAGGCGCGGGCGCGAACGGCTTCCTCTCGATCGCTGTCCATCTCGCTCTCCCGGCAGGCTGTGCAGCGCTTGACGCGGCCCTAACCAGCCGGCAGCGGCCTCTCAGGAAAAATTGGGCGAGACCGGCGGCGCGGCTGGCTGTCCGGCGGGCGCATCCGCCGCCGGCTGCAGCACGCCATCCTTGATCAGCCGCTCGCGGACCTGCTCGAGCACCCCGAGCGCCTGTAGGAGGCCCTGCGCCGGCAGCGCGATAAACAATTCGGTGACCGCCTGCAGGTCGCGGTTGGCGCCGCCCGGGACGGCCGCTTGCAGGCGGTGAAACTCCAGGCGCGCGACGCCGTTGAGGATCGTGACCTCCTTGATGCCGTCGCAGAAATACGTCGTCATCGTGTTTTCTCCTACGGCTCGCGCAAGCTTTCGTCGAGCACTCGGGTGATCGGGTTCAAGATGTATTCGAGGACCGATCGCCGGCCCACCTTGACGTCGCCGACCAGCCGCATGCCCGGGCGCAGCACGAAGCCGGTCGGCAGATTGCGGAAATGCGTCTCGGTGACTTCGATCCGCGCGCGATAATGAATGGGGCTCTGGTGGGCCTCGGTCCGCAGCCCCGGCGCCGTCATCTCGGCCGCGGTCTCGCGAGCGTTGTCGTCGGACAGGACATCGGGCGACAGCGAACGCAAGACGCCGTGGGCGAGGCCGAATTGCTGCCATGGCAGCGCTTCGAGCTTGAGCGTGACCGGGTCGCCGACCTGCAGGCGGGCGACGTCGCGCGGGTCGATCTCGACTTCGGCCAAGAGCGGCGCGCCGGTCGGCACCAGCCGCATCAAGGTCTCCGCCTCGCGCATCACCGAGCCGGCCGGCCGATCGGCGACCTCCAGCACGGTCGCGTCGGTCGAGGCGCGCAGCACCGACATGTCGCGGCGCAGCTTCGCCTTCGACAGCCGGGCGACCGTGGCGTCGCGCTCGCTGCGGTCCTGCGCCAGTTCTTCCGAAAGCTTGCGTTGCCATTCGCCGACGAAGCCGTCGCGCTCGGAACCGGTCTGGGCGATCTGCTCGGTCAATTTCTGCTGCTCGCCGAGGTTGGTGTCGAGGCGCGATCTGGCTTCGACCAGGCGCTGCTGCGAATCGAGCAGCTTGAGCTTCGAGGCCAGGCTCTTCGCCACCAGCGCCTCGTACATCTGCTCCTGCTGGAGGACGAGGTTGATCTGCTTTGAGAGCCCGGCGGCTTCGGTCTTGTGGGCCGCGAGGTCGGCGCTGTATTCGGCCACCTTGCTGGCGCTGGCCGCGAGCTTGGCGCGGTATTCGTCCTGGCGCTTCAGATAGATCTGGCGCTCGGTCAGCTCTTCCTTGTTCGGGGCGGCGGGGTCGTAGGGCCGGCCGGCGATCTCCGCCTCCAGCCGGTCGCAGGAGGCTTTCAGATGGTTGAGCTTGGCGCTGAGTTCCGCCTCGTCGGCCTTGGTGAAGGTCGGGTCGAGGATGGCGAGGACCGCGCCCGCCCGCACCTTGTCGCCCGGCTTGACGTTGACCGCGCGCACCACCGAGGTTTCGAGCGGCTGCACCACGATCTGGCTGTCGCTGGTGATGATCTTGCCGTTGGCGCTGACGATGATGTTGACGCGCGCGACCGCCAGCGTGAGCGCGGCCGCCGCGATGATCCCGGCCATCAGCCACAAGACCAGGCGCTGCTTCGGCGGCGCCGCGAGGACGCTCGGGAAATCGTAGTCGATGACGGCGCGCGGCGCCGGCGCGGTGAGCGCGGTTCCGGTGCCGGTCGCTACGCTGATATCGGTCGCGCTCACTGGTAGACCCTCGTCTGCTGGCTCCACAGCTGGTTATAGGGCAGGCAGCTGTGGAGCAGAGCGTCGTGCGTGCCGATCTGCGACAGCATGCCCTGGTCGACCACGATGATCAGGTTCGAGCGCGCGACGAACGACAGGCGGTGGCTGATGATGATGATCGTGCGGCCGCGGGCGATCGCGCTGAGATGCTGCTGGATGATCGCTTCGCTCTCGGGATCGAGCGCGCTCGTCGCCTCGTCGAAGATCAGCACCGGCGGGTCGTGGATCAGCGCCCGGGCGATCGCCAGCCGCTGGCGCTGCCCGCCCGAGAGGTTGGCGGCGCTTTCCTCCAGCATCGTCGAATAGCCGTGCGGCAGGCGCTGGATGAATTCGTGCGCTCCTGCGAGCTGGGCGGCGCGGACAACCTCGTCGAGCGAGGCCGTCGGCTTGGTCACCGCGATGTTCTCGCGCACCGTGGCGCGAAACAGGAAGTTCTCCTGCAGCACGACGCCGATCTGGGTGCGCAGATGCGCCAGCTCGAGCTCCTTCAGATCCTGCCCGTCGATCTTTATGAGGCCGGCCTGCGGCCGATAGAGCCCCTGGATCAGGCGGGTGATCGTCGTCTTGCCGGAGCCGCTGCGCCCGACGATGCCGACCATCTGGCCCGGGTTGATGTCGAACGAGATGTCCTTGATCGCCGGCGCCGCCTGGCCGGGGTAATGAAACGTCACCCCTTCGAACTCGATGTGGCCGTGAATCTTCGGCGCCAGCTGGCCGGTGGTCGGCTCGGGCTTGGTCTGCATCAGCTGCGCCAAGAGCTTCAACGACAGCACCGCGCGCTGATAATCCTGCATCAGGGTCGAAGCATGGATCAGCGGCTGCGCCAGCCGCAGCCCCATCATGTTGAAGGCGACGAGCGCGCCGACCGTCATCTGATCGTTGAGCACGAAGAGGGCGCCGAGAGCACCGATGCCGACGCTCATGCCGCGCTCCAGGCTGCCGATGACGGCGCGCGCCTTTGCCGCGGTCTGGTCGAGCGACAGCGTCTTGGCGGCGGATTCGTCGGTATAGCGCCGCCAGCGCAGCATCGAGCGCGGCTCCAGCGCCAGCGTCTTGATGGTCTGCATGCCGTTCAGAATCTCGAACAGAAAGGCCTTGCGCCGGCCCTCGATCTCGTTGACGTCGCGCAACTGGTTGCGGAAGGTGCCCGACATCACCGCGAGCGTGATAAAGGCGAGCCCCGAGACGCCCAGCACGATGACCGTCAACTGCCAGGAATAGATCAATAATACCGGCAGGAAGATGATCACGCCGAGGCCGTCGAGCACGGTGTTGAACAGCCGGCTCGCGAGAAACTCGCGGACGTTGTTGGCTTCCTGCAGCTTGTAGGCGGTGACCCCGGACGGGTTGGCGTGGAAATAATCGATCGGCAGCCGCATCAGGTGGTCGACCGTCTCGGTCGCGACGACGTGGTCGAGCTTGCGGGTGATGAACGACAGGAGATAGTTGCGCAAAAAGTTGAAGCCGCCGTCGAACAGGATCAAGACGCCGACCCCGGCGGAAATCGTGTAGAGGGTCGCGAACGCCTGGTTGGGGATCACCTTGTCGACCAGCAGCTGGAAGAAGATCGGCACCGACAGCGCGATCAGATGCATGGTCAGGGCGGCGATCACCACGTCGCGCAGCAGCCGCCGCTCGGCGAAGAGCTTCGAAGTAAACCAGGAAAAGCCGAAGGCCGCGTCTTCCTTGCTGGGCGGCAGCGGGGTGACGACCATCGCGGCGCCGTCCCAGGCGCGCTCGAGATCGGCGCGGGTCAGAAAGAATACTTCGCCGTCGCGGTGCAGCGGATCGGAGATCGCCACCTCGTCGGGCCCGTCGCGCCGCACGCCCATCAAGATGACGGCGTTGGTGTTCTTGAGGACCAGCATCAGCGGATGGCCGAACGCGCGGGTGCGCAGCGCCGACCAGTCGAGCCGCTCCGGCACGGCGGCCAGCCCGAACTCGCCGGCGACATCGGCCAGCCGAGCGACCGGCAGATTTTCGCTCTCGATCAGGCTGCGCCGGCGAACCGCGCCGATCTCGGCGTAGACGCCGTTTTGCACGCCGAGCCGGAACAGGCAGGAAAGCCCGGTCTCGACCGAGACGATTGTGTTGGCCGCGTCGGGGTCGGGCGGCGCCGGCTTGTTGTCTTCCGGATCGCTCCCGCCGCGCCGCCACGCCGGCAGGCGCGTGAGCCTGGAGAGCCACCGCCGATCTGTTTCCGAGCCCGCGTCACGCGAACGCCGCTCTAGCGTCGCCGCGCGTGCGGGCGAAGCCGGTACCGCTGATGTCAAAGCCGAACTCCTGGAAGCCCCTGGGGCGCCGCCTAGTCCCCGCGGTTATGGCGCCGCCGTGGTTTTTATATCGTTAACGCCGCGACGGCGCCAGCCCGCGGGCTTCGCAGGAGGGAGGCCTCAGCTGACAAAAAAGAGCTCGGTGGCGGTGAGCGCCGGATGGACGGCGGCTCCCAGCGTGGCGACCAGTTCGGGGGTGCTGCCGGCGGTGTTGCCGGCCGAATCGAACAGCAACTGCCCGTTCGACGCGTTGTAGGCGAACTGCGCCGTCGGGGCGGTGAAGGTGCCGTTGCTCAGGCTCCCGATCAGGCCGGCGGGCAGCGCCTGCGGCGTCGCGGTCGCGTTGGTCTGCCCGAGCGCGAAGCCGGCGTTGCTGAACACGATCTCGTCGGCTGCGGTGAAGTCGGTGATCGTGTTGGCGCCGGGGGCGGCGAAGTCGAAGATATTGGTCCCGGCGCCGCCGGTCATCGTGCTCTTGCCGGCGGCAAAGAAGACGTCGTTGCCGGCGCCGCCGGTCAACGCATCGCTGCCGATCCCGGCATGGACAATGATCGCGCTGCTGCCGGTCAGTCCCGCCTCGTTGATGGTGTTGCCGGAATTGCCGTCGTTGATCGTGACGAAATTCCCGGTCACCCCCATGAAGCTCGACGACGCGATATTGGCGAAGGCGGCGCTCGTCAGGTTGCTCAGCGTGTTGGCGCCGCCGTCGGCGAGGTTGATCGTCGGGAAGTTGGCGATGCCGCTCATGTTGTCGGCGCCCGGCAGGGCGAAGGTCAGCGCCGTGCCGGGAGCGCCGTCGATCGCCCCGCTGACCGTCAGGCCGCTGACGACCAGGGTGCCGCCGTTGATCGCGACCGTGGTCCCGGCCGCGATCGTCACGCCGGCCAAGGTGCTGGTCCCGCTGAACGTGCTGATCCCGCCATTGCCGGCCAGCGTTCCGCCGGTGATCGTGCCGCCGCTGAACGTAACGTCGCCGGTGACGGTCAACGTGTGGGCGCTGGCGCCGAGGGAGAGAATGCCGCCGCCCTCGACGCTGAGCGAGCCGGCAACGCTCGACGAGGCGGTCAGGTTGAGCGTCGCCGCGATCCCGACGGTATTGCCCGCTACGGTGATAAAGCCACCCGAATTGTCGGCGAGGCCGGCCGCCGTCAGCGTGGTCGGGCCGCTCAGCCCGGAATTGCCGACCTCCACATTGCCGGTGTTGGTCAAGACGCCGCCCAAGGTCAGGATGCTGCCGCCATCGCCGTAGCCGCTGTCGAGTTCGAGCAATGCACTGTTGTTGTTGAACGCCACCGTGGTGGTGAGCGAGGCGCCGTTCTCCAGGTCGAGGGTGCCGCCGCTGCTCCCCAGCGTCGTCAGGGCCGAACTGGTATTGGGGAGGGCGGCGAGCGCGACGCGCGCCTGAGCGCCGTTGAGCGTCAGGTTGGCGAAGCTGCCGATCGCGGTGATCGGGGTGCTGGCATATTGCAGCAACGCATCGCCGTAGAGCACGAACGACCCGGTCAACGTAGCCGGCGCCGCCGTGTTGTCAATCAGCGCCGCCTGCGCCGGGCCGCCGGTAATGAAGATCCCCCCGCCGTTCGACAGGTTGTTCACGGTCACGTTGGTCGCCACCGCGAGGTTGGAGTTGCCGATCTCGACGCTGGCGGAGCTGCTGTTGGTCAATGTGCCGGCGATCGTCAGCGAGCTGCCGCCGATGCCGGTTTCGTCGATATAGAGCGAGCCGGTGTTATTGAACGCGGCGGCGCTGGTGCTGAGCGAGGCGCCGTCGGCGAGCGAGAAAAATCCGGCGACGCCGGCCAGCGTCGCCAGCGCCGAATTGTTGGTGCCGGCGCCGATGTCGACCTGCGCCTGCGCCCCGTCGAGGCTCAGTGAGCCGGAGGCGCCGGCGCCGCCGATCGCGGTGATCGCGGCATTCTTGTAATCGAGCAGCGCGTTGCCGCTGAGGGTGAAGGTCCCGGTCAAGGTGGAGGGCGCCGGCGCGCCGATTACCAGAGCGGCCTGCGCGGCGCCGCCGGTTATCGTGATCGTCGTGGTATTGGTGAGCCTTGCCGCGGTCACCGTCGTTGTCGCGACGATGTTTGCGTTCCCGATCGTGAAGGTGCCCTGGTTGATCAGCGTGCGGCCGACCGCCAGCGTGCTGCCGCCGTCGTTGGCGTAGCCGCTGTCGATCGCGACGGTGCCGGTGTTGGTGAAGTTGGCAGCGGCGGTGACCCCGACGCCGTCGCCCCAGTTGATCGTGCCGGCGTTGCTGGCGAGATTGGTCAGCGCCGAATTGCCGGTCGCGGCGCCGACATTGATCTGCGCCTGGCTGCCGTCGAGGTTCAAGTGGCTGCCGCTGGCGATCGCCGTGATCCCGCCGCTGGCGTATTTCAGGAGCGCGTTGCCGGTGAGGTTGGCGGTGCCGACCCAAATCGAGGGCGCCGCGCCGCCTGCGACGAGGCTCGCCAGGGCCGCGCCGCCGGTGATGTTGAGGGTCGCGCCGCTGCTGTTGACAAAGCCCGTCGCGGTGACGGCGGCGGCCTCCACGATGTTCGAATTGCCGATCGTGATGGTGCTGGAGCCGCCATCGGTCAGGACGCCGCCGATGGTGAACGAGCTGCCGCCGATATTGCCGTAGGCATTGTCGATGTCGAGCGTCGCGTTGTAGTTGGTGAAGCCGACCGTGGTCGTCAGCAGCGCGCCGTTCGACAGCTGGAAGGTGCCGGAATTGCTGGCGAGCTTGGTCAGCGCGGAATTGCTGGCCGGTGTGGCGCTGAACGCCACCCGCGCGCCGGGACCGTTCAGGCTGAGGCTGGAACTCGGGCCGATCGCGATGATCGGAACGCTGGTGAACTGCAGAAGCGCATTGTTGTTGAGGGTGAACCGGCCGACCAGGGTCGACGGCGCCGCCCCGTTGACCACCAGGCTGGCCTGCGCGACGCCGCCGCTCAGCACGATCGTCGAGGAGCTGCCGCCCACGGAAAATCCGCTCGCGGTGAGCTTCGCCGCACTCATAATGCTGGTGTTGCCGATGGCGAGGCTGGCGAAGTTTCCGAGGGCGAGGCTGCCGCCGATCGTCAGGCTGCTGCCGCCGCTGCCGGAATTATCCACTTCAAGGCTGCCGGTATCGGCGAAACCGACCTTCGTCGCCAGGACGCTACCGTCCGCCATGCTGAAATCGCCGGCGTCGCCGGTCAGACCGCTCAGCGCGGTATTGTTGCCGGCGGTGGCATTGTTGACCACCGCCGACACCCCGTCGAGCGACAGGCTGGCGCCGCTGGCGATGACGCCGATGCCGGAGCTGCCGGCGTATTTCAAGAGCGCATTGCCGGTCAGCGAGAAATTGCCGGTCAGGGTAGCCGGCGCCGCGCCGCTGGTGGTCAGCAGCTTCGCCTGCGCCGCGGCGGTGGTGCCGCCGGTCAGGTTGACCTGCGAATAATACCCGTTGGTAACCGCGAGCGCGCCGGCCGTGAGGGTCGCCGCGGCGGTCATCGCGGCATTGCCGATGTTGATCGTGCCGTTGTCGGTCAGCGCTCCGGTTATCGTGAACGAACTGCCGCCGCTGCCGCCGTTGCCGTAGTAATAGCCCGAAGCGTCGACGTCGAGCGTGTCGCTGTTGGCGAAGGCCTTGGTGGTGCTGAGCTTGGCGCCGTTGAGCAGCGTCAGGGTGCCGGCGTTGCTGGCGAGCGTCGTCAGGTCGGAATTGCTCGCCGGGGTGGCCGCCAGCGCGATGCGCGCCTGGGCGCCGTTGAGCGACAGGCTGGCGCCGCTGGCGATCGCGGTGATCGTGGCCGCCGCGCTGTTGAAGCTCACCGCGGCGTTGCCGGTGAGGCTGTAGGTCCCGGTCCATGTCGCCGCCGCCGCCGAATTGACCGACAGCAGCGCCGCGGCCGTCGCCGTCGCGCCGCCGGTGATGTCGATCGTCCCGGTGTTCGCGAGGCTCGCCGCGCCGAGCGTCGAGGTGCCGGTCAGCGCGGCATTGCCGATCGAAACCGTGCCGCGGTTGATCAGCCCGTTGGCGACCAGCCCGAGGCTGCTGCCGCCCGGGCCGAAGGTGTCGATCCCGACGGTGCCGGTATTGAGGAAGCCGGCGCTGCCGATCGTCGTCTTGAGCGCGGCGCCGCCCGACAAATCGAAGGTTCCGGCGTTGCTGTTGAGTGCGACGAGAGCGGAATTGGCGCCGGCAGTGGCATTGTCGACCTGCGCCGAAGCGCCGTTGAGCGACAGGCTGGTGCCGCTGAAAATCTTGGTGATGGTGGTCGGGCCGGTGTACTGCAGCACCGCACTGCCGTTGAGCGTCAAGCTGCCGCCGGAGAGCACCGAGGGCGCCGCCGCGGCGATGCTGAGCTTCGCCTGGGCGGTGCCGCCCGTGAGCGTCAGGCTGCCGGTGTTGACCAGTTGCGCCGCGCTCACCGTCGTCGCGCGCAGGAGGAGGGCGTTGCCGATGGTGATGGAGCTGCTGTTGGTCAGCGTGCCCCCGACCGTGACGACGCTGCCGCCGCCGCCGAAATTATCGATCTCGAAAGCTGAATAGTACGAGCCGCCGTTGGTGAGGTTGCCGGTGATGCCGAGTTTCGAACTCGCCGCGCCGCTGAGGAAAACGAAATTGGAGCTGTTGACCAGCGCCGCGGCCTGTACCGTCACCGCGGCGGTGTTGGCGGCGTTGCCGACATCGAAAAAGTCGCTGTTGGTCAGCGTGCCGCCGACCGAGAAAATACTGCCGCCGGTATTGCCGGTGCCGGTGTCGATCGTCACCGAATCGCTATTGCTGAAGTTGACGCCGGCATTGGTGCTGATAGTCTCGCCGTTGGCGAGGATCAGTCTCCCCTGGTTGGCGCCGAGCGTCGTCAGCGCCGAATTGCTGCCGGGAGTGGCGCTGAGCTGCACCAATGCGCCCGGGCCGACCAGCGACAATTCGGCATTGGTCGCGATCGTGGTGATCGCGCCGCCAACGTATTGCAACACGGCCATGCCGTTGAGGCTGACGTTGCCGGTCAAAACCGGCAGCGCCGCCGAATTGATCGTCAGCGTCGCCGGCATCGTGCCGCCGACGAGGTTGAGCGTGCCGCTGTTGACCAGCGCCTTCAACGCCACATGCGAGGCGGCGGTGATCTGGCTGTTGCCGATATTAATTGTGCCGGTGTTGGTCAGCGTAACGCCGGCGACCGTCAGGCTGCTGCCGCCACTGCCGCCGCCGCTGCTGCTGAAAGCGCCGGCGCTGTCGACATCGAGCGTGCCGGTATTGCTGAAAGCCGTGGCCGGGGTCGTTCCGACGGCAGCGCCGTCGAGCAGGCCGAACTCGCCGAAATTGTTGGCGAGAGTCACCAGCCCGCTATTGACCGTGGTATTGGCGTTTTTGACCTGTGCCGCGGCGTGATCGAGCGACAGGCTGCCGCCGCTGTTGATCGTGGTGATGCCGGTGGTGCCGGTGTACTTCAGTACCGCGTTGCCGTTCAGCGCGAAATCGCCATTCAAAATCGCGGGCGCCGCGGAATTGACCGTCAGCGAGGCCAGCCCGCTGGCGCTGCCTGTCAAATCGAGGGTGCCGGTGTTGGCCAATTGGGCCGCGGTGACCGTCGACGCCCGCACCAGCGCCGCATTGCCGATGCCGATGAAGCCGCTGTTGGTCAGCGTGCCGCCGACCGTCAAGACGCCGCCGCCGCCGCTCGATTGGTCGAGCGCCAGGTAGGAAGTGTTGGTGGCATTGCCGGTGATCGCCAGGGTGGCGCTGGCGACGCCGCCGGCGAGGCTGATGTCGCTGGTGTTGAGGAGGGCCGCCGCGTGCACGCTGGTCGCCGCGGCAATGGCGAAATTGCCGATGTCGAAGAGGCCGTTGTTGGTCAGCGTGCCGGCGACGGTGAGGCTGCTGCCGCCGGCGCCGCCGCTGCTCGGCCCGCCGCCCGAAGAATACGGCGGCGCGTCGACAAAGGTGTCCCCGGTGTTGCTTAAATTACCGTTGAGGGCGACGGCGGCGCCGTCGAACAGGCCGAACTGGCCGGCGTTGCTGGCGAGCGGGGCGAGCGCGCCGTTCGCCGCCAGGTTGCTGGTGAGCGCCACCCGCGCCCGGCTGCCGTCGAGCGTCAAATCGGCGCCCTGCGCGATCGCGGTGACGCCGCCGCTGGCAAACGCCATCAGCGCGTCGCCGGTAAGCTCCCACATGCCGGTCGCGGTCAGCGGCGCCGCCCCGTTGATGACGAGGCGCGCCTGCGCCGATTGCCCGGTCAGCGAGATGTCGCCGCTGCCGGTCAGCCCGGCGGCGCTAACAATCGTCAGCCGACTGATATTGTCGGGGCCGGCAGCGTCGATGACGAGGCTGCCGGTGTTGTTGAGGATGCCGCCGATCGTGGCGGCGCTGCCTTCCTCGACGGTCAGCGTGCCGCTATTGGCGAAAGCCAGACCCGTCGTCGTCTTGATTGCCGCGAAATCCTGGAGCGTAAACCAGCCGGCGTTCTTGCTGAGCCCGCTCAGCGCGCTGTTGCTGGCGGTATTGCCGGCGTCGGCGACGAACGCCTGCGGCCCGTGCAGCAATATCTCGGAATTCGCGGCGATCGTCGCGATGCTGCCGCCTTGGAACTGCACCAGCGTGTCGTTGCCGCCGAGGATTAAAAAGCCGGTCCAGGTCGCCGGCGCCGCGGTGCCGACGCCGGTGACCTGCAACGCCGTCTGGGTCGTGCCGTTGCCGATCAGGTGTATCGTCCCGGCGCCGCCGTTGACGAGGGAGCCCGTTGCCAGGGTCGCGCCGTCGGCGATCTGTACGTCGCCGGTGTTGGTCAGCGCGGCAAGCGTCGCGCTGCCGCCGCCCGGATCGTTGGCGCCGGCGTCGATCGTGAAGACGCCGCCATTGGTGAAGCCGGCGCTCGACGACAGGGTCGCCTTGCCGGCCAAAAACAGGTCGCCGGTGTTGCTGCTGGCGGCCGACAGCTTCAATGTCGCCGCCGCCGTCCCGCCGGTGATCTGGACCACCCCGGAATTATTAAGGGCGGTGGTGCTGACGGTCGTACCGGTGGTGATCGCGGCATTGCCGATGGTCAGCGTGCCGGCGTTGCTGAGGCCGGCCGCGCCGACCACCGACAGGGTCGCCCCGCCGGCGCCGCTGGCGTCGATTGCCAGCGTGGCGTTGGGGTCGCTGATGGTGAGCGAGAGCGCGCTCGCGGGCGGCGTCGAGGGACCCGTCAGCGAGACCGTATAAAGCCCGGCGAGCGCAATCGAAACGTCGTCGCTCGACGTCGGAACTGTGTCGGTCGACCAGTCGGCGGCGTTCGTCCAGCTACCCGAGATTGCGCTTTTCCAGGCGACCGCTGCCATTTATTGATCTCCCGATTGCGGCTGTTCCGCGCGTTTCAACGCTCGGCCGCCGTTGGTAACGAAATGTAACCGGCCATCATAGACTCAGGGTTCGCATCCGATCAAGTCGCGATAAATCTGTCATAAATATCGGGAAGACATGGCGGCCGGGTATACTGGGCGCGATCTTAACGTATATTAAGCCTGAGATTAACCTTACATCTTAATTAAGATTAACCAACCGCCAGCCGATGCTGCGGCATTGCCGCGGCGGCGACAGAGCCATCGAAAAGGCCGCCACGCCGGGATGTCGTCGCAATCCGCCCAACGGGCGGTGCTCTTTTTCGTCGCGCCACAGCGTTCGTGACAGCTCGCCGTTCCGGCGCGGCCGTTAAGCTACGTTAAACGCTTCCGGGCTTACGCTTCAAAAGCCTCGTTTGCCTCTGGCCGAGGCGGGTGCAGCACGAGGGCAGGTGCTTGAGAATTTCCCCCGTTTTCACGCTCTTCATCGCGTTGGCGGTGACCTGGATCGTCATCTGGCTCGGGCTGCGCGCGATCATCGGCCACTGATCGGCGGCGCAATCCAGTCTCGTCGTCTCGGTGCGTTGGGGAATGAACTTTACTGTCTGGCAGCCACAGCCTGTTGACCTTGAAAAATACGGGATCGCCCCGGGCGCGCCGAGACGATTGGTTGCACCGCAATCCGCAGGGGGGCATGCTGCGCCGGGAGAGATGACGCGGAGTGGGCGGCATGTACGACAGCGTCATTCACGGCCGACGCATTATCGAGCACGAAGAGGACACCGGCGCCCGGCCCGGTCGCCTCGTCCGCAACGGCAGGTGAGGGCGAGCGATGCCCAGAATCCGCGAGATCGAGGACGCCGGCGGCGATGTGATTTTGGCCGATGCGTTCCGCAGGGAACGCGAGCTGTTCGGCAACCTGCTCAATCCAACCAAAATCATGGCGCATTGCCCGCCGATCCTGCGCGCCGCCAAGGCGCTCGGCGCCGCGATCGAGCAGTCGGGCCAGTTGCCGAAAGGGCTCTTGCCGCTGGTCTATCTGCGTGTCGCCTCGTTGAACGGCTGCCCGTTTTGAATCGACATCAACTCCCTCCGTGTGAGGGAAGGCGATGACGGCGAAGCGAAGCTGACGGCGGTGAGGGCGTGGCGCGACAGCACGCTGTTTACCGAGGCGGAACGCGTCGCGCTCGAATACGCCGAGCGCATGACGATCACAGGCCAGAATGTCGATGATGCGCTTTTTGCCCGGCTGCAAGCGCATTACAGCGAGCCGCAGATCGTCGAGCTGACCGCAGCCGTCGCGTTCGAGAACTTCCGCAGCAAGTTCAACCCGCCGCTCGCCATCGAAGCGCAGGGCTTCTGTCCGCTCCCCGAGCGATAGGCCGGCGCGGCTATTCCTCGCGCACGACGTTAAAGACCGCGACCGCCTGGCTGAGGCCCTTCAGTGCGAGATCGCCGATCTCGGCAAGCCGCACGCCGCCGTCGACCGCGCCGGCGATGCGCTGCGACACCAAAATCTGACCGTCCGCGGCGGCGTCGCACAGCCGCGAGGCGAGATTGCACACGGTGCCGATCGCGGTGTAGTGGATGCGCTCGGCAAAGCCGATCTGGCCCAGGGTCGCATAGCCCTGCGCGATGCCGATGCCGAAGCCGATCACCCGGCCGCGCCGGCGCCATTCGGCCTGCAGCCGCGCCACCGCCTCGCGCATCTCGACCGCCATGCGCACCGCGCGCTCGGCCGGGTCGGGGCACGGCAGCGGATCGTTGAAGAACACCATGATGCCGTCGCCGGCGAAATGGTCGAGCGTGCCCTCCGAACGCGTGACGATCGGACCGAGCGCGGCGTGGTACTCGCTCAGAAGGTCGCGCACTTCTTCGGGCTCGCCGGTCTCGGCGAACGAGGTAAAGCCGCGCAGGTCGCAGAACACGATGACGATGTCGCGGCGATGGGTTTCCAGGATGCGCTCGTCGCCTTGCGCGACGATCATCTCGGCCAATTGCGGCGCGAGAAAGCGCTTCAGCGTGCCGATGCGCTCGAGCTGACCGAGCTGGGCCTGCACGCGGGCTTCCAGTTCGGTGTTCCACAGCGCCAGCTCGGCCGATTGGTCCTCGAGCCGGCGCGCCTGCTCGTGCACCGTGTCGTGCAGCGCCTTGATGCGCAGCATCGCGCGCACCCGCGCCAGCAGCGCCGTCTGGTCGACCGGCTTTGTCAGGTAGTCGTCGCCGCCGGCCTCGATCCCGGCCACCACGTCCTTGGCGTCGGCCCGGGCGCTGACCAGGATGACCGGGATGAAGGGCAGGCTTGCATCGGCCTTGAGCCGCTTCACGGTCTCGATGCCGTCGAGCTTCGGCATCATGATGTCGAGCAGGACGAGATCGGGCAGTTTGCCGGCGATTTCGGTCAGCGCCTCCTCGCCGTCGCCGGCGGTGATCACGTCGTAGCCCTGGCTTTCGAGGCGCAGCTGCAGAATCTCGACATTGTCGGGCACATTGTCGACGACGAGGATCAGCGGCGGCGCGCGCATATGACGGGGCTTACGGTAGGAATTGGCGGATCGTGGCGAGCAGCTGGCGCGGGCTGAAGGGCTTGGCGACATAGCCGTCGCAGCCCGCCGCGCGGGTCTTTGCTTCGTCGCCGGAAAGCGCGTAGGAGGTGACCGCGATGATCGGCACCTTGGCCAGCGCCGGGATCGCGCGGATCCGCCTGGTCGCCTCGTAGCCGTCGATCCCGGGCAATTGGATATCCATCAGAATGAGGTCGGGCTGCTCGCGCTCGGCGGTCGCAACCCCCTCCAGCCCGTCCACCGCCTCGATCAGCTCGTAGCCGGCGCTCGCCAGGAGGTCGCCGACGATCTGCCGATTGTCCTCGGTGTCTTCGATAACGAGGATGCGCTTGCTCATGCCGCCCCCATCAATTCCTCCACCGTGTCCTCGACGCGGATTGGCAGCGTCACCCGAAAGGTGGCCCCGTGCCCCAGCGCGGAATCGACCGAGATCGTGCCGCCCTGCATCTCGACCATGCGCTTCGAGATCGCCAGGCCCAAGCCGGTCCCGCCCTTCTTGCGCGTGTTCGAGCTGTCGACCTGCTGGAACTCCTCGAAGATCTTGCCGTGATCCGCGGGCGCGATGCCGGGCCCGGTGTCGCGCACGGTCAGCACGAAATGCCCGTCTTCGGCGGCGGCGGCGATCGCCACCTCGCCGGCATCGGTGAACTTGACCGCGTTGCCGACCAGGTTGAGCAATACCTGCGACAGCCGGCGCGCGTCGCCATACCCGGTCGGCAGGCCGGACATGATGTCGGCGGTAAATTTGAGACCCTTGCTGGTCGCGAGGCCCTCGGTGGCGCTGACCACAGACTGCACGACATCGGGCAGCGCATAGTCTTCGAGCGTCAGGCTGAGCTGCCCGGCCTCGATCTTCGCCAGGTCGAGCACGTCGTTGATCAGCGCCAAGAGGTGCTTGCCGTTGTTCTGCACGCGCTCCAGGACGCCGGCCGCGCGCGGCGCGAGCTCGCCATAGATGCCGTCGGCCATCAATTCGGTGTAGCCGAGGATCGCGTTGAGCGGGGTGCGCAGTTCATGGCTCATATTGGCGAGGAACTGCGATTTGTGCCGGCTCGCCTCGGCCAGCTGCTCGCTCTTGTCGGCGATCTCGTTGAAGAGGCGCGCGTTCTGGATCGCCAGCGCCGATTGCGCGGCCAGGGTCTGCATCAGGCGCACGGTGGCTTCGGGGAATTCGCCGACGGCGCGGCGCTGCAACACCGTCGCGCCGAGCACGCGGTCGGCGCCGACCAGCGGCACGATCAAGACCGAGCGATAGCCGGCGGCGATCGCCTGGTCGCGCAACGGGTTGGGCGGCCGCTCGCGCAGGTCGGGGACCTGCAGCGGCCCCCGGTTGGCGATCGCGATGCCGAGCCCGGTGACGTTTTCGCCGACATCGAGTGCGCGCACATCGCGCACCATCGCCTCGGTGTAGCCGACCGCCTCGACAAAGCGGAACGTGCGGTCCCTCCGGCGGTAGCGGAAGATCGCGCCTGCATCGGCGCCGGCCAACGCCACCGAGCGGTTGAGGATCGTCGACAGAACGCCGCGCAGATCGAGGGTCGAGCTGACCGCCTGCCCCACCTCGGAGAGCGCCTTCAATTCCTCGACCGAGCGCGCCAACTCGTCGGTGCGCTCGCGCAATTCGTTGAACAATCGCGCGTTCTCGATCGCGATCACCGCCTGGTCGGCGAAGGTCGTGACCAGCGCAATCTCCTTTTCGCTAAACGCCTCGACGACCGGGCGGGAAAGCGCGATGACGCCGACTACAGTCCCCTCGCGCATCAGGGGTACCCCGAGCATTGTGCGATACTGGCCTAGCCGTGCTCCCTGCTTCTGTTCGTAAAGCGGATCGGCCAGAGCATCGAGCACGTGTACGGCGCGCCCTGCCATTGCGGTACGGCCGACCAATGTGCCTGGGCCCCGATAGATTGCCCCCTGCTGCTCAATTGTGGCGTATTCCGGCACCTGTGCATGACCGACCGCCCAGCGGTACGCACCGTCCTCGCCGAGGCGGAAGATTTCCGATCCTCCGGCCCTGCATAGCCGCACCGCGGTATCGAGAACCGTCTGCAACACCGGCGCTAGGTCGAACGTCGATTGGCTGATGACCTTGAGGACGTCGCTGGTCGCGGTCTGGTATTCGAGCGACTCTTGCAGGTCGCGGGTGCGCTCGCGCAACTCATTGAGCAGCCGCGCGTTCTCGATCGCGATGACGGCCTGGTCGGCGAAGGTGCGGACCAGCTCGATTTCCTTTTCGCTGTAGGCTTCGACGCGGCGGCGGGCGAGGCCGATGACGCCGATCGGCACGCCGTCGCGCAGCAGCGGCACACCCAGCAATGTGCGGATGCCGCCGAGCCGCGCGTCGTCCTTGACCTCGTAGAGCGGGTCGTTCCAGCAGTCGAGGATCTCCACCGTGTCGCGGGTCAGCGCGACGCGGCCGACCAGCGTGCCCGTGCCCGGCTTGATCCTGGCCGCGCGCTCGATCTCGGCAAATTCGGGCGTAAATTCCTGCCCGGCGGCAGCATCCCAGCGGTATTCGCCGTCCTCCAGGCGGTAGATCGTCGCCTGATCGGCGCGGCACAACCGGACCGCCGTGGCGACCACGGTCTCCAGCACGGGGGCGAGATCGAAGGCCGAGCCGCTCATCACCTTCAGCACGTCGCTGATCGCGGTCTGGTATTCGAGCGATTCCTGCAGATCGCGGGTGCGCTCTCGCGTCTCGGTCAAGAGCCGCGCGTTTTCCATCGCGATCACCGCCTGCGCCGCGAAGTTCTGGACGAGCGCGATTTGCTTGTCGCTGAACGGCCGCACTTCCTGGCGATAGATCGTGAAAGCGCCAAGAAGAAGGCTATCCTTGCGAAGCGCGACGACCAGGGACGTGCGCGTCCCTCCCAAATCGACGAAGGCGCGGCGCAAGGGGTTACCCAACCGGTAGGCGTCCTCATCCTTTGAATCGAGCATGTGAACGAGGTCCTCCCCGGCCAAAAGACGCGCGTGCGCATCCCCCGGTCGGGGCAGGTCCATTCCGGATGCGAGGTAACCGGCAAGCGCAGGCGGCACACCCGTCTGCGCCGCAGGCATAAAGCGTTCGCCGTCGTAGGTCGCCATGAAACCGAACGACGCCTCGCACAGCCGCATTGCCTTGTCGAGCATCGCGTCGAACACCGGCGCGAGGTCGCCGGGCGAGGAGTTGATGACCTGCAACACCTCGGCGGTCGCGGTCTGCTGCTCCAAGGCCTCGCGCGTCTCGGTGATCAGCCGCGCGTTCTCCATCGCGATCACCGCCTGCGCCGCGAAATTCTGGAGGAGAGCGATCTCTTTGTCGGCAAACGGCCGCGCTTCGCGGCGATAGACGTGCAGCGCGCCGAGCAGCAACCGGTCTTTGCGCAACCCGATGGTGATCATCGAACGAGCGCCGGCTTCAACAAGCTCCCTGCGCAATGGACTGCCGCTGCGGTAACCTTCGTCGTCGATCAGGTCGGGGATGTGAACGACACTCTCTCCGCGAACCAATCGCTCGATTGTTGTCCCTGGTTCGGGCCGAATCGGCCGCTCGTACAGGTCGCTATAGAGAGCGTCGTCGCGGACGGCCACGCGATGGAACAGTTCGCCGTCGTATACCATCATGCCGCCGAAGCCCGCTCCGCACAGCCGCAGGGCCTTTTCGACAATCACCTGAAAGACCGGCGCGAGGTCGCCGGGCGAGTTGTTGATGACCTGCAACACCTCGGCGGTCGCGGTCTGCTGTTCCAAGGCCTCGCGCGTCTCGGTAATGAGGCGCGCGTTCTCCATCGCGATGACCGCCTGCGCCGCGAAATTCTGCAACAGCGCGATCTGCTTGTCGGTGAACGGCCGCACCTCCTTGCGGTAGATGACAAAGACCCCGAGCAGGGCTTCATCCTTCCGCAACGCGACCCACAGCGCGGTGCGAGCCCCTGTCACATCAACTAGCCACTGGCGCGTGGCAACTCCCGAGCGATAGGCTTCGGTATCCATCACATCGGCAACATGAACGACGGGTTCACCGTGCTGAATCCGCTCCAGAGCGCTGCCAGTATCAGCAACGAGTGTCTCGTAAAATCGCTCTGCCGCCGCGCCCGAAGCACCCTGCACCGCCAATGTGGGGAATCGCTCGCCGTCAAACCCTCTAAGAAGCCCGAAGGCCGCTTCGCAAAGATGCAGTGCCTTTTCGAGCATCGCATCGAACACCGGCGCGAGGTCGCCGGGTGAGGAATTGATGACCTGCAGCACCTCGGCGGTCGCGGTCTGCTGTTCCAAGGCTTCGCGCGTCTCGGTGATCAGCCGCGCGTTTTCCATCGCGATCACCGCCTGCGCCGCGAAGTTCTGCAACAGCGCGATCTGCTTTATGCTGAACGGGCGTACTTGCTGGCGGTAGAGATTTATCGTGCCGACGGAGTCGGGGCCTCTCCTGAGAGCCACAATGAGGGACGTTCGCGCCCCGCCGAGGTCAACCATGGCGCGGCGCTGAGGATCGCCGCGCCGGTAAAGATCATCATCTTTCAGATCGAGGGTGTGAACAAAGGGCTCTCCCGCGCGGATCCGCGCAGCAGTGCCCGCCTGTCCGGCACGCACCGGATTGCGTTTCCTAAATTCGGCATAGTCGGCTGGGATTCCGCGAGTAGCAAGCGTATGGCCTCGCTCTCCGTTCTTTATCCCCACCATGTATCCAAAGGCCGCGTCGCAAAGATGCATCGCTTTTTCAACGATCGCATCGAACACCGGCGCGAGGTCGCCGGGCGAGGAGTTGATGACGCCCAACACCTCGGCGGTCGCGGTCTGCTGCTCCAGAGCCTCGCGCGTCTCGGTGATCAGCCGCGCGTTTTCCATCGCGATCACCGCCTGCGCCGCGAAATTCTGCAATAGCGCGAATTGTTTGTCAGTGAATGGTCGGACCTCCTGGCGGTAGATGGTGATCACGCCGAGAACGTTGTCGTCCTTGACCAGCGGCACTTGCAGGGCTGTGCGTGCGCCGCCGAGATCGACAAGTGCGCGCCGTTGCGGATCGCCAGCCCGGTAGAGCTCCTCATCGGCCAAATCGATGTTCTGCAGAACCGACCGCTCGCCGTGCAGAAAACGGTAGGGCGCGGAGCCCGGCCCGGGCATTAGCGTTGTTTCCGCCAAAAACTCGGCATACGCCGTCGGTACACCGCACAATGCGGCAGCGACGTAACGACCGTCATCAAAGGTCCACAGGCCGCCGAACGACGCCTCGCACAGCTGCATCGCTTTTTCGAGCATCGCATCGAACACCGGCGCGAGGTCGCCGGGCGAGGAATTGATGACGCCCAGCACCTCGGCGGTCGCGGTCTGCTGCTCCAAGGCCTCGCGCGTCTCGGTGATGAGGCGCGCGTTCTCCATCGCAATGACCGCCTGCGCCGCGAAGTTATCGATAAGAGCGATTTGTATATCCGAGAAAGGGCGTATTTCCTGTCGGTACACGCCGAACAACCCCAGCACCCGATCTTCCCGGCGAAGCGGCACCGAAAGGACGGTCTGGATACCCCCGAGATCGGCCACCGCACGGGCCAAAGGGTCGCCGTCGCGGTACAGCGCCGTCGCCTTGAGATCCGCCAAATGGATTGTCCCTTCGCCGCGGAGCTGCCGCTGCTGAACGGGGTTCGGCCTGTGCGGTCCGCGGTTGAGGAAATCGGCCAATCCCATCGGCGCGCCGCGCATCGCCACGGGGTTTATGTGCTCGCCGTCAAAAAGCCAAAGCGTCCCGATCGACGCATCACATAGCTCGGTCGCCTTTTCGAGCATCGCGTCGAACACCGGGGCGAGGTCGCCGGGCGAGGCATTGATGACCCCCAGCACCTCGGCGGTCGCGGTCTGCTGGTCCAGGGCTTCGGACAATTCGGCGGTGCGGTCGCGGACGCGCTGATCGAGCTCGGCATAGGAACGTTGCAGGTCGCCGGCCATGCGGTTGAACTGGCCGGCCAATGCCTCGATCTCGTCGCCGGTGCGAATATCGATGCGGCGGTCGAGGTCGCCCCGGCCGATGCGCTCCGCGCCCTCGGCGATGGCTTGGATCGGCCCGGTCATGCGGCGCGCCAGCCGGAGCGCAACCAGTGCCGCGGCGATGAGCCCGAAGGCGAGCAGCAGCGCGGTGCGCAATGCCGCGCCGTAGAGCGGCGCGAAAGCCTCGCGCAGCGGTACCTCGACGAACACTAGCCAGCCGAGTTGACCGATCGCGGCATGCGCGGTCAGAACCGAATTGCCTGCGAGGTTCCGCGCGACGCTCGCCGACGCTCCGACCGCAGCCCCCGGCGGCGTTCCCGGCGGCGTTCCCGTCGGCACTCCCGGCGGCGCCCCGGGCCTCGGGGTCAACGCGGCGGCGACCTGCGGCAGCTTCGAGAGGTCGGTATCGCGCAACACGAGGCTGATGTCGGGATCGGCGATCAGCTTGCCGTGGCCATCGACGACGTAGGCATAGCCGCCCTCGCCGATCTTCAGCGCGGTGACGACGTCCCAGATCAGCTTGAGGTTGATCTCGGCGACCGTGACGCCGGCGTTCTTGCCGTCGCGCGCGATCGCCAGCGTCATGTAGGGCTCGGACTGCTTCCTGAAATAGACCGGGCTGAACCAGATACGGTCCGCCTTCGCCCCGGTAAAGGCCGGGCTTTGCGACAAATCCGTGCCGCTGGCGACCACGTCCATCTTGAGGCGCGAGACCTCGAGCTGCTCGCGTCCCTCGCCGTCGAGCTCGGTCAATTCGGTGATCGCCGGCACCTGGCGCAACAGCCGGAAATAATCCTGGCGGCGCTGGTCGAGCGGCCCGGATGCCCATTGCGCATGCGTCGTCCAGCCGATCTGGCGCTCGATCTCGCCGACGAACTCCTCGATGCGTTGCGCCGCCGCCTGCGCCTTTTCCTGCTGCACGCGAATGAGCGCCGCCTTGTTCTCCTGGTAGGAAAACCAGAAATCGACGGCGCTGGTAATCAAGAGCGCGCCGCCGACCAGCGCGATCAGCAGGGCGGCGTATTTATGAAACAGACGCCGACGCGGCGGCGCCCCCGGCCGCGCCGCGGGCTCGTCTGCCGCGGCCGGCTGCGCAGGCGACAGCGACGTATCCTCGGCCCCACTCACGCAACGACCTCGCCGGCCAACCGCCAATTTCGTGCCGCCGAAGTGTAACCCCGATCGGCCCTGCCGTCTGCCGGCTATTCGACGGCGCTGCCGTTACGGGACGATCGCGGCGCGCCGGGATTGCGTCGCTGCGCTCGCAATGACAATTTGGCGGGAAAGAGGCGAACTCTGGGAGGCCAAGATGAGCGATGCGCAGCGGGTGGCGATCGTGACCGGCGCGGCCGGCGGCATCGGCCGCGAACTTGTGCAGAGCCTGCTGACCTCCGGCTACCGCGTCGCCGCGGTGGACCTGATGCCGGCGGGGCTCGCGCAGCTCACCGCGAGCGCCCGGACTTTGGGCCGCGAGGCGGCGCTGCTGACGATCGAGGCCGACCTCAGTTACGACGCGCGGGTGGCCGATATCGTCGCCGCGGCGCGCGTCCGGTTCGGCCACGTCGACATCCTCGTCAACAATGCCGGGATCGGCCAGGCAACGTTGCGGCGCGACAACTGGCAGCGCCCGATCCGCTTCTGGGAGGTCAACCCCGAGGACTGGCGGCGCTTCGTGGCGGTACACACGACCGCGCCGCTGATCCTGGCGCAAATGCTGATCCCCGGCATGCTGGAGGCGAAGTGGGGTCGCATCGTCAACGTGACGACGAGCCTCGGCACGATGATCCGCAGCGGCTCGCCGACCTACGGGCCCTCGAAGGCGGCGCTCGAAGCCCTGTCGGCGATCATGGCGAAGGACCTCGATGGCAGCGGCGTCACCGTCAACGTGCTGGTGCCGGGCGGGGTGACCAACACCGCGATGGTGCCGCTCGAAGCCGGTTTCGACCGGCAGCAGATGATCCAGCCGGAAATCATGGCGGCGCCGCTCGTATGGCTTGTGTCCGAGGGGGCCGGAAGCGTCAGCGGGCGCCGCTTCCTGGCGGTCGATTGGGACCGGACGCTGACGCCCGACGAGGCGGCAAAGAAGGCCGGCGCGCCGATCGCCTGGGCCGATATCGCAACGATGCCGATCGAACCGCCGAGACAAAGCTGAACGGACGCAGCTGCCGCTCACACCGCCGGACGGGAGCGGATCTCGTCCGGCACCTTGCGAGTGAGGAACTGGCCGTCCTTGAGGTCGCCCTTGAGAGCGCCGCCCTCGACGACGATCTTGCCGCGCAGCATCGTCAGTGACGGCCAGCACGCGAGGTCGCGGCCCTCCCACGGCGAATAATCGGCCTCGTGCATCTCGGCGGCCTTGACGACGTGGCGCCGACGCGTGTCGAGCAGCACGATGTCGGCGTCCGAGCCGACCGCCAGCGCCCCCTTCCTCGGATAGAGCCCCATGATCTTGGCGGCGTTGGTCGAGATGAGGCCGACGAAATTCTCCAGGCTGCGGCCGCGCTTCTCGACGGTTTCGGTGTAGATCAGCGACACCCGCGGCTCGACCCCGGCATTGCCGCCGGTGGTGTCGTCGATCCGGCTGCCCTGCAATTTGTATTTCAGGGGACAGCAGATCTCGTCGGTGGCGACGGTCTGGATCGCGCCGTAATCGGTGCCGGCCCACAACGCGGCCTGGTCCTCGGCGAATTTGAGTGACGGATAGGTGTGGTAGATCTGCCCGTTCGGCTTTTTGTAATCCTCGGAATTGTAAAGCAGGTATTGGTGCAGGGTCTCGCCGTAAATCGGCACGCCATTAGCGCGCGCCGTCGCGATCGCCTTGACCCCGGTCGCCGCCGAGGTGTGCAGCATGTAGAGCGCCGAGCCCTCGATGTTGGAGGCGAGGCGGATCACCCGGTTGAACGCCAAATCTTCGCTTAAGGTGGTGTGGACCTCGGCCATGTTGTGAAAGCTGGTGCGCCCTTCGCGCGTCAGCTTTTCGTACATGTGCATGACGAGGTCGTTGTCCTCGGCGTGGATCGCGGCGAGGCCGCCGGCTTTGGCCAAGGCCGTCAGCACCTCCATGATGTCGCCGAACGGAACCATGCGGCCCTTGCGCGAGGGCGTGATGTCGGTGGTGAACATCTTGACCGTGGCATGGCCGCCGGCGACCGCTTCGCGCAGCTGGTCGGGGATCGTGTGCTCCAGCTTGCCCTGCACCATGACATGGAAGCCGTAATCGCAATGGCAGTCGCCGGCCCATTCCTTTTGCCGCCGCTCGATCGCCTGCTGCACGTTGTTGTCGCCGTCGACCAGCGCGAAATCGAGGATCGTCGTGGTGCCGCCGAAGAGCGCGGCCTGGCTGACCTGGTCCGGCCCGTCGGTCAGGTTGGGCTGGGTCTGGCCCGGCGTCGGCATCGGCCAGCGGCAATGGACGTGCGGATCGATGCCGCCGGGGATCACAACCTGCCCGGTCGCGTCGACGGTGCGCCGGGCGCCGAGCGCCGCGAGGCTGCCGGGCGCGCCGATCGCCACGATCTTGCCGCTCTCGATGCCGATATCGGCCTGCTGCGCCCCGGTCGGCAGGACGGCAAGACCGCCGGAAATGATGGTGTCGAGCATAGGGGGCTCCTCTAGCCGGGGAATGCGGAATGGTGGGCCGCCGGCGTGCCGCCCGCGTGCAGGCTAGACGCCCGCGATCCGAGAAGGGAAGGCGAGGCGAAGGCAAAACGATCGAGTATTTCGTCGGGCGCGATGTCGTGCACGACGAAGACCAGCCGGCTGCGCCGGTCCGCGTCGGGCCAGTCGTCCAGCCATTCGGGCGTCAACATCGCGTGCTGCGCCGCCTGGACGATTGCGGGTCGCTCGGGCCGGTCGGCGAACGCGACGATGCCCTTGACCCGCAGCAGGTCGTTGCCGCGCGACTGCGCCAGCCCGCCCAGCGCGCGCGCGAAATCGAGCCGGCTCGGCGGCTCTCGCAGTACGACCGTGAAGGCGGCGATGCCATGCGAATGCGCCGGCTCCGGCGCCCACCCGCCGACGCCGGCGGCGCGGGTCGGGCGCGGGCCAAACAGTACCGCAGCCGGGTCGGCGTCTGCGCCAAACCGCTCGGCGCCCGGGTTGAGGGCGGCAAGGCGGCTTGCCAGGGCGTCGCCGAATGGCGCGAGATCGGTCTTGGAGATCACCACGGCGTCGGCGACCGCGGCCTGGCGCGCCGCCTCGGCGAAGCGCTCGAGCGTCGCCGCGCCGGTGACCGCGTCGACCACCGTCACCACCCGGCCGAGTCGCAGGCGCTGGTCGAGCATCGCGTCGGTGCCGAGCGTGAAGAGGATTGGCGCCGGGTCGGCCAGCCCGCTCGTCTCGATGACGATGCGGCGGAACTGCCGGATCTCCCGGGCGTCGCGCCGCTCGATCAGCCCGCGCAGGGTTTGCGCCAAATCCTCGCGCACGGCGCAGCACAGACACCCGCCGGGCAATTCGACGACACCACCTTCGACAAAGTCGACGAGGTAATGGTCGATCGCGATCTCGCCCACTTCGTTGACGACGACCGCGGTATCGGAAAAAGTCGGGGCGACCAGCGCGCGGCGCAGCAGCGTCGTTTTGCCGCTGCCGAGAAAGCCGGTTAAAACCGTCAGTTGTATCTCGTCCTGCACGGAACCGCCGATTGCCGCGCGATCCATTCCGGTCGCCTGGCGCAATGGTTCCACGAGGCGGCGCCCGCCGGCAAGTCGATTGCGCGCGCGCCGGCCGAGAGCCGCAGTTTACCGACGCAATCGGTTGCATTCTCGCACCTGCGCCAGCATCATGCCTGCCATAAGCGAAACGCATTTGGGAATTGGTCGGGAGGAAGCGGAGCGGCATGAGCCTTGCCCCCACCACGCCGGTAGAAGGCGCGTCCGGCGATGCGCTGCTCGTCGCGACCGCTGTCTCGAAGCGGTTTGGCGGCGTCCGTGCGGTCGAGGAGGTGTCGATTACGGTCCGCCGCGGCGAGATCGCGTCGGTCATCGGCCCGAACGGCGCCGGCAAGACCTCGCTCCTCAACATGATCAGCGGGTTTTACCGGCCCGATACCGGCTCCATCGTCTTCGACGGACATGACATCAGCCGCTCCCGGCCGGCCGAAATCGCCGCGCTCGGGGTCGCTCGCACCTTTCAGAACATCGCGCTCTTCAGCGGCATGACCGTGCTCGACAACATCATGCTCGGGCGCCACGTGCGGATGAAATCGGGGATCCTGGCATCCTTTGTGTATTGGGGGCTGGCGCAGCGCGAGGAGGTGGCGCACCGCGCCCGGGCCGAGGAGCTGATCGACTTTCTGGCGCTGCAGGATTTGCGCAAGCAGCCGACCAGCGCGCTTGCCTATGGGCTCAGAAAGCGCGTCGAGCTGGCGCGCGCGCTCGCGCTCGATCCCACGCTATTGCTGCTCGACGAGCCGATGGGCGGGATGAACCAGGAAGAAAAGGAGGACATGGCCCGCTACATCATCGACGTGAACGAGCAGTGGGGTACGACGATTATCCTGATAGAACATGACATGGCGGTGGTGATGGACATCTCCGACCGGGTCGCCGTGCTCGACCGCGGCCGCAAGATCGCCGAGGGCACGCCCGCCGAGGTGCAGCGCGACCCGGCGGTCATCGACGCCTATCTCGGCGCCGGCGATCGCGGGGCGGCCGAGCATAAGGGCCGCGCGGCATGAGCGTCGATGTAACGCTGCCGCAGCTGCTGCGCCGCAATGCGGAGCGAACACCCGAACGGGCCGCGCTGCGCGAAAAGGATCTCGGCATCTGGCAGCCCTACAGCTGGCGGCGCTATTGGCGGGAGGTGCACGATTTCGCGCTCGGCCTCGCCGCGGCCGGATTTGGCCGCGGCGACAAGCTGTCGGTCATCGGCGAGAACCGCCCGCGCCTTTACTTCGCGCAGCTCGCGGCGATGAGCCTCGGCGGCATTGCGGTGCCGATCTATCAGGACGCGATCGCCACCGAACTCGCCTATGTGCTCGACCACGCCGAAACTTCGGTGGTCGTCGCCGAGGATCAGGAGCAGGTCGACAAGATCCTGTCGCTGAGCGAGCGGCTGCCGCATCTGCGCCTCGTTGTTTACGACGATCCGCGCGGCCTGCGGAACTACGAGGATCAGCGCCTCAGATCCTGGGAGGCGATGCAGGCGGCGGGGAGCGCATTCGGCGCGGCGCACCCGGGCTATGTCGAGAGCGCGGTCGCCGCCGGCGATCCCGACGACCTGACGCTGTTTTCCTATACCTCCGGCACCACTTCGCGGCCCAAAGGGGTGATGCTGACACATGCCAACCTGTTAAGCCCGGCCCAGGCAATGGCGGCCAGCGAGCGGATCGTCCCCGCCGACGAGCACCTTGCCTACCTGCCGATGGCCTGGGTCGGCAACTCGCTGATATCGCTAGCCCTGCACCTGTGGGTCGGCTTCACGATCAATTTCCCGGAGAAGCCGGAAACCTTGCAGCGCGACCTGCGCGAGCTTGGGCCCACGATTGCGCTGGCGCCGCCGCGCTACTGGGAGAATGTACTGACCGGCATCATGGTCAGGGCCGCCGATTCCGGCCCGTTGAAGCGCCGGGTGTTCGATTTCTTCCGCCGCGTCGCCGATCGCGCCGCGGCCTGCGACGCCGCTGGCCGGCCGCGCCCGCTCGGGCTGCGGCTGCAGCGCGCGCTCGGCGAGGTGCTGGTTTATGGTCCGTTGCGCGATCAGCTGGGGCTGCGGCGGGCCCGTCTGGTGTACACCGGCGGAGCGCCGCTCGGCGCCGACATCTTCCGCTTCTTTCGCGCCATCGGGGTCAATTTGAAGCAGGTCTACGGCGCCACCGAACTGTCCGGCCTGTGCGCGGTGCAGCCGGACGGCCAGGTCGATCCCGAGACGGTCGGGCGGATGCTCGACGGCATGGAGCTGAAGATCGACGACACCGGCGAGGTGCTGGTTCGCTCCGGCGGCGTCTTCAAGGGCTATTACAAGCAGCCCGAAGCGACGCAGGAGGCGCTCAGCGCGGAGGGCTGGCTGAAGACCGGCGACGCCGGCTATGTCGACGGGCACGGCCAGCTTGTCATCGTCGATCGCGCGCGCGATGTCGGCAAGCTCGCCGGCGGCGCGGCGCTGGCGCCGCAATACCTCGAAAACAAGCTCAAATTCAGCCCCTTTATCGGCGAGGCGGTGGTGTTCGGCGACGCCCGGCCGTTCGTCGCGGCAATCGTCGCGATCGACGCCGCGACGGTGGGCAACTGGGCTGAGCGGCGGAACATGGCCTATACCTCGTTCCAGGATCTCAGCGCCCGCTCCGAGGTCCGCGAGCTGATCCGCGAGGAGATCCGCAAATGCAACCTCGGCGTGGCCGAGCCGATCCGGATCCGCCGCTTCCTGGTGCTCAACAAGGAGTTCGACGCCGACGACGACGAGATCACCCGCACCCGCAAGATCCGCCGCCGCTTCGTCGCCGAGAAATATGCCGCGATCGTCGAGGCGTTTTATCGCGAGGCCGCCGCTGTCGAGGTCAGCGCCGAGATCACCTACGAAGACGGCCGCAAGGCGATGCTGAATTCCACGCTCGCGATCGTCGATGTCGAGCCCGCGGAACAAGCGATCGGCGAGCCCGCCTATGCTTGATCTGCCGTGGCGCTTCATCTCGATCCTGGTGGCCAACGGCGTGCTGGTCGGCTCGATGTACGCGCTTGTCGCGCTGGGTTTCGTGCTGATCTACAAGGCGACCGACGCGATCAATTTCGCGCAGGGCGAATTCGTCATGTTCGCCGGCTTTCTTGCCGCCGCGGCGACGCATGTTGCCGGCTTCCCCTGGTGGATCAGCGCGCTTCTGTCGATCGCGGGCATGGTTATTTTCGCCTTTGGGCTTGAACGCATCGTACTGCGGCCGCTGCTCGGGCGGCCGACCATCGCCGTCGTGATGGCGACGATCGGTCTGGCCGCGGTGTTGCGCGGCGTCGCGACGATGGCGTTCGGCGGCGGCACGCAGACGATCCCGTTGCCGGTGAGCAATTCGCCGGTTCTGATCGGCCCCCTGATCCTGCCGCCGATCGAACTGGTCGGCGCCGGCGTCAGCCTGGCGTTTCTCGCCGCGTTCGGGTGGTTTTTTCTGAAGAGCCGCATCGGGGTGGCGATGCGCGCGGTGGCAGACAACCAGCAGGTCGCGATGGCGATGGGCATCAACGTGCGGCGCTATTTCGCGCTGGCGTGGGCGATGGCCGGCGTCGTCTCGGCGCTTGGCGGCGTGCTGTGGGGTTCGATGCTCGGGGTCGACAACCAACTGGCGCTGGTCGGCCTCAAGGTGTTCCCGGTGATGATATTGGGGGGCCTCGATTCGATCGTCGGCGCAGTTGTCGGCGGGTTGATCGTCGGCGTCGTTGAAAGCCTTTCCGCCGGCTACCTCGACCCGGTGGTGGGCGGCGGCACCAAGGATTTTGTGCCCTATCTGCTGATGATCGCGGTGTTGATGATCCGGCCCGAGGGCATCTTCGGACGCCGGCGGATCGAGCGCGTCTGATGCGGGCGGCGGGCACCGCGGCGAAAGGTTGACAGCGCGTGTTTCACAGCGAGACCGGCGTCTTCAAGACCAGCTACGCGGCCGACATGGCGCTTTACCCGCTGCCGGTGGCGCGATGGACGGTCGCGGCGCTCGCGGCGGTTTTTCTCGTTGGCGTCCCGCTGCTGTTCACCCCCTACATGATGACGCTGCTCAACCTCGTGCTGATCGCGGTCGTCGGGGCGATCGGCCTCAACATCCTGGTCGGCTCCACCGGGCAGATCTCGATCGGTCACGGCGGCTTCATGTCGGTCGGCGCCTACACCGCAGCGAACCTGATCGTGCGGTTGCACCTGCCGTTCTGGCTAGCGATCCCGGCCGGCGGTTTGATGGCGGCGCTGATCGGCATCATCGTCGGCATCCCCTCGCTGCGCATCAAGGGGATCTACCTGGCGGTCGCAACGCTTGCCTCGCAGTTCATCATCGAGTGGACGATCAATCACGTCACGTGGATTTCCGGCGGCATCGAGGCCTCGATCCAGGTGCCGCCGCCATCGGTGTTCGGCGTCAAGCTGGTGACGCCGACCGCACTCTATTTCTTTCTGTTGTTCTTTGCCGTGCTGGCGATCGTCGCGACCCTCAACCTGATGCGCAGCCGCATCGGCCGCGCCTTCATCGCGATCCGCGACCAGGACATCGCAGCCGAAATCATCGGCATCAACATCTTCAAGTACAAGCTTTACGCGTTTGCCATCTCGTCGTTCTACGCCGGCGTCACCGGCGTGCTTTACACCTATTACTATGGCATCGCTAATTACGAGCAATTCGGCATCGACGTCTCGATCAATTACCTGGCGATGATCATCATCGGCGGGCTCGGCTCGGTGCTCGGCGCGATCTTCGGCGCCGCTTTCATCACGCTTCTGCCGGAGGCGGTGCGCCTGTTTTTGAAGCACTACGGCAGCATGGTGTTTTCGCAAGATGCGGTGCTGCGAATCGTGCCCAACATGCAATTGATTTTGTTTGGCGGATTGATCATCTTCTTTCTGGTGGTCGAGCCGGAAGGGCTGAACCGGTTGTGGCGCAACATCCGCAATTATTTCAGGGTGTGGCCATTTTCTTATTAAACGTGAAGCAAGTGCAAGCAAAGGGAGGATACGAATGACACCGCGATCCGCAAGGTTCCTCACCCTCGCGCTGGGGGTGGCGATGGCAGCGGCGTATACGGGCTCCGCTCGCGCCGCCGACAAAGGCACGATCCTGTTGGGCATGCAGTGCGACCGCACCGGGCCGACCCAGGTGGTCGGCACCGCGCTGTGCCCGGGGACGCACGACTATATCGACATGATCAACGCGCAGGGCGGGGTCGACGGCTGGAAGATCGAGGCCGACGAGGTCGACAACGCCTATACGGTCCCGCCGGCGATCGCCGAATACGAACGCGCCAAGCAGCAGGGCGCGGTCGGCGTCATGGTCTACGGCACGCCGCAGACCGAGGCGCTCAACCAGCGGCTGGAACAGGACAAGATCCCTGGCACATCGCCCGGCTTCGGCATCGCCGCGTCGGCCGACGGCAAGTATTACCCCTACCTGTTCCCGATCGCCGCCAATTACTGGTCGCAGGGCGCGGCGGCCGTGCAGTTCGCGAAGCAGCAATTGGGCGGCAGCCTTAAAGGCAAGAAGATCGCCTATATCTTCTATGACAACCCGGCCGGCCACGAGCCGCTGCCGGTCGTCGAGCAGTTGTCGAAGGACGAGGGCTTCACGCTGCAGACCTTCGCGGTGCCGCCGCCGGGCGTCGACGTCAGCTCGCAGGTATTGGCGATCGCCCAGCAGTTCCGGCCCGATTTCGTGATCGACCACACCTTCGGCAAGTCGCCCGCGCTGGTCATCAAGGGATTGCAGCAGAACGGCTATCCGCTCGACAAGGTGGTCGCGCTGGTGTGGGCTTCGGGTGAAGCGGATATCCTGGGGGCCGGCGGCTGGAAGGTCGCGCAGGGCTACAACACGATGCAGTTCGCCGGCGCCGGCGAGAACTACCCCGTGATCAACGAGATCAAGGCGTTCTACAAGAAAGCGGGCAAGGCGCCGCCGGCGACGATGGCCAGTACGGTGTATTACAACCGCGGCGTCTTCCAGGCCGCCGTGTGGGTCGCCGCGGTCAAGAATGCGCTGAAGCTGAGCAACGGCAAAAAGCCCACGCCGACCGATGTCGCAAAGGGCTTCGAGATGATCAAGGACTTCAAGCTCGGCGGGCTGGTGCCGCCGATCACGATCAGCCCGACCGACCATGAAGGCGGTGGATGGGTGCGGATCTTCCAGGTCAAGGGCGAGGCGTTCGTCCCCAAGACCGACTGGTTCCGCGGCTATCGCGACCTGGTGGTCGCGAAGGAGGCGAAGATCGCCGAGCAGATGGCCCAGAAGTCGAACTAGCCGTCCGCTGACGCCGACCGCACCGCCTTTGCCGGCGCGCGCCGGCGAAGGCGGCGTTTGGCGTCCATGAAGCAAATAAATGGATCGAGCCGAGCATGCTGGCGCTCAACAACATCGAAGTCGTTTACGATGGCGTCATCCTGGTGCTCAAGGGCGTCTCGCTGAACGCCGAGGAGGGGCAGATCACCACCCTCCTCGGCGCCAACGGCGCCGGCAAGACGACGACCCTCAAGGCAATCTCGGGGTTGCTGCGCACCGAGCGCGGCGAGGTGACGAAGGGCAGCGTGGAACTCGACGGCGAGCGGCTCGACGGGCTGATGCCTTATGACGTCGTCAAGCGCGGCGTCGCGCAGGTGTTTGAGGGCAGGCGGGTATTCGAGAACCTCAGCGTTCAGGAAAACCTCGTTGCCGGCGCCCATAGCCAGCGCGACCTAGCCAAGGTCCGCGCCGGCATCGAGCGGGTCTACGCGAGCTTTCCGGTGCTCAAGGAGCGCCGCCAGCAATCGGCCGGATACCTCTCCGGCGGCGAGCAGCAGATGCTGGTGATCGGCCGGGCCTTGATGTCCGATCCCAAGGTGGTCTTGTTGGATGAGCCCTCGCTCGGCCTCGCGCCGATGCTGGTGGCGGAGATTTTCGATGTCGTGCGCCGCCTGAAGGACGAGCAGGGGCTGACCGTGCTGCTGGTCGAGCAAAATGCCGCGCTGGCGCTGGATATCGCCGACCATGGCTATGTCATGGAGAACGGCCGTATCGTGCTCGAGGGGCCGGCGGACAGCTTGCGCCAGAACTCCGACATCAAGGAATTCTACCTCGGCCTCAACGATACCGGCGCCCGCAAATCCTATCGCGACACAAAGCATTACCGCCGACGCAAGCGCTGGCTATCGTAGGATTTAGCCCGCCCGGATGGCGGATAGGCCGGTCGTCAGGAGCAGCTGAGCATGCCCGCAACTCTCCCGCGCATCGCCGTTATCGGCACCGGCGGCACGATCTCATCGCTCGGCGCATCGACCCTCGATGTGCTGGACTACCCCGATTTCGGGCAGAAGCTGACTAGCGAAGCGCTGCTCGACCGCTTCCCCGAGACCCGCCTGGTCGCCAATCCGCTGCCGGTGAATTTCCGGCAGGTCGGCTCGACCGCGATCGGCCCCGCCGACTGGCTGGAATTGCGCGCGCTGATCCACCGCACTGCCGCCGAGGATCCGGCAATTGAGGGTTTCGTCATTCCGCACGGCACCGCGACGCTCGAGGAAACCGCCTTTTTCCTCAACCTGACGCTCGCGGTCTCGCAGCCGGTTGTGCTGGTCGGGGCGCAGCGGCCGGCGAGCGCGCTCGGCACCGACGCCGGCATGAACCTCGTCAACGCGCTGCAGGTCGCCGGCTGCGAGGAGGCGCGCGGCAAGGGCGTCCTCGTCGTTCTCAACAACGAGATCCACCCGGCGCGCGACGTCGTCAAGACCTCGACTTATCGGGTGCAGACCTTCCGCTCGCTCGATTACGGCGCGCTCGGCCATGTCGATGGCGACGGCCCGCATTTCTACCGCGCGCCCCTCAGGGCGCACATGCCGGATACGCCGTTCGCCAAGCGCGAGATTGCGGCGTTGCCGCGTGTCGACATCATCTATTCCTACGCCGGCGCCGATGGCGACCTCGTCGAGGCGGCGGTCGCGGCGGGGGCGAAGGGCCTCGTCTCGGCGGGGTTCGCGCCGGGGACGCCGAGCCCGGCGCAGCAGGCCGCCTTTCTCGCGGCGGCGCGGTCGGGCGTCGTCGTCGTGCAATGCAGCCGCGCCACCGGCCGCATCGCGCCGCGCCGTCGGCTGCGCGAGACCGGCATCGTTGCCGGCGAGGACCTGACGCCGCAAAAGGCCCGCATCCTTTTGGCCCTGATGCTGCTGACGACCACCGATATCGCAGCGATCCAAGCGGCGTTCCAGAGCTATTGACCGCCGGCTATAGCGCCTGCGGGTTTTCGTCGACGATCTGCTCGGCGAGGCTGTTGTCGACCGCAGTCTCGTAAGGCGTCCCCTTGGCGAAGCCGCTGGAGACCAGCGCGGCGACGAGCCGCTCGTAGCCGTCGCGCGGGACGATCGGGTCGGGGCTCCAGATGTCGAGCGCGCGGTAGCGCGCGATCGAGGCATTCAGCAGCGCATGCGGCACCGCCGGGAAATACGGGCGCACCGCGTCGGCGAGCGCCTCGGGCGGCTCGCGGTGCAGCCATTTCTGCGTCCGGTAGAGCGCGCGCACCAGCTTCAGAAACTCGTCGCGCTTGGCCGCCAGCGTCGCGTGGCGCGCATAGAAGGTCGTGTAGGTGCACGGCCCGCGATCGGCCGCGGCATACCACAAATGTCCCACGCCGGAGGCGATCATCTCCTCGGCAAACGGCTGGCACAGCTGCGCCGCGTCGACCTCGCCGTGTCGCAGCGCCACCGCGTTTTCGGCCATCGTCCAATCGTCTACCCGGTTGATCAGCTCCGGATTGAGCCCGGCGCGCCGCAGATCCTGCTGCAGGCATAGCCACGGGGTCGGCACTTCGCTGACGGTCGCGAGGCGCACCGCGGTCAGCACCGCGAGGCGAAAGCTGGGCCGCGGGGTGCGCCCGACCAGCATGAACGGGTCGCGGCTGACCCCTTCGGCGAAACACACGAGGTCGCAGTTGGCGCGCTGGTCATAGGCATGGTTGACCCGCATCGGTCCGCCCCAGGTCACGTCGACCGTGCCATGGAACAGTCCGTTGGCGGCTGCCGCGGGTCGTGGCGCGCTGACGAAACGCACCTCCAGGCCCTCCTTCTCGTAGGCGCCGAGCGCCAGCGCCGCATAAAAGGGGGCGTAAAACAGCGCGCGGAGCGATTCCTGCAGAACGAGCGCCATCGCCCTCACCCCGCCTGGAGGATCGCCAGCGCGGCGTCGGCGAAGACCTGCGCACCCAGCATGATGTCCTCCTCTTTCGTGTCTTCGGTCCAGTGATGGCTGATGCCGTTGCGGCTCGGCACGAACATCATGCCCGAACGCACTCGCCGCGCCAGGATTTGCGCATCGTGACCGGCGCCGCTCGGCATGCGGCGGTGCAGCCCGGGCGCGCGGGCCTCGGCTGCCCGCTCGATCAGGCCGCTGAAGCCGGGGTCCATCGCGGTCGGGGTGCTTTTTGAAAGCGGTGCGATCGATACCCCGCACGGTCCGGCCGCAGCGGCCGCGGCCACAAGCGCGTGCAATTCATGCTCGAAGCGCGCCAGGATTTCGCCGTCGGTGTCGCGGAACTGGACCTGCATCTCGGCGCGCCCCGGCACGATGCTCGGGGCGTTCGGGTCGACCAGGATGCGTCCGATCGTCCATACCGTCCGCGGGCCCGCGATCTCGGCGAAGCGGTCGTGGAGGCGGCTGGCCAGACGCACCAGCGCGGCGGCGGCGTCCTTGCGGCGATGCATCTCGGTGGTGCCGGCGTGGTTTTGCTGGCCGCTGACGGTGACCCAGTAGTTCCAGCTGCCGACGATCCCCTCGACGACGCCGATGCGCTGGCCGGCCCCTTCGAGCGTGCTGCCCTGCTCGATATGGGCCTCGAGATAGCCGACATAGCGCGCCGGATCGATGCGCTCGCGGGGCCGCCCCTGATAGCCGGCCTCCATGAGCGCCTGCCGCAGCTGCTTGCCGTCGCGGCTGGCGGCGTTGTCGATTTCGGCTTCGGTGAGCGCGTCGGTGAACGATCGACTGCCCAGCATGTTGCCGTAATGCCCCTCTTCGTCGGCCCAGGCGACCGCCTCGATGCCGAGCGCGGCATCGCCGCCGAAGGCGCGCGCCAGCTCAAGCGCGTAGATGACGCCGAGCGCGCCGTCAAGCCAGCCGCCATAGGGTTGCGTCTCGCTGTGCGAGCCGACCAGCAGCCGCCGGGTGGCGCGCCGGTTGCGGCCGATCACGTTGCCGATGCCGTCGATCACCGGCTCCAGCCCGGCTTCGGCGAATCGCTCGGCGAGCCATTGGCGCGAGGCGACGTCGTCCGCCGAATAGGTCGGACGGTGCACTCCGGTCTGGTAGCGGCCGAACTCGGCAAGCCGTCTGAGATCGGCTACCACCCGCGCCCCGTCGGTTGTCGGCATCGCGCTCTCCGTCGTCGGTGAACCTGTCAGCGATTTAATCCGCGGTGGGCCCGGCGGGCGGGGAGTGTTGCGGTCCCGCCCGCCTATTCTATGCAGGATCGTGAACGGAGTGTCTCGAGATGAACAAGAGGATCGTCGCCGGTGCCGCGCTCGTCGCCGGGATCGCCATCGCCTCGCCAATGGTTGCCTGGTCGGCGGCGGACAGCGGACCGCAGACCCAGCAGGCGGCACCCGCGGGAACGCCCGCGCCGGAGCGGGCGGGGCCGATGATGGGCCGCCCGGGCTGGATGGGTGGCATGATGATGCAACGGATGGCGCGGTTGTCGCCGCAGCAGCGCTGCGAGGAGCGCCTTGCCCGGCGCGCCGGCATGATCGCCTATACGGTCGAGAAGCTGAACCTGACGGCGCAGCAGAAGCCGCTTTGGGACAAGTTGCAGGGCGAGTTGCAAGCGGCCGCCGATAAGGAGCGCCAGCTGTGCGGGTCGTTGAAGGCGGCCAACCAGCAGACGATTGTCGATCGGGCAAGCCGGCGCGAGCAGTTTCTGTCGGCTCGGCTGCAGGGTTTGCAGCAGGTCCGGCCGGCGCTCGCGCAGTTCTACCAGGCGCTGACGGAGGACCAGAAGGCGATCATCGATCATCCGTTCCGGCGCGGCTGAGCGACGGCCGGCGCGCCCGCCGCGTGGGCTACTTGACCTCGACCAGCTCGATCGCCTCGCGGCTCGGGCCTTCGATCATCGCGGCGCGGGTGTCGCCGAGCTTGTAGGGACCGTCGAGGAAGCTGACGCCCTCGCCCTTCAGCTTTGCGACCCAGGCGTCGAGGTCGGTGACGCTGAGCCCGATATGGTCCTGCATCTGGCCGCGGCTTGGGGCGAGCGGCCGGTCGGCTTGATTGGCGTACCACGTCAGAACGACGTCGCCGAATTCGACGCCGGCGCGCGGCGTCCTGAACATGCCCTCGCGGTTGAGCGCCGGCCAGGTGCGGTCGGCGCCGCGCTCGACCCGGCAATTCGCCTCGCTCAGCTCGGTGTCGGGGAAGCCCTGGCGGACCGGCGCGTTGAGGTGCTTTTTGTACCACAGGAGCGCGCAGAACGGCTGCTCGTGCCACATGTGGACATGGTTGAAGCGCTCCGCCGGGTAGTCGCCGGCGATCTCGAACAGCGCGTCCTCGGGGCCGCCCGACATGTAGGCGAAGCCGCCCTTGCGGGTCGGCTGCACGCCTGCGGCGCGCGCCTCGGCGATCTGCGATCGGGTCAGCCCCAAGGTATTGCCGATGCTTGGCCAGGTGTCGCTGCTGATCAGCACCGAGCCGCCCTCGTCGGTGGTATAGAGCGGCCGCATCTTAACCTCGGCGCGTTCCTTGAAGGCGGCGACGGTTCGCTGCGAGTCGGCGACATGCCAGCCGAAATGCCAGATCGCGCTCTGCGGCTGGGTCGGCGGCGGGGCCGCGACCTTGTCGAACAGGATCAGGACATCGTTCGGCGACTCCAAGGCCGGCATGCCGCCCCAGCTGCCCTTGCGGGTGCTGGGGAACTGGCGGGTGTAGAATTCGATCGCGGCGTCGGGATCGACCGAGTTCAGGTGGAGGTGGTGAAAGCCTGGGGTCGCGAGCATGGCGTCATCCTGCGGGAAATTTGTCCCCACTATGCGCCGGGCGCGGCGGAAATCAACGTCGCGCGCGCCGCGGCGGGGCCGTGCGATTTGACTTGGCCGGCTCGCCGATTATAGTGCGGCCACTTTTCCCGAGAACGTGGGCGCGTGCGCCCCGGCCGCCGCGCGGGTGCGAGGCAGGGCCCTATCGGGACAACAACAACTCAAACCGGACCTCTTTGTCATGAGCAAGCGCGAGGAATCGAAGTACAAGATCAACCGCCGTCTGGGGGTCAACCTGTGGGGCCGCGCGAAGAGCCCGCTCAACCGGCGGGAATACGGGCCGGGACAGCATGGCCAGCGGCGCAAGAAGCCGTCGGATTACGGGACCCAGCTATCGGCCAAGCAGAAGCTCAAGGGCTATTACGCCAATATCGGCGAGCGCCAGTTCCGCCGTCTCTACGAGGAGGCGGTGCGGCGCCGCGGCGATACCGGCGAGAACCTGATCGAGCTGTTGGAACGCCGGCTCGACGCGACGGTCTACCGGATGAAGCTGGCGCCGACGCCGTTTGCCGCCCGCCAGCTGATCAATCACGGCCACGTGCGGGTCAACGGCCGGCGCGTCAACATACCCTCCTACCAGCTGCGCGACGGCGACGAGCTCGAGCTCGGCAGCCGGGCCAAAGACATGGCGCTGGTCCTCGAGGCGAGCCGCTCGAGCGAGCGCGACGTGCCGGACTATGTCGAGATCGACCACGACCGCATGCGCGGCCGCTTCGTTCGCGCTCCCAAACCGGCCGACGTGCCGTTTCCGGTGACGATGGAGCCCAACCTCGTCATCGAATACTATTCGCGCTGACGGACGTGGCGCGCGGGGCCAAGGCTTAGCCCGCCGCACGCCCATCGGCCGATTTTCTCCACCGTCACCCCCGCGCGAGCGGGGGTCCAGGGCAAGCGATCGCGACCGGGGCTCTGGATCCCCCTTTGTGCGGGGATGACCGGAACCAGCGGGGCTTGTCATGCTGACCCTGCAACTGGCGATCGTGCTGTTGCTGATTTTGGTCAACGGCTTTTTCGCGATGGCCGAGATCGCGCTTGTCACGTCGCGACCGGCCCGGCTGCAGCCGCTGGCGGCGGCCGGCAGCCGTGGCGCGGAAGCCGCCCTTGAGCTCAAGGGCGATCCGTCGCGGCTGCTCGCGACGGTGCAGATCGGGATAACCATCATCGCCGTGCTGTCGGGTACCTTCGGCCAGGCGACGCTCGGCGAAAGCCTGCAGGACTATATCGCCGCCAGGGGCGGGGTGCTTGCCGCCTACGCCCATATCATCAGCATGGCGGTGGTGGTGATCGCCATCTCCTATTTCTCGCTGATCCTCGGCGAATTGGTGCCGAAACGCATCGCGCTCGCCCATCCCGAGCGCATCGCCGCCGCGCTGGCTCGAATCATGCGGGTGATGGCGCGGCTCGCGGCGCCGCTTGAATGGCTGCTGAGCATGACGACCGACCTCGCGCTAAAGCTGTTCCCGCTGCACGGCGAGCCGATCCCGATTACCGACCAGGAGATCGGCTTCATGTTGCGCGAGGGCGCGGCGGCCGGCCATATCCCGCTCGGCGAAACCACGATCGTCGAGATGGCGCTGCGGCTCGGCGACCGCCGCGTCAGCGCGGTGATGACGCCGCGCACCCAGATCGAGTTTCTCGATCTCGACGACCAGGAAGACGAAACCCGGCGCCGCATCCGCGAAAGCGCCTACTCGCGCTTCCCGCTGGTACAGGGCGGCTCGCACCAGCTCACCGGTATCGTCCAGGTCAAGGATTTGCTCGCGGCATTGCTGGCCGGCCAGCCCTTCGACCTGCGCGCGGCGCTGCGGCCGCCGCTGTTTGTGCCGAACACGGTGACGGTGCTGCGCGCGCTCGAGGTTTTCAAGACCAGCGGCGAGCCGATGGCGCTGGTCGTCGACGAATATGGCGACCTCGAAGGGCTGGTGACGCTGACCGATATTCTGGAGGCGCTGGTCGGGGAAATTCCCGGCGGCGGCGAGGCCGACTCCCGCGTCGTGCGCCGGGAAGACGGCACGTTCCTGGTCGACGGGATGGTTGGCCTCGATGAACTGAAAGGGCTGCTGGGGGTTTCCGAGCTGCCCGGCGAGGATCCCGATTTTCACACGCTCGGCGGCTATTTGATGGCGCGCCTCAACCGCGTGCCGATGGTCGCCGACCGGATAACCGCCGATGGCTGGCGCTTCGAGATCGTCGAGATGGACGGGCGCCGCGTCGACCGCGTGCTGATCGTGCCGATCAAAGCAAAGGCGCGGCGGCCCTAGCGCGACGGCATCCGGTTGGCGGCGATCGCGCCGTCCTTGATGACCAGGGGGACGCGGGCGGGATCGCACAGGATGGCGATGTCGGCCAGCGGGTCGCCGTTGACGACGACAAGGTCGGCCAGCTTGCCGGGGGCGATCGTGCCGAGTTTGTCCTCCTGGCCGAGGCATTCGGCGGCCCAGCCGGTCGCGGCCTGCAGGGCCTGCATCGGGGTCATGCCCGCCTTGACGAGGCATAGAAGTTCGCCGGCGTTGGCCGGATGGCCGTGGCCGCCGGCGTCGGTGCCGGCGACGATTTTGACCCCGATGGCGAGCGCCCGCTTGATGCTTGCGACATGGTGCTCGTAGAGCGAAGCGGCGCGCTCCTTGACGTGCGGCTGCGGCGATTTGCGGTGGTATTCGTAGACGAGCAGCGTCGGCACGAAAAAGATGCCGCGCTCGGCCATGCGTTCGAGGTGGCGCGGGTTCTCGTCGAGGTAGCTGCCGTGCTCGATCGAGTTGACCCCGGCCTCGATCGCGATGTCGAGGCCGCGGCCGCCGAGCGCGTGGCACATCACGCGGCGGTCGAGCGCCTGCGCCTCGTCGACCAGGGCCTGCATCTCGTCCAGGTTGAAGGCGCTGTCGCGCGGGCCGTGGCCGGGCCGCGAGCTGGCGCCGCCGGTTGTCGCGCATTTGATGACGTCGGCGCCGGCCCGCACCATCTTGCGCACGACCTGCCGCACCTCGTCGGCGCCGTTGGCGACGCTCGGCGGCAGCAGCGGGTCGCCCGGGATGCAGCAGCAATCGTCGAGCGGCAGTCCGGACGGGCTGACCGCGTCGCCGATGCCGCCATGGGGCGAGATGATCGATAGCGACAGGACAAGGCGCGGCCCTTCGATCAGTCCCTCGGCGATCGCCTGCTTGAACCCGGCATCGAGCCCGGCGGCGTCGCGGATCGTCGTGTAGCCGGCGGCGAGCGTCTGCTTCAGCACCGCGGCGGTGCGCAGGTGGCGCACGCTCTGCGGCTCGTCGAGCCGCCAGCGGTGCGCCAGATCGTATTTATGGTTGGCCATGTGGTCATGGCAGTCGATGAGGCCGGGCAATACCGTCATGCCGGCGACATCGACGATCTGCGCCTCGGCCGGAAAATCAGCTTCGTTGCGGCTGGTGACCGCCGCGATGCGGTTGTCGCGGATCACGACGGTCGCGCCGCCCACCGGCGCGGCGCCGCTGCCGTCGATCAGCCGCGCGCCCTTCAGGACGATCATTGGAATTTCTCCGCCTTCGCCTCCCGGAGCGGGGTGCTGGCTTCGGCGAGGCGGCGCAGCAAGGGCGAGGGGGCCCAGCGCTCGCCGTAGCGCTGATGCCAGGCGGCGATCTGGTTGTAGACCTCGCGCACCCCGATGCCGTCGGCCCAGTACATCAGGCCGCCGCGATAGCGCGGGAAGCCGAACCCATAGAGCCACATCACGTCGATGTCGCTGGCGCGGATCGCTTTTCCCTCGTCGAGGATGCGGCACGCCTCGTTGACGCTGGCGAAGAGCAGCCGCTTCAGGATCTCGTCGTCGGTGAATTCGTGTTGCGGCACGCCGAGTTCGGCCGCGGTGTCCTTGATGATCTTGGTCACTTCGGGGTCGGGATGGGGGGTGCGATCGCCCGGCTCGTAGCGGAACCAGCCCTTGCCGTTCTTCTGGCCGAGCCTTCCGGCCTCGACGACGCGGTCGGCGATCGGCTGCTTCCGGTAATTGGGGTACTGGGCGGCGCGGCGCTTCCTCGTGTCGTAGCCGATGTCGAGGCCGGACAGGTCGGAGGTCGCGAACGGCCCGATCGGATAGCCGAAATCGACCATCACCTTGTCGACCTGCTCGGGGAGCGCACCCTCCTCCAGCATGATGATCATCTCGGTGCTGAACGGCGCGCGGCTGCGGTTGGCGACAAAGCCGTCGCCATTGCCGGCGAGCCCCGAAACCTTGCCGATCTTGCGGCCCAAGGCCATCGCCGACGCGAGCACGTCAGGCGCGCTCTTGGTGCCCTCGACCACCTCGAACAGTTTCATGACATTGGCGGGCGCGAAGAAATGCGTGCCGGCGACGTCCTGCGGCCGCTTGGTGGCGTTGGCCATGATGTCGATGTCGATGCCCGAGGTGTTGGAGTAGAGGAGGGCGCCCGGCGGCATCACCGCGTCGAGCTTTTTCCAGACATCCTCCTTGACCGAGATCTGCTCGAAGACCGCCTCGATCACGACATCGCAATCGGCGAGCTCGTCGATCGACGCCACCGGATGGATGCGGGCAAGGCGCTTGTCCATCTCGTCCTGCGCCAGGCTGCCGCGCTTGACGCTGGTTTCGTAATTGCTGCGGATGCGCGCCATGCCGCGCTCCAGCGCCTCCGGCGTCGCGTCGGTGATCTTCACGTCGAAGCCATAATCGGCAAAGCTCATCGCGATGCCGCCGCCCATCGTGCCGGCGCCGACGACGGCCGGATGGTCGGTCGGGCGCAGCGCCGTGTCGCGCGGAATGTGCGGCAGTTTGGCGACCTCGCGCTCGGCGAAAAAGGCATAGCGCAGCGCCTTCGCCTCCTCGGAATTGACCTGCTGGTCGAACAATTTGCGTTCGAGCGCACAGCCGTCGTCGAACGGCAGCGTGCACGCCGCCTCGACCGCCTCAATGCAGGCATAGGGCGCGCGCTGGTTGCGGGCGCGCCGCGCGATCGCCTTTCGCGCCGCCTCGAACAATGCCGGCGTCCCCTCGGCGAGTTTTTCCGACTTGTCGCGGATGCGCGGCAATGGCCTTGTGTCGGCGACGCGGCGGGCGAAGGCGATCGCACCGGCCTTCAGGTCGCCCTCGGGCATGACCTCGTCGATTATCCCAAGTTTTTCGGCCTCGGCTGCAGGAACGTGGCGGCCGGAGGTGATCAGGTCGAGCGCCGCTTTGGGGCCAATGAGGCGCGGCAGCCGCTGGGTCCCGCCGGCGCCCGGCAGAATGCCGATCTGCACCTCGGGCAGGCCCACCTTGGCGCTCGGCACCGCGACCCGGTAATGGCAGGCAAGCGCCATCTCAAGCCCGCCGCCCAACGCATAGCCGTGGATCGCCGCGACGACCGGCTTCGCGCTGTCGTCGAGCACATCGTAAGGCCGCCGCCCGGTCGGCGGGGTGGAGGGGCCGCGGCCGAACTGGCGGATATCGGCCCCGGCGATAAAGCTCCGGCCCGCCCCGATCAGCACCATCGCCTTGACCGCCGGGTCGGCATTCCCCTTGTCGACCGCCACGACGATGCCCTCCGGCACCCCGGGCGACAGCGCATTCACCGGCGGATTGTCGACGGTGATGACACCGATATCGCCGTCCTTCTCGAAGCGGACCAATTCGCCTTCGGCCATTTCCCTCTCCACCAAAGATAATTTTCACCACCGAGACAGTGAGGCAGTGAGATTTTCGCAGCCCCAGGCTCAACGTACCTGGCTGTCACTGACCCCTTTGAAGGGTTACACGAAATACTCCGGGCGAAGCCGGATACAATGAGAATTTCGGCGGTCGGCCCCGGGGCCAGGGTGCAATTCCTCTCGAAAGCATCCACCGCCCAATGTCCGCAGATATCAATTCACGACAAGTGTCATTCCAAAAAGAGTCTTTATCAATGTTAGCTACGACCGGATGCTCAAGCCCATCAACAAACAATCGGACTGATTTCCAATCTCGCTTGAAATATTGATCACGGTCAGAACGGCCGATCTTGATACCATATCCCGCTGCTGCCGTGCGAGGCGCCGCGCCCCCCTTCCAGGCTGTACCAATGAAGCTATCCATCTCGTCTCACTGCCTCACTGTCTCACTGGTAATTTATACTGTCGCTCCGCTCCCTAGTATCACCGTGCTTTGCGACGAGAGGACGCCGCCGTTGCCGTGGGCGATCGCGGTGGCGGCGCCGGGGACCTGGCGGGCGCCGCATTCGCCGCGCAGCTGGCGCACCGCCTCGATCAGGATGAAAAGGCCGTACATGCCGGGGTGGCAATAGGAGAGCCCGCCGCCGTTGGTGTTGACCGGCAAGGCCCCGCCCGGCGCGATGCGGCCGCCCTCGACAAACCGCCCGCCTTCGCCCTTGGGGCAGAAGCCGAGGTCTTCGAGAAAGAGGATCGGGTTGATCGTGAAGGCGTCGTAGAGCTCGACGACATCGATGTCCTTCGCGGCAAGCCCGGCCATCGCATAGGCCTGTCGGCCGCTCTCGATCGCGCCGGTGAGCGTCAAATCGGGCATGCTCGAAATGTTGGCGTGGGTGATCGCCGAGCCGCAGCCGAGCACGTAGACCGGCGACTTTTTGAGGTCGCGGGCGCGCTCCGCCGCGGTCAGCACGATCGCGCCGCCGCCGTCGGTGACGAGACAGATGTCGCGCACGGTGAACGGATAGCTGACCATGCGGGCGCCGAGCACTTCGGGGATCGTTAGCGGCTTTTTCTCCCAGGCGGCCGGGTTGAGCAGCGCCCATTGCCGCGCCGCGACCGCAACCTCGGCCATCTGTTCGCGCGTCGTGCCGAATTCGTGCATGTGGCGCGAGGCGGCCAGCGCGTAGGCCGAGGAGGGGAGGAACGGCCGGTATGGCGTCTCGTACGGGTTGACCTCGCGCACCGAAGCCTGGCGCCGCCCGACGCTGCGCTGGGTCGAGCCATAGGCGATGACCGCGACCTGGCAGAGCCCAAGCTCGATCGCCGCCGCGGCGTGCGCGACGTGGAACTCGAACGACGATCCGCCGAGGATCGTCGTGTCGATATAGGAAGGCGAAATGGCGAGGTATTCGCTCAGGTTGAGGCCGGAGGTACGCGATTGCGTCGTCGCGCAGAAGAGGCCGTCGACGTCCTTGAGCCGGAGGCCGCAATCGTCGAGCGCGCGGCTGATGCCCTGGGCCATCAGGTCGATCGGGTTCAACCCGTCGGCGACATGGCCGAGATCGCTTTCCGCCGCCCCGACGATCGCCGCCGCGCCGCGCTTGAGACCGCTCATGGCGTGCCCTCGGCCGGGGTGAAAATGGGGTAAGACGGCTCATCCCCCGGCGGCCGGTGGACCCGGAAGCGGACCCGCATGCCGATTTTCACTGCCGCCGGGTCGATGTCCTCGACCCGGCTCATCAGTCGGAAGCCCTCGTCGCAATCGATCAGCGCGATGTTATAGGCCTCCCCCGCCGGGAAAGGGTGCGTCACGGTCGTCGCGTAGACCGTGCCGAGCCCCGAAGCGACCCGCCATTCGAGCGCGGTGCTGCCGCTGAACGGGCAAACGAGCCGCGGGTAGAATACCGCCCGCCCTGCTGCCGGGCTCCATTGATAGGCGAGTTCGCCCCGGTCGAGGTGGGACTGATAGATCGCCAGTGGCGATTGCGCCATGACGCTTCCCTCCTCACGCTGCTCTGGCCGGCGCTGTCGCGCGCAGATCGGCGCGGATCAGGTCGCAGGCCTTCTCGGCGATCATGATCGTCGCGGCGTTGGTGTTGCCGGAAATCACCGCCGGCATCACCGAGGCGTCGATGACGCGCAAGCCGGCGATGCCGTGCACCCTGAGTTCGCTGTCGACGACCGCCGTGTCGTGCGATCCCATCATGCAGGTCGAGGTCTGGTGGAAGGTCGTGCTGCCGGTCTTCTTGGCGTGTTCGAGCAGGCCCTCGTCGCTGTCGACCTGCATGCCCGGCCAGAATTCCTCGGCGACGTATTGCTGCATCGTCGGGGTCTGGAAGATGCGCCGCGAGATCTTCAAGGCCGCGATCATCGTCTCCTGGTCGGCGCGGGCCGCGAGGTAATTCGGCTGCATCGCCGGCGGCACCGCCGGGTCGGGCGACTTGATGCGGAGCCAGCCGCGGCTTTCCGGGCGGCACGGGATCGCCACCAGCGAACAGCCGGGGAAGGGATGCATCGGCTCGCCCGGCTTATCGAAGCTGCCGGCGAGGAACTGGTACTGGCAATCGGGTGAAGCCAGGCCCTCGCGCGTCCGGGCGAAGAGGCCGATCGGCGCGGCCCCCATCATCAACGCGCCGCGCCGGCCGAAGATGTATTCGAGGCCGGTTTGCACCTGGCGCGCCCAGCTGCGCGAGATTTCGTTCAGCGTGTTCGCCTTGCGCGCCTTGTAGATCAGGCGGCAGCCGAGATGGTCTTGCAGATTGTCGCCGACGCCCGGCAGTTCGTGCACGATTTCGATGCCGTATTGGCGCAGCAATTCGCCCGGCCCGACGCCGGACAATTGCAGCAGCTGCGGCGACAGCAGCGATCCGCCGGCGAGCAATACCTCATGCCGTGCGCCGACCCGCTTGACCGCGCCGTTCTGCGCGTATTCGAGGCCGATCGCGCGCTTGCCGTCGAACAGCACGCGCTGCGCGAAGGCGCGGGTCTCGACTTTCAGGTTGGGGCGCTTCATCGCCGGGCGCAGATAGGCGATCGCGGCGCTGCACCGCCGCATGCCGCGCACGGTCAGCTGGTAGTTGCCGACGCCCTCCTGCTCGGCGCCGTTGAAATCGGGGTTGGCCGGGAAACCAGCCTCCTGGCAGCCGGCGGTGAAGGCGTCGTGCAGTTCGTGCGGCGCGCGCAGGTCGGAGATCGACAGCGGGCCGTCGCCGCCGTGGAAATCGTCGGCGCCGCGCTCCTGGCCCTCGGCGCGGCGGAAATACGGCAGCACGTCGTCATACGACCAGCCGACATTGCCGAGCTGGCGCCAATAGTCGAAATCCTGGCGCTGGCCGCGGATGTAGATCAGGCCGTTGATCGACGAGGAGCCGCCGAGCACCCGGCCGCGCGGCCACGAGATGCGGCGGCCGCCGAGGCCGGGTACCGGCTCCGTTTCGAACTGCCAGGTGATCCCCGGGTTATAGATGTTGCGATAGAACCCGGCCGGGATGTGGATCCACGGGTTGCTGTCCTTGCCGCCCGCCTCGATGATCAGCACCCGCGTCGCCGGATCGGCCGACAGCCGATTGGCCAGCACACAGCCGGCCGAGCCGGCCCCGACAATCACAAAATCGTATTCGGTGTCGAAATTCATCTCTCGTCCCTCTGCGTCATTGCGAGCAACGCGAAGCAATCTCGCGCCGACCGTGCTCGGGTGGATCGGGATTGCTTCGCCGCCCTGCGGGTGGCTCGCAATGACGTCGCTATCGATGCAGTTTCCCTTCGGTGCGTGCCTGCAATTCGTCGATCGTCAGGCCGGGGACCATGTCGATGACGGCGAAGCCGCGCTCGGTCACATCGAGGACCGCGAGTTCGGTGTAGACGCGCTTGACGCAGCCCGCCGCGGTCAAAGGATAGGTGCAGCGCTTGAGGAGGCGCGGCTCGCCCGAGCGCGTATTGTGTTCCATGATGATCCAGATGCGCTTGGCGCCGGCGGCGAGATCCATCGCGCCGCCGATCGCTGGCGCGTTGTCGTCGTCCGAGCGCGCCCAGTTGGCGAGGTCGCCGTTTTCGGCGACCTGGAAGGCGCCGAGCACGCACAGATCGAGGTGGCCGCCGCGCACCAGGGCAAAGCTGTCGGAATGGCTCATATAGCTGGCGCCGGCGCGCAAGGTCACATACTGGCTGCTGGCATTGATCAGCCAGCGGTTGACCTTGTCGGGCGTCGGCGCCGGGCCCATGCCGAGGATGCCGTTTTCGGAGTGGAAGACGACCTCGCGCTCGGGCGGCACGTAATTGCCGACCAGGGTCGGGATGCCGATCCCGAGATTGACCGACCAGCCCTCCGGGATGTCCCGCGCCAATCGCGCCGCCAGGGCCTCGCGCTCGAGCGGCTGCCAAGTCTGCGTTGCTGCCATTTGCTACTTTCCTGCTCGATTTTGCGGTCAGGTCTTGAGCGGCGGGTCGCCGGCGTCGACGTGCACGAGCCGGTTGACGTAGATGCCGGGGGTGGCGATCTCCTCCGGCGAGAGTTCGCCGAGTTCGGCGATCTGCTGGGTCTGCGCGATCGTCAGCTTGGCCGCCGCCGCCATCACCGGGTTGAAGTTCCGCCCGGCGTCGCGGTAGACGAGGTTGCCCCAGCGGTCGGCGCGCCACGCCTCGACCAGCGCCACGTCGCCGTAGATCGCGTGTTCGAGGATGCATTCGCGCCCGTCGAAGACGCGAGCCTCCTTGCCCTCCGCCAGCTTGGTGCCGGCGGCGGTCGCCGTGTAGAAGGCCGGGATGCCGGCGGCGCCGGCGCGGATGCGCTCGGCCAGCGTGCCCTGGCCGAGGATCTCCAGCTCGATCTCGCCGCGCGCGAACACCTCCTCGAAAATGACCGAGCCGCGGCTCCTGGCGAAGCTGCAGACGATCTTGCGCACGCGGCCCTCGCCAATGAGGCGCGCGACGCCCTCGCGGCCGCGCCCGGCGGTGTTGTGGACGACGACGAGATCCTTCGCGCCCTGCTCGATCAGCCCGTCGATCAGCGCGCGCGGCTCGCCGACCTGGGCGAATCCGGCGACCAGCACGGTCGAGCCGTCCTTGATGCCCGCCATCGCCTCGGCCACCGAGCGGACGAATTTGTCGATCATCGGCGCTCCGCCCTTTCGTTTTGCTGCGGCCGATTAAAACGGAAGCGGCGCCCGAGGGAAACACCGGAAGCCGCCGCGGAGCGATTTCACCGCAATGACATGGCGTCTCGTCATTGCGAGGCGCGCCGTGAGGACGCACTCTCGGTGCGGCGCTGCGGAAGGAAAGAGCAACATCATGCCCTCGATGATCCTGGTCGGTGATGTGAACCTGATGAATGTCGATGACCCGGCCGTGCCGTTCGCGCGGGTCGTCGAGGTGTTGCGCGGCGCCGATCTCGTCTTCGCCAATCTCGAATGCTGCCTCTACGCGCCGCCCGACTTGCATACGGTCGAGCACGAAGGGTTTTTCGCCGATCCTGCCGTCGCCGGAGAGGCGTTGAAAGCGGGCGGCATTACGGCCGTCGGCCTCGCCAATAACGTCAATTACGGCAATGCGGCGATCCTCGGGTCGATCGACCGGCTCGACCGGCTCGGCATCGCCCATGCCGGCGCCGGCGCCACCCTCGGCGCGGCGCGCGCGCCGGCGATCGTCAGCCGCAACGGATTGCGCGTCGGCTTCGTGCAGCGCAGCTCGGTCTATTGGCCGACCAACCACGAAGCCAGCGAGCGCGGCCCCGGCATCGCGGTCATTCGCGGCCACACCGCCTACCAGGTGCCGGCCCACAAGACCCGGCCGGAAATTCCGCCGATGAACCGGCCGGGCGTGCCGCCGATCGTCGTGACCTGGGCCGATCGCAGCTACCTCGCCGCTTTCGCCGAGGACATCGCGGCGTTGCGCCGCCAGGCCGACATCGTCGTAGCCTCGTGCCATTGGGGGCTGGGCGAGGAGGTGCTCGACTACATGACCGAGATCGCGCACGCCGCGATCGACGCCGGCGCCGACATCGTGATCGGGCACGGGCCGCACTATTCGCTGCCCGTGGAAATCTACCAGGGCAAGCCGATCTTCTACGGGCTCGGCAGCTTCTCGTTCCATACCGGCCACGGCGGCCGCCGCCACGGCGACTGGATCGGCATGATGGCGCACGTCGGTGTCGCGCCGGGCGGGATCGCCGCGGCGCGCTTTCGCTTCGTCCGCCACAACGCGGCGAACGAAACCGTGCTGTGTCCGCTCGCCGAGGAGGGCGCCGCCTTCGCCCGGATCAGCGAAGGGAGCGCCCGGCTCGGCGCCCGACTTGACGCGGACGGCGAGGCGGTGCGGATCGCCCTCTAATCCGCACCGCCTCCCGCCTCAGGCGATGATCAGATCGGGCACCAGGATCTTGCCCTTGGTCTCCGGCGCGAACACCAGAGAGGCGGCAAAGCTCAGGGTCGCGACGATGGTCGCCACCGCCATCGGAACGGCGAAGCCGACATTGTAGTGCGTCGCGAAATAGGTCAGCACCAGCGGCACGAAGCCGCCCCAGATCGCGCCCTGGTGATAGCAGAACGCGGTCGCGCTGGCCCGCACCTCGGTCGGGAAGCGCTCGTTGAGGTAGGGCGCCATCTGCCCCTGCATGCCGCCGCCGGCGCACATTCCCTGCATCAGGAAGCCGAAGACGATCCACAGGATATTGGGGTTGAACAGATAGAGCGGGGTCAGCGGGACGGCGATCAGCGCCGGGATGATCATCGCCCAGCGCCGGCCCCAGCGGTCGGCGACGTAGCCCCAGCCGCAGCTCGCGACGAAGACGCCGAGGTTGCCGAAGAAGATCGGCGTCGCCACCAGCGCCGGGCTCAGCCCCAGATCCTTTTGCAGATGCGTCGCGAACAGCGCGTTGATCGAGTAGTAGGCGATAAAGCCGCTCGCCATCCACCAGCACGAGGTCAGCGTATTGCCGAGCACGATCGGCTTGAAGATCGCCAGCAGCGGCGCCTTGACCTCGCGGTTCTCGGCCCGCTGACGCCGCTTGTTCTCGACCCAGATCGGCGGCTCCTTGACGAATTTGCGGACGTAGAACACCGAGAGCGCCGGAAGGACGCCGACCCACAGCATGCCGCGCCAGCCGATCGAATTGTAGAACAGCCCGTAGATGCCGCTCGAAATCATAAAGCCGATGCCCCAGGAACCCTGCAGCACGCCGCCCATGAAGCCGCGCGAACGCACCGGCCAGGTCTCCATCGCCAGCGCCGCGCCGGCCGGCCATTCCGCGCCCATGCCGATGCCCAACAGCGCGCGGCACACGAAGAGGAAAAGGAAACTCGGCGAAAACCCGGCGGCAAAATTGGCGAGCGAGTACCAGATGATCGAGATCATCAGCGGGATCTTGCGGCCGACCCTGTCCGCTAGCCACCCCGAGCCTACGGCGCCGACCAGCCGCAACCACAACGTAACGGTCAGCACGAACGCGACATCGGTCAGCGGAACGTTAAATTCCTTCGAGATCGGCACCATGATCAACAGGAACATGGTGAAGTCGAACGCGTCGAGCGTCCAACCGAGCCACGCTGCCCACCACGCCAGCCATTGATCCTTGGTCGGCTCCTTGTACCAGGGAAGCCGCTTTGTTGTGTCCTGTGCGACGCTCATTGCTGAAAAGCCTCCAGCTATCGTTTTCACCTGTTCGGTTGATTTGAAGAGGTAGGAGGGATCGCGCTGCGATCAGCAGGTTGGTCGCGTTGCAGCCGCACATCGTGCGGGGTATCGGCCAGCCTCCCGGTCGGCTCTCTTGTTGGAGCCCGTTATGAATTGAGAACGGTAAGATAATTCGCCGCGATTGTCGCGAAATTTTTGCCGGTGAGTTCGGCGATGACGGCGCGTTTTCAGGTGCTTGGCGTCCGCTCGATGGCGCCGCCCGAGCGGGCTGGCGTCACAGCGCCAGGAGCCGGTCGCGCAGCGCCGCGTCGTCGCGCAATTCGGCGGCGGGGCCGGTATAGCGGATGCTGCCCTTTTCGAGGACATAGACGCGGTCGGCGAGCGCCAGCGAGAAGTCGACGCCCTGCTCGGCCAGGAGGATCGTCACGCCCTCCTCCTTCAGCGCCCGGATGTTGGCGAGCAAATCCTCGACCACCAGCGGCGCCAGCCCCTCGGACGGCTCGTCGAGCAAGAGCAATTCCGGGTTGCCCATCAGCGTGCGGGCGATCGTCAGCATCTGCTGTTCGCCGCCCGACAGGAAGCCGCCCGGCCGGTCGCGCAATTCGTCGAGTTTCGGGAAGAGCTGGTAGATCGCGGAGAGGTCCCACCTGCCGCCGCGCCGCGCCGCGCGCGCCGCCACGTCGAGGTTTTCCCACACCGTCAGCTCGGCGAAGATGCGGCGGTCTTCCGGCACGAAGCCGATGCCGGCGCGCGCCACCCGGTGCGGCGCCCAGCCGGCGATGTCGCGGTCCTTCCAGCGGATCGCGCCGCTGGTCGGCCGCAAGAGGCCCATCACCGAGCGTATCGTCGTCGTCTTGCCGACGCCGTTGCGGCCCAAGAGGCAGACGCACTCGCCGGCCTCGATTCCGAGCGAGACGCCGAACAGCACACGGCTGAGCCCGTAGGCGGCATAAAGCTCCTCGATCGCCAGCAGCGCGGTCATTGCGCGTGCACCAGCCCATGGCCGAGATAAACCCGCCGCACCTCGGGGTCGTTGCGCACCTCCTCGGGCCGGCCCTCGGCGATGATGCGGCCCTGATGCAGCACCGCGATCTTCTGCGCGATGCCGAACACGACCTCCATGTCGTGCTCGGTGAAGAGGAGCGTCAGCGAGCGCTCCGCGGCGATCCGCTCC
>Ga0209579_10000252_pt1 | contig 69528 bp, 69 predicted proteins | sample Coa_R1_2_FD_187152 | JGI IMG/M metagenome (GOLD analysis project Ga0209579, IMG submission 187152) | Surface soil microbial communities from Centralia Pennsylvania, which are recovering from an underground coalmine fire - Coalmine... | ecosystem: Environmental > Terrestrial > Soil >...
CGACGCGCTTGATGCGCCGGCCAGTGCCGCCACGGTCGCGACCCCGGCCCGCGCGACCGCCGGGTAGTAGCCCGTCACGGCCTCGCCGGGCTCGGCCTCAGAGCCCGGCGAGCGCCGCAGCGATGTTGGCGGCGCTCAATTCCCAGGAATTGTCGAGTTCGGCGACGACCGCCCGCATGAACTTGTCGTAAAGCAGCAGCGCGCGGGCGTCGTCGCCGAGATGGTCGGCCAAGAGCGCCAGCGCGAGCTGCGCCGGACCGGCGCCCTCGTAGGTCCACTCGAACCCGGTCGGCGACAGGCGCCGCAGATCGTAGCGCGGGTCGAGCGGCCTGCCGTCGACCGTGACCACCGCCCCCTCCAGGCTGCGCCCGCCGCGATAAATCTTCACCGCGCCGGGCCCGGCGTCGCGGCGGCGCTGGGGCATCTCGCCATGGCGTTCCCCTCGGGCACTCGGGCAGTCACGGGCGATGAAAATGGCGAAATGGTGGAGCCGAGGGGGATCGAACCCCTGACCTTCGCATTGCGAACGCGACGCTCTCCCAGCTGAGCTACGGCCCCAAATTCATTCGACGATTCGCCGAAGCGACAACCCTGGCGGACAACCCTGCCAGCGGCCCCGGCCGGCTATGCGGGCTGGCCCGGCGGAGCGCGCGGACTATGGGGATCGCCCATTGCGCTGTCAAGGCGGCGGCCTCCCTTGCCGCAGCCCCGGCGGCGCCCCCCCATCGCGCCTTCCACGCGCCGCAGGCGCTTGCGAGCGCGCCGGGGTCCGGCTAGGGTCGCCCGATGCACGCCCTCTTCGATCTGATCCTGCTGCTGATCCGCATCTACATCTGGCTCTTGATCGGGCAGGCCGTGCTCAGCTGGCTGCTCGCCTTCGGCGTCGTCAACCGCCACAACCGCGGCGTCGCGGTGATCGGCGATTTCCTCTACCGGATCACCGAGCCGGCGTTGCGCCCGATCCGCAATATGCTGCCGAATTTCGGCGGCATCGATATTTCCCCGATCGTCCTCATTCTGCTCCTCTATTTCATCAGTTCTCTGATCATCGAGGACATTGCCCCCGCGCTCTTCTGAGGCGTCTGGCGCGGCGCCGCTGAGCCTCGCCGCGGATGGGGTGCGCGTCGTGGTCCGCCTCACCCCGCGCGCCCGGCAGAACCGCCTCGACGGCATCGCGCGCCTCGCCGACGGCACGCAGGTGTTGCAGGCCTCGGTCAGCGCGCCGCCGGAAGAGGGCCGCGCCAACGAAGCCTTGTTGCAGCTCTTGGCCCGAGAATGGCACGTGCCACGGCGCGATCTCGTGCTGGTTGGCGGGCTGAAAAGCCGCCGCAAGCTGGTGCGCGTCGCCGGCGACGCCCGGACCCTGATGGCGCGCCTCGAGGGATTGCTCGCGGCGTTGGCGCGCGCGTGACAGCGCGGCCGGCCCTGCCGTAAGCTGCCGCCGCACCCCACAGGGAGGACGCCTCATGCTGTTGCAACTGCACGGCCGCAACATCGCCTACGACCTGGTCGGCCCGGAAGACGCGCCCACCGTCTGCATCACCCATTCGCTCGCCTCCGACGGCGGCAGCTGGGCCGAGCAGGTGCCGGCGCTGCTGCAAGGCGGCTTCCGCGTGTTGCGCCTCGACATGCGCGGCCATGGCGGCAGCGACCCGGTCAGCGGCGACTACACGATGGCGGCGCTCGCCGACGACGTCGCGGCGGCGCTGGCGGTGCTGGCGATCCCGCGGGTGCACTATATCGGCCTCTCGATCGGCGGGATGATCGGCCAGGCCTTCGCGCTGGCGCACGGCGAGCGCCTGATTTCGGCGCTGTGGTGCGACACCTTGCCGGCGAGCCCCACGGGCGCCGACGACATCTGGGCCGAGCGCCTCAAAACCGTGCGCGGCGCCAATTCGCTGGCGCCGCTCGCCGACGCCACCGTCGAACGCTGGCTGACCGCCGACTTCAAGGCAAAGCATCCCGGCCGCTGGGCGCAGATCCGCGACACCGTGATCGGCACGACGCCGGCGGGCTATCTCGGCTGCTGCGCCGCGATCCTCGATTTCGACTTCGCGCCGCGCCTCCCCGCGCTGCGCCTGCCGACCCTCGTCCTCTGCGGCTCGGACGACGCCGGCACCCCGGCCGCCGAAAACCGCCGCCTCGCCGGCCTGGTGCCCGGCGCGCGCTACGAGGAAATGCCCGGCTGCCTGCATTTCCCCAACGTCGAGATGCCCGACCCCTTCAACCGCATCATGCTGGGCTGGCTCGAAACCCACAAACGCGCGCGTTAGCCCCGGTCCCGCCTTGCGGCGAGGCGCAGGCGCAGGGCGTTGAGTTTGATGAAGCCTTCGGCGTCGCGCTGGTCGTAGACCTGGTCTTCCTCGAAGGTGACGTGCGCCTGGCTATAGAGGCTGTTGGGCGATTGCCTCCCGACGACCCGCGCCAGCCCCTTGTAGAGCTTGAGCCGGACGCGGCCGGCGACCTTTTCCTGGCTCCGGTCGATCAGGGCCTGCAGCATTTCGCGCTCGGGGGCGAACCAGAAGCCGTTGTAGATCAGTTCGGCATAGCGCGGCATCACTTCGTCCTTCAGGTGCATCGCGCCGCGGTCGAGGCAGAGGCTCTCGATGCCGCGATGCGCCGCGGCGAGGATCGTGCCGCCCGGGGTTTCGTAGACGCCGCGCGACTTCATCCCGACAAAGCGGTTCTCGACGAGGTCGAGCCGGCCGATCCCGTGCTTGCCGCCGAGTTCGTTGAGCCGGGTCAAGAGCGCTGCCGGCGACAGCGCCGCGCCATCGACCGCCACCGGATCGCCGCGGAGAAAATCGATTTCGACGTATTGCGGCTGGTCAGGCGCCGCTTCCGGCGCGACGGTGCGGCTGTAGACGTATTCCTCGGGCTCGACCCACGGGTCCTCCAGCACCTTGCCCTCGGCCGAGATGTGCAGGAGGTTGGCATCGACCGAAAACGGCGCCTCGCCGCGCTTGTCGCGGGCGATCGGGATCTGGTGCCTATCGGCGTAATCGATGAGGCGGGTGCGCGAAGTGAGGTCCCATTCGCGCCACGGCGCGATGACCTTGATGTCGGGCGCCAGCGCGTAATACGCGAGCTCGAAACGGACCTGGTCGTTGCCCTTGCCGGTGGCGCCGTGCGCCACGGCGTCGGCCCCGACCTGGCGGGCGATCTCGATCTGGCGCTTGGCGATGAGCGGCCGGGCTATCGAGGTGCCGAGCAGGTATTGCCCCTCGTAGAGCGCGTTGGCGCGGAACATCGGAAAGACGAAATCGCGGACGAATTCCTCGCGCAGATCGTCGATGAAAATCTCGCGCGCCCCCATCGTCTCGGCCTTCTTGCGCGCCGGCTCCAGTTCCTCGCCCTGCCCCAGATCGGCGGTGAAGGTGACGATTTCGCAGCGATAGGTTTCCTGCAGCCAGCGCAGGATGACCGAGGTGTCGAGCCCGCCCGAATAGGCCAGCACGATCTTTCTTACCGGCTCATTCATGCGTCCTGCGCTCCCGACCGCCCTCACCCGCCTCGCTGCCCTCGGCACCCTCTCCCGCAATGCGGGAGAGGGGGGACCGGCCGCAAAGCGGACGGTGGGTGAGGGCGGCAGGCAGTGCTTGCGCCGCGTCTAGTTCAAAACCGCGGGCGCGGCAATCGTTTCGGCAGCCAGCGGCGCCGGGGTTGTCCGGCGGGGGCGGCTGCTGGCGGATTTCAGTTGGCCGCAGGCGGCAAAAATGTCGCGGCCGCGCGGGGTGCGCACCGGGGCCGAATAGCCGGCGGCGAAGACGATGTCGGAGAAGGCCGCGATCGCTGCGTCGGTCGAGCACTCGTAGGGGGCGCCCGGCCACGGGTTGAACGGGATCAAATTGACCTTGGCCGGGATGCCCTTCAAGAGCTGCACCAATTCGCGCGCTTCGGCCGGGCTATCGTTGATCCCCTTCAGCATCACATATTCGAAGGTGATGCGCCGCGCGTTGCTCGACCCCGGATAGCTGCGGCAGGCGTCGAGCAGCTCCCGAATCGGGTATTTCTTGTTGAGCGGCACGAGCTGGTCGCGCAACTCGTCCGTGACCGCGTGCAGCGATATCGCCAGGTTGACGCCGATCTCGGCGCCGACCCGGGCGATCATCGGCACCACGCCGGCGGTCGACAGCGTGATCTTGCGGCGCGACACCGCGAGGCCCTCCGGGTCCATCACGATCTTCATCGCGGCGGCGACGTTGTCGTAATTGTAGAGCGGCTCGCCCATCCCCATCAGCACGATGTTGGTCAGCTGTCGCCCCTCGGGCGGCGACGGCCATTCGCCGAGCGCGTCGCGCGCCACCATGATCTGGCCGACAATCTCGGCCGCATCGAGGTTGCGCACCAGGCGCTGCGTGCCGGTGTGGCAGAAGGTGCAGTTGAGGGTGCAGCCGACCTGCGACGACACGCACAGCGTGCCGCGGTCCGCTTCCGGGATGTGGACGGTCTCGGCTTCCTGCCCGTCGGCGAAGCGCAGCAGCCATTTGCGCGTGCCGTCGACCGAGGCCAGCGCCTGCGCCACCGCCGGCCGGCGCAGCGCATAGTGCTCGCCGAGCTGGCCGCGAAAGCCCTTCGCGAGATTGCTCATCGCGGCGAAATCCTGGGCGCCCCGGTGATAGATCCAATGCCACAGCTGGCGCGCGCGAAACGGCTCGGCGCCCAAGGCGGCCATCTCCGCGGCCAGCGCGGCGCGGCCGAGCCCGACCAGGTTGGGGCGCGGCTCGGGCGCGGGCGTCGCGCGCTCAATTAAGCTGGAACTCAATGGGGTTCCGCCTCGGGTTTGGGCCGCGGATGGGTCGCCGGGCGGTGCACCGGATGGTGCGCCGGGTGCGCGGAGTGCGCCGGGTGGGGAGCGGCCTCCTCGCGCTTGACGCCGCAGGCCTTGTCGATCGCCGCGAGCGCCTTGGGAAACCCGGCGAGCGAATAGACGTCGCGCGTCTGCGCGCCCTTCTGCGGCACCCCCGTGACCACCGCCTGCTCGGCTCCGGCCAGCGCCGTCACGATCGTCCGGTCGAGTTCGGAGGTGCGCGCCCAGGCGCTGTCGGCGTTGGTGAACAATTCGAACTTGCGGTGGCCGATTTCGAGGATCGCATCGCTGCCGTCCTTCAGCGGATAGCCCGCGACAAAGCTGACGACGTTGGCGATGTGTTCGGCCGGGCGGTGCGTCACCATCGCCATCGGCGGGTTACGGGCAAAGCTCGCGGGCTCGCTCTTCTTCGGCGCGCCGGCGAGGTAGCAGACCCGGCCGGTCTTGTCCTCCGACGCGTAGGCCGTCCAGGCATCGAAGGTACCGAGCGCGCGCGCCGCCGGCACCGCGTCCTTGGGCGACGGTGCGGCGGCATGCTTGGAATGTCGGGCGGCATGCGCCGGCGCCGCCAGCAGCGCGACGGCGACCGCCAGCCCGCCGATCAGGGTAGCGCCAGCTTTGATCATCGCCGCACCATATAGCCGCCTCCGCCCCGGAATGCCATGCGACCGGGTGCGCAACCCACTCCCCAGGCGACGCAAAAGGGGGCAAGATAACGCGGCCATGGACGAGATCACGATCCGCACCGCCCGGCCCGGCGACGCCCGCCGCATCGCGCGGCTCGACGTCGAGACCTGGCGCGCCGCCTATGCCGGCATCCTCGCGACGCCGTTTCTCGTCGGGCTGTCGACGCAGCGGCGCGAACTGGGCTGGGCCGCGGTCATCGAGCGCGAGCCGCGCGACGTGCGGGTCGCGGTCGACGGCGACGGCAATATCCTCGGCTTCGGCAGCTGCGGGCGCAGCCGCGGCGGGGCGGAATTCACCGGCGAAGTCTTCACCCTCTACGTCGCGCCCGACTGGCAGAACCAGGGGATCGGCCGCCGCCTGCTGCTGGCGCTGTTCGAGCGCCTGGTCGCGCAGGGCTGCGGCTCGGCGATCATCTGGGTGCTGCGCGACAATCCGGGGCGGTTTTTCTACCAGCGGGTCGGCGGCCGCGAGGTGCGGCACCGGCGCTTCGCGGTCGGCGGCAAACAGGTCGAGGCGGCCGGCTTCGCGTGGCACGACCTGCCGCGCTTTCTCGAAACCGCGGCCCGCGCCGACGGCACCCCGGAACCCTGATCCCCGCGGCTATCGCGCCGCGATACCCGGCCAAATTGAATCGTCATTCCCGCGCAAGCGGGAATCCAGGGCAACAAACCGTCGCTTGCTCTGGACCCCCGCTTGCGCGGGGGTGACGGGGACGTTCCGATCCCACCGGATCATGCTTCAGGGCGCCTTTACCGGCAGCGCGAAGGGCTTGCCGGCGGGGGTGCTGCCCTCCCGCCAGCGTCCGGCCTTCTTCAATGCCTCGGCGACCTCGGGCGGCATGTATTTCTCGTCGTGCTTGGCGAGCACGCTGCTGGCGGCGAAGACGCCGTCTGGCCGCAGCCGGCCCTCGGCGACGATGCCCTGCCCCTCGCGGAAGAGATCGGGCAAGACGCCGTCATAGGTGACGGCGATGTTGGTCTTGCCGTCGGTCACCCGGAAATCGACTTCGCGGCCGCTCCCGTCATGCTTGACGCTGTGCTCTTCGACCAGTCCGCCGATGCGAATGCGGCGCCCCGGGGCAATGCTTTTCGCCGAGAGGTCGCTCGGGCTGTAGAAAAATACGAGATTGTCGCTGAACGCCGCCAGCACCATCGCGGTCGCGGCCCCGAGGAGGCCGAGCCCGATCACCAGCGCGACGAGGCGGCGCCGTTTGCGGGTCATCGGCGCCCACCCCGCCCGCCGCTGCGCCCACCGCCGCTGGGCGGCTGCAGCCGCGTCAGTTCGTCGCCGCTCTGGCGGTGGCGGCGCCAGGCATGGACGGCCATCCCGCCCAACACCGCGACGGCCACGCCGTAGGCCGGCCACACAAACATCGCGTAGCCGCCCATCGCCGCCCACCGCGCGACCGTTTGCATCGGCGGCCTCAGCGCCAGGCCGGACGCGCGTCCGGCGGCGGCGCCTCGCGCGCCGCAGGCTCGCCATAGAGCCGCAACGCGCGCGCCTTCCTTTCGCTGAGCGCGGTGCGCATGCGCAATAGCAGGAGCCAGGCGAAGAGCAGCATGAAGCCCGCCGCCATGACGAAGAGCGGCAGCAGCATCGACAATGCGATCGTCGGGCCGCCCATGCGCATGATGCTGGCCGGCTGGTGCAGCGTGTTCCACCAATCGACCGAGAATTTGATGATCGGCAGGTTGACGACGCCGACCAGCGCCAAAAGCGAACCGGCGCGGGCGCCGCGGCTCTGGTCGTCGAACGCGTTCACCAGCGCGATATAGCCGAGATAGAGGAAAAACAGCACCAGGACCGAGGTCAGCCGCGCGTCCCACACCCACCACGCGCCCCACATCGGCCGCCCCCATAAGGAGCCCGTCGCCAGGCACACGAGGGTGAAGGCGGCGCCGATCGGGGCGGCCGCCTGGGCCGCGATCTCGGCCAAGGGATGGCGCGCCACCAGCGCGACGCCGCTCGCCACCGCGACGAACAGATAGACCGACAGCGCCAGCCACGCCGCCGGCACATGGATGAACATGATCCGCACGCTCTCGCCCTGCTGGTAGTCGGGCGGCGCGAAAACCAGCGCCCAGACGAGGCCCGTCGCCAGCACCAGGGCCGCGGCGGCGCCGAGCCACGGCAGCACCGCGCCGCTGATGCGCATGAAGCGCGCCGGATTGGCCAGGCGGGTCAGCATCGCGGCGCCTCTCAGGACCGGGAGCAGCCATTATAGGGCATCGGCGTTCTGCCGTCAGTGCGGGCCACCGTCGCAGCGCATCAATCGAGCGCCTGGCGCAGCGCGGCGGCGGTGGCCAGCGGCGCCAGCGGCAGCGCGGCGAGCGTCACCGCGCCGAGCAGCAAGAGGTGCGCCCGCGCACCCGCGCCGGCCAGAATCGCCTCGACCGCGCCGCTGCCGAAAATGAGCGGCGGCAGGTAGAGCGGCAGCGCCAGGAGCGCGACCAGCACGCCGGGCCGCCGCGCCCCCAGGGTCAGCGCCGCGGCGATCGCGCCGACGAGGCTCAAGGCCGGCGTGCCGATCAACAGCCCGAGCATCAATACGGGAATCGCGCCGCGGTCGAGATCGACAAACACCGCCAGCACCGGGCTGATCAGGGTCAGCGGCAGGCCGGTGGTCACCCAGTGCGCCGCAACCTTCGCCAGCACCGCGAGTTCGAGCGGCGCCGGCGACAATAGGATCAGGTCGAGGCCGCCATCGGCGTAATCGGCCGCGAACAGCCGCTCCAGGCTCACTACCGCGGCGAGCAGCGCCGCCACCCAGATGATGCCGGCGGCGATCCGCCCGAGAAGCTGCGGCTCCGGCCCGACGCCGAACGGATACAGCAGCACCGCCAGCACGAAAAACCCGAGCACCAGGCCGACTTCGCCGCCCTGCCGCAGCGCGAGCCGCAGGTCGCGGCGGAAGAGGCCGAAAAAGGCCGCCATCACCACCAGCCCGCCATCACCACAGGGCCGCGAGCGCCGCGAGGCTCGCCTCGGGCGGCGCGGCGAAATCGTCGAGCACGATGGTGGCGGCGTCCCCCAGCGCCAGCTTCTGGTGCGTCGCCAGCGCGACCCGGCCGCCGGCGCCGCGGTGCTCGGCGATCGCCGCGACGAGGCGCGCTTCGCCCTCGGCGTCGAGCGCGGCGGTCGGCTCGTCGAGCAGCCAGATCGGCGCCGGCGCCGCGACGAGGCGGGCCAGCGCCAGGCGCCGCCGCTGCCCGGCCGACAGCCAGCGGCACGGCCAATCGGCGACCGCGGCGAGGCCGAAGCGGTCGAGCGCCGCCTCGATCGCCTCGGGCTCCGCAGTCTCGCGCAGCGCCGCCCAGAAACCCAATGTCTCGCGCGGCGTCATCGCCGGCTTGGTCGCGTCGAGGTGGCCGACATAGTGGAGCTGCGCGCGATAGCCCGCGGAATCCTCCGCTACCGGCGCGCCGCCCCACAGGAGGCGGCCGGCGTGCGGCGCGAGCAGCGTCGCGAACAGCCGCAACAGGCTCGATTTGCCGCTGCCGTTGCTGCCGGTCAACACCAGCGCGCCGCCGGCCTCCAGCCGGCAATCGAGCCCGGCGAAGACGAGGCGCTCGCCGCGCCGGCAGGCCAAGCCCTCGGCGACCAGCGCCGGCGCGGGCGTTGCCGAGGCCGCCAACTCAGAGAAAGCCGCAGCCGCCGAGCACCCCGCCGGCGGCGACCAGCCACAAGGGGCTGACCCGGGTGCCAAGCAGGAGGGCCGCCGCGCCCGCCGTCAGCGCGATGCTCGGCCAGCCGCCGGCGCCGGCCCGCGCCATCACATAGCCGCCGGCGATGACCAATCCGATCGTCACCGGCGCGAGACCCAGCCGGGCGCGGCGCTGCCATGCGGTGTCGCGAAAGCGGTCCCAGAAACGGAATGTCGTGTAGGCGATCGCGCAGGACGGCGCGAAGGTCGCCAGCGCGCTGGCGACCGCGATCGGCAGGCCGCCCACCTGCCAGCCGATAAAGCTCATCATCAGGATCATGTTGGGGCCGGGGATCGCCTGCACGACCCCGAATGCATTGGCGAAATCCCGGTCGCTGACCCAGCCGTGCGCGCGCACCACATAATCGTGCAGATCGGGCAGCGCCGCCGGGATGCCGCCGAAGCTGACCGCCGACAATTCGGCGAGGTGCGCGACGAGCGCAGCCGAGGCGCTCATCTCCGGTCCCTCATGCCGGGGCCCTCATGCCGAGGCCCTCATGCCGCCACCGGCTCGGGGCGCGCCGCGAGGATGCTGAACGGCACCAGCCCAAGGACCACCAGCAGCAGCGGCAGCCGGGCGAAGGCTAATCCGGCGAAGGCCAGCGCGGCAAACAGCAGCGCCGCCGGCCGGGCGCGATGCGGCATCATCAGCCGCAGGCCGGTGGCGATGATGAGGCCCGCCGCCACCGCCGAGACGCCGCGCAGCACGTTCTGCAGCACCCCGACATGGGCGTAGTGGAGAAAGAGCGCGCCGAGCGCGAAGCCCACCGTCCACGGGATCAGGATGAAGCCGGCGAGCGCCGCCAGCGCGCCAAGGGGCCCGCGGAACTTCGCCCCGACGCAGACCGTGATCGCGACGACGTTGGGGCCGGGGAGAAACTGGCAGAGGCTCAGGATGTCGGCGAATTCGCGGTCCCCCAGCCAGCGGTAGCGCTCGACCAAAAAGCGCCGCGCCCAGACGATCGGCCCGCCAAAGCCGCACAGCGAAATCAGCAGAAAGCCGGTGAAGAGCGCCGGCAGCGTGACGCGCGGGGCGCCGCTGTCGGCCTCGGTCGCCGCGGCGCTCGCCATGCCGGGGTCCGCGCTCAGGCGAAGGCGCGGCGGAACGCGGCGGCGACGGCGCGCTGCGCGTTCATCGCATCCTCGACCGCCGGCACCATGCCGAAGAAGGCGTGGATCATGCCCTGGTATTCGCGGTATTCGACCGGGACGCCGGCGCGGCGCAAGGCCGCGGCGTAGGCTTCGCCGTCGTCGTGCAGGACGTCGCATTCGGCGGTGACGATGATCGCCGGCGCGACGCCCGCAAGGCTTGCCGCCTTGATCGGCGAGGCGCGCCAATCATCGGCGTCTTCCGGGCCGCGCAGGTAATAGCCCTGGAACCACACCATCGCGGCGCGCGTCAGCGGGCCGTAGCCCTCGGCGAATTTCGCGTAGCTGTCGCCATTGAGCGCATAGTCGGCGATCGGGTAGACCAGCGATTGCAGCCTGAGCGCGATGCCCTTGTCGCGCGCCAGCAGCGCCATCACCGCGGCGAGGTTGGCGCCGGCGCTGTCGCCGTGGACGCCGAGCCGGGCGGGGTCGGCCCCGAGGCTCGCGGCATTTGCCTGCAGCCATTCGAGCGCCGCGAACGAATCCTCGACCGCCGCCGGAAAGCGGTGCTCCGGCCCCATCCGGTAATCGACCGAGCACACCACCATTTGCCCGAGCGAACACAGATTGCGCGCGATCAGATCGTGCGTGTCGAGGCTGCCGATGACGTGCCCGCCGCCGTGGTAATAGGCGATTGCCGGCACCGCCCCAGTCGCGTTCGGCGGCCAATAGAGCCGCAGGCCGAGCGGCCCGGCCGGCCCGGCAATCGTGCGGTCCTCGACGCGCGCCACCGGCAAGGGCTCGGCCTTGCGGCTCCGCGCGGTCTCCTCCATCTGGGTGCGCGCCTCTTCCGGGCTCATCGCCTCGATCGGCTTCAGCCCGAGCTGCCGCATGATCTCGAGCGCCCTCACGATCTGCGGATGCAAATTCGGCATAGGCTCCCCCGATATTTCGCGGCGGCGGATCGCGAAACTCCACCGGCGAGATTGCGTCGTCGCTGCGCTTCCCGCAATGACGCCCTTTTTCTGTCATTGCGAGCGCAGCGAAGCAATCTCGTTGAGTGGCGGAATGCGCTTCGCTTTTCCACCCCACGCTGGCATACCGGCACTGCGAGAGGAGAACCCCCGTGGCAGCCGCCGCTAGCCCGTTCCGCCTCGACGGCAAGATTGCGCTGGTCACCGGCGCCGGTCGCGGCATCGGCCGCGCGGTGGCGCTGGCGCTGGCCGATGCGGGGGCCGAGCTGGTGCTCAACAGCCGCAGCCCAGCGGAACTCGAAGCACTCGCCGCCGAGATCGCCGCGCGCGGCGGCCGGGCGAGCGTGCTGCCGTTCGACGTCACCGACAGCGCGACGGCGCGCGCCGCGATCGCCGGCCTCGCGGGCCTCGACATCCTCGTCAACAACGCCGGAATGAACCGGCCGCAGCCCTTTCTCGCGGTCGACGAGGGGACGCTCGACCGGATGATCGCGCTCAACATCAAGGCCGCTTTCGTCGTCGCGCAGGCGGCGGCGCGGCCGATGGTCGAGCGGGGAAGCGGGGTCATCGTCAACGTGTCGTCGCAGATGGGCCATGTCGGCTCCGAGCGCGACCGCACGGTTTACGTCATGACCAAGCACGCGCTGGAGGGCCTCACCAAGGCGATGGCGGTCGAGCTGGCGCCCCGGGGCGTGCGCGTCGTCTCGATCGCGCCCACTTTTATCGAGACGCCGCTGACGAAACCCTTCTTCGACGACCCCCAAACCCGCAAATGGATCCTCGACCGCATCCCGCTGGGCCGCGCCGGCACCCTCGACGAGGTGGCGCACGCCGTCCTTTTCCTCGCCTCCCCCGCCGCCGGCCTCGTCACCGGCTCCTCCCTCCTCGCCGACGGCGGCTGGACCGCATGGTGAAGAACAACGACCCGCCATTGCGAGCCCAGCGAAGCAATCCCGCTCCGACCACCCGGCGCAGAACCCGCGCCTCGGCCGCCACGCCACGCACCTCTCCCTGCGCCGAAAGCGGTCCTTAGTTAGCTGGACGGCAACCGGGCTACCGGGTTCGACCTATTGGGGACCATTGGCGTCCGGCGGAGGAGGCTTCGTTTTAAAGCTCCAGTTCGTAGGGCTCACCCTTCTTCATCCGCTCGATTAGCTCGACCAGATGGTCAGAATATTTGTGTGCGAGGGAGGTCGCTTTCTTCCCCGTCTTAGTAGCAGAATGATATCGATTGTCGCTGCGTTTGATATCGACCTCCTTTTCGGTCTTAATGCGTTCAATGTATTTTTGTGCTTCAGACCAGTATGCGCCCTCTTTTCCCGTAATCTTCTCCGCAACGAGGCTTATCGTATAAGGATAGTCGGCAGAGTTGGACGATGGCTTGCTAACCGTCGTTATGCCAAACAATTTAGCGAAGCCCGCATTGGTGTTAATGGCTCGCTCCAGCATCTCGAAATCCGCCTCGACCGTCTGGCGGGGAATATCGTGGCGCACGAGGTCGTAGGATCGATGCAGCAGGGCCCGCAGTATCTTGGGACTGACCGCGTTCAGCGGCTGATGCGCTGCGAAGGCCGAGAAGACCCAGCCGAAATCATCTGTTTCGATAGCTTTGACTCTCACCGACCGGCCTTCGTCTATCGCTATCAGTGTCTCGCGCGGTGGTACGTAGTCCAATGGCATAGGCGTGCGCCACTCAAGAATATAGATGTTTGGAATGAGGGCGCCTGCTGGTCCAGGCCTCGGAATACACTCGTCGATATCCGATAGAATCGCGCGAATGTTGGGGTCAGACGCGCTGTATCCAATGAATAGGAGGGGGTGTTCACTGAAGTACGTTAATAATTTCGCGCTAAGATACTTCTTCTTTCGGATGAATTCATCGTAATCGCGTTGCGTGAACACCAAACTTCCGTAATCAGATACGCAGCCGTGGATCTTGAAAATTTCGCCAAATAGAACCTGCGTACCATGGATAATGCTCTGACCGATTACAGGTTGATATTCTGGAAAAACTAATTCGAGAAATTGATCGTAGTTAGTCGTGATGACAGCATGCGGTCTGATACGCTGAAGAGCGGCTATTTCATCCTGCAACATCTTACCGGCGATGTCTGAAAGCTTATTTGGCGTTAGTGCGGCCAGACGCTGAGAAATTGTATATTTTATATACGCTTGGTCAGGCACTGCGTCGCTGAACATTTCGGCGGGGAATTGATTTTTACCTTTGCCCCACGCCCATTGCTGGTAGAGACGCGCAAATTCGTCGCCGATGACGAGCGGTTCTTTCAGTGTCTGCTTGTAATAGGCGTAATCCTTCTCGATCAGCGGGCACTGCTTGGCGAGGGTGGCGAGAAGCTCATCCCACCTTGGACCCGAGAAGTAGCGCTTTGACAGGCCCGAACCGACGAACAGGATTGGCTGACAACCCATGTCTGATACACAAGCTTCGATGTCAGCCTTAATCTGCGCCCGGTAGTCGAACCCGGTCTCATGCTTCCCTGTGTCGGCCATGCCGTTCGCTCGACTTGAACTGAGAGCACTTTACCACGGCCGGGGGGCGCCGAAACGGGTAATTCAAACAACGTGCCAGCGGGTCAATCACGGAAATTGGCGAAATGCGCCGCGCTTTTCCGGCCTACGTCCGCTTCGCGATGGCGTCGGTAATGGCCCTCGTGGGGGCAACTGCGGCCAATCGAGAGTGGGGCTCACCTTCGCTCGTAAAATCGCCAAAATTCTGTCGTATGGTCGGTTGCCGGCGTAGTCACCGGGCGTGCACGCTCCCTGCTGAGTTTCGGCGGGAGCGGCAAGTGGCGGAGCCGGAGCTGGCTGTAAATCCGCTGTAGAAGCAGCCAAGAAATGCTTTCGAGGAGGAACCGATGCCGCGACACATCAAGACGGCCGCGCTGGCGGGCCAGCAGGAAGAGGCGGACGCCAAGGTGCGCGCCACGGTCGAAGGGATCATCGCCGAAATCAAGGCGCGCGGCGATCGGGCGGTGCGCGAATTGTCGGAGAAATTCGACAAATGGTCGCCCGAGAGCTTTCGGCTCAGCGAGCGCGAGATCGCCGCGCTGGTCGCGCAGGTGTCGCCGCGGGCGATCGCCGACATCGAGTTCGCGCAGGCGCAGATCCGCAATTTCGCATTTGTCCAGCGCGCGGCGCTGCAGGATGTCGAGGTCGAGACGCTGCCGGGGGTGGTCCTCGGGCATCGCCACATCCCGGTCGGCAGCGTCGGGTGCTACGTGCCGGGCGGGCGCTATCCGATGGTCGCGTCCGCGCACATGTCGATCGTCACCGCGAAAGTTGCCGGGGTCGGCCATATCGCGGCCTGCACGCCGCCCAACCAGGGCGGGCCGCACCCCGAGACGATCGCCGCGATGCATCTGGGCGGCGCCGACGAAATTTTTGTCCTCGGCGGCGTCCAGGCGGTGGCGGCGATGGCGCTCGGCACCGAGACGTTCGCGCCCGTCGACATGCTGGTCGGCCCCGGCAATGCCTATGTCGCCGAGGCGAAGCGCCAGCTTTACGGGCGCGTCGGCATCGACCTCTTCGCCGGGCCGACCGAGGTGCTGGTCATCGCCGACGAGACGGCCGATTCCGAGATGTGCGCGACCGACCTCTTGGGCCAGGCCGAGCACGGCCCGACTTCGCCGGCGATCCTGCTGACCACGTCGGAAAAGCTGGCGCACGAGGTGGTGCACGAGGTCGCGCGGCAACTGCACGTGCTGCAGACCGCCGATGTCGCCGGCGTGGCGTGGCGCGACTATGGCGAAATCATCCTGTGCGCCGACGACGAGGAGATGGCGCGGGAGGCCGACCGCATCGCCGCCGAGCATGTCGAAATCCTGTGTCGCGAGCCGCGCTGGTGGCTGGCGCGCCTCAAGAATTACGGCGCCCTCTTCCTCGGCCCCGAGACCAATGTTTCCTACGGCGACAAGGTGATCGGCACCAACCACACCCTGCCGACCAAGGGGGCGGCGCGCTATACCGGGGGCCTGTGGGTGGGAAAATTCCTCAAAACCTGCACCTACCAGGAGGTGCGCACCGCCGAAGCCAGCGCGATGATCGGCGAATATTGCAGCCGGCTGTGCGCGATCGAGCGCTTCTGGGGCCACAAGGAACAGGCCGATTTGCGGGTCCGCCGCTACGGCAGGAAGAACGCGGCGGAGTAACCCCTTCCGTCATCCCGGCGCAGGCCGGGACCCATGCAGGCCATAGGTTCGATGTTCTACGTCTACCTCCTCGCCAGCAAGCCGCATGGAACGCTTTATGTCGGCGTGACGTCCGATCTTGTGGCGCGGATGTGGCAGCACAAAACCAAAGCCTTTGGCGGCTTCACCGCGCGTTACGGTGTTGATCGGCTTGTCTGGTACGAGGCGCACCAAAGCGCTGAAACTGCGATCCAGCGCGAGAAGCAGATCAAGCAGTGGAAGCGGGATTGGAAGATCAACCTGATCGAGCACGACAATCGTTATTGGATCGATCTGCATGCCGCAATCGCGGAAAGTCCAGCAGGCGAGAGCGCGGCGGTATAGGCACCGGCCTTCGCCGGTGTGACATGGTGAGAAAGAGCGCGGCGAGCCATATCTCGCCGCGCGCCACCGACAACCTCACCACTCGAGCGCGTTGTCTGCGGCGTTGCCGAACTCGGGCCACACCAGGGCGTCGTCGCCCGATCCGGCGAGGTCTCTCGACGCCGCCGCCCATCCGGCGCGCGCCGGACGCTGCAGCGGCGCCAGCACGATGCGCCCCCCTTCAAGCGTCAGCTCAACCGCGTCGCCTATCGCGACCCCGGCCTCCTCAAGGAGCGCTCTCGGGATGATAACTCCCGATGAATTGCCCAGCTTGCGCACCGCCGCCCGCATCGTTCGTCTCCTGGCGTACTACATTGTTGTAACGACCGAGGAGGCAACCTTCAAGCATCGGGGCGCTTATAAAGCGCGCCATCCTTGACGATCATCGCGAGGTGGCCGCCCTCGCCGTCGAGCAGCGAAATGTCGGCCAGCGGGTCGCCGTCGAGCGCGATCAGATCGGCGCGGGCGCCGGGCGCGACGACCCCCAATTCGCTCTCGCGGTTCAGTAGCGCGGCGTTGATCGTCGTCACCGAACGGATGATGTCGAATGGCGCCATCGCCTCGCGGCGGATCACGAATTCGCGCGTCTGGTAGCGGTGCATCGGGCCCAAAAGGTCGGTGCCGTAGCCGATCGGCACCCCGGCGGCGGCGAGGATCTCGAGCGAGCGCAAGCCGGCCTCGCGCACATCGGCGAGCTTCTCCAGGCTCACTTCGGGAAAGCCGAGCTCGCGGCCGAAGCGGTGCAGCGTGTCGTAGGTAACGAGCGTCGGCACCGCGAAGCCGCCGGCCCCGGCCAGCCGCTCGGCGGTGGCGCGGTCGATCAAATTGGCGTGCTCGATCGAGCGCACCCCGTTATCGAGCGCGCGGCCGATCGCCTCCGAGGTATAGGCGTGCGCCATCACGTAGGTGTGCCAGCCCCGCGCCTCGGCGACGATCGCGCGCATCTCCTCGTCGCTGTATTGCAGGTTCCACACCGGGTCGTAGGGCGAGGCGACGCCGCCCGAGGCCATGATCTTGAGCTGGGTGGCGCCCTTGCGCAGTTCGTCGCGGGCGGCGCGGCGGCATTCGTCGACGCCGTCGGCGATGCGCGCGAGACCGGCGCCATATTCGCAGCACGCGCAGCTCGTGACCGAACGGGTGCGCGGCCGCGCGTCGCCGTGGCCGCCGGTCTGGCTCAGCGCCTGGCCGGAGGGAAAGATGCGCGGCCCCGGCACAAAACCCTGCGCGACCGCGTCGGCGAGGCCGCCATCGGCGCCGCCGGCGTCGCGCACCGTGGTGAAGCCGCGCTGGAGCATGCCCTCGAGCACCCGCCCGGCGCGCAGCGTCACCAGCGTCAGCGGCTCGTCGCCGAGCCGCGCCAGCGCGAGGTCGACCGCCATCACATGAACATGCGCGTCAATGAGCCCGGGCATCACGGTGCGGCCCTTCAGGTCGAGCGTCTCGGCCGCGGCGCTTTTGAGCGGCCGGTCCGACACCTCGCGGATGCGGCCCTCCTCGACCAGCACATGATGGCCCTCGCGGCGTTCGGCCCGCGTGCCGTCGAGGATTGCGCAATTGGCCAGAATGATTGCAGGCATAACCCGCCTCAACCTCAGTTGGACACCACCGATTTTGGCATGGTGAATTGCTGGCCGGGGAAGATCAGGTTGGGGTTTTGGATCTGCCCGCGATTGGCGGAATAGATCGCGGTATAGCGGGTGCCCTCGCCGTAAAGCTGGCGGGCGATGACCCACAGGCTGTTGCCCTGCCGCACGACATAGCTGCCGCCTTTCGCCAGGGAAACCGCGGTCGGCGGCGCGAACGGCACGCCGATGCGGCTTTCGAGGCTGCCGTCGGCGGCGAGCTGATCGACCCACAATTCGAGGCCGCCCTCGGCCACCGGCTGCGGCGCCGCCAGCGACCAGCGTCCGGCGGCATCGGCCCGGGTCGTGCCGAGCAGCCGGTCGCCGGCGTAGACCCTGAGCTGCGCCCCGGGCGCCGCGTGGCCCGACAGCGCCAGCCGATGTTCGCCGCCGTAGCTCGCGGTATCGACCGACAACAGCTTGCCGACGCTGGCCGCCCAGCCCGGCTCCTGCAGCACGCGGGCCGGCTGGTTGGCGTCGCCCGGCAGCAGCACCGCCAGCGCCGACGAACTGCCGGCGGAGGTGCCCGGCCGCAGCACCGACAGCGCGACGACGTCGTCCGAGCGGCGGGGCGGGCCGTCGCCATTCGCGCCGGTCGCTTCGAGGCTGAGCTGGCGATTGCCCGGCGGGATCGCCGCCTCGGGCACCAGCACCCACTCGCCGCGCGCGTCGGCCGTCACCTCGCCGAGCGGTTTGTCGCGGTCGAGGATGCGGACCCCGTCGCCCGGGGCCGAGCGGCCGGCGATCACCGCCTGGCCCTTGGGGTCGACCGTGACGACATCGAAGCTCGGCTTGACCGGCGCGGCCGGCGCCGCGGCCGGCTTCGGCGGTTGCGCCGCCGCGACCGCCGGCGGCGGGGAGGGCGGCGCTGACGCGCTGTTGCCGGGGGGCGCGGTGCCGCGCAGGCCGATCACCGCTGCCGCGACGATCAGCAATGCCGCCGCGCCCGATCCGAGCCAAACGATGCGCCGCACCGATTGCGTACTCACCAGCGGAGTCTATGGCGGCAGGGCGCACCTTGCAATCGCCGGCGGATCGGAGGAAGAGGGAGCCGCTCCCGGACAGGCAGCGAGGCGCCGTGCTTCAGGTCAAGCGAGTATGCCTCTATTGCGGCTCGGCCGGCGCGGTCGACCCGCGCTACCGCGAGGCCGCGCGCGAGCTCGGCCAGTCCTTTGCCGCCGCCGGCATCGAGCTGGTTTATGGCGGCGGCCGGGTCGGGTTGATGGGGATCGCCGCCGACGCGGCGCTGGCGGCGGGCGGCAGGGTCGTCGGCATCATCCCGGCGAGGCTGCGCGACGCCGAACTCGCGCACGAAGGCGCCAGCGAACTGGTGATCACCGCCAGCATGCACGAGCGCAAGCAGGTGATGGCCGAGCGCGCGGACGCCTTTGCGGTGCTGCCGGGCGGCATCGGCACGCTGGACGAGACCTTCGAGATCCTCACCTGGCGGCACCTGGGCCTCCACGACAAGCCGATATTCCTGGTCGACGTCGCGGGTTATTGGCAACCGTTGCGGCAGCTCTTCGATCATCTGGTCGCCGCCGGTTTTTCGCCGCCGCTGGTGCCGCGATTGCTGGTCGTCGTCGACAGCGTCGCGCAGCTGATGGCGGCGCTGACGCCGGGCCCATGAGCGGCGCGACCCGTCCGGCAACGATCTGAGGCTTCTCGATAATCCGCAGCGAAACCGAAGGTTGACGGGCATCCGGCGGCGACTCTGGAGAACTCTGTGGAAAACCGCCGGGCCGCGGCCGGGCTCCGGCATTGCGGCAAAACCCAGGCGGGCCGCCCCCGCGCGCCCGCGTACCCTCGTATGTCATTGGCAACAAACGATCTTAGCCTGGCCGCCTGTATCGTTTTGTAAACAGCAAGTAAATCATCTGTCATAAAACCGACATTCCCGCCCTGGGCAAAGGCCCGCGCCGGGCTGTTCATAACCGCCCTCTATGGTTAATGCGGGAGGCTACGCCGGGGCTGGCGCGGCTCCGTTATGCCGGGCTTGCCCCTTGCTTGCCTCGGCGCAGCGCGCCGATTATGGTCGCGCCCCGGCGGCAGCCGGCCGGCGCGCGGAGGTGCAAGCAATGTCAGATCTCGAAATCGTTTGGACCAAAGTTGACGAAGCACCGGCGCTTGCGACGTTTTCCCTGCTGCCGATCGTCGAAGCCTTTGTCGGGGCGGCCGGCGTGAAGATGAAGCTGAAGGACATTTCGCTGTCCGGCCGCATCCTCGCCAACTTCCCCGACAAACTGACGCCGGCGCAAAAGATCAACGACGAGCTCGCCGAACTTGGCCAACTTACACTGCGTCCCGAGGCCAACATCATCAAATTGCCCAACATCTCCGCCTCGATCCCGCAGCTGAAGGCAGCGATCAAGGAGTTGCAGACGAAGGGTTACGACGTGCCGGACTATCCGGACAGCGACGCGACGCCGGCGGACAAGGACATCCGCGCCCGCTACGGCAAGGTGCTCGGCAGCGCCGTCAATCCGGTGTTGCGCGAGGGCAATTCCGACCGCCGCGCCGCTGGCGCCGTGAAGCAGTACGCGCGCAACAATCCGCACAAGATGGGCGCCTGGACGAAGGAGTCGAAAACCCGCGTGGCGCACATGCCGGGCGGCGATTTCTACGGTTCAGAGCACGCGACGACGATCGCGGCGCCGACCAATGCCCGTATCGAACTGGTTGGTGGCGACGGCGCGGTCACGGTGCTGAAGGCGAAGACGCCGCTTCAAGAGGGCGAGATCATCGACGCGGCGGTGATGAACCGCAAGGCGTTGCGCGCCTTCTTCGCCGCGCAGATCGACGCCGCGAAGAAGGACGGCGTCCTACTTTCGCTGCAGGTCAAGACGACGATGATGAAGATCTCCGATCCGATCATCTTCGGTCATTGCGTTTCGGTGTTCTTCGCCGATGTGTTCGAGAAGCATGGCGCCACGCTGACGCGCCTCGGCGTCGATCCCGACAACGGCGTCGCGGACATGCTGACCCGGATCGAGACGCTGCCGGAGGCGGAAAAGGCGGCGATCAAGGCCGATATCGAGGCCGAATACGCGAAGCGGCCGGGCCTCGCCATGGTCAATTCCGACCGGGGAATTACCGGTCTGCACGTGCCGAGCGACGTGATCATCGATGCATCGATGCCGGCGATGATCCGCGAATCCGGGCGCATGTGGGGCGCCGACGGCAAGCTGCACGACGTGATCGCCGCGATCCCCGATCGTTGCTACGCGCCGCTGTTCGAGGCCGTCATCGAGGACTGCAAGGCGCATGGCGCCTTCGACCCGAAGACGATGGGCTCGGTGCCGAACGTCGGGTTGATGGCGCAGCAGGCCGAGGAATACGGCTCGCACGACAAGACGTTCGAGGTCGCCACCGGCGGAACGGTGCGCGTCGTCGCCGATGACGGCACGGTTCTGCTGTCGGAGCCGGTTGAGACCGGCGACATCTTCCGGATGTGCCAGGTCAAGGACGCGCCGATCCGCGACTGGGTCAAGCTTGGCGTGCGCCGCGCGCGCCTGACCAACACCCCGGCGGTCTTCTGGCTCGACGCCAAACGCGCGCACGACGCGCAGTTGATCGCCAAGGTCGAGACCTACCTGAAGAACGAGGACACCACGGGTCTCGACATTCGCATCATGGCGCCGGTCGAGGCCATCAAGTTCTCGCTCGATCGCATCCGCAAGGGGCTCGACACGATCTCCGTCACCGGCAATGTGCTGCGCGATTACCTGACCGATCTTTTCCCGATCATGGAGCTGGGCACGTCGGCCAAGATGCTGTCGATCGTTCCGCTCTTGGCGGGCGGCGGGCTGTTCGAGACCGGGGCGGGCGGTTCGGCGCCGAGGCACGTCGAGCAGTTCCAACACGAAGGCTATCTGCGCTGGGACTCGCTGGGCGAGTTCCTGGCGCTTGGCGCGTCGCTGGAACATCTGGCGCAGACCAGCGGGAACAAGGACGTGCAGGTTCTCGCCGAGACGCTCGACGAGGCCAACGGCAAGATCCTCGAGTACAACCGCTCGCCGGCGCGCCGGGTCGGCGAACTGGATAATCGTGGCACCCACTTCTACCTGGCGCTGTATTGGGCGCAGGCGCTGGCCGCGCAAACCAAAAGCCCGGCGCTGGCGGCCCGCTTCAAACCGCTGGCGGCGGCGCTGGCGGCCAACGAGGCCAAGATCAACGCCGAGCTGATCGCCGCGCAGGGTAAGCCCGTAGATACCGGCGGTTATTATCTGCCCGACCCGGCGAAGACATCGGCCGCGATGCGGCCGAGTGCGACGCTGAACGCCGCCCTCGCCGCTCTCTGACGCACCATCCCGGAGCAGGCCGGGACCCAGGCGTCCGCGTTCCGAGTGTCGGATAAATGGGTCCCGGCCTGCGCCGGGATGGTCGTTTGAGGGTTGCCTGAAGGTTGGTCAGGCTGGCCGATAGATCTCCCTGATGACATCGGCCAGCGCCGCGCGCCATGGTCGCGGCGCGATGCCGAACGCCGCGGCGATTTTGCTGCAATCGAGCACCGAATTGGCCGGGCGGCGCGCCGGGGTCGGGTAATCGGCGGTGGTGATCGCCTCGACCCGTGGCGGGGGGCCGCGCCACGGCTCCGCCAGATCGAAGATGGCCTCGGCGAAACCGTGCCAGGTGACCGCCCCGGCGCCGGCGAAATGATAGGTGCCCCAGTTGGTGTTGCCGGCTGCGAGGCGCTCGACGACCCGGGCGATCGCGGCCGCGATGTCGGCCGCGCTGGTCGGCGAGCCCTCCTGGTCGGCGACGACGCGCAGCACCGGATGCTGCTCGGCCAGCCGCAGCATGGTTTTCACGAAATTGCGGCCGTGCGCGCTGTAGACCCAGGCGGTGCGCAGGATCACATGCTGGGGAAGCGCCGCGCGCACCGCCCGCTCGCCGGCTTCCTTAGTCCGCCCGTAGACGCCGAGCGGGGCGACCGGGTCGTCCTCGCGGTAAGCGCCCCTCTTCGTCCCGTCGAAGACGTAATCGGTCGAGATGTGCACCAGCGCTATCCGCGCGTCGCGGCAGGCCGTGGCAAGGTTGGCCGGGCCGGTGCAATTGGCGGCCGAGGCGACCTCGGGCTCGCTTTCGGCGCGATCGACCGCGGTATAGGCCGCCGCGTTGACGACGATGTCGGGCCGCTCGCGCGCCACCGTTGCAAACACCTGGTCGCGCGCCGCGATGTCGAGGCCGGCGCGGTCGAAGGCGGCAACTTCGCAGCCCGCGGGCCAGGCGACGCGGCACAGCTCGTGCCCGACCTGGCCGCCGGCGCCGAGCACCAGGAGCTTCACGACCGCGGCCCGGGCTATTCGTAGCGAAAATAGGCCGGCAGATCGGCCAATAGCGGCTGGCGGCGGTCCTTGTCGGACAGCACCGCCGCGCCCCCCTCGACCGGCCAGGCGATGCCGAGTGCCGGGTCGTCCCATGCCATGCCGCTATCGTGCTCGCGCGAATAATAGCGGCTGACCTTGTAGTAGACCTCGGTATTGGGCTCGAGCGTGCAAAATCCGTGGGCAAAGCCTTCCGGCACGTAGAGCTGGTTGCCCTCGGCGGCGCTCAGCACGACCGCGACATGACGCCCAAAACTCGGCGAGCCGCGGCGGATGTCGACCGCGACGTCGAGCACCGCACCGGCGCCGACCCGCACCAGCTTTGCCTGGGCTTCGGGCGGGGTCTGGAAATGCAGGCCGCGCACCACGAAGCGGTCGACCGAGAGGGAATGGTTTTCCTGTACCCACGCCACCTCGACGCCGTGCTCGCGCAACACCGCCTCGCGAAAAATCTCGGAGAAAAAGCCGCGCGCGTCGCGGTGGCGCACCGGCCGGATCTCCTTGACCTCGGCAATCGCGGTCGAAACGACTTGCATCGAGCAATCCCTCAGCCCGGCGACAACGGGCGGCGCGGTTATAGCCGCAATGGCGCCGCCGGCGAAAGGCGTCATCGCCTCGGCCGCCGCTTGCCGCGAGCCCGCGCGGTGTGCCAGACTCGCCCGATGCGAGCGCCCAATTACTATGCCCATCCTGGCTTCGAGCGGGCCGGGTTGCGGCGCCGCGAGGCGGAATGGATCCGCAGCCGGGTGCTCGATCCGGCGAGCCAATTCGTCCCGGTATGGCGCAGCCAAAACCTGGTCGTCGAGGTCGAGGGCGGCGAACCGCGCGCCGTGGTGCTTGGCGTCGAGGCGGTCGCTGCGCTCTTCAACAGCCTCACCGGCGCCGAAATCGACGAGCGCCTGGCGCACGGCCAGTTGGTCTTTCTCGGCCTGATCGACGAGCGGGCGCATTTCGCCCTCGATGTATCCTCGCACGATGCTTCGCCCGAGGCGCTGATCGACGCACTGCGCTCGCCCGCCCTGGCCGCCGCCGGCATCGCCGAAGCGGCGCTCAAGTTCGCGGATCTGCGCCACCTGGCGGGTCGCCTCGAGCGCCACGAGGGGGCGCTCTTGGCGCTCGCCCGCGCGATGCTGTTCTGGCATTCGCGGCATCGCTTTTGCGGCATGTGCGGCGCGCCGACGCGTAGCGAGGAAGCCGGCCACATGCGGCGCTGCACCGATGCCGCCTGCGCCGCCATGCATTTCCCGCGCACCGACCCGGCCGTCATCATGCTGGTCAGCGACGGCGACCGCGTGCTCCTGGGCCGCAACCGCAACTTCGTCGCCGGCATGTATTCGACGCTGGCCGGCTTTGTCGAGCCCGGCGAGAGCCTCGAAGACGCGGTGGCGCGCGAGGTGCGCGAGGAAACCGCGATCGAGGTTTCGGCGGTGCATTACCACTCCTCGCAGCCCTGGCCCTTCCCGGCCAACATCATGCTGGGGTTCTACGCCGACGCATCCTCGACCGAGATCACCGTCGATCGCAGCGAACTGGAGGACGCACGCTGGTTCGAGCGCGCCTGGCTCAAATCGCACATCGACGACGACAGCTTCCGCCTGCCGCGCCGCGACTCGATCGCCCGCCGCCTGATCGGCGACTGGCTGGCCGGCTGAGCCGCGCGCCTCAGAGCAGCCGAACGATAATCCCGATCAGCGCGCCGACCAGCAGCACCGCGGCGCTGGCAAAGCCGACCATAAACCCCGGTCCGCGGCTCTCCGGATCGCGATAATAGGAGCGGGCGTAATGCGCCCGCCCGGCGATCCATACCAGGCCGATCAGCCCGGCCCACAACGGCGAGACATATAAGCCAAAGAGCCACAGCGCCGGGATGAACCACACCAGCTGTTCGAGCGTGTTCTGCTGGACCCGCAGGGCGCGCTCGAATTCGGGCGGGCCGGTAACCGCCGGCGCCTTGACGTCGTAGCGGTGCCGGGCGCGCCCCGCCGCGGCGAAAACCCCGACATAGAGCAAGAGAGCGAGGGCGAGGACGAAGGCTGGAAAGGCCATTACAGGGGCTTCCGATCAGACTGGATCGATTCTTATATTATTCGTCTTGGCCGGGCTTGACCCGGCCATCCACGAGAAGCTCCACCTGGATCCCCGGGTCAAGCCCGGGGATGACGATTTTGGGGTGAATCGAACCTCAACTGATGCAGCTCTGGCCCATCGCCTAGCCCGGCAGGTTCCAGCCCAGCCAATCGCACACCGCGCGGCCCATCACGAGGTCGCGGTCGCGACCCTTGAGCCACGGCAGTTCATCGGTGAAGAGCGTCACGCATTGCTTCCACGACACCGGCATGCGGGTGATGTCGGTGCCCCAGAAGGTGCGCGTGGGGCCAAAGGCGTCGTAAAGCTGCTTCAGGTATTTGTGGATGTTGGTGAAGGGATAGGGCTGGCTCGACTCGCCCGCCGCCCCGGTTGCCTTCAGCGCGACGTTGGGGAATTTCGCGAGCGCGCAGACCTGCGCGATATTGGCGAAGGCGGCGTCGTCGCGGCCGCCGCGGGCGCGGCCGAGATGATCGATAATCAGCTTCAACCCGGGATGCTTCTCGGCGATCTGCGCGACCTGCGGCAGATAGTTGGAGGCCATCAGCGCGATCGGAATCTGGGCCTTCTCGCAGGCCGGCCACAGCCAGTCCATCGTGCCGTCGGTCATCCAGTTGGCCTGGTGCGGCTGGGTGAAGGCGTAGCGCAAGCCGAGCATCCCCGGCCGGCTCTTCCAACCGGCGACGAGCGCGCGACTTTCCGGCTTGTCGAGCGGGAAATTGCCGAGGATCGCAAAACGGTTCGGGTATTTCCTCGCCGCCGCCTCGGCGATCGCGCCGGAATCGGGGTCCCAGCCCGGCGGATGAATGAGCGCCGCATCGACCCCGCCCGCGTCCATCTCTGCCAGACAATCCTCGGCCGTGTAGGAGGTGATCTGGCGGTGCGCCGCGTTGCCCGGCAGGTTTTGGTGCCACAGATGGATTTGCGCGTCGACGATCAGCATGCATTCCCTCCATTCATTGCTCGGTCGCGGGCTCGGCGCACGCCGAGCGGTCGAGCGGCCTGTGCATGGTAGGATGATCTTAACCACTCCGGCATAGTGCTTTTCTCGTCACCGTGACAAGAAAGATCGGTCGTGCAGGAAGTCAGCGAGCACCTTGGGCAACCGGCGCATGACTTGCTGGAATGCTGGAAGGCGCTGCCGCCACGCGACTGCGTTCCCGATCGTCGAGATTTTGATCCGATGGCGATCCCGCATGTGCTGCCGGTCGTCACCCTGCTGCAGCGATCGGCCGACGGCGCGTGGCGCTTCCGGGTTGCGGGCACCGAGATCGAGCGGCGGTGGGGCCGAAATTTCACCGGTTTGGACTATCTCGGCATCGATATCGTCTCGCCGCGTGCGGCGGCGACGATGCGGCGCGAATTCGAGCTGGTCACCGAATTCCCGTGCGGGTCATGGTCGCGACGGCGCGTCCAATTCCATTCCGGCCGCAGCGCGATCATCGAAACCCTGCGCCTGCCGCTGCGCGGCAACGACGGCGCTGTCAGCCTGATCCTCAGCTGCAGCGAAGAGCTCGGCGACGGAAGCGCGGAGCCCACCGACGCCGCCTACGAGATCATAACGATCATCGATCAGCGCTTTCTCGACATCGGCGCGCGAACCCCTGCCGAGCCCGCACCGGCGGAAGCTCAGCGCTGCAGGCCCTCGGCGCCGGCCGGCACATCGTAGAAGGCGAGCGTCATCGAGACGCTGGTGTAGAAGCCCATCAGCGTGATGACGTCGGTGATGCCGACATGGCCCAAGGCTTCGACCGCGCGGTCGTAGAGCCCCCGCGACACCCAACGCGACTCCGACAGGCACTTCGCCATCTCGTAGACCACCTGCTCGCGCTTGTCGTCGAACGAGGTCGGCAGGCCCGACAGCAGCGCCTCGACCTTGTCGTTGGGCAGCCCCGCGGCCTTGCCGGCGCGCTCGTGCGCGTTGGTCGGATAGGCCGAATGGAACTTGCTGTTGATGATGACGACGGCGATCTCGCGCTCGCGCTCGGAGAGCGAGTAGCCGGTGCGGAAATGCGCCCCCAACGGCCCCATGACCTTCGCCAGCTTGGGGTTGTGGACGTAGATCTTGTTGGGGCCGGGCAGCCTGCCGCGCGTCTCGATCAAGGAGCGGTAGGCGTCCTGCTGCTCCGGCGTCATCTGGTCGTAGGGGATTTCGGCATAGCGTCCGAAGGTCGGCGTCTCGGGCATCGTCGGTTTCCTCCGCTGCAGAATTGCCCGAGCATAGCGGCTCGCACGGCCGGGCGCGACCGGAGGATCACCCAAGAGAGATTTTAGTCGGGCGCCGGCAGCCGGCGGCCAGCGGGAAGCAGCGTCAGATCGCGTCGAGCTGCCAGGCGACGTCGTTGGCGATGCCCCACAGCCAGCCGATATCGGTCTTGCCGACCAGCGCATAGGCATGCCCGTGATGGCGCCAATAGAGCAGGTTGACATCCTGCCGGCGGTCGAAGGTCGGCGGGATGTCGGGCTGCTTCGAGGCGCCGATGACCAGCGTCAACGGGCCGATCGCCTTGTTGTCGCTGACATAGACGAGCTGCGCCGCCGGGCGGCCCTCGGCGGCGACTAGCCGGGCGCCGCGGAACGTCAGGCCCCACGGCTTCAGATCGGGCAGCCGCACCTGCTGCGGCAGGCTTTGGCTGATCTTCTGCAGCGCCTCCTTGGGGTCGCTGCTGGCCGGCACGTCGATCAGCATCGTGTCGCCGGCGCTGACGCTCAGCTTGTAATAGGCCGCGGCGTTGTCGAGCCAGACGTTGTTCTCGACCGCGGCGATCTGGCTCTCGCCGGCATTGCCGCCCGAGCCCAGCATGCCGACGCCGAGATAGGTGCCGCCGCCGCCCAGCACGATGCCGAACAGCCCGGCCGCGGCGGCAAGGCCGATCTGCCAGCGGCGCTGCGGCGACGGCAGGGCGACGCGCCCCGGCCGCTGCAACACCAGTATTTCGGCTTCCTGCGGCGGGTTCGCGGCCCCCGTGGTGGCGCCGCGCGCCGCGGCGATCAGCCGCTCGGGGACCGGTTCGTCGACGATGTCGGCATAGGCGCTGCGCAAAAGCGCGGCCGACCGGGCGAGCATCGCGAGCCGCTCGCGCGCCGTCGGCTCGGCGTCGAGCCAGGCGTCGACATGGCGACGCTCGGCATCGCCGAGTTCGCCGTCGAGATAGGCGACCAGCGCCTCGTCACTATGCATTCTGCGCCCTCCTGCGGACACCGCCGCCGGCGTCGAGCAGCTGCTGCAGCGCGATCCGCGCGCGCGCCAGCCGGCTCATGATCGTCCCCACCGGCACTCCCGCAACCTCCGCCGCCTCCTTGTAGCTGAGCCCCTCCACGGTCACGAGCATCAGCGTCGTGCGCTGGTCGGGCGGCAACAGCTCGACCGCGCGGCGCACCTCGTCGAGCGCCAGGCGCGCCTCGACGCCGCGCACCGCCGCATCCGATCCGAGACGCTCCTCGGCGACGTCGCCGTCTTCCTTGCGGACGTCGCGGGCGCGCAGCTGGTCGATCCAGATCGTCTGCACGATGCGAAACATCCAGCTGTCAAACCGCGTACCCTCCTCAAACTGATGCGCCCGCGCCAAGCCGCGCTCGCAGGCCGCCTGCACCAGATCGTCCGCCTCGGCGGCCGAGCCGGCGAGGCCGCGGGCAAAGCGCCGCAGCCGCGGCAACACGGCGACCAGCTGGTCGCCGAATCGCACGCTGGCGCCGCCGCCGCCCTCGGCGCGGGCCGGCGTCTCCGCTCGCTTCCAACGCAACGACAACGGCGGTCCTCTTCAATTATTCCGCGCCGCTCTGGGCCGCGGCGGGGGCGCAGCCTAGCACGCGCTGCGGCATGTTCAAAAGCGGCCGGCTTCGCTCTTCACAAAGCCGGTGCGGCGCGGCATACCTGGCGTGATGAAGATCGCCATCCTCAAGGAGCGCCGCCCGCATGAGCGGCGCGTCGCCGCCACGCCCGACAGCGTCAAGCACATGGTCGGGATGGGCCTCGAGCCGATTGTCGAGATGGGCGCCGGGGTGGAGGCCAATTTCCCCGACAGCGCCTACAGCGCGGCCGGCGCGACGATTGCCGCCGACGCCGCGGCGGCGCTGGCCGAGGCGGAGATCGTCCTCAAGGTGCAGCGCCCGCTGGTGGGCGGCGCGAAGGGAGCGGACGAATTGCGCCTCATCAAGCGCGGCGCCGCGCTCGTCGGCCTCCTGGCGCCATCGCAAAGCCCGGCTGAGGTCGCGGCCTACGCCAAGGCCGGCATCGCCGCCTTCGCGATGGAGCTGATCCCGCGCATCACCCGGGCGCAGACGATGGACGTCCTGTCGTCGCAGGCCAACCTCGCCGGCTACAAGGCGGTGATCGACGCCGCCGGCGAGTTCGGCCGGGCGCTGCCGATGATGATGACCGCGGCCGGCACAATCCGGGCGGCGCGCGTTCTGGTGATGGGCGCCGGCGTCGCCGGGCTGCAGGCGATCGCGACGGCGCGCCGCCTGGGCGCCATCGTCAGCGCCACCGATGTGCGCGCCGCCGCCAAGGAGCAGGTCGAAAGCCTCGGCGCCAGCTTCATCACGGTCGACGAGGCCGCGATGCGCACCGCCGAGACCGCCGGCGGCTATGCCCGCGAGATGGACGCCGATTTCCAGCGCCGCCAGCGCGAGGCGATCAGCGAAGCCTTGCGCCTTACCGACATCGTGATCTGCACCGCGCTGATCCCGGGCCGCAAGGCGCCCATCCTCTTGACCGAGGCGATGGTGGCGCAGCTGGCGCCCGGCTCGGTCGTCGTCGATCTCGCGGTCGAGGCCGGCGGCAATGTCGAGGGCAGCCGGCCGGGCGAAATCGCGACGACCGCCGGCGGCGTCAAGATCGTCGGCCACCTCAACATGCCATCGCGTGTCGCGGTCGACGCCAGCCAGCTCTACGCCCGCAACCTGCTGGCGTTTCTGGCGCTGATCGTCGATAAAGAGGGCCGGCTGCACATCGACACCGCCGACGAGATCGTCAAGGCCGCGCTGCTGACGCTCGACGGCGCGGTCGTCAGCCCGGCGCTGGCGCCGGCCGCCGCGCCGGCCGCTCCTGTCGAAGCCACCTCGGGCGATGCAACCCCGGGTGATGCAACCCCGGGCAACACCACCAGCTGAACGGAGACCAGATGGCCGATCCTGCAGCGCTGGCGCAGCGCGCCGGCGAGCTCTCGGGCGACGCCGCCCAGTTGGCGCACCGGCTCGACGAACTGTCGCAGCAGCTCGCCCTGGCGACGCAGCAGAGCGCGCATGTCGGCTCGCCCTTCGTCTTCGAGCTGACGGTCTTCGTGCTCGCGGTCTTTGTCGGCTATTACGTCGTCTGGCGGGTGACGCCGGCGCTGCATTCGCCGCTGATGAGCGTCACCAACGCGGTTTCCAGCGTGATCATCGTCGGCGCCCTGATAGCCGCCGGCCCCTCGGGCATGAGTTTTGCGAAGGTCATGGGCTTCTTCGCGGTGACGCTGGCGGCGGTCAACATTTTCGGCGGCTTTATCGTGACGCAGCGCATGCTGCAGATGTTCCAGCGCAAGAAGTAGCGGGCGCCGGGGTCCACCATGAGCGAAAGTCTGTCGGCGCTCTTCTACCTCGTCGCGGCGGTGTGCTTCATCATGGCGCTGCGCGGCCTGTCCTCGCCCGATACGGCGCGCGGCGGCAATATCTTCGGCATCGCCGGCATGGCGATCGCGATCGCGACGACGCTGGCGACGCCGCAGATCGTCAGCTTCTGGCTGATCCTCGCCGGGATCGTCATCGGCGGCGCCGCCGGCGCCTACATCGCGCGGCAGATCCAGATGACCGCGCTGCCGCAGCTGGTCGCCGCCTTCCACAGCCTGGTCGGCCTCGCCGCGGTGTGCGTCGCGACCGCCGCCTTCGCCGCGCCCGAAGCCTACGGCATCGGCATCCGCGGCGCGATCGAGCGCGCCAGCCTCGTCGAGATGGCAATCGGGCTGACGATCGGCGCGATCACCTTCACCGGCTCCGTCGTCGCCTTCGCCAAGCTCCAGGGCCTCGTTTCGGGCCGACCCTTGACCTTCCCGATGCAGCATTGGCTCAACGGCGGCCTCGCGATTCTGCTGATCCTGCTGATTGCCGCCTTTGTCTTTACCGAGGCCGGCAGCCTCTTCGCGCTCCTGGTGATCCTGTCGCTGGCCTTCGGGTTCCTGTTGATCGTGCCGATCGGCGGCGCCGACATGCCGGTCGTCATCTCGATGCTGAACTCGTATTCGGGGTGGGCCGCCGCCGGCATCGGCTTCACCCTGTCGAACAGTCTCCTCATTATCACCGGGGCGCTGGTCGGCTCGTCGGGCGCGATCCTCAGCTACATCATGTGCAAGGGGATGAACCGCTCGATCATCAACGTGATCGCCGGCGGTTTCGGGACCGAGAGCGGCGCCGCGCCGGCGGGCGCCGGGGCGGGCGACCGGCTGGTCAAATCGGGCAGCGCCGAAGACGCCGCCTTCATTCTCAAGAACGCCGGCTCGGTCGTCATCGTGCCGGGCTACGGCATGGCCGTCGCACAGGCGCAGCACGCGCTGCGCGAGATGGCCGACGATCTGAAGAAGGACGGCGTCAAGGTCTCTTACGCGATCCACCCGGTGGCGGGGCGCATGCCGGGCCACATGAACGTGCTTCTGGCCGAAGCCAACGTGCCCTACGACGAGGTTTTCGAACTCGACGAGATCAACCGCGATTTCGCCGCGACCGACGTCGCCTTCGTGATCGGCGCCAACGACATCACCAACCCGGCCGCCAAGACCGACCGCGCGTCGCCGATCTACGGCATGCCGATCCTCGACGTCGAGCACGCCAAGACCGTGCTCTTCGTCAAGCGCTCGATGGCCTCGGGCTATGCCGGCGTCGAAAACGAGCTGTTCTACCGCGACAACACGATGATGCTGTTCGGCGACGCCAAGAAAATGTGCGAGGAAATCGTCAAGGCGCTTGAATAGGCGCCGCCCTCCGCAGCTCAGTTCCCGGCCTCAGTGGTGGGCCTCAGTTCCTGGGGGCGTGCTTGCTGAGGATGCGCTGCAGGGTGCGGCGGTGCATCTTGAGGCGCCGCGCGGTTTCCGAGACATTGCGCTCGCACAATTCGAAGATCCGCTGGATGTGCTCCCAGCGCACCCGGTCGGCCGACATCGGGTCCTCGGGCGGCTCCGGCGTCTCGCCTTCGCGGGCGAGCAGCGCGCGCTCGACCGCGTCAGCATCGGCCGGCTTCGGCAGATAATCCAGCGCCCCGGCCTTCACCGCGGCGACCGCGGTCGCGATGTTGCCGTAGCCGGTCAGGACGACGATGCGGGCGCCCGGCCGCGCGGCGCGCAGCGCGCTGACGACTTCGAGGCCGCTGCCGTCGCCGAGCCGCAAATCGACGACCGCATAGGCCGGCGGCTGCGCCGTCGCGGCGGCGATCCCGGCGGCCACCGCGTCGGCGGTCGAGACGACAAAGCCGCGCCGCTCCATCGCGCGCGCCAAGCGCTGGCACAACGGCGCATCGTCATCGACGATGAGGAGGGTGCGCTCGGATTCGGGCTGCCCGCGCAGCGGCACGGCTTCGGCTTCCGCTTCGGCGCTGCCATTTCGCTGGGCTCGATCGCTAACGTTCATACTTCTTGCCTCTGATTGCCTGTGACATCGCGCCGGGCCGCGGCATCGGGTCGCGCCTGCGCCTCCAAATTGGCACGCCGCCACGAAATGACAACATGCGCGCCGCCTTCGACCAGATTGTCGAAGACCAGATCGGCGCCGCTGCGCTCGAGCAGGCTCTGCGCGATGAAGATGCCGAGCCCCATGTGGCCCGAGGCGCCGGCCCGGGTCGAGAGGTAGGGTTCGCCAAGGCGGCCCAAGAGATGCGCCGGAAAGCCCGGCCCGTCGTCGGCGACCTCGACCGTCACCGCATTCTTGTCCCAATGGGTCGCGACGCTGACTTCGCGGCGGGCGAATTGCACCGCGTTCTGGATCAGGTTGTTGAGCCCGTGCATGATCTCCGGGCTGCGGCGGACGAGGGGCTCGTCGGCGGCCGGCTCCCCGGTGATCGCGAAAATGAGGCGGATGCGCGGATCGTGGTAGAGCGCGCCGGCCGCCTCGACCAGCGCCGAGATCGGCAGGCGCGTATAGGGCGAGGCGCCGTCCTCGTCGGGATGCCGCGACAGCTGCGCCAGGATCTCGCGGCAGCGCTCGGACTGGCTCAATAGCAGCTGGGCATCCTCGGCGTGTGCGGAATCGGCCGGCAGATCGTGCACCAGTTCGCGCGCGACGACCGCGATCGTCGCCAGCGGCGAGCCCAATTCGTGCGCCGCCGCCGCCGCCAGGGCGCCCACCGCCGAGACGCGCTGCTCGCGCGCCAGCGCGAGCTGCGTTGCGGCGACCGCGTCGCGCAGCCGCCGCGCCTCCTGCGCGACGCTCCACGCATAGCTGCCGATGAAGACGGTGGCGAGCACCAGCGCGGTCCATAGCCCGAGCACGATCTGCGGCGGGAAGACCAGCGGCTCGGCCGCGGCGCGCCACGGCAAATGCAAATGCCACACCGCGAGCAGCGAGATCACCGCGACCGCCAGCGTCGCCAGCGCGATCAGCGGACGCAGCGAGAAGGCCGTCGCCGCCACCGTCACCGGCGCCAGGATCAGGATCGCGAACGGGTTCTGCAACCCGCCGGTTAAATAGAGGAGGAGGCCGAGCTGCAGCAGGTCGTAGCCGAGAAACGCCGCCGCCTCGCGCTCGCCGAGCCGCGTCGCCGAGCGCCGCGCCAGACTGATGAAGAGGTTGAGCCCGACCGAGCAGCCGACGACGCCAAAGGCCGGCGCCAGCGGCAGGTGGAAGCCGAGGGCGTAATGCACCGTCAGCAGCGTCACCGCCTGGCCGGCGATCGCCACCCAGCGGATCAGCACCAGCCGGCGCAAGCTGATGCGGTCGAAGGCGGCCGGCGGCTCGGGCCGGGCGGCCAGTTCGGCGAGGCTCATCGCATTGTCTCCCCCAGTGATCGCGGCGGTTGCATCACGGGCATCGACCGCGGCTCCCTGGCGGCTCCCTGGCGGCTCCCTGACAGCTCACTGACAGCTCCCTGGCCGATCCGCCGATCCTGCGCCATATAGGGGCGATGTCCGAACCCGTCATCCTGGTTGAGCGTCTCGTCAAGCGCTACGGCAAGACCGTGGCGGTGGGCGGCATCGACTTTAAGGTCGAGCGCGGCGTCACCGCGGCCCTCCTCGGCGGCAACGGCGCCGGCAAGACGACGACGCTGTCGATCCTCTTGGGCCTCTTGCTGCCGACCTCCGGCACCGTGCATGTCTTCGGCGAGGACGTGCTGAAGCATCGCTACCGGGTCTTGCCGCGGATGAATTTTTCCTCGCCCTATGTCGACCTGCCGCATCGCCTGACGGTGCGCCAGAACCTCGCGATCTACGCCCGGCTCTACGGCCTCGCGCGGCGCGAGGAGCGCATCGAGCGGCTCGCCCGCGACCTGCAGATCGCGCCCTTCCTCGACCGCCCGGCCGGCAAATTGTCGTCCGGCCAGAAGACCCGCGTCGCGCTCGCCAAGGCGCTCCTCAACGAGCCCGAGCTCCTCCTCCTCGACGAGCCGACCGCTTCGCTCGACCCCGACAGCGGCGACTGGGTGCGCAGCTACCTTGAAGATTACCGCGCCCGTAGCGGCGCGACGATCCTCCTCGCCTCGCACAACATGGCCGAGGTCGAGCGGCTGTGCTCCGAGGTCATGATGATGCGGGCCGGCCAGATCGTCGATCGCGGCAGCCCCGACGCGCTGATCGACCGCTACGGCCGCACCAACCTCGAAGAAGTCTTCCTCCACATCGCGCGCGACAAGCCCGCCGTGCTGGAACCGGCGCAATGACCAACCCGTCGCGAACCCCTCTCCCGCACTGCGGGAGAGGGTGGATCGCCCCGGCCGGGGCGAGACGGGTGAGGGTGCCTGTGCCGACTCCGCCGCCGGCCCCCTCACCCCGACCCTCTCCCCCGGTGGGGGAGAGGGAGGCCTTCGTAGCACGGCGCCGCCGGCTTGCAACTGCGAGATGATGCTTGAAATGCTAGGGCAGAAACGCAACCACCTCGCGATGCGCCGCGCCGGCGAGGCGGCCTTCTCGCCGGCGCGGGTGTGGGCGATGCTGCTGCGCTATCTCTATATCCTCAGGAGTTCCTGGCCGCGCACCCTCGAATTGCTCTACTGGCCGACCCTGCAGATGATGATCTGGGGGTTCATGAGCCAGTTCCTGCGCGGCAACAGCTCCTATATCGCGCAGGCCTTCGGCGTGCTTCTCGCGGCGGTGATGCTGTGGGATCTCCTGTTCCGCAGCCAGCTCGGCCTCTCGATGTCGTTTCTCGAAGAGATGTGGTCGCGCAATCTGGGGCAGCTCTTCGTGACGCCGCTCAGGCCCTACGAATGGGTCATCTCGCTCCTCGCGATGAGCCTGATCCGGGTGACTATCGGCATCGTCCCGGCGGCGCTCTTGGCGATCCCGCTCTACCATTATTCGATCTTCGACATGGGGCTGCCGCTCGTCGCCTTTATCGCGGTGCTGATGGCGATGGGCTGGGCCCTGGGGCTGGCGATCTGCGGCGGCATCTTGCGCCACGGCATGGGCGCGGAAGGCCTCGCGTGGAGCGTCATCTTCGCGATCGCGCCCTTGAGCTGCGTCTATTACCCGATCACGATCCTGCCGGCCTGGCTGCGCCCCTTCGCCTGGGCGCTCCCTTCGACCCACGTTTTCGAGGGCATGCGCGCGGTCATGTTCGAGCACATTTTCCGCACCGATTATTTCCTCAGCGCGGTGGCGCTCGACCTCGTCTACCTGGCGGTCGGCGCCCTGATCTTCTCGATCGCTTTCCGCGACGCCCGCCGCCGCGGCGCCCTCTTGCAGATGGGGGAGTAGCGGGATTGGTTACACCGGGGCTTTGCTTAATTGAAGGGGTTAAGAATGGCTTACCTCGACGTATTTCGTACAAAAACGGCGCTCATCAAGCAGCTCGGTGAGGACAAAGCGCACCTCGCCTGGGTCTTAGCGCTCTACTTGGAAGAACCGGATGTTGAGGCTCTGGCCTCAGAAGCAATCACAGATGGGCATAATGACAAAAAACTTGATGCCATTTACCTGGATCGGGATGGTAAGAGAATTGTCTTGGCTCAAGGCTTCTTTGCGCAAAGAGCAAGGGATTCGGCACCTGCGAATAAAGCATCCGATCTGAACACAGGCGTCGCATGGTTGATCTCCGGTGACGTTGAATTGGTTCCCGACGCCCTGAAACCGGCGATTGAAGATTGTCGTGGGGCAATTGAGGATGGCGATATCGACAATATAGACCTTCTGTATGTGCATAATCTGCCGGAATCGGTGAACGTGACTCGCGAACTGCAAACTGTGGCGGAGCATTTTCGAACGGCGCTCGGCGATGGGGCGATTACAATCACTTCAAGGGAACTCGGCTCGTCGACGATAGATCATTTGTTCACTACGCAAGAATCGCACATTGACGTAAAGGATGAGACATTGTGTCCAGCTCAAGTGGCTTTCACCGAAACAGGGCCTAAATGGAGGCCTCCATAACATCGGTGCCCGGCTCGTGGCTGCGAGAACTTTATGAGAAGCACTCCGAACGCCTTTTTTCTGCAAATTACCGAGGCTTCCTGGGAATCACCCGTCGCCGGCGGATAAATACCGGAATTCGGCAATCTGCAGAGTCAAAGCCCGCTGATTTTTGGGTTTTTAACAACGGCATCACGCTATTGACACTTGGAGCAAAGCCTTCAAAGGACGGGGTGGAGCTAACAGGCATATCAATCATAAATGGGGCTCAGACAACCGGTTCGATTGGGTCGATTGACCGCCGCAGGTACGATCTTAGCAATGTCAAGGTCCTTTGCCGTATAATCGAATGTACGGACCCAGAGACGATCGACGATATTGTTAAATTTAATAATACCCAAAACGAGATCATGACTTGGGATCAATACGCGAATGATCCGGAACAGAACAGGATCGAACAAGAATTTGCGGAGCTTGGTCATGTTTACAGTAGAAAGCGCGGCTTTCGCTCCGGTGGCAATCAGATAGGAATCGAGGAAGTCGCGCAGCCGCTGCTCGCATTTCACGGACGCTACCTCGATGCGGTCCGCGGCAAAAATCTGATATTCGATCGAAGACCGCTTTATTCGAACGCCTTTGAGAGCAAAAAGGCGCGTCATATACTTTTCGTGTACTCACTGGCGCGGGCGATCGACGAGCGGCGGATCGCACTGAAGACCAAATCAACGGACGGCACTATTATTGCGATGGAGGAGGAGCAACTGGCGCTGTTACGGAACCTACGAGTTAAAGCGTTCCTAATCGCGGTTACAGCGAGGACATTGGAGTCGATCATTGGAAGAAAGGTTGATCCCTTTACGGTTGCGTTTACACCAACTGCGGCGAACGTGCGGAATAGCAGCTTGGTCGATCTTACGGCGCGGTGGACGCCACTTGTTGAAGCTGTACTCACGTTCGTATCAACGCGAGTTGCGGCCGGCCAGTTTTCCCAAAAGCTTCAGGAGGAGGATTTTATTATCGAGATTTCCAAGCAAGTCAGCGCGTTACTTTATGCTAGTGACGCCGCTCGTCGCCACACAGAGTTTTCCGCGCTAGTTGCGGAATCGTGATCCGCGCTGTCAGGCCGGGCCGCTGACGCCGGCGTCGCTGAAGGTCGCCATGCCGGCGTGGCAGGCGGCGGCGGCTTTGAGGATCGCCAGCGCGAGGGTGGCGCCGGAGGCTTCGCCGAGGCGCATGCCGAGGTCGAGCAGCGGGCGCTTGCCGATGCGGTCGAGGAGGCGGCGGTGCCCGGGCTCGGCCGAGACGTGGCCGGCGACGCAATGGTCGAGCGCGCGCGGGGCGGCGGCATAGAGCACCGCGGCGGCGGCGCCGGAGCAGAAGCCGTCGAGCACCACCGGCACGCGCCCCATGCGCGCCGCCAGGATGGCGCCCGCCATCGCGGCGAATTCGAGGCCACCGAGGCGGCGCAGCACTTCGAACGGGTCGCCGGCCCGGTCTTGAGTCCCTGGCTTGTGGCGGGCGACGGCGGCGGCGACCACCTCGCGCTTGCGGGCGAGCGCGACGCCGGCAACGCCGGTGCCGGGGCCGGTCCATTCGGCCGCCTCGCCGCCGAACAGGGCCATGCACAAGGCTGCCGCGACCGTCGTGTTGGCGATCCCCATCTCGCCGACCGCCAGCGCGTCGATGCCGGGCTCGACCGCCATCATGCCGTAGGCGAGGGCGCGGGCGCATTCCGCTTCGGTCATCGCCGGGCCGTCGACGATATCGGCGGTGGGCTGGTCGAGGTTCATCTCGTAGACTCTGAGGTCGGCGTCGATCGTGCGGCACAATTGGTTGACCGCGGCGCCGCCGGCGATGAAGTTCTGCACCATCTGCGCCGTCACCGCCGCCGGATAGGCCGAGACGCCGCGCGCAGCGACGCCATGGTTGCCGGCGAAGACGACCACCCGCGGATGGTCGATCCGCGGCGGGTGGCGGCCCTGCCACCTCGCCAGCCAAGCCGCCAGTTCCTCCAGCCGGCCGAGCGCGCCGGCGGGTTTCGTCAGCTGCGCCTCGCGGGCCGCCGCGGCGCCGCCGGCGTCGAAATCGGGGCCGGGCAGATGCGCCAGGAGGGCGCGGATTTCGTCGAGGCTCGCGACCGGCTCGGGCATCGCGTCAAGCCGGCCGGGCGCGGTGGTCGGCCAGCACCTGCGCGATGACCCGGGTGATCCGCCGCCCGGTCGGGATGTGGAGAAATTCGTTGGGGCCGTGCGCGTTGGAATGCGGCCCGAGGACGCCGGTCACGACGAATTGCGCGGCCGGGAAACGCTCGCCCAGCATCGCCATGAAGGGGATCGAGCCGCCCTCCCCCATATAGGCCGGCGGCGCGCCGAACGCCGCTTCCGACGCGCGCGCCAGTGAGGCGGCGAGCCACGGCGCCAAGGCCGGCGCGTTCCACCCGGCGGAAGCCGCCTGCGGCGTGAAGGCGATCCGCGCGCCCGATGGCGGGTCGGCCTCGAACAGCTTTTGCAATGTCGCGCCGGCGGCTTCGGCATCGAGCGTCGGCGGCAGGCGCAGGCTCAGTTTCGCGGTGGTAAAGGGCAGCAGCACATTGCCGGCGTCGGCCGGCTGGGGCAGCCCGTCGATGCCAATGACCGCGAGCTGCGGCCGCCAGGTGCGGTTTAGCACCAGTTCGGCCGGGTCGTCGGCCATCGGCCGGGTGCCGCCGACAAACGGGAATTTGGTGTAGACGCTGGCGCCCAATGCCGCCGCGGCGCGCTTCGCCTGGTCGATCCGTTCGGCCGGGATCTGGGCGTAAAGCGCCTCCGGGCGAACGGCCCCGGTCGCCTCGTCCTCGAGCCGCGACAGGAGTTGCCGCAGGATGCGGAAGCTCGACGGCACCACCCCCGAGGCGTCGCCCGAATGCACCCCCTCGTCGAGCACCTCGACCTTGAGCGTGCCGGCGGCGATGCCGCGCAATGAGGTTGTCATCCACAGCTGGTCGTAGTTGCCGCAGCCCGAATCGAGGCAAACCACCAAGGACGGGCTGCCGATCCGCGCCGCGAGGTGGTCGATGTAGAACGGAAGATCGTAGCTGCCGGATTCTTCGCAGGCCTCGATGACGACGACGCAGCGCGCGTGTGGCACCCGCTGGTCGCGCAAGGCGGTGAGCGCGGCCAGCGCACCGAACATCGCGTAGCCGTCGTCGGCGCCGCCGCGGCCGTAGAGCTTGTCGCCGTCGAGCCGCGGCTGCCACGGCCCGTAACCTTCCGCCCAGCCGACCATCTCGGGCTGCTTATCGAGATGGCCGTAGAGCAGCACGGTATCGGTGCCCTCGCCCGGCACCTCGATCAGCATCAACGGCGTGCGCCCCGGCAGCCGGACGATCTCCAGCGTCGCGCCGGGCAATGCCGCGAGCCGCTGGCGCGCCCAGCCCTCGAACAGCCGGACGGCTTCCTCCATATAGCCGTGCGCCGCCCAGTCGGGGTCGAAGGCCGGCGATTTGTTCGGAATCTTGATGTATTCGACCAGCGTCGGGACGATCGCGTCGCCCCAGCATTGATCGACGATTTTTCCGAGCCTGGCGGCGTCCAGCATGCGACCCATCCCCGTTTGCGGCGCGCCATGCTACCACCGGCGGGCAACCCGGTCGAAGGCCGCGCGCCGTGATCCTCGTCTTTGGCTCGATCAACATCGATGTCGTGGTGCCGGTGCCGCATTTGCCGCTTCCGGGCGAGACCGTGCTCGGCGGCGACTACGCGCTATTGCCCGGCGGCAAGGGCGCCAACCAGGCATTGGCGGCATGCCGCGCCGGGGCGGCGGTCGCAATGGCGGGCGCGGTCGGCGGCGACGCCTTCGCGGCAATCGCGCTGGAAAACCTGCGCCGCGACGGCGTCGATCTCGCTTTGGTGCGGCGCGTCGCGCGACCGACCGGCTGCGCCGCGATCATGGTCGGGAGCGCGGGCGAGGGTCGCGGCGAAAACCTGATCGCGGTCGCCTCGGGCGCCAATCATGCGGCCGACGCGGCGGCGGTGCCGGACGCGCTGCTCGGCCCGGACGCGACGCTGATCTGCCAGATGGAGGTGCCGGCGACCCAGAACTGGGCGCTAGTTCGCCGCGCTCGCGCCGCCGGCGGCCGCACGATCCTCAACCTCGCGCCGGCGGCGGCGATCGAGCGATCGATCCTCGCCGAACTCGACATCCTCGTCGCCAACGAGGGCGAGGCGGCGGCGCTCGGCGGCGACCCGGCCGGGCTGGCGCGCCGGCTGCGCCTGGCGCTCGTCGTGACACGCGGCGCCGCAGGCTCGATCGCCTACCTCGCCGATGGCGGCCGCATCGGGACGCCGGCGCTGGCGGTGACGCCGGTCGACACCACCGGCGCCGGCGACACCTTCGTCGGCGTGCTGGCGGCGGCGCTCGACGATGCTCAGGCGCTACCCGAGGCGCTGCGCCGGGCCAGCGCCGCGGCCGGGCTTGCCTGCCTCGCGGCGGGGGCGCAGAGCGCGATGCCGGACCGGGCCGCGATCGCCGCGGCGGCGGCGCGATTGCCGAGGTGAGCGCCTGTTACACGATTCCGGCAGCGCGCAGCGCGGCGATTTCCGCCGCCCTGTAGCCGAGCTCGCGCAACACCGCGTCGCTGTCGGCGCCGATCTCCGGCGCCGGGCGGCGCAGGCGGCATGGCGCATCCGCGAACTTGATCGGGAAGCCCAGCATCTTGACCGCGCCGTGCCCGGGATGGTCCTGCGTCAGCACCATCTCCTGGTCGACGATTTGCGGGTCGGCGAAGACTTCCGCGAGCCCCATGACACGGCCGCACGGCACGCCGGCGGCGTTGAGCTTGGCGATCCAATATTCGGTCGTATTGGCCATAAGCCGGGCCTCGACCGCCGCGTTGATCGCGGCGCGGTTGGCGACGCGCAGATCGTTGCTGCGAAAGCGCGGGTCGTCGCGCCATTCGGGCGCCGCCAGCGCGTCGACCAGGCGCTGGTAGGATTGCTCCTGCGACGGCGCCAGCGCCACTTCGCCGTCTTTGGTGCGGAACATGCCGTAGGGCGCGACGATCGCGTGGTCGTTGCCGCTGCGCCCCGGTTCCTCGCCGGTCGCCAGATGATTGGCGGCGAGAAAGCCGAGGAGGCTCACGAGGCCGTTGTTGAGGCTCGCCCCGACCCGCTCGCCGGCGCCGCCGCGGCCGCGCTTGACCAGCGCCGCGCACACGCCCAATGCGCCATAAAGCCCGGCGACGAGGTCGGCGATCGGCGGGCCGGCGCGCAATGGCGGCCCGTCGGCGCCGCCGGTCACCGCCATGAAGCCGCTCATCGCCTGCGCGATAAAGTCGAAGCTGGGGCGGTCGCGATAGGGGCCGCTGGTGCCAAAGCCGCTGATGTTGCAATAGACGAGGTCCGGCTTCAGTTGCTTCAGGCGCGCTTCGTCGAAGCCCATCTGCGCCATGACGCCCGGGCGGAAATTCTCGACCAGGACGTCGCTCGCCGCGATCAGCCGCGCCAGCACGGCCTTGCCTTCATCACTGCGCAGGTTGAGCGACAGCGAGCGCTTGTTGCGGTTGAACGCGGCGAAATACCACGAGAGGCCGTCGCGGGTGACGCCCTGGCCGCGCAGCGGGTCACCCACCCCGGGGGGTCTCGACCTTGACGATGTCGGCCCCCATGTCGGCCAGCATCATCGTGCAGAACGGCCCCGCCAGAATGCGCGTCAGGTCAACGACCCTGATCCCCGAAAGCGGCACGCGGCGAGCCTCCTTTTTTGAAACATAGGACCGGAACGGCTGGATTGCGCCGTTGCGTCCTTCGAGACAGCCGCTTCGCGGCTTCCTCAGGATGACGTTCTTTCTTGCTGCCATCCACAACGGACCGTCATGCTGAGGAGCGCGCACAGCGCGCGTCTCGAAGCACGCCCGTCGGCGATGGACGATATCGAATGCCTCGCGATCGGGGCGTGGATTCTCGGCACCGGCGGATGCGCGAGGCGCCACCCTGACCGCTACGGCGGGAAGAGGATCGCTTCGCGCTCGTAGAGACGGAAGCCGAGCAGCAGTAGCAGCCCGGTCGCGGTCAGCGTCGCCAGCGCGGTAATGCCGACAAACGCGAGGCTGACATCCTCGCTGCGCACCAATTGGCCCATCAGCAAGGTCTGGCCGAAGGTCGGGATCGCGGCGAGGAGCGGGCGGGCGTTGACTGGCGCCAGCGCCAGCACCATGCCCGCGATGCCCGGGATCAGCGGCAGGAGCCCGAGATAAGTTTGCGCCTCTTTCATGCTGCGGGTGACCGCCGAGATCAGTAATTGCGTCGCCGCGGCGAGCACGACGAGCGGCAGGCAAACCGAGACGATCAATAACAGGCGCAGCGTGGTTGGCGGCGCGATCAGCCCAAGCGAATCGCGCGGCACCGAATGCAGCATGACCCAGAACGCGACCGCCTGCACCCCGACCGCCATCAGCGTGAAGACGATCGTCGCGCCGAGCTTGCCGGTCAATACCTGGACGCGGGTCACCGGGTTCATCATCAACGGCTCGAACGAGCCGCGCTCGCGCTCGCCGCAGGTCGAATCGAGCGCGACATGCACCCCGCCGGTGAACAGCGTGAAGATGATGAATGGCGGGATCATCGCGAGCAGGATGACCGATGGGCCGGCGGCGCGGCCGACGTTCTGCTGCTCGATGTCCAAGACGTTCATCACCGCGGCGGGCAGCCCGGCGGCCTGCAGCCGGCCGCGCAGCGCCTGACGCTGGTAATCGTTCAAGAGCCCGATCATCCGGCCGGTTGCGACGATGCTGTCGACGCGCGACGGGTTGGTGACCAGGCGCACCCGGGCCGGGACCTGCCCGCCCGCCTCGGCCTTGACCGGCAAGATCATCGCAAAGGCTGCGCCGCCGCCCGAAACCAGCGCCGTCGGATCGCTCGACAGCTCCTCGATCGTCGCGCCCTGGCGCTCCAGGAAGCGGACGAGATCGGGGGCGTTGCCGGGATTGACGACCGGCACCAGCAGCGGGGCGGCTTCGTTGACCCGGATCGAGCCACCGACAAACAGGATCATCACGCCGAGCAGCAGCGGCCCCATCAGCGGATAGATCATCGCCACCAGGATGCTGCGCTTGTCGCGCAGGTGGTCGACCATTTCCTTGCGGAACACCGTGAGGATGGCCCGCATCCTCACTCCCCCGCGGCGAGCGCCGGCGCGGTCGGCGCGGCCGCCGCTTCCTGCGTCGCCGCCATGAAGATTTCTTCGAGGTCGTCGAGGCCGGTGGCGCGGCGCAGTTCGTCCGTCGTCCCGGCGAGCACGATGCGGCCGCCGAGCAGCACGACGATCCGGTCGGCCAGCGCCGCGACCTCCTGCATGATATGGCTGGTCAAGAGAATGCAGCGGCCTTCGGTGCGAAACTGCCGCAAGAGGTCGCGCACCGCGCGGCTGGACGCCACGTCGAGGCCGTTGGTCGGCTCGTCGAGCATGATGTTGTGCGGCCGGTGCACCAGGGCGCGGCCGAGCGCCACCTTCATCTGCTGGCCGCGGGAAAAGCCGCGCGCCCGGCGATCGATGAAATCCTCCATGCGCAGCGTCTCGACCAATTCGTCGATCCGCGCTTCGAGTTCATCGCGCCCCAGCCCATGCAGCCGGCCGAAATAGCGCAGATGCTCGCGCGCCGTCAGGCGGGGATAGAGCCCGCGCACATCGGGCAGAACGCCGATCCGCCGGCGCGCCGCCAGCGGATCAGCCTGCGAATCGATGCCGTCGATCAAGGTGGCGCCCAGATCGGGCCGCAGCACCGTGCAGATCAGGCGAAACATCGTGGTCTTGCCGGCGCCGTTCGGGCCTATCAGACCGGTGATCTCGCCGTCCCGCGCGACGAAACTGACGTCCTGAACCACCCGCAGATCGCCGAAAGATTTCGTGAGACTGCGGACCTCGATCATTCGCCTGCCATGGGACGCCAGCGCTCAATTCGACGCGACGCCGCCCCGCCGGTCAAGGCGATCGTTGCCAATCCTGCGCGAATTCGCGCAGCTGGCGCAGTTCGAGGTCGGACACCGCCCACAGCGTCATGCCGCCGGTTGTCCAGTGTACGAGGTTGTAACCCTGCCGCTCGGCGGTGTCCGGAGGCTGCGCCGCGCCAGGCGTCGCGGACCAGACGAAGAGATCGATCAGGTGCTTGTCGCGCTGATAGACCAGCGCCGCGACCGGCCTGCCGTCGAGGTAGTCGAGCCGGCCGCCGCGCAACGGGAAGCGCTCGGCCGCGAGGTCCTTGACCGGTGGCGCGAAATCGATGCGGCCGTCGAACCACGGCTTGACCGTGTGCTGGTCGGTCGAGACGACGTCTTCGAGGTGGCCCGGCTGCAAGGCGCGGATGTGGCTCGCCACCAGCTGATCGACGAGTTCCGGCTGGCGCGGCGTCAGCGTCAGCAAGAGGAGCGCGGCGGCGCACGCCGCGCCAAGCCCGAAACCGGCGGCCGATTGCCACCACTTCACGAACAGCGAGCGGCCGCGCGGAGAATCGCCGGCGGCGCGGCGCGGCGCCGCGGCGGCGATCTGCGTCGCGATGCGGGCACGCAAGTCCACCGGCATCGCCTGGTAGAGGCTTGCACCGGCGACCAGCCGGCGCGCGGCGCTCAGCTCCGCCGCGGCCTCCTGGCAGATCGGGCAACCGGCGCGGTGCGCCGCCAGCGCCGCCGCGGCAGCGGCGTCGAGTTCGCCGTCGAGCTCGGCCTGGACCAGCAGAACCTGGTCGCAGTGGGGTGCCGCCGCGTTCATCGCCCGTCGCACTCGGCGGCGGCCCGCGCCAGCAGCCGGCGCGCCCGAAACAGCCGCGACATCACGGTGCCGATCGGGACACGGGTGATCTCGGCGATCTCCTTGTACGACACCTCCTCCAATTCGCGCAGGACGAGCGGCTCGCGCAACTCGACCGGCAGGGCGGCGATCAACTTGTGCACCTGCCGCTCGCCGCGCGCCCGGATCAACGCCATTTCGGGATCGTCCGCATCCGACACGAGATCCTCGGCCGCGACGGCGCCCAGCTCTCCGGCCTCCCCGATCGGCACGAACTGCACCCCGCGATCGAGGCTGTGCGAGGCGTAGGCGGTATTGCGCACGATCTGCAGCAGCCAGGCGCGCGGATTGACGCCCTTGAAGCTCGCGAAATATGTCAGCGCGCGCAGAACAGCCTCCTGCACCACATCCTCCGCCGCCGCCGCGTCGCGCGTCAGCCAGCGCGCCAAATTGTAGGCGGCATCGAGATGCGGCAGCACAACCGCCTCGAACGCATCGTCACGCAATGAACCCGGCACGGCACCCGTCAGCCCGATCAGCCGCCGACATATCCGACTCGATGGCGGCCCGGCTTATTCTGCCGCGGCGGAATATTTTTCGCGCGACGAAATAAATCGCCAGCGGACCCGGTCTCCATCGCCGTCGGACGATTCCGACGATGGAGGGAATGATGGACGAGCCGAAGGACCGCGGCAAATCGGGTGGTGGTGAAGTCAGCCGGCGCGGGATGTTGCAGTGCATGGCGTGGGCCGGCACCGGCGTGGCGTGGACGATCAGCGGCGGAGTGCCGCGCACCTTGGGGCTGATCGGCGAGGCATCGGCCGCCGAGGCGGCAAAGGGCAGCCTCAATTTCGTGCAGATCAGCGACAGCCATATCGGCTTCCACCTGCCGGCCAACCCAAACCCGGCGGGCACCCTCTCCGAGGCGATCGGCAAGATCAAGGCGATGCCGACGCAGCCGGCTTTCCTGATCCATACCGGCGACATCAGCCACCTCTCGAAAGAGGAGGAGTGGGACACCGCCGACCAGATCATCAAGGGGGCCAACAAGGAGGTCTTCTACATACCGGGCGAGCACGACGTCGCCGACGTCGACAACGGCAAGGCCTATCTCGCCCGCTACGGCAAGAAGACCCAGGGGCGCGGCTGGTACAGCTTCGATGTCGCAGGGGTGCATTTTGTCGCCCTCACCAATGTGTTCGATTTCAAGCCCGGGTTTAAGTCCGCCGGTCTCGCGCAGCTCGGCGACGAGCAGCTGGAGTGGATGGAAAAAGACCTCGCCCCCCGCACCGCCAGCACGCCCATTGTCGTGATGGCGCATCTGCCGCTGTGGACCCTTTATGCCGATTGGGGCTGGGGCACCGCCGATGCGCCGCGCGCGCTCGGCTACCTGAAGCGGTTCGGCTCGGTGACCGTGCTGAACGGCCACATCCACCAGATCGCCCAGAAGGTCGAAGGCAATATCACGTTCCACACCGCGCGGGGGACGGCCTATCCGCAGCCGGCGCCCGGCGCGGCGCCGAACCCCGGTCCGCTGCAGGTCCCGGCCGAGGAGCTGCGCAAGTATCTCGGCGTCCGCACCGTGGCTTTCGCCGAAAGCAAGAAGGGCGCGCCGGCGCTGACCGAAAGCCCGCTCGCCGTCTAGGCCGGCGCCCCGACCGTCATTCCCGCGAAAGCGGGCAACCCGGAGCCACAAATTCGAGCCCGCCACCCTGGACCCCCGCGTATGCGGGGGCGACGGGGGTTGCTGCGCCTCGATCGGATCGAATTGCGCAAAGGAGATTATCGATGCCCAAGATCCTGCTGATCGCGGCGGCGCTCGTCGCCATACCCGCCGCGGCGTTCGCCGCCGACGCGACGCCGGTCGCGGCCAACACCGCGGTGGTCGAAATCCACGGCATGAAGTTCAATCCCACGACCCTATCGATCGCCACCGGCACCAAGGTCACCTGGGTCAACGAGGACGAGCAGCCGCACACCGTGACCGACAGGGGCAAGGTGTTCCGCTCGGCCGCGCTCGACACCAAGGACAGCTTCTCCTACACGTTCACGGCGCCAGGCGAATTCACCTATTTCTGCACGATCCACCCGATGATGGTCGGCAAGATCGTCGTGCGGTAAGGCCGCTTACCGGGGACGAAACAGCCGGCCGCCGCACACCGAGTGCGGCGCGCCGGTCGTCGTCGGCAGGCTCAACGGCAGGCCGTGCAGCGAGCGCACCGCGAGATAGGCAAAGGCCTGCGCCTCCAGCGCGTCGCCATCCCAGCCGACATCCTCCACGGGCCGCACCGGCGTCCCGAGGCGGCGGGCGAGCGCGGCCATCAGCGCCGGGTTGCGCCGGCCGCCGCCGCACACCAGCCACTCGCAGGGCGGCGCGGGGAAATGCTGCAGCGCCGCAGCGACGGCGGCGGCGGTCATCTCGGTCAGCGTCGCCGCGCCGTCGGCAGGCCCGAGACCGTCAGGCAGGGCATCGCGGAAATCGTCGCGATCGAGCGATTTCGGCGGCCGGCGCGCAAAATAGGGCTGCTGCAAAAATGCCGCGACATGCGCCGCTGACGGTCGCCCGGCGCGCGCCAACACCCCGTCGAAATCGGCCGGCTTGCCGGTGTGGCGACGCGCCCAGTCGTCAATGAGGGCGTTGCCGGGCCCGGTGTCGAAGGCGAGGATGTCGTCCGCGGCGGCGCCGATCCCCGTGCCGACCCACGTCACATTGCCGACGCCGCCGAGGTTGAGCACCGCCACCGGCTTTGCCGCATCGGCCGCCAGCGCGGCATGGTAGAGCGGCGCCAACGGCGCGCCCTCGCCGCCGGCCGCCACGTCGGCACTGCGAAAATCGCCGACGACATCAATTCCGACGAGCCGCGCCAGCAGAGCGCCGTCGCCGATCTGCCAGGTGCGGCGCTCCGCCGGACGATGCAGAATCGTGTGGCCGTGGAAGCCGACCAGATCGATCGCGACATCGGGGTGGCGCCCGCGAAACTCGCTGATCGCGGCGGCATGCCGGTGGGTCAGCTCGGCTTCGACGTCGCCGATCGGCCCGCTGCCCCCGAGCACACTGCGCAACTGCTCGCGGAAGCTGTCGGGATACGGCAGCGTCAGTGCCGGACCGGCCGCGACGCGGCGCTCGCCATCGGTCGCGATCGCCGCGACATCGATGCCGTCGAGCGAGGTGCCGCTCATCAGCCCGACCGCGTGCCTCATTTTTGTGTTAGATGAGCCGGCCATGTCGAACCACCGCTCCGCCTTCCTCGCCGCCGCCGCCGAGCGCGGCTTTATCCACCAATGCACCGACGCCGCCGCGCTCGATGCGCGCCTCGGCCAGGTCAGCTCCGCCGGCCCGCTGAGCGCTTATGTCGGCTACGACTGCACCGCCGACAGCCTGCATATCGGCAACCTTATGTCGATCATGCTGCTGCGCCTTTTTCAGCAAACCGGCAACAAGCCGATTGTGCTGATGGGCGGCGGCACGACCCGGATCGGCGATCCCTCGGGCAAGGACGAATCCCGCCAGCTGCTCGACGATGCGACGATCGCCCGCAACATGGCTGGCATCCGCAAGGTCTTCGCCAATTTTCTCGAGTTTGGCGACGGCCCGACCGATGCGGTGATGGTCAACAACGCCGATTGGCTCGACGAATTGCACTACATCCCGTTGCTGCGCGATGTCGGCCGGCATTTCTCGGTCAACCGCATGCTGACCCAGGACAGCGTCAAATTGCGCCTGGAGCGCGAGCAGCCGCTGTCGTTCCTCGAATTCAACTACATCGTGCTGCAGGCCTACGATTTCGTCGAGCTGGCGCGGCGCATGGGGTGCGAATTGCAGATGGGCGGCTCCGACCAGTGGGGCAACATCGTCGCCGGGGTCGAGCTCGGCCGGCGCAGCGACCAGCGCACGCTCTTCGGGCTGACGACGCCGCTCGTCACCACCGCCTCGGGCGCCAAGATGGGCAAGAGCGCGCAGGGTGCGGTGTGGCTCAACGCCGAGCGGCTCAGCGCCTACGATTATTGGCAATTCTGGCGCAACACCGAGGACGCCGATGTCGGCCGCTTCCTGCGGCTCTTCACCGAACTGCCGCTGCCGGAGATCGCCCGGCTCGAAGCGCTCGCCGACGCCGAGATCAACGACGCAAAGAAGGTGCTGGCGACCGAGGCGACCGCGCTCGCCCATGGCCGCGCCGCCGCCGAGGCTGCGGCCGAAACCGCGCGCGAGGTGTTCGAAACGGGCGGCGCGGGCGAGGCGCTGCCGCAGGTCGAGGTGGCGCACGACGCGCTGTCGCGCGGCCTGCCGGCGTTCGAACTCTTCGCCCGCGCCGGCCTCGCCGCCTCCAACGGCGAGGCGCGGCGGCTGATCAAGGGCGGCGGCGCGCGCATCAACGACGCCCCGGTGGAGGGCGAAATGCAGCGGGTCTCGCTCGCCGACCTCGACGCCGAGGGCGTCATCAAGCTCAGCGCCGGGCGCAAACGCCACGCGCTGGTGCGGCCGGCGGGTTGAGCCCCTCAGTGCAGCGCTTGTTGGGCGTGCTGCGGCGCCGCCGGGATGTCGGTGATCGGAGCGAAGAGCTGGCGCAAGATGCCCGGCGCCAGGGCCGATAGCGGGTTGACCGTAACCTGCGGATCGGCGCTCGGCCCGCCGAGGCGATAATTGGCGGCAAATAGGCCCTGTGAGCCGCCGCCGAGCAACGGCCCGATGACCGGAAAATTGCCGATGATTGAATTGAGCAGATAGGACGGCGCGACGGTGCCGTGCAGCTCGAGCCAATCGCGGTCGAGATCGTCCCAGCCGTTGGCGGTCACCCCGAGCGCCTCGCCGAACGCCAGCAACCGCTCCAGAACCAGGCGGCCGCCGCTGTAGGTGAAGTCGCCGCGCAGCGTGGTGAACGGCAGCCCTGAGCCGGACAAGGTGCTGGCGAAGCCGGTCAACGAGGGGAGCGCCAGCAGCCGCGCCATGACCGGCGTCCGCGCCAGCGTATAGTTCTGGCCTTCGATATGGGCGCGCAAGGTGCGCTTGCCGGCCGCTTCGGTGATGCGGCCGTCGAGGCTCAGACGCCCGCCGGTGACCCCGTCGGTGATGTCGAGCAGCTGCAGGGCGGCCCCGAGATCGTCGGACTGCAACAACAGGCGGTGGCCGTCATCCTCGCCGAAGCGCAGCGACAAGCGGTGCCCGTTGAGGTAGCGCCCGTCGATCTTGCCCGCCTGCCAGACGCCGCCGGTGCGCAGCAGCTGCGCGCTGACCTGCTGCAGCTCGCGGCGCGGCCCGAAGGCCAGGCGATCGATCCGCGCATTGACCGCGAGTGGCGGCGATTGCACCACCGGCGCATCGGCGGTCGCCTCCTTGATGAGGTGGCGGGCGTCGACCCGCACGGCATGGATATCGGCGCGCCAGCCGCCGCCCTGCCGGCGCCCGACGAGGCCGCTGACATCGCTTTCGCCAACTGCGAGGCGGTGGATCTGGATGCGCTCGAGCTGTTTGTGGTCGTTCGTCACCTGCGCCGCAAAGCTGCCGTCCAGCCCGGCTGCCTTGATTTCGATCTGCGGGATCCGCGTGATGGCATCCTTGTCGAGATCAACGACGAGCTTGGCTGTACCCGGTTGTCCCGCCGCCTTCTTCCAGCCCGCTTCGGGGATCGCGAGCGTGGCGTCGCGCAAATCGAGCAGCGCGGTTGCCTGGCCCTGACCGTCGGCAAAGGCCGAGTATGTCGCATCGACCTTGACCGGACCGCTCATTCGATCCGGCGCGAAATCGAGCCCGAATTTTGCTTGCGCCGCCTGGTCGAGCGTCAGGCCGACGCGATAAGCGGCGCGCGGGCCGTCCTTCGGCTGGAAAAAGATGTTGGCATCAAGCTTTCCCGGGACGCCGTCGAAATGGGCCGTCCCGTGGAGGTGAGCGCCGCTGTGCGAAACCTCGAGCGCCAGATTACCGTCGCTGATGCCGCGGTCGAGCGCGATCTTGTTGATGCTCGCGCCGGTGATCACCGCCTTGGCACCATATTCGACCGCGGCCAGCTTGAGGTCGGCGAGCAGCGGCAACTTGAAATGCAACTGGGTGGCCGCACGGCCGGCGACATAGGCCGGATCGACCCCGGCCGCGTGGCTAAAGCGCAGCGGCTTGGCGTCGATCACTTCGAGCGCGTCGCGCAGCGGCCCGCCGACCGACAGATCGATCGTCAGCCATTCAACCGGCCCTTCGAGATCGCTGATCCGCATCTGGCCGCCCGTCACATGGAGGCCCTTCAGGGTGCCGCCGGCCGGGGTGAAATCGATGTGGTCGCCGGTGAAGCTCGCGGTGCCGTCGACTTTGCGGACCGGCGGCAGCCCGTCGAAATAATTGATCGTGAGATCGTGGTAGCGCAGGTCGCCGTTGGCGTTCAGCACATTGGCGGTATGCACCGCCGGATCGAGATCGACCCCAAGATGCACCGAGGCTTCGTCGAGAACGCCGTCGCGGATGTTGGCTAGCGCCCACTGCTTTCCGCCAGGACTCAGCGCCGCCGGCCACAGCGCGCCAAACCGTGCCACCGGCACATTGGATAGCGTCGCGGCGAGCTTGCCGGTGACGTGCCCCGGCGGCGGTGCATTCACCGGCGCGGCGACCAGTTCGGGCGTCACTCCGCCGAACACCCCATCGAGGGTGAGCCGGCTGCCGCCGGAATCGAGCGCCAGCCTGTCGAGGCGCAGCTCCGAGGTTTCCGGGGAATAGACCGCGTGCAGCTCGCCTTTGCTGATGGCAAGGCTGCCGGTCGGTAACCATTTGCTGTGCAGTTGGCCGCCGCCCAAGGTCAGATCGAGGCGCGAACCTTCCGCCCGGTGCGCTCTAAGGTCGATCCGGGTGCGCAGCGTCCCCGATATCGGCGCATCGATATGCTGCAGTTGCGCGAGCTCCGGGATCAGCGGCGGGATGGCGGCCGGCTGAACCCCGTCGACCGACATGTCGAGGTCGAGCACCTGGCGATCGGCGAAGTAGCGGTAATTGGCATGAAGCTCTGGCAGGCTGTTGCCGATCTGGACGGCCAGCGAGAAATCGCCCCGCACGCCTTTTTCGCTGCGGTTGACCGCGAGATCGACGCGGTCGGCCCGCCATCTGTGCGCGCTGCTCTGATCGTCGACGATGACCGTCGCGCCGCGAATATCGAGCCGCCGCAACAATCCGAGGGGCGCATCGCGCTCGCGCGGTCCGGCCAGTTGCTCGAGCATCTGCGGCCCGAGGTCCGGCGTGGTCTCGCTGTCGCCGCCGATGCGCGCGCTGATCGACCCGCCGGCATCGCGCCGCAGGTGCAGCACCGGCCGCTCGATCAGCACCCGGGTCGGCGCGAGCTGGCCATGCAGCAACGCACCGAGAGCGAAACTTGTCGCCATTTCGGGGAAAATCGCCAGCGGTCCGCCGCCGGGCAGCGACACCCGGACATTCTCGGCGCGCAGATCGAGCTGATGCGTGCTGCGGTCGATCGCCAGCCGTACCCCGGAAATCGCCACCTTGAGCCCGACCCCCGAATGGTCGAACCCGGTCTCGACGTAGGGCGTCAGCCAATTCAACTCGATCGGGCCTTGCATCAGGCGCCAGATGGTGAAGAGCGCGGCGAGGATCAGCACGGCCGCGAGCGAGCCGAACCAGCGCAGCAGGTGGTGCGCGCCGCGGCCGACATGTCGCGCGGCCCGCCGGTGCAGCGGCCGCCGGCGGGGCAGGGCGAGCGGTCCCGCGATCACCGGCGCTTCGCGGCGGCCTTGACGCTCACTTCCAACCGGCCGAGGTTCCCCGCCCTCGCGCAATTCGTCCGATGAAGCTGTTATCCCCTCTCTCCACCAATGTTCACCAGCTGCCCCGGCCGGCGGACCCGCACCTCCTGGCTCTCGGCCTCGCCGCTTGGGAGACGACCCTTGCCGAAGCGGCAGACCAATCCGGCGCCGCCCGCGCCCGCGCCTGGAGCACCACGCCGGCGGGCAGAAATCTGCTGGCCGCGCTCTTCGGCAACAGCCCGTTTCTGAGCGGCGTCGCAATTGCCGAATGGAATTTCCTGAGCCGGCTGGTCGAGCAGGGCGCCGATCCGCTGTTTGAAGAGATTGCCGGGACGACCGAGAGACACCAGGAACGCGGCGAAAATCGGGCGGCGTTGATGCGCCGCCTGCGCATCGCCAAGCGGCGTGTCGCGTTGCTGGCCGCGGTCGCCGAACTTGCCGGGCGCTGGACCGTCGAGCAGCAGATGGCCGCGCTCAGTCGCTTTGCCGAGGCGGCGATCGGCGCGGCGGTGCGTCATCTGCTGCACGCCGCGGCCGAGGCCGGGGCGCTCGCCCCGAGTGACACCGATGACCCGGAACGCGGCAGCGGTCTCATCGTCCTCGGGATGGGCAAGCTTGGCGGCGGCGAACTGAACTTCTCGAGCGATGTCGACCTGATCCTCCTCTACGATCCCGCAAGCGAATCGGGCGTTGCGCGGGACACTGCCCAATCCTCGTTTGTGCGGCTCGCCCGCGATCTTGTCCGTATTCTCGACGAGCGTACCGGCGATGGCTACGTTTTCCGCACCGATCTGCGCCTGCGTCCCGATCCGCGCTCGACGCCGCTCGCAATTTCGGTGCCGGCGGCGCTGACCTATTATGAAACCGTCGGGCAGAACTGGGAGCGCGCCGCCCTGATCAAGGCTCGCCCGGTGGCCGGCGACCGCCTTGCCGCGCGGCGGTTTCTGGCGGAGCTGCAGCCCTTTATCTGGCGCAAGCACCTCGACTTCGCGGCGATCGCCGATATCCATTCGATCAAGCGCCAGATCGAGGCGCACCAGGGCGGCGGGCGAATCGCGGTCGCCGGCCACGACATCAAGACCGGCCGCGGCGGCATCCGCGAGATCGAGTTTTTCGCCCAGACCCAGCAGCTGATCTGGGGCGGAAGGCTGCGCGAATTGCGGGTGGCGCCGACCTGCACGGCGCTGCGTCGCCTCGCCGCTTGCCGGCGCATCGACGGACGCACCGCCGAGACGCTGATCGCCGACTACCGCTTTCTTCGCACGGTGGAGCATCGGCTGCAGATGCGCGATGACGCCCAAACCCACCGCCTGCCGGCCGATCGCGAAGCCATCGAGCATCTCGCGATCTTTCTCGGCTACCGCGATGCAGCATCGTTCACGGCGGAGCTGCACGCCCGTCTCGGGTCGGTGGAGCGCCACTACGCCGAGCTCTTCAAGGAGGCGCCGAGCCTTTCCGGACCGGGCAACCTGGTCTTCACCGGCGCCGACGACGACCCCGAGACGCTTGCTACGCTGGGCCGGCTCGGCTTTCGCGAGCCGGCGCGCGCCGCCGCGATGGTGCGCGATTGGCACCATGGCCGAATGCGCGCGACGCGCAGTCAGCGAGCGCGCGAGATCCTGACGGAATTCGTCCCCGAGCTGCTGCGCACCTTCGGCACGACGACGCATCCCGACACGGCGCTCTTGCGCTTCGACCAGTTCCTGTCGCGGCTGCCGGCCGGGGTGCAGCTGTTTTCCCTCTTTGCCGCCAACCCTGGTCTGTTCGCGCTGGTCGCCGACATCATGGCCGAGGCGCCGCGGCTGGCGGAAAGCCTGGCGCAGCGCCCAGCCCTGCTCGATGCGGTGCTGACCGCCGAATTCTCGGCACCCTTGGCCGATCGCGCCGGCCTCGCCGCCGATCTCGCCGGCCTCGTGGCCGCGGCGCACGATTTCGAGGACACGCTCGACCTGGTGCGCCGCTGGACCGGCGAGCGGCGGTTTCAGGTCGGCGTCCAGCTGCTGCGCCGGGCGATCGAGGCGGGCGACGCCGGCGCCGCGCTCGCCGATATCGCGGAGACTGCGCTGGCCCATCTGCTGCCGGCGGTCGCCGCCGATTTCGCGCGGGCGCACGGCGAGGTGGCGGGCGGCGCCTTCGCGATTGTCGCGATGGGCCGGCTCGGCAGCCGCGACATGACGCTCGCCTCCGACCTCGACCTCATTCTGATCTATGACGCTCCCGCCGACAGCCCCGGCTCGACCGGCCCCCGGCCGCTTGCCGTGACCGCCTATTATGCCCGGCTGAGCCAGCGGCTGATCTCGGCGGTCACCGCGCCGACCGCGGAGGGGCCGCTCTACGCGGTCGACATGCGGCTGCGGCCCTCCGGCGAATCGGGGCCGATCGCCTCGAGCCTTTCCGCATTCGCGCGTTATCAGCGCGAATCCGCCTGGACCTGGGAACACCTGGCGCTGACCCGCGGGCGGCCGGTGGCCGGCGATTCCGGCCTGTGCGAACGGATCGCCGCGGCGATCGTCGCCGCCCTGACCGCGCCCCGCGACCGCCAGCGTCTGGTCACCGACGTCGCCGACATGCGCCGCCGGATCGCCGCGGCGAACCCCCGCCCGGCGGCGTGGGATCTGCGCAACCGGCGCGGCGGGCTCATCGACCTCGAATTCGTCACGCAATACCTGATGCTGCGCGAAGCGGCGCGGACGCCCGCGGTGTTGCGCCACGATCCCGCCGCGGCGCTCGACGCGCTCGGCGCCGCCGCAGCCTTGCCGCCGCAGGGTGCGCGCGAGTTACGCGAGGCCTTTGTACTGTTGCGGCAATTGCGCGAGTTGCTCGCGCTGCTGTTCGCCGGCGCGTCGGATCCGGCGGCCCTCGCGGGGCCTGAGGGAGCGACCCTGGCGCGCCTCGCCGGCGCGGTTGACTTCGCGCGGCTCGAAGCGGATATGACTGGCGCCTGCGCCCGCGTCCGAGCCTGGTACGATCGGCTGATCGCCCGCCCGGCGCGATTGGCGGCCCGCTCGGCGGCGCGGCGCGCGGCGCAATCCCGCGAAACGGCGACAGGGGAGAGGGCGCGATGAGCGTCAATGTCGGCGACAAGGCCCCCGATTTCACGATGCCGACCGACGGCAACGGCACCGTCACGCTGTCGCAGCTGCGCGGCAAGCCGGTGGTGCTGTATTTCTACCCGAAGGACGACACCTCGGGCTGCACCGCGGAAGCTTGCGGGTTTCGCGATTCGTTCCCGGATTACGGCAAGACCGGCGCCACCGTCATCGGCGTCTCGCGCGATTCGGTCGCCTCGCACGACAAGTTCAAGAAAAAGCACGCGCTGCCGTTCATCCTGGCGTCCGACGCCGACGGCAAGGTGACCGAAGGCTACGGCGTGTGGGTCGAGAAGAGCATGTACGGCCGCAAATACATGGGGATCGATCGCAGCACCTTTTTGATCGACAAAGAGGGCGTGGTGCGCGGCGCCTGGCACAAGGTCAAGGTGGGCGGCCATGTCGCCGAAGTCTTGAAGGCGGTGCAGTCGCTCTGATCGAGGCCGAAACCATTCTCCCGGCGAGCCTCGCCGCAGGGGCGGTGGCGGTCCTCAACAGCGCCGAACCGACGCAAAAAATTGCGCTGAGCCGAAGGCTTGCGGCGCGCTGGCGCTCCGGTGACCTGGCGGTCGGGCGGGCAACCCCGCCGATGCGCCCGGCGCGGCCGCAGCGCCCGGTGCTGCTGCCGCCGCGCGACATGCCGAAGCGGCGCCATTTCGGCTCGTCGCCCGCGCGGACCGCGCTGTTGCACGCGCTGGCGCATATCGAATTCAACGCGATCGACCTCGCCTGGGACCTCGTCGCGCGGTTCGGCGACAAGGGGCTGCCGCGGGCGTTTTTCGATGATTGGGTGGGGGTGGCGGCCGAGGAAGCCGAACATTTTGCGCTGCTCACGGCTCGCCTCGGCGCGCTCGGCACGGCCTATGGCGCGCTGCCGGCGCATGACGGGCTGTGGGAAGCGGCGGTCGCGACGGCCGATGATCTGCTTGCCCGCCTGGCGGTGGTGCCGCTGGTGCTGGAAGCGCGCGGCCTCGACGTGACGCCGGAAATGACCCATCGCCTGGAGCGCGCCGGCGACACCGAAAGCGCCGCCATTCTCGCGCTCATTTATCGCGAGGAGGTCGGCCATGTCGCGGCCGGCGCGCGCTGGTTCCACTGGCTCTGCCGCGAACGCGGCCTCCACCCCGAGGCGACCTTCCGCGACCGCGTCCGGCAACATTTCGCCGGCATGCTGAAGCCGCCGTTCAATCGCGACGCGCGCGAGGAAGCCGGCCTCCCCGCCGCCTATTACGAGCCGCTGGCGTGCTCGATCGCCGCGCCTTCATAAGCGCCGGCCTCGCCATCGCGGCGAGCCTGTGCGCCGCCCCTGCCCGGGCACAGGCCGCGCCGATCCGGGTCGTGCGGCCGCTCGATCTGGTGGTGCTGCCGCTTTTGGTGATGGAGCACGAGCATCTGATCGAGCGGGTGGCCGAAGCGATGGGCCTCGGCAGCGTAACGGTCCATTGGACAACGCCGGGCAAGGACGTGCCGCTCGACGGGCTCGGCGCCGGCGCGAGCGATTTCGTCGCGGCCGGGATTGCGCCTTTCCTCGTCGCCGCCGACGCCAGCGCCAGCCAGCCCGCGGAAGTCCGCGCGCTGGGTGCCGTCGCGCAACGGCCTTACGTGTTGGTAACCCGCAATCCGGCGATCAACACGATCCGCGATTTTACGCCGAAGGACCGCATCGCGGTGCCGGCTCTCAAAACTTCAGGGCCGGCGCTGATGCTCGAAATGGCGGCGGCCCAGGAATGGGGGCCGGAGCATTACGACAAGCTCGACGCGCTGGCGGTGGCGCGGCCCGACGCCGCCGCCGCCGCGGCGCTGATTTCGGGCAAGGGCGACATCGACGCGCATTTCTCGCGCACGCCCTACGTCGACGACGAACTCGGCGATGCGAAAATCCGCCGGGTCATGGATTCCTTCGACATCGCCGGCCCGCACAGCGTCGTGATGTTGGCCACGACGCTGCGTTTCCACGCCGCCAACCCGGAACTCTGCAAGGCGATCCTGTCGGCCCTGCAGGCGGCCGACGACATCATCAAGAAAGCCCCGGGGGCGGCCGCCGAGATGTTCGGCGCGATGGTCAAGGACCAGGACACCTCGCTCGAAGACCTGAGCGACATGCTCGGCGATCCCGATCTCGCCTATAGCGCGGCCCCGGCGGGGGTGATGCGGCTGGCCGAGTTCATGCACCGCACCGGGCGGCTGAGGCGCGCCCCGAAGGCATGGCACGATCTCTTTCTACCCGAAGCCCGCGACCTTGCTGGAAGCTGACCCTATCGGCGATTGCGGTTTGCAGCGGGACGGATTCGCGAGATAACACGCCATGCGGCTGCGCGTGCGCTCGATCACCTATCTGGCCGAGGCCGTCAACGGCTACGAGCTCGTCGATCCGAACGGGCGCGATCTGCCGCGCTTTGCCGCCGGCGCGCATGTTGGCGTGCGGCTCGGCGAGGGGGTCTGGCGCGACTATTCATTGTGGAACGACCCGGCCGAGCGGCGGCGCTATTGCATCGCCGTGCTGCGCGAGAGCCTCGGGGAGGGCTCGCGGCAGCTGCATGACGCGGTGCGGGTCGGCAACGTCGTCGAGGTGTCGCTGCCGCACAACCACTTTGCGCTCGCCGAGGCGGCCGAGCGCCACCTCTTGCTCGCCGGCGGCATCGGCATCACCCCGATCATGGCGATGATCGCCGAATTGCGCCGCCGCCGCAGCGAATTCCACCTGCATTACTGCACCCGCGCCCCGGAGAAGACGGCCTTTCGCGAGGAGCTCGACCTGCTCGCCGCGATGGGGCGGGTGGTGTTCCATTACGATGGCGGCGACCCGTCGCGCGGGCTCGACATCGCCGCTCTGCTGCGCGACTGGCAGCCCGGCACGCATCTCTACTATTGCGGCCCGGCCGGCATGATGGCGGCGGCGGCCGCCGCCTCGGCGCATTGGCCCGCCGGCAGCGTGCATTGCGAATATTTCTCCGGCCCCGGCGCGGCCCCGCCTTCCCGCGTCGAGGAGGACCGGCCGTTTCGCGTCCGCCTGGCGAAGAGCGGCGCCGAATACGACGTGCCGCCGGGCGAGACGATCATCGACGTCTTGCGCCGCCACGGCGTCGAAGCCCGCACCTCGTGCGAACTCGGCTATTGCGGCACCTGCCTGACCCGCTACATCGCCGGCGAACCCGACCACCGCGACCCGATCCTCGCCGAAACCGCCCGCCGCACCCACCTCTTGATCTGCTGCTCGCGCGCCCTCAGCGACGTCCTCGTCCTCGATCTTTGAGCCTCTGCAACGGCTGCGTCTGGTGCTGGTGCAGTTAGCCGCAGCTAAATCCGGTATCTTAATCAGCAAGCCTTGGTGCGCTGCGGAGCGTGGAAAATGACGAGTTCGACCGCCGAACGGCCCGCAGGGCGCGTCGGCACTGCAGCACTCTGCCTGTTGCTGCCGGCGATCGGCTATTATGCCCTGCTCCTCACCGCCGGCGGCACCAGCGGGCTGTTCCAACCGCTGCCTACCGGGCTGAACTTCAACAGCATGCTTCTGCATATGCTGCACGGCCGGTTCGATGTCGATCCGGCGGCAGTCGGCCTTGAGGGCTTCCGACGCAACGGCGCGGTCTACTCTTATTTCGGCATCTTCCCGGCGCTGCTGCGCGCGCCGTTGCTGGTGCTGCCAAATTTCGCGACGACCGATTTTACCCGCCTCAGCTGCCTGGTCGCCGATTCGTTGATGGCGCTGTTCAAAGTGATGTCCGTGCTTGTCCTATGGCGCAGCGTCGACATGCCGCGCCGGCCACTGCTGCTGTGGCTGTTGATCGCCGCCATCCTGGCGAGCGGGCCGCAAGTGCTGTTTTTGCGACCGTCGATCTACCAGGAGATCCTGCTGTGGGCGGATGTGTTTGCCGCCGCCTTTGTGTTGCTCGTCCTACAAGGGTGGACGCGGCCGGACGGTTTTTCGATCCCGCTGATGTCGACGCTCGCGGCGGTTGCCGGTCTATGCCTGTTGACGCGCGTCTCGACCGCGCTGGGGCTCTACGTGGCGCTTGGTTTGATTTGGCTGTGGCGCGGCTGGGCAGTGGCGAAAGCGAACGGCGCCGGTGGCGTGTGTAGCAGGCTGCTCTCGTCGTGCCTGCCGCTGCTCATCCTGCTGGCGTTTGCCGTGGCTACCGGGATCGTCAATCAGCAGCGATGGGGCAATCCGTTCGTCTTTATGGATATGAACCGGTCACTGATCGAAACGCCAAACCCGGCGCATGTCGCCGCACTCCACGAATATGGCGAATTCAATCCGATCCGGCTGCCGTTTGGTCTCCTTTATTATTTTTTCCCTCTATGGGCACTGCGCGACGGCTCGGGGCAATTATTGTGGTCGGGGTTCGTCGAACGGACGATGATCGACGTCGAGCTGCCTCCAAGCAGCTTTTTACTTTCCGATCCATTGCTCATCGGCCTCGGCATTTACGGCGCCGTCCATCTGGCGCGAGGGAGGGCGATGCCACGCCGCGCGCCGATCGCGCTGGCCGCGTGCGGCCTCCTGATCCCGGCGCTGCTGATGCTGTGCGCGATCGCGATGACCTACCGCTATCGGATGGAGTTCTATCCGCTCCTCGAACTGGGCGCGTTCATCGGGTTCTGGTGCCTGCTGGCGGTCCCCGGCCGAGGCGGCAACCGGCTGCTCGCCAGCGCCGCGCTGGTCGACATTTTCGCCGCCCAATTTCTCTGGCTGATCTACATGCTCTCGCCGTTCGGGATGGCGAGCGATCGGCTAGGGCAGACCGACATCTTTCGCTATTACGGCTGCCTGCTGCATCGCTGCCCGTAGCGCGAGCATACGGCGGAAATCTGCCGGTCAATCGGGTGCGCCGCAGGACGGCTCGCCTCGCGCCGCCGCGAGCCCAGCATCGCCGGGTGACGCCGTCATTTCCCGCCAGGCGCGGGCGGCGGCGAGCGCGAGGAGCACGATCGCGGCGAGCGGGAAGGCGGGCACTCGCCAATGCTCGGCGAGGCCGCGCCCATCGAGCACCACCAGGTAAAGCGCCGCCAGCACCGCGCTCTCCCAGCCGGCGGCGGCCGGAGAGCCGCGGTCGCGGACGAGCCAGGCCGCCGCGATGGCGGCGAGCATCAGGTCATAAAAGAGCGCCAGCGGCGCCGCGACGATCGTCGCGGCGGCGAGCGTCGCGGCGCGCGTCGGCAGGCCAAGGCCGCGCCGCCACACCGCGACGACGACACCGGCCGCGGCAAGGCTCGCGACCGCTTGCATCGCGTAGGCTAGCGGCGGGCCGGCGCCGAGCAGGCGTGCCGCGCCGAAGGAATTCGCCATGCCGACAAACAGGATGCGCCCCGATTCGTACATTGCCGGCGAGTTGCCGGCGACCTCCAGGAAAGCCTGCCAGGTCCCGGCCCCGAACAGCGCCAGCGACAGCAGCACCAAGACGGTCGCCGAGACGGCCGCCGCGGCGAAGGCGCGCCATTGGCCGGCGGCGGCCAGCGCCAGCGGCACCATCAGGCCGAATTGCGGCTTGTAGCAGAGCGTGCCGAAGAAAAGTCCGGCGACAACCGGGCGGCGGTCGATCACCAGCGTCGCCGCACCGAACAATCCGGCCGTCAGGAACGCATTCTGCCCGATGCCGAAATTCCAGAACACCATCGGGAAGCCGAGCAGCACGACAAGCGCGACCCCGCTGCGCTCGCCCAGGATGCGCGTGGCGACGCAAAGATAGAGCACGAGCGTCGCGGTCTCGAACGCGACGAATGCCAGAAGATAGGGCAGCATCGCGAGCACCGCGCACAGCAGCAGGTATACCGGCGGGTAATTGAAAAACTGATACACGATGCCGATTCCGGCGACCTGCTCCTCGGCCGCGAGATGCGCCGCGCGATCATAGGCGAGGGCCGGGGTTCCCGCCTCGGCCAGCCGCCCGGCGGCATAGAAGCTGACGAAATCGGTGGTCGTCGGCCCCTTCAACGGGGTGATCCAGCCGTGCGTGCCGGCGACGATGAAGGCGAACCCGGCAATCTGCACCGCCAGCAGGATCGCCGCGGCGATGCCTATCCGCCGGCGGGTGAGCCAGCGTCCGTCGCACAGGCTGGCGACGGGCCTCAACGCACCCTCATGCGATGCCGTCGGACAGAGCTGGCAGCCCGCATGATCCAACCTTCCGCCTATCGCCCGCGCCCTCGGCGCCGCAAACTGATGCTATCTAAAGCTCGGCCGTTAACCATGACTTAAGGCGCCTGCATCAGCCTTGCCGAGCCGCGCCAAAGGTGGAGATCATGTCGGGCGAGCCTGCCGGGGCCCACTTTGCCGCGCCGATTGGCGGCGACGCGGCCGCGACGGTCGGGAGCGACGGCGCGCCCCATTGGCCGCTGTCGCCGAAGCGGGCGGTGACGCTGGCACTCATCTGCGGCGCGGCCGGGCTGGCGGCCTGGGCTCTTTGGATTTGGGTGTTCTTCCGCGATCCCGGCCAGGACTGGATGGTCTTCTATACGGCGGCGCGCGCTTATTTCGACGGCAACCTGCCGCTCGTCTTCGACGGCCGAACCCTGACGGCCGCGCTGAACCAGCGCTTCGCCCTCTGGCTGTCGCAGCCGCTGATCCTGCACCCTTGGGTTTATCCGCCGAGCTTTCTCCTGCTGTTTCTGCCGTTCGGGCTGCTGCCGCCGGCGGCCTCGCTGGCGGCCTTTCTGCTGATTGGGTTTGCCGCCGCGATCCTCGCCGCCCTGCTGCATTTCGGCCGCGGCATGCCGCGCTGGATCGCGGCGTTCTCGCTGCTGTTGTGCCCGGCCGTCCCGTTCGACGTGATGACCGGACAGAACGCCTTTTTCACGAGCGCTCTGCTGCTCGGCGGCTTCGGATTGCTGGGCCGCTCCCCGGTGCTCGCCGGCGCGCTCTTCGGCGTGCTGACGCTGAAGCCGCAGCTCTGGCTGCTGGTGCCGGTGGCGCTGCTCGCGACGCGGCAGTGGCGCGCCCTCGTCAGCACCGCGGCGAGTGCGGCGGCCCTGGCGCTGCTGAGCCTGGCGGTGTTCGGCCCCGGCATCTGGCAGGCGTGGATCGCGATGATGACCGGCGCCGACGAGGCCTACCGCGCCTGGGTGACCGCCGGCCGGCTCAACGGAGTGAGCGTCTTCGCCTGCGTCAGCGCGCTCAACGCGCCGCAAGCCTTGGCGAGCCTCGCGCAGTGGGTCGCGGTCGCGCTGGCCGCCGCGTTTGTCTACGAGACCTACCGCCATCGCTCAATGCCGTCGCTGCAGCTTGCCGCGCTGCTGGCGGCGACGATGCTGGCGGCGCCGCATGCCTCGGCGTCCGATGCCGTTCTGCTGGGACTGGCGGCGGGCCTCTTCATCACCGCACCGCGCATGAGCGGCCTGCGCACTTCGGAAATCGTGCTCGCCGCCGCGGTGTGGATCAGCCCGCTGTTCGCCCCGCCAAGGTTGCTCCCCCCCGGCGCCCTGACGCCGCTATTGATCCTGCTGTTCCTCGCCATGGTGATGGCTGCGATGCGCCGGTACGCTGCCGACGTGGTCGATCCCGCCGGCGTTGCCGCCTCGGCGGGACAGTAGCGGCCCGATGCACTGGCCCATCGCTGACCGTGAGCCGGCGCCATGGCGCGCGAAATGGCGATGACCGGCCGCCATTGGGGGTGCGGCCTGGCGTTGCTGGCCAGCGCGGCGGTCTACGCCCTATTCGCCAAAAGCTTCTTTCCGAACCCGGCCGGCCGGGTCGGCGAGGATTATTCCTACTTCCTGCCGCTGATCCTCGCCGGCCGCTATTGGATCACCGCCAACGGCCTCTTCGCACTGCCGGATTTCTCGCCCGCCTTCTGCGGCGGACTGCCCTTCCTCGCCAACCCGCAATCGATCTTCTATTCGGCGCCGCAAGCGCTCGCCGAATTCGTCGATCCGCTGACGAGCGTTTTTCTCACCCTAGTGCTGTTCGCCTGGCTGGGCGGGCTCGGGACGTTCGTGCTGCTGCGCCGGCGCTTCGACACATCGCTGGCGGCCGCTGCTCTCGGGGCGGTGATCTTCCTGTTCAACGGCTTTTTGCTGTACCGGATGGCGATCGGGCAGGTCACCTATCACGCGGTCGGGCTGCTGCCGCTGCTGTGCTTTGTGCTGTTGACCCCGCTCGACGGGCGCCCGGATTGGCTTCGCCGCTTCCTCGTGATGACCGCGCTCGGCGGGGCGATTCTCACCTATGTCGTCTATTGCGGCGCGCCCAACATCATCGTCCCCTTGGCCCTGGCGGCGCTCGCCGTCTGGCTGCTGCACGCCCTGGCATGCCGGCCGGTCATGTCATTTTGGCCGTTGGGCCTCGGCGCCGGCCTCCTCGCCGCGGCGGCCGGCGCGGCCAAGTTGGCGCCAGCCCTGGTTTTCGTCAGCGAATTTCGCCGCGACGGCACGCTGTTCATTTTCCCCGACCTCGCGACCGCATTGCCGGCGCTGTTCCAGGCGTTTTTCCTCCCCTCGGCGCTGCCGCAATTCGCCGAACGCCACGAATTCGAATTCGGCCTCGGCCTGGTGCCGCTGGTGCTGCTTGTCGGCGGCGCCGGCGCGGCTCTCGCCCGCGGCGCGTTGCGCCGCCGGCCGCCGCCGCAACGCTGGCTCGCGGCGATCGGCCTCGCCGCGGTGCTGGCGATCCCGCTGTGGCTGAATTGCGGTGGCCCGCAATTCGCGGCCTGGCTGAGGACCCTGCCCTATATCGGCGAAAACGGCATGCTGGTGCGCTGGTTTTTCGTCTACCTGCTGCCGCTGGCGATCGCCGCCGCGTTGATGCTGGACCTGCTGTTCGCCGACCCTCGAGTGCGCGGCGGCGTGGCGCTGATCGGCATCCTCGCGACGGTCGGCCAGGCATTGGTTGCCGACACGACGCATTACCGTCAGCAGCCCTACGATCCATCGCCGATCCTCGCGGCCGACCGCGCGCTGCGCCGCACCGGACTGCCACCGCCGGTCACCGCGATCGCCGCCGGCCGCGCCTTTCCCGACAACGATCTATTGGCCGCCGGGGCATCGGCCTTTCCGTGCTACGAGCCGCTGTTCGGCTACAAGCTGCAAACCTTTCCGTGGGGCCTTCGCCTCGGCCCTTTGTCGCTGCCCGACCGGCACCTGCGCAACCCGGCCTGCTACATTTATGGCCGCGACAATTCCTGCTCGCCCGGCGACGGCTTTGCCGCCGACGCGGCCGCCGCCGAGACCGCGTTTGCCGCTTACCGGCCCTTCGCCTATCGCCGGCCCGAGTGGCAGCTTGCGGCCGACATCGCATCGCTGGTCGGCTTGGGCGCAATCCTGGCGGGGATTTGCCTTGGCATTTACGCGCTCTGTCGCCACTTATCGGTGTCCGGGCGCAAGCGGCCGGCACCGCGGGCGATCTCGCGCTAGCCGGCGCCGCGCAGCGCCGTCAGCCGCCATGCGCCGCGGTGGGGAGAGACGAGAGCGATGCCAGCCTTGCAGCCGGTGCGCGGCACGCAGGATTTGTTGCCCGAGACGATGCGGCGACACCGCCGGATCGGCGACACCGCGCGCGACTTGGCGGCGCTTTACGGTTTCGCCGAAATCGCGACGCCGATCTTCGAATTCACCGAAGTGTTTTCGCGCCCGATTGGCGAGCACACCGACATCGTCTCGAAGGAGATGTACACCTTCAAGGACCGCGGCGGCGAGGAAGTCACCTTGCGGCCGGAAAACACCGCCGGCGTGGTCCGTGCGGTGCTGTCGAACGGGCTGACGCAGTCGACGCCGCTCAAGTTCTTCTATTCGGGGCCGATGTTCCGCTACGAGCGGCCACAAAAGGGCCGCTTCCGCCAGTTCCACCAGATCGGCGCCGAATTGCTCGGCGTCGCGACGCCGCAGGCCGACATCGAGATCATCGCGCTGGGCCAGCGCATCCTGAGGGAACTCGGGGTTGGCGAGCGCGTGGTGCTGGAGCTGAACACGCTGGGCGACCCGGAAAGTCGTGCCGCCTACCGCGATGCCCTGGTCGGCTATTTCTCGGCGCGACAGTCCGAATTATCGGAAGACAGCCGGCGCCGGCTCGCAGCCAACCCGCTGCGCATCCTCGACTCGAAAGACCCCGGCGATGTGCGCATCAACGCCGATGCGCCGCGCTTTGAGGAGTTCCTCAACCCGGCATCGCGGCAATTCTTTGCGGGCGTACGGGGCGGCCTCGATCGGATCGGCATCGCTCATCGCATCAACCAGCGCCTTGTGCGCGGTCTCGATTACTACACGCACACGGTTTTCGAGTTCGTCACCACCGATCTTGGCTCGCAGGGCACCGTGCTCGCCGGCGGGCGCTACGATGGGCTGGTCGAATTGATGGGCGGCCCCGCGATGCCGGGAGTCGGTTGGGCCGCCGGCATCGAGCGACTGGCCATGCTGATCGATGAACCGCCAGCGCCGAAGCGCCCGGTGGCGCTGATCCCGATCGCCATTGTCGATGAGCTGTGGCCGATTGATCTGGCGGAAAAACTGCGCGATGCCGGCTTCGTCGTCGATCTCGGCTATTCCGGCAATTTGCAGCGGCGGATGCGGCGGGCCGACCGGATCGGCGCTCGCGCCGCGGTGCTTCTCGGCCAGGACGAGCTGGCGCGCGGCGCCGCGACGGTGCGCGATCTCGACAGCGGCGCACAAAGCGAGGTCGCGCTCGATAACCTGCCGGCGTGGCTCGCGGCGCTCTACGGCTGACGCGCGATGGAGAGGGCGCTCGAATCGCGGTTCGACCAGCTGCGACGCAGGCATGCAGAGCTCGGCGCGGCCTTGTCGGCCGCCGGGGTGAGCGGCGCCGATTTTGCCCGATTGTCGAAGGAATACAGCGAGCTCGACCCGATAGTCGGCGGCATCGAGAATTTGCGCCGCACCGAAGCCGATCTCGCCGCCGCGGCCGAGATGGCCGAAGCGGCCGACGACCCGGAAATGAAGGCGCTGGCCGAGGAAGAGGTGCAGGCGCTGCGCCAGCGCCTGCCCGAGCTTGAAATGCAGGTCAAGCTGTCGCTGTTGCCGAAGGACGAGGACGACGAGCGCAACGCGATCCTCGAAGTGCGCGCCGGCACCGGCGGCGACGAGGCGGCGCTGTTCGCCGCCGATCTCTTCCGCATGTATCAGCGCTACGCCGCGCTGCGCGGCTGGCGTTTCGAACTGCTCGATCTATCGGAGACCGGGATCGGCGGCTTCAAGGAGGCGGTCGCCTCGATCACCGGCCGCGACGTCTTCGCCCGCCTCAAATACGAATCGGGGGTGCACCGGGTGCAGCGCGTGCCGGAGACCGAAGCCTCGGGCCGCATCCACACTTCGGCCGCGACCGTCGCGGTATTGCCCGAGGCCGAGGAGGTCGACGTCGCGATCGACGACAAGGATCTGCGGATCGACGTATTCCGCGCCAGCGGCCCGGGCGGGCAATCGGTCAATACCACCGACAGCGCGGTCAGGATCACCCATCTGCCCTCGGGGCTGGTGGTGATCCAGCAGGACGAGAAATCGCAGCACAAGAACAAGGCGCGGGCATTGAAGGTCTTGCGCGCCCGGCTCTACGAGATGGAGCGGCAGGCGCTCGCCGCGACGCGCGCCGCCGACCGCAAATCGCAGGTCGGCAGCGGCGACCGCTCCGAGCGCATCCGCACCTACAATTTCCCGCAGGGCCGCGTCACCGACCACCGCATCAACCTGACGCTCTACAAGATCGACAAGGTGCTGTCGGGCGAAGCGCTCGACGAGGTGATCGACGCGCTGACCACCGCCGACCGCGCCGCCAGGCTGGCGACGGCGGCCGAGTGAGGCGGACGGTCGCCTCGGCGCTTGCCGCCGGCGCCGCGGCGCTGGCCGCCGCCGGGTTCGAGGAGCCGCACCGGCAGGCCCGCCGCCTGCTGGCAGCGGCGCTCGACCTGTCGAGCGCACAGGTTTTCGCACATCCGGAACGCCCGCTCGCAGCGGCCGAAGAGGCGCAGCTCGCGGAGATATTGCGCCGGACGCTGGACCGCGAGCCGCTGAGCCGGATTGTCGGCCGACGCGAGTTCTGGGGGCTGGAGTTTCTGCTGTCGGCCGACACGCTCGACCCCCGGCCGGACAGCGAAACCGTCGTCGCCGCAATAGCGGCGCGGCTGCCGGACCGTGCCCGGCCGTACCGCTTTCTCGATCTCGGCACCGGCAGCGGCTGCCTGCTTCTTGCGCTCCTCAGCGAGTTCCCGCGGGCGAGCGGGATCGGCGTCGACATAGCGCGCGGCGCGGCGCTGACGGCGCGCCATAATGCCGAGCGGCTCGGGTTCGGCGGCCGCGCACATTTCACGGTCGGCGACTGGGCGACGGCCTTCGCCACCGGGTTCGACGCCATCATCGCCAATCCGCCGTACATCGCGACGCGGGCGATCGCCGAGCTGCCGAGGGAGGTTCGCGCCCACGATCCGCGGCGCGCGCTCGACGGTGGCGCCGATGGGCTGGCGGCCTACCGGGCGATCGCCCCGGATTTGCCGCGGCTGTTGCCGCCGGGCGGGATTTTCGCGACCGAACTCGGCGCCGGCCAGGCCGACGCGGTGGCCGCGATCCTGCTGCGTCATGGCCTTGGCGTCGACGGGTTCGCACCCGACCTCGCCGGCATCGCGCGCTGCGTCGTCGCGCGCGCCTCGACGGGCGGCATTGCTGGCCCGGCGCGGCTCCGTTAGGCTGCCGCGGCATTTCCGCCGATGAGAGGACGAGGCCGCCGATGTCTGACGACGACAATCTCGAATACCGCTTTCAGAACCTGCACGAGTTCGTCAAGGTCGCGCGCCAGAACCTCAACCGCAACAACTGGGACTATCTGATCGGCGGTTCGGAGACCGAGACAACGCTGGCGCGCAATCGCCTGGCGCTCGACGCGATCGGCTTCCGGCCGCGCGTGCTGCGCGACGTGTCCGATGTCGACTGCTCGCGCGAGGTGTTCGGCCGCAAGCTGCGCATCCCGGTGCTGTGCGCGCCGGTCGGCTCGCTCGAGAATTTCGAGCCCGGCGGCGGCGGCACGGTCGCCGCCGCGACGGCGCAGTTCGGCAACGGCATGATCCTCTCCTCGGTGTCGCACCCCGGCCTCGAAAAGACCGCGGAAGCCGCCGGCGACGGGTTCCGCATCTTCCAGCTTTACGTGCGCGGCGACGAAGCCTGGGTCGACGACCATGTCCGGCGCGCGGTCGCCAACGGCTACAACGCCTTCTGCCTGACCGTCGACACCGACAGCTATTCGCGACGCGAGCGCGACATCGCCAAGCGCCACGAGCGCCGCCGGGTCCGGGCCGGCGATGCGCGGATCTACCAGGCGCGCTTCAACTGGCGCGACATCGACCGCATCAAGCGCCTGTCGAGCATTCCGGTCATCATCAAAGGCATCGCGACGGCCGAGGACGCGCGGATCGCGGTCGATCACGGGGTCGACTGCGTCTACGTGTCGAACCATGGCGGCCGGCAGCTCGACCAGGGCGTCGGCTCGGTCGACGTGCTGCCGGAGGTCGTCGAGGCGGTCGGCGGGCGCGCCCGCGTTTTTGTCGACGGCTCGATCACCCGCGGCACCGACGTCGTCAAGGCGATCACCCTCGGCGCCGACGCGGTGGTGGTCGGCCGGCTCTATGTC
>Ga0209579_10000253_pt1 | contig 69503 bp, 76 predicted proteins | sample Coa_R1_2_FD_187152 | JGI IMG/M metagenome (GOLD analysis project Ga0209579, IMG submission 187152) | Surface soil microbial communities from Centralia Pennsylvania, which are recovering from an underground coalmine fire - Coalmine... | ecosystem: Environmental > Terrestrial > Soil >...
TGATTCGACGAACCGCCGAGCGGCAGCGGCAGGCGCATCGCCGCCAAGGCCGGCAACAAAACATCGAACTGGCCGGCATAATCGGCGGTGAACATGCGGGTCAGCGGTATTATGGCGCAAGCGCCACAAGAACTGAATCCCCTCTGCGCCTAAATTCCGGTGCATATGAATGACAAGGGCAACAAGTACGCCATCGCTGCCTTGAAGGACCGCCGCGCCACGCTGGCCGGTGAAATCGTCCGCTTTAAACAGGGCATCCATGACCGCGAGGAACAGCTAACGCATCTGGACGCAACGCTGCGCGTCCTAGACCCTGAATACCGGGCCGATACCGTCGCCCCGAAGCGCATCCGCAGGGTGAAGCTATTTGGCGGAGGCGAATTAAACCGACTGATAATCGATGCGCTGCGCCGGGCAGGTGGCAACCCCGTCAGCACCCCGGCAATCTGTGACGCGATCATTGCCGCCAAAGGCTATGGGCCGGAAGCCAAGCACGCCCTGATCCGGCGCGTGCGGGCTAATCTCAGCTACCTGCTGAGGCATCGGGAAGCGGTCGAGAAGATTGGTAACCGGATGACGGCACGCTGGCGGCTGACCGATCAAACCAAGTTGCTTTAATGGATGGACGGTAATTTCATCACGTCAGAATAACGGTCTAGGACCGACTCCATTGTGTCGGCAGGAACCATTGAATAGACGTTTGGATTTGGAGCGTGAAATGCGCGCCCATTGGGGGCTGTCCATAAACAGGTGTGCTTTGAGCCGTATGTCTTTTTAGTACACTTCAATTCGATCAGGCGATCTTCGATTGAAGTGACGGTTATAAGAGTGCTGTTGGGAGAACGCGGCGAAATCATCGCCCTTAATCAGGCGGCGCGCTTTACCGAGTAGTGACGGACAGCCGGTTGCATTCCATCCGGAAGCTTCGCCAAATACTCAGAATAAGAATTTTCCAATTCAACCTCAGTTGGGATGCCAGTATCGCTTTCAATAATTTCTGCGATGGCTTCCGGGACCTCGGCATAAGCCGTTTCAAGGTCCGCTTCGGTGGAGACGAGATGAAATCCGGGGACCTCTAGGCACGTAAAGATGTGCCAGCCGTCCTTGCAGACGTGCGCAACCGATATGACTTGGCCCCCGGTCATAGTATCCATTTGCACATCCGCAGGTTAATGAGTTGTTAACTCGTAGAACAAAATTATGTTCCGAGTCAATGGGTTAGCTTGAACCGACTCTCAAGCTATTGATTATGTTCATGGTCTTGACTCTGGACAACTTAATCTAACGTGCGGGCGAATCAGGCGGCGTGATGCCGTTGCCAATAGCCGCTGAAATCCACTGACGGTTTTTGTTTCAACGCCAGATCGGCAACTTGCTTCACCTGTTCGCCATTTGGTTGGCGACGGTTATCTTCTCGCCAAGTCGCTTCCTGCGCATAGCGGAGCAAATACTGGCCAGCGATATGATGATGGTGGCCGATCTCGGCGCGTCGCATCCGGCTGAAAAATTCCTCTGCCCAATTCGTGCAAGCGCCATCGAGGCTGTACGCCTCTTGATGGTTGATCCGCTTTACCTCGAAGCGTTCGTGCAGCCGTTCCCATGAATTGGCTTCATCCGCATTGACCACGCTGCCCTTGGCGACGCGGGCGGCGATGAACTTGTAAGCTTGGGCTTCGGTTTTAAAAACGGCAGGGACGCCATTGCCGTTGCGCTCTCGCACGATGATGACCACTTGGCGCTTGCCGGATTTGTTGCGAGAGAAGCGCCGGTCGCGGCGATCCTCGCGGAAATTAGCAGGCTTCACATAGCCGCCGAAATAACCGCCATCCACCTCGACCGTCTTGCCCTCGCCGCCGACAACGCGGCCCTTCAACTCAGCGGCCATTGCCTCGCGCAGCTTGTGCAACAGCACGAACGCGCACTTGTAGGACACGTTCAGGTCGCGGGAGAGCGCGAGCGCCGACTTGCCTTTGACCTCGTTACAGAAGATGGCGATGGCCGCGAGATAGCAGCGCAGCGGTAGCTTGTGGCTGGCGAATAACGTCCCGGACGTGATGGTGAAATCCTTGACGCAGGCTCGGCAGCGGAATCGGGGCGCACCCTTCAAGCGGCGGCAATCGTAAGCATCGACCCCGCCGCAATGCGGGCAAACCGGCTGGCCATCCGTTTCGTTCCAGCGGATACGGCGGAATGCCATTTCCGCGTCCGCGTCTTTCATCGTGAAAATAGACGCCAGCGAGAGGGTCTTGGCGGCTTTGGAAAGGAGGAAATGTTGGGCCATCTGAATACCTATCGTCTATGTGGCTAACATATACGTTAGGTATTGCCTGTCAAGCGAAACTAACTTATATGTTAGCTTGCATATCCGATAGGGACCGGACGCATGGCTATTACGTCAGAGGAAGAGTGGGCCGAGCGGGCAGCCTCATTTTTGAAGCACAAGCTTCAAGAGTGCGAGGTCACGTATGCGGAGCTTGCCAAAAGGCTCAAAAAACACGGCTTTAAGAGCGAAACCGAAGCGTCAATCACAATGAGGCTGAAAAGGGGGACTTTCCCGGCAACGTGGTTTCTCGCTGTGCTGGCGGCGTTAGAACAGGATGGCGTGGCACTAGAGGAAATCTAGTAAGCCGCGCTGATCTAATGCGGCCTTTGGATTGGCGTAAAATTGAGTTGTGGAACACCAGTTGATGGAGCAGCTGGAGTAGAAATCGATCCGGTTACATCCGGCGGCGGAGGTTGCCACGAGGCTGTCCTGCAAACAGCCTCGGTGTGCAAGCCCGGAACGAGCGGAAAATTTCCCATTTGGCCGTTATATTTTATTGGCATCGTGTATTTATTGGAGAGCGCATCTTCGTAAGAAACCTCATATTCAACCGACCCCTTAAACACTGTCGGATCAACATTTTTAAAAATTACGACGATAAGGCCCTGCAAGAATGCCCCCGTTTGGATCGGGAAAAGACCCTTCTGAACAATATCATCTTGGGCTTTGTAAGTGACTGATTCGGGCTGATCCTCGCTGATCCGTGGAATATTGCTGAACGTAAAGTCACGCTGCATCGGCATAATAACGCCTTCGTAAGTGTTGCCCTGCGCTTTGGCCTGAACGCGCCACTGCTTGATTATGCTTTGCATGCTACCCGTGTTGACGATACCCACGGTGAACACCGCGTAAGTATCTCTATCGCTGACGGCATTTTGCCCTGTTGTAACTTGTTGCACTGATCCCACAAGATTCGGCTGTTGTGGCCCAGACCCAATGGAGACAAAAAGAACCACACAGGCAAGAAATGTCCCGCAAAAGAAAAAGATTTGTTCTCGCCGCTCCTGGAGCTTGTGAAATGCATAGCGAAGAACCGTGGTGCCTAGGATCGCCATGATAAGCGACCCCAATGCGTACTCCGCATAGTGCTTAAAAAGGTCGTAGGCTGCGCCCCCGACCAAAGTGTCAAAAATCCAACGAAGCATTGGGCTATCCCTTCACCGTCACACCATATGGTTGCGGTAAGGGCGATTCGCCAACAGCGATAAAGGGATTTCCACCTCATGCCACAAAATCTCTTGCGGCGAAAGGTAAGAAGTGTTGACCTAAAGGGCTTGTGGCGTTTGCGCCATAATACCGCGGGTCAGCCAATTGTCGGCGGTGTTGTCGATGGTCAACGAGGCTTGCACGCAAGCGAGCCGCTGACCGCCCGATCGGAACGCCGCGATGGCGCGCCGGAGCTGATCCGGTTCCGGCAGATCCTCGGCATCGAAGATGGCCGTGAATGAACCGCGGGCCAGCGGCAGCGCAACGTTAAGCGCCTTCGGCTTGGTGCGTGGCCCGAACGCCGGCGCCGTGACGATCTCGAACGGCGGGCCAAGTTCGAGGTCGGCAATGGCGCGCCTGGTCTCCTCATCGTCGGGTTCAAGGACGAATTTTACGTCAAGCGACGAGATCGCCGACCACTGCGGCCTCGCGATGGAGCGGGCAGATGATGGTGTAGATGGGCAGTGCCCGATCGTCGATGTCGCGCGCGCGCTTCGGCGGCTTCTCGGTGAGAAACGCGCTCCACAACCGTAGCGCGGCGGTGGCGAGAAAGATCAGGCACAATGCGGTGCCGAATAGTCCGATTGCCATCGCCGGCACGGCGCCGAGAAAAACGTCGGCAAGCACCACAAGCGCGATCGCAACCTTGCTGCGCCAGCCTCGCTTGCGCGGCGCATTGGAGAATAACGGCAACGCCCGTTGCAGGGCTCCGCTGGCGCGGCGCCCGAGCGCACGTTGCGTGTGGCGGGAGATAAAGTGCTGCAGGTGCGCCGAGGACGTCAGGCGGAACGGCTTGAGCCAAGCCGGCGCCGGCTGCTGCGGATCGGCGAGGCGGCGGGCGGTGAGGCAGCGCGGCGCGACGATCCAGACCAGGCGGCCATCGCGGCGCAGCGGCAAGAGTCCCGCAGCGGCGGCCTGGATCAATTCGTCATCGCTGAGCGGGCAGGCCGCGCGCGGGACGTCGTCGAGCGCTTCGTAAGCGGTGCCAAGCGAGGCCGCCAGCGCCGTCAGATAGGCTTCCTCGGTGATGGCATCGGCACAGATCAGCACCCGCTCGGCGCCGAGCCCGATCTGTCGCGCCCGGTGTTCCGCGGCGGCAACGATGCGCTCGGGCAGCAGATCCCGGACGCAATCGACCTCCGGGCATGTCCTCGGCCGGTGCCGCGGCGGCACACGGGATGGCAGCGCCCGGCGCGCCGTTACCGCAGGCAGCCCGTGATCCGGCCATGCGGCATTGGAGCCGCCGACCGGCAGCCTATCAGCAGGACGCAACGCCACCACAAGCCCCCGCACGTCGAAAAACGCTTGCTCGCCTCGACTTTTCCCTATGTCCCCGTTAAGCGGGCCGAGGCGGCTATTCAACCCGGACCTGCCATTCGTTGCCGATGCACGCTGGAATGACAATACCCTGCTGCTTCAGGTCGTTGCCCGGCGCCGCGGCGCGGCTGCTCGCGCTTGCGGCTTTGGCGCTGTTGCCGGTACTTGCCGGCGGCGTCCCGGCGATGGCGCAAACCGGCGCGGCGCCGCCGCAGCCCGTGATCGTTCCGGGGTTCTGGGACCCGCGGCGCCGGCCGGAACGGCCCGACCTGTCCCGCATCCAGGCCATCCGCTTCCTCACCGAGAGGGACTATCCGCCGTTCGACTATGCCGGAACGGACGGCAATCCCGCGGGCTTCAATGTCGATCTGGCGCGGCTGTTGTGCGACGAGATCAAGGTCACATGCACCATTCAGGCGCGCCGCTTCGACACGCTGCTCGATGCGCTCAACGACAATCGCGGCGATGCGGTGATCGCTTCGATCGCGCCGACGGTCGAGACGCGCAAGCGGGCCGATTTTACCGATCCTTATTTCCGCACGCCGGCGCGCTTCGTGGCGCGCGCCGATAGTCCGATCGGCGACGTGCTGCCGGAACTTGTCGAAGGCAAGAAAATCGCCGTCGTCGCCGGCACCGCGCACGAGGCCTATCTCAAGCAGATGTTCACCGAGGCCGAAACGCGGCCCTATCCGAATGCCGAGGCGGCGCGCGCGGCGTTGCGCAACAAGGACGTCGACCTTCTGTTCGGCGACGGCATTGCGCTGGCGTTCTGGCTCAACGGCACCGATTCCGGCGGCTGCTGCGCTTTCCGCGGCGGTCCGTTCCTCGACAGCCATTTCTTCGGTGAAGGAATCGGCATTGCCGTCAAGCGCGGCAACGATCTGTTGCGCCAGGCTTTGAACTGGGCGTTGTTCCGGCAGTGGGAGAAGGGCAATTTCACCGATCTCTGGCTGCGCTATTTTCCGATCAGTCCGTTTTGAAATATCGCCATAAGGCTCTAGAGATAGACGATGCCGACAGCCACGATCGAAAGCCCGATTGACGTGTGTCAACTCGCCGAGCAATCCCATGCCTGGCCGTTCGAGGAAGCGCGCAAGATCGTCGCGCGGCTGACGAAAAAGCCGAAGGACGAGGTCATCTTCGAGACCGGCTACGGCCCGTCCGGTCTGCCGCACATCGGCACCTTCGGCGAGGTCGCGCGCACCACGATGGTTCGTCACGCGTTTCGCGTGCTCACCGGCGACAAGATCAGGACGCGCTTGATCGCCTTTTCCGACGACATGGACGGACTGCGCAAGGTTCCCGACAATGTGCCGAACAAGGAGATGGTGGCGGCACATCTCGGCAAGCCGCTGACCAAAGTGCCCGATCCGTTCGGCACCCACGACAGTTTTGCCGCGCACAACAACGCGCGGCTGCGCGCCTTTCTCGATCAGTTCGGTTTCGACTACGAGTTCATGTCGTCGACCGCCTGCTACACGTCGGGGCGGTTCGACGCCGCGCTGCTGAAGGTGCTGGAGCGCTTCGACGCCGTGATGGACATCATGCTGCCGTCGCTGCGCGAGGAGCGCGCCGAATCCTATTCGCCCTTCCTGCCGATCTCGCCGGTGACCGGCATCGTGCTGCAAGTGCCGGTCGTCGCCCATGACGCCAAGGCTGGCACCGTCACCTATGAGGATCCGACCACGAAGGAGCGCGTCACCACGCTCGTCACTGGCGGCCGCTGCAAGCTGCAATGGAAGCCGGATTGGGCGATGCGCTGGGTTGCGCTCGGCGTCGACTACGAAATGGCCGGCAAGGACCTGATCGACTCGGTCAAGCTCTCGGGCGAAATCTGCCGCGCGCTCGGCGGCACGCCGCCGGAGGGCTTCAACTACGAGCTTTTTCTCGACGAGAACGGCCAGAAGATCTCAAAGTCGAAGGGTAACGGGCTCACCATCGACGAATGGCTGCGTTATGCGAGTCCGGAAAGCCTGTCGCTGTTCATGTATCGCGAGCCGAAGGCGGCCAAGCGGCTCTACTTCGACGTCATCCCGCGTCACGTCGACGACTATCTGCAATTCCTCGACGCTTACCCGCGCCAGCAGCCGAAGGAACAGCTCGGCAATCCGGTCTGGCACATTCATTCCGGTGCGCCGCCCAAGGCCGACAATCCGGTGCCGTTTGCGATGCTGCTGTCGCTCGTCACTGCGTCGAACGCCGAGAACGCCGACACACTGTGGGGCTTCATCGGCCGCTACCGGCCGGGCGTGACGCGGCAGACGCATCCGCATCTCGCCGCGATGGTCGATTACGCCATCCACTATTTCCGCGACTTCGTGCTGCCGGCAAAAAAGTACCGCGAGCCGACCGACTCGGAACGCGCAGCGCTTATCGACCTGCGCGACGGGCTGTCGCAACTGCCGCCCGACGCCGATGCCGCAGCGATCCAGGACGTGGTCTACGAAGTCGGCCGCCGCGATCCGTTCCTCGACCAGAAGAAGAAGGGCAAGGACGGCAAGCCCGGCGTCTCGCTCGACTGGTTCAATCTGCTCTATCAGGTGCTGCTCGGCCAGGAGAAGGGTCCGCGCTTCGGCTCTTTCGTCGCCGCCTACGGCATCAAGAACACCATCGACATGATCGACGGCGCGCTCGCCCGCTCGGCGTGATCGTCGGGCCTCCGCATGACCATCGCGGCCTACGTTCTTATCGCGCTCACCATCGTCGTCAGCTCGTTCATCTCCGGTGTGTTCGGCATGGCCGGCGGCATGATCCTGCTCGGCGTGCTGCTCAATTATTTCAACGTCGCGAGCGCGATGATCCTGTTCTCGATCATCCAGTTCTGCGCCAATGGCTGGCGCGCCTGGCAGTGGCGCGACTACGTGCGCTGGCCGATCTTCTACAAATATGTCGTCGGCGCGGCGATCGCCTTTGCCGCCATGTACTCGATCAAGTTCGTGCCCAACAAGACCATGGTCTATCTGAGCCTCGGCCTGATGCCGTTCGCGATCGAGGTCCTGCCGCGCGAATGGCGGCCGAACATCGAATGGCGCGGCGTGCCGTTCATCACCGGCGTGCTGACCACGATCATTCAGGTGCTGGCCGGCGTCGGCGGCCTGTTTCTCGATATCTTTTTCCAGAAGAGCATGCTCGACCGCAAGACGACCAACGCCACCAAGGCGACGGTGCAGACGCTCAGCCACGTCGTTCGCATCGCCTATTTCGGCACGGTGTCCGGTTTCGCCAGCGTGCCGAAATGGCTGCTCGTCCCGGCCATTGCGATTGCGGTGGCATCGACCTCGCTGGCGCCGTTCGTCATCGAGCGCATGACCGACCACGGTTTCCGGCAATGGACGCGGCGGATCATTTTCGCCGTCAGCGTGGTCTACCTGTTTCGCGGCGCCGTGCTGTGGTGGCACGGCTAATTTAGCCCTCCCCCTGAAAGGGGGAGGGTAGGGTGGGGGTTGCGGCCTCAACGCTTGCGCAAGCGCAAAAGACTGACCCCCACCGGCTCGCTTGCGCTCGCCGCCTCCCCTTTCAGGGGGAGGCGCTTTCTTACTGGCTCGACCACAAGATGCGCGCGATCCAGAGCACGTCGGCCGTGGCGACGGTGCGGTCGGCGTGCGCGGCGTTGAGCGACTTCAGCTCGATGGATTTCGCCGTGGAGCGCTTGAGTTCCTTGGCCATCACTTCGCCGCCTCTGGTCTTGACCACGACCCGGTCGCCGCGGCGGATCGGCGCCGCCGGCGACACCACGATGATATCGCCGTCACGGTAGGCCGGCTCCATCGATTGACCGGAGACTTCGAGCGCATAGGCGTGCTCGTCGTCGAGCGCCGGGAATGCGATCTCGTCCCAGCCGCCACCAGCCGGGAAGCCGCCGTCGTCGAAATAGCCGCCGGCGCCGGCTTCGGCGAAGCCGAGCAGCGGAACGCCCCGCGGCGCAATGGCGGCGCCGCCCTGAATGAGCCCGACGAACGTCTCCAGCGTCGTGCCGGTCGCCGCCAGCGCCTTGCTGATCGATTCGGTTGACGGCCAGCGGGCGCGCCCGGTCGGCGTGATGCGCTTTGATTTGTTGAACGTCGTGGGGTCGAGGCCGGCGCGCTTGGCGAGACCCGAAGCGGACAGTCCGGCGCGCGCGGCGAGGCGATCGATCGCCGACCAGACCTGCGCATGCGTAAGCATCGACACCTGATACCCCACAACCGCAGGGATGATAGGAATTATTGCCTGCACGCTCAAGGGCCGATAGGCTCCCACCTCCTCCGGACGTTCACATGGACAGGCCGTGGCGACGATCTACAAAATCTGCACCCAGTCGCAATGGCGGGACGCCGAGCGCGACGGCCGTTATCGCGGCTCGGAGCTCGATCGCCGCGACGGCTTCATCCATTTCTCGACCGCCGCGCAAACCGGAGAGACCGCGGCAAAACATTTTGTCGGCCAGGCCGATTTGATGCTGGTCGCGGTCGATGCGCAGGCGCTTGGGCCGGCGCTGAAGTGGGAGCCTTCGCGCGGCGGCGATCTGTTTCCGCATCTCTATGGCGATTTGCCGCTCACGGCGGTGCGCTGGGCCAAGGCGCTCGCCGACGAAGTGGCGGGCCGGCGCGCCGTTCCGGAGCTCGAGCCTTGATCGGACTGCTCGACCGCCTGGCGCGACCGTTCCTTCACGCGCTCGATCCGGAGGACGCGCATGGCATGGCGATCAGGATGCTGAGATTCGCGCCGCTGCCACCGGCGCCACGCGACGACAGGCGGCTTGCGTGCCGCGTCTTCGGCCTCAATTTTCGCAACCCGGTCGGCATCGCCGCGGGCTTTGACAAGAACGCCGAAGTTCCCGACGCGCTGCTGCGCGTCGGCTTCGGCTTTGTCGAAGTGGGCACCATCACGCCAAAGCCGCAGCCCGGCAATCCGCGGCCGCGGCTGTTCCGGCTTGATGCCGACCACGGCGTGATCAACCGGCTCGGCTTCAATTCGCAGGGCGCCGATGCCGTGCTGGCGCGGCTGGCGTTGCGCGCCAATGCCGGCGGTATTGTCGGCATCAATGTCGGCGCCAACAAGGACTCGCCCGATCGCACTGCCGACTACGTGCAACTGATCGAGCGGTTTGCGCCAGTGGCAAGCTACGTCACCGTCAACGTTTCCTCGCCCAACACGCCTGGCCTGCGCAATCTGCAACAGGCTGGCGTGCTCGACGACCTGTTGGCGCGCGTCATCGATGTCCGCAACCGCGTCGCGCCCAATGCCGGCCCAACCCCGGTGCTGTTGAAGATCGCGCCCGATCTTTCGCTTGCCGATCTCGACGATGTGGTCGGCATCGCCCGCTCGCGCGGGGTCGACGGCATGATCGTCGGCAACACCACCGTCGCGCGGCCGCCGTCGTTGCGCGATACCAGGACCGCGGCGGAAGCGGGCGGCCTGTCGGGCCGGCCGCTCTATCCGCTGGCGAACCGGATGCTTGCTGAAACCTATGTGCGGGTCGAAGACGCATTTCCGCTGGTGGGTGCCGGCGGCATCGACTCCGGTGTCACGGCGCTGGCGAAAATGCGCGCCGGTGCAAGTCTGATCCAGGTCTATTCCGGGCTGGTGTTCCGCGGCCTCGGCCTCGTTGCCGAGATCAAGGATGCACTGGTCGCGGCGCTTGATCGCACCGGCAAGGACAATTTCAAGGGTATCATCGGCGCCGATGCGGCTGCCGTCACCGCGCAAGCGTGGCCGCAGTGACACGCTTGCGCGTGGCAAAGACTGGCAGGACTCCCATGCTGACACGGCGATCGATAGTGCTGGCGCCGCTGCTCGCCGGCATCGCCGCGCCGTTCGGCGCCGCGGCGCAGGCGGACGACTATCCATCCGGTCCGATCACCATCATCGTGTCGTTCCCGGCCGGCGGCAGCACCGACGTTGTGGTGCGAGCGCTGGCGGCACAATTGCAGGAGCGGCTCGGCAAGCCGGTCGTGGTCGAGAACCGCGCCGGCGCCGGCGGGGTGATCGCGACCGCCGACGTGGTCAAGGCCGCGCCGGACGGTCTCACGCTGCTTGCAGCGGCGAGTTCGCTCGCCGCCAATCCGACGCTGTTCAAGTCGCTGCCGTTTGACACGCTCAGGGATCTGCAACCGCTGTCGCTGGTGTTTCGCACGCCGCTGGTGCTGGTGGTCAATCCGGCATTGCCGGTGCACTCGGTCACCGAGCTCGTCGCGCTGCTCAAGCAGAAGCCCGGCCAGATCGATTTTGCCCACGGCGGTCCGGGCTCGGCGATCCATCTTGCCGGCGAGCTGTTTCAAGTCATGACCGATACCAAGATGACCGCCGTCGCCTATCGCGGCGCTCCGCTCGGCCTCAACGACGTCATGGCCGGCCATGTCGCGCTGATGTTCGCCGATGCCGGCACCGTGGTTGCGCAAATCAATGCCGGCACGGTGCGGGCGCTCGGCGTGAGCTCGACCGTGCGGGTTCCGGCTTTGCCCGATGTGCCGACCATCGCCGAGGCCGGCGTGCCCGGTTTCGATGCCGTCGGCTGGACCGTCATGTGCACGCCCGCGGCGACGCCGAAGCCGATCGTCGACAAGCTCGCCGCGGCGCTCGATGCCGCGGCCGAAACACCGCAGGTGCAGGCGCTGATCGTCAAGCTCGGCACCATCCCCGTTCATAGTCCGCCGCCGGCGGAACTCGGCGCATTCCTCGCCGCGGAAGTCGACCGCTGGGGCGACCTGATCAAACGCGCGGGCGTCGCCAACACGCTTTAGCAACGGCAGAAAGAAAGGGAACTTCGTTCCTCATGAGCGACGAAACTCTGTTACGCGACAAGACCGCGACCTTGACGCGCATGCTTAATCTGCAAGGCACCATCGGCATGTTCGGCCACGTTTCGATCCGCGTGCCGGGCACCGACACCTGCTTCATCAGTCCCGGCGCCAGCACCGAAAAAAGCACGGTGCGGCCGGAGCAGATTTTCGTCTACAACATCGATGGCACCATCATCGAGCATCCCGGCGGGCTGATCCCGCTGGAATGGCGCATTCACACCCAGATCCACCGCGACCGGCCCGACGCCATGTGCGTGTGCCATCTGCACGCGCCGCATGCCCGCGCGCTCGGCATCGCCGGCAAGCCGTTGAAGCCGGTCTTCCTGCACGGCTCATTTCTCTGTACCGGGGTGCCGACCTGGGACAATCCGCGGCTCGTCGTCAACGACGCGCAGGCCGCTGACTTGTCGCGCGCTCTCGGCCAGCACCGCGTGGCGCAGATGCGCGGCCACGGCAGCGTCGTCGCCGGCGCTACCGCCGAAGAGGCGTTTTTCGCCTGCACTTTTCTGGAAGAGAACGCGCAGATTCAGCTTCAGGCCGAGATCATGGGCGGCGCCATCCCGCTGAGCGAGGAGGAGGCGCGCGACTGCGCCGAAGGCACCTTCAATCCGCGGCTGTTTCCGCTGCTGTGGACCTTCTACGAGCGCAAGGTGAAACTGGATTAGGCGGCCTCGCCGCATGGCCATGGCCAATATCGGCTGTGCGAGGCTAAGATCATCGGATGCAGGGGGAGGACAATATGATCGAGTGCTACACGTGGACGACCGACAATGGCTACAAGCCGCGCATGATGCTGGAGGAGACCGGGCTGCCGCACAAGATCATCCCGGTCAGTCTGCCGCAAAAGGCGCAGATGACGCCTGAGTTCATGAAGATCAGTCCGGGCCACAAGATCCCGGCGATTGTCGATCACGACGGGCCTGGCGGCGAGCGCGTCACGGTGTGCGAGTCCGGCGCCATCCTCAAATACCTCGGCGAGAAATCCGGCAAGTTCTATCCGTGCGAAGGCGCGGCCCGCGCCAAGGTCGATCAATGGCTGTTCTACGGCTCCGCCACGTTCACCACCCTGGCGCAGCAATTCGGCCACTGGACCATCCGTTCGCCGGTGAAGGCGCCGCCGGCGCAGCAGCATTATGAAGCCAACCTGCGCGACATGCTCGGCATCCTCGACCGTCACCTTGCCGATCACGACTATTTCGGCGGCGACTATTCGATCGCCGACATGACCATGTATTCCGACGTGCACATTCACGGCGTGCGGGATATCGGGCTCAAGGACTATGCCCATGTGAAGCGCTGGCACGACGCGATCGAGGCGCGTCCGGCGGTGCAGCGGGCGTGGGTGCCGTTCGCGTGACGCAATTCGGAAAAGGAATTCGATAATGCCCGGCGAGTATTCCGGAAAAGTCGCGGTGATCACCGGCGGCAGCCGCGGCATTGGCCGCGAGATCGCGGTCGAACTGGCGCGCGGCGGCGCGCAAACCGTCATCGTGTCGTCGTCCGCCGGCAACCTCGCGGCCGCGAGCAAGACTATTGCCACGGCCGGACCGGCACCGCTCGCCGTCGAAGCCGATCTGCGCAGCCTCGACGGCTGCCAGAGCGTCTTCAATGCCGTGAAAGAGAAGTACAATCGCTGCGACATCCTGGTGTGCTCGGCGGGCGCTACCCGCGCCGGCAATTTCGTCGATCTGCCGGACGAGGCTTGGCTCGACGGCTATGCGTTGAAACTGTTCGGTTGCGTGCGGATATGCCGGCTGCTCTGGCCGATGCTCAAGGCGGCGCAGGGTTTCGTCGTCAATATCGGCGGCGGCGCGGCGCGTTCGCCCGGCGCCGATTTCTCGATCGGGGCTTCGGTCAACGCCGCAATGGGCAATTTCTCCAAGGCGCTGTCGCAACTCGGCAAGCGCGACGGCGTCAACGTCAATGTCATTCATCCCGGCGCCACCGAGACCGAGCGGTTCTATCAACTGATCGAGCAGCGTTCGAAAGCATCCGGCAAATCGGTCGAGCAGCTCAAACAGGAAGCAACCGCGAAAGACGGCCTGCGCCGGCTCGGCAAGGCGGAGGACGTTGCCGCGCTCGCTTTATTTCTCTGCTCCGAGAAGGCGCGGCATATCCAGGGCACGGCGATCGCGGTCGATGGCGGCTCCACCGTCGGATATTACTGAAGGTCGAAGCGGACGGTCCGTCAGCGTAGTGCCGCTGCTCCCGGCGACGGCGCCAGCACCGGCTCGAGCGCGGGCACCAGACGGCGCTTTTCGCGGCGCGCCGGTATCGCGCGGTAAACCTGTTTCGTCGCTTCGACGATATGCACGCCGGCAAACGGCGCCGACAGCGTGGCGCCGGTCCGTTCCCAGGCCACCGCCGAGCGCAGGAACCAGCCGCGCGCGATCGGCGGCACGTACAGCGCCTCGCCCCAGCCGGTCGGCGTGAACCAGGCTTCGCGCAACAATTGCGTGATCTGGGAGCGCGAATAGGGCCTGCCATGACCGAACGGCGTGGTATCCATGCGCGCCCACAAGCCGCGGCGATTGGGGACCACCGCCAACAGCCGGCCGCCCGGTGCCAGCACGCGCCAGACCTCGCGCAACAGCTCCATCGGGTCGGCCGACATTTCGAGCGCGTGCACCAGGAGGATGCGGTCCACTGCCGCGTCGGTCAGCGGCAGGTCGTCCTCTTCGACCAGGGCCGCCAGCGCCGGCCGCGACGACGGCCAGCGCACCACGCCTTGCGGCGCCGGCATCATCGCCAGGCAGCGTTCGGCTTCTTCGCGGAACAGGCCGAGATAGGGCGTCGCATAGCCGACGCCGAGCACGCGCAGCGCATGGGTGTCTTTCCAGCGCGAGCGAATGCCGCGGCCGATAAAGCGCCGCGCCACGACGCCAAGGTGCTGGGCATAGAAATTGCGCAGGTCGACGACATCCATGCGGGGAAAATAGCACGGATTGGACTTCAGTTCCGTTGCTCTCTGCCGCGTTAACCATCCTTATTGCGTCATCATCCGCGAAGGCGGATGATCCAGTCATCGTTGGCGATCGAACAGCGTATCGCGCTGGTCTACGTCGTCACGGATTACCGGATGCCCTTCCCATGGGGCGTGACATGAGCGAAACATGACTGCACAGATTTATCTGTTCCCCTGCCTGAAGGACAATTTCGGCGTGCTCATTCGCGATCCGGCAAGTGGCGCGACCGCGGCGATCGATGCGCCGGAGGCCGCGGCGGTCGAAGCCGCGCTGCAAAAGACCGGCTGGACGCTTTCTGAAATTCTGGTTACGCACCATCACGCCGATCACACCCAGGGCATCGCCGAACTTAAGGCTCGTCACAAATGCCGCGTGGTCGCGCCGCGTGCGGAAGCGGCGCGCATCGCCCATGTCGACGAAACGGTAGGCGAGGGGGATGGCGTGAAAGTTGGCAGCTTGCAGGGGCAGGTCATCGACACGCCGGGCCACACCGCCGGCCACATTTCGTATTTCTTCCCGGCGGACAAGATCGCGTTCGTTGGCGACACGTTGTTCTCAATCGGCTGCGGCCGCGTCATCGAAGGCAACCCGGAAATGATGTGGCATTCGCTGCTCAAGCTGCGCGCGCTGCCCGACGACACGCGGTTTTATTGCGGCCACGAATACACCGACGCCAATATCCGTTTCGCCAAAACCATCGAGCCGGACAACAAGGCGCTCGCCGCGCGCGCTGAACAGGTCAAGACGCTGCTTGCCGCGGGCAAGGCCACGATCCCGGCGACGATCGGTGCCGAGAAGGCGGAGAATCCGTTTCTGCGCGCCGACAATCCGGAGGTAGCGAAATCGCTGGGCCTGTCCGGCAAGCCGGCCTGGCAGGTGTTCGCGGAAATCCGCGAACGCAAGAACCGGTTTTGACCGCGCAGAAATTCACCGCTGACGACATCATCCGGCTGCTCGATCTGAAGCCGCATCCGGAGGGCGGCCATTTCCGCGAGACGTTTCGCGACGCAGGAGATGGCCGCGCGGCGTCAACCGCAATTTATTTTCTGCTGGCGCGCGGCGAGCGTTCGCATTGGCACCGCATCGACGCGGTCGAAATCTGGCACTGGTACGCCGGCGCGCCGCTCGAACTCGACATTGCGCCGGAGCACGGGCGCCGCGAACGGGTCACGCTCGGTTGCGATCTTGCCGCTGGCGAACGCCCGCAGGTCATCGTGCCGGCTCACGCCTGGCAGGCCGCGCAATCTCGCGGTGATTGGACGCTGTGCGGTTGCACGGTCGCCCCGGGCTTTGAATTTGCAGGTTTTGAATTGGCGCCGAAGGGATGGAAGCCTTTCGCCTGAGTCCAGGGTGAGAATCGTATCGAAGCGAGTTCATACGCGACATTCAGTTCAACACGCTTAAAATGCGCTGCTTGATTACCGCGCTCGACGCAGACCCTTCGTGATCGACAAGTACCTTGCCGAGGGTCGGCAAATGCCGGAAAGTCGGCGTGCTGGGTCACGCCAGTCGATAATCTGTCATTACTACCAAGCTGTCGACAAAGTCCGGGTCGGGCAATCACGCCACTCTCCGGTCCGGCGAGTACGACGCAACAAGCGAGGGAGGGAGATCGATGGCGAGATTGGCATCGGCACTGACAATCATCGCTCTGCTGGGTTCGCTGCCATTGGCGGCAACCGTTCAGGCGCAGCAGCCTTCTCAGCCGCAGACCGCGGCAGCCCCGGCAGGCAACCAACAACTTCTCGGCCCCGATCAGCTCGATCAACTCGTGGCACCAATTGCGCTCTACCCCGATGCGTTGCTGTCGGAAGTGCTGATGGCGTCAACCTATCCGCTCGAAGTCGTGCAAGCCGATCGCTGGGTGACCGCCAACAAGAATCTCAAAGGCGACCAGTTGAAAGCCGCGGTCGACGCGCAGAATTGGGATGACAGCATCAAATCGCTGGTCGCGACGCCGGACGTGCTGTCCATGATGAGCACCAAGCTCGATTGGACCGACAATCTGGGCGACGCTGTTTTGGCGCAACAGCCCGATGTCATGGATGCCATTCAGCGCTTGCGCACCAAGGCGCAGGCCCAGAACACACTCAAGTCGACGCCGCAGCAAACGGTGACGGTACAGCAGGATCAAGGAAAGCAAGTCATCGTCATTGCGCCGACGCAACCCGACACGATCTACGTGCCCTATTACAATCCGTCAGTTGTCTATGGACCGTGGCCGTATCCGGCCTATCCGCCGTATTACTTTCCGCCACCCGGATACGTCGCGGGGGCTGTCGTCGCCACCGGCATCGCTTTCGGCGTTGGCTACGCGGTCGGGCGCTGGGCCTCGGGCGGTTACTGGGGCGGCGGTTTCGGCTGGGGCAACAACAACATCAACGTCAATCGCACGGTCAACATCAATAATTTCAACGGCAACGGCAACAACTGGCAGCACAATCCCGCGCACCGTCGCGGGGTTGCCTATAACAACCCGAATGTGCAGCAGCGCTTTGGCAACAACGCTCTGCGCTCCGGAAGTCAGAACCGCATGGATTTCCGCGGCCGCAGCGGCAATCCGGTTTTGCAGCCCGGTGCCGGTGGCGGGAATCTCGGCAATCTTGGGGGCAATCGTCCGGGCGCTGGCGGCGGAACCGGTAACGCCGGCGTCAACCGCCCCGGAGGAGCCGGCGGCAATGCCGGTGTGAACCGTCCGGGCGCGGGCGGCGCCAGACCGGGTAGCGCAGCAGCTCGGCCAGTGACGCGCGAGAGCGGGCTGGGCAACATCCAGTCTCGCGGCATCGCCAACGCGCAATCTCAGCGCGGCCGTACCAGCCTCGGCGGTGGTGGCGGCGGCGGCGGCGGTGGCGGTGGAGCGCGAGCTGGCGGCGGTGGTGGCGGAGCGCGAGTTGGCGGCGGCGGTGGTGGTGGTGGTGGCGGTGGACGAGGTGGCGGCGGCGGCCGACATTCCGACATCAGGCTCAAGCACGACATCGCCTTGCTTGGCCGCCTCGGCAATGGCCTTGGCTTCTATCGCTTCGTCTACGACGGCGGCGAGAAAGCTTACGTCGGCGTCATGGCGCAGGAAGTGCAATCGGTCATGCCGGAAGCGGTCCTGCTTGGCCGCGATGGTTATCTGAAGGTCCGTTACGACATGCTCGGCCTGGACTTCCAGACCTACGATCATTGGATGGCGGCCGGTGGAGTAATTCCAACCGCCGCTTCAATGCGGCACCAGGTGAGATGACCGAATACCTGATCAAGATATGACGGAGGACGTCATGACCACGATTCTCGCCTTAACTCCCGAACGGAAACCGCGGCCGCCGTACCGGGCAGGGTTTGGCGCGTTGGCGGCAGCGATTGTCACGTTCGTGCTGGCGACCGGCGCTGCCGCCCAGGAAGTTTTCAAGTCACCCGACGATGCGGTTTCTGCCTTGATGGACGCCGCGAAGTCCGGCGACAAGAAAGCGGCCTTGACGGTGTTCGGTCCCGACGGCGAGGAGATCGTCTCATCGGGCGACCCGGTAAATGACGCCTATCAGCGCAACAGATTTGTCTCGGCCTACGACGCCAAGCACCAGATCGAGCATGACGGCGACAGCAAAGCCGTGCTGGTCATCGGCGAGAAGGACTATCCATTTCCGGTTCCGCTGGTGAAAAAAGGCAGCGGCTGGCAATTCGATACCGCGGCCGGACTCCGGGAGATTCTGTTCCGCCGCATCGGTCACAACGAACTCGACGCGATCCAGACCTGCCTTGCCTATGTCGATGCGCAAAACGATTACGCTCAGTTGACCCGCACCAGCACGGGCGTAGCTGCCTACGCGCAGCGCTTCATCAGCCAGCCTGGGAAGAAGGATGGCCTGTACTGGCCGACGCAGCCGGGCGAGAATCCGAGCCCGCTCGGCGAGCTCGCCGCGCAAGCGGCTGCGCAAGGCTATAAGGCCGGCGCCGGCCGGACGCCATATCACGGTTATTATTATAAGATCCTCACCGAACAGGGATCGGCCGCGCCCGGTGGCGCTTACGATTATGTCGTGCGGGACCGGATGATTGGAGGGTTCGCGCTGGTGGCTTATCCCGCCGCCTACCGCAATTCAGGTGTGATGACCTTCCAGGTCAATCACGATGGCACGGTGTATCAAAAAGATCTCGGCCCGCGTACCGCGGAGATCGCGGAGCGCATGAGCGAGTTCAATCCCGACAGCACCTGGACCAAGGCCGACACTACTCCACCGGCACAATAGATGATCGAATGTCGTGAGGAGCGGTCTGCCGCTCTGCAAAGGCCTGGCTCTGATCGGTCGAACGGCGGACGCTGCACGCTTCTGTCGGTCAGGCGAAATCCGCGAAGCTGAAATGGGGACCAAGCAGCCGCCGGACGCGCAGCAGCTCGGCGCGTGCGGCGAAAGCGTCGACGGCGGTGCGGATCAGCAGCGACAGCTGCGAGGGTCGCGCCACGAGGTCGCGCAGCACTGCCCAGATATCGGCGCTGCCGTCAGCGGCCATGCCGAGGAGCGCGGCTGAAGGAACCCGGCGATCGGCCGGGTCGATGATGACACGCACGGCGGCGAAAGCGAGGCCGTGCGCAGCCGCAAGCCGGGCTACGACATGTGATTCCATATCAACCGCTGCCGCGCCGGTCGTCCGATGCAACTCCCGCTTCATTGTCGGCTCGGCAACCGGCGCGTCCACGCCGACAATCGGAGCGTGACTGGCGCCCGAGATCACGCTGAGGAGGCGGCTCGACCAGGCCGCGTCGGTCGCGCGGGTAATTTGCGATTCAAGTACCGCGGACGCCACAACCCAGTCTCCGGTGCGAAGTCTCGAATCAAGTCCGCCGGCGACGCCGAAGCTGATGATGCCGCGATAGCCTTGCCGTGCCGCGCATTCGGCGACCGATTCAAGCTCGCTCCGGGCATTGCGGCAGACGACAAGGACGCCCGGCCCGGCCGCAATCTTGGCCTCGAAGGCCATGCCGACAAGCGCGATGACGATATGGCGTTGGGATTCGAGCGCGGGGTCCGCGGCCCGGTCAGTGAAGCCGCCAACCGCAGGCGGTCGTTCCAAAAGCGTAGCCCCGAAAGAATACATTTGAGGATGCCTCACGTCTGTGATCAACCCTCGATCACGCCTGCAAAGAAGCAGGCACGCAGACGTCCCCCCCTCCGAACCCGGTCAAGACACCGGATGCGGTTCAGTCTCTTTTAAATCCGCAGACAGCGTACCGCGTCCCCGGATTACTGCAGCGCAAAAGTGGCCGTGCCCCGACATAGCTTTCCCGCCGTTAAAATGATTGATTCTGCGGCGTCTCGCAACCGCGAAATGAAGCAGGGAGCCATGAGTGCCAGCGGATTGACCCTGATCACCGGAGCCAGCGGATTCGTCGGTTCGGCGGTGGCGCGGCGGCTGGTTCTCGCCGGATTCCCGGTCCGGGCGCTGGTGCGGCCCGGCAGCCCCCGCTTTCACCTCGATGGCGTCGACCTGGACTATGCCACCGGCGACCTGCGTGACGCTGAATCCGTCCGGCGGGCGGTAGGCGGCACCCGGTACGTGATCCACGTCGCGGCCGACTACCGATTATGGGCCCGCGACCGCAGCGAGCTTTTTGCCAGCAATGTGGAGGGCACCCGCATTGTCATGCAGGAGGCGTTGCGCGCGGGCGTCGAACGCATCGTCCATACCAGCAGTGTCGCCACACTTGGCTGGCCGCGCGACGGCGAGGCCGGTGACGAAACCATTGCGCTTTCGGTGGACCAGGGAATCGGCACCTACAAGCAAAGCAAGATTGCCGCAGAGCGTCTGGTCGAAACCATGGTCGCGCGCGACGGGCTCCCCGCGGTGATCGTCAATCCGTCGACGCCGATCGGGCCGCGCGATGTAAAACCCACTCCCACCGGGCGCATCATCGTTGAGGCGGCTTGCGGCCGCATTCCGGGTTTTGTCGATACCGGCCTCAATCTCGTTCACGTCGATGATGTTGCCGACGGGCACATCGCCGCGCTGCAACGCGGCAAGGTCGGCGAGCGCTACATTCTCGGCGGCGAGAACGTATTTTTCGCCGACATGCTTGCCGATATCGCGCGCCTGGTCGGCCGCCGCGCGCCACGACTTCGTATCCCGCGCGCCGTCGCGATTTCCTTTGCCTATGCGGCGGAAGCGGCGGCCAGGTTCAGCGGACGCGAACCGCTGGCGACGGTGGATGGACTGCGGATGTCCAAGCACCACATGTTTTTCACGGCAGCCAAAGCCGAACGCGATCTCGGATTTCGCGCCCGGCCCTACCGGGAAGCGCTTGCCGATGCGATCAAATGGTTCCGCGAGGCCGGATATCTCGACCGCAAGCGGTGAGCCAATTGAGGGGATACGGCAGCGCTTGCCGTCTCGCTGTCCCGGGCGTCGTGTCAGCGGCCTTGTGTCGGCGGCGCGGCAACGTTCGCGGCGCCGGGTTGCTCCGGCGTCGCGGCCAGGAATGAATGCAGCGCCGCAACGACCTGCGCACCCTCGCCGACAGCGGCGGCCACGCGTTTGGTGGATTTCGCGCGCACATCGCCGATGGCGAAAACACCACGCTGCGATGTCTCCAGCGGATGGCGCGCGCCGTCGGCATCCTCGCCGGTCAGCACAAAGCCTTTGGCATCGAGCGAAACGCTCGATCCGGCGAGCCAGTCGGTGTTCGGATCCGCGCCTATGAATAGAAAAAGGTGGCGAACCGGCTGCAGCACTTCCCGTCCGGTGGTGCCGATCCGCCAGCGAACAGCTTCCAATACGCCATCGCGACCTTCAAGACCGCTGATCTGCGCGTGTGTGACGACCTCGACGTTTGCCAGGCCTTCGATCCGGTCGATGAGATAGCGCGACATGGTGGTGCCGAGGCTCGGTCCGCGCACCAGCATCCAGACCTTCACGCCCTGGCCCGCAAGATAGACCGCGGCCTGGCCCGCCGAATTGCCGGCCCCGATCAGCGCGACGGCCTGATTGGCGCACAGCTTCGCCTCCAGCGGCGATGCCCAGTAATGGACACTGGATGTCTCGAATGCATCGAAATTCTCCACCGCAAGCCGGCGATAGCGGGCGCCACTGGCGACAACGACGGAGCGCGCGCTGACCCGTTCGCCGTTCTGCAATTGCAAGACGAAGCGACCGGGGTTTGACGCGCTTAATCCGCTGACTTCATCCGGGATTGCCATTTCGGCACCAAACTTTTGCGCCTGGTTGTAGGCCCGCGCCATCAAGGCAATGCCGGTGATTCCGGTCGGAAAGCCGAGGTAATTTTCGATGCGCGCCGAGGCGCCGGCCTGCCCGCCGAAGGCGCGGCAGTCGAGCACAATGACGGAAAGCCCTTCTGACGCCGCATAAACGGCCGCGGCAAGGCCCGCCGGTCCGGCGCCGACGACCGCGACGTCATAGACGCGGTTCGGATCGATTGGTCCGACCAGCCCGATGCAGCGCGCCAGCTCGTCCTCGCCTGGGTTTCGCAACAGCTGGCCGCCGGGACAGAGCACGATCGGCAGTTGACCGGGATCGACGTGGAATCGCTCGATGAGAGCCTTCGCCTCGGCGTCAGTCTCAGGATTCAGCAAATGATGTGGATGACCGTTGCGGCGAAGGAAACTCTCGAGCCGCAGCACATCGCCGTTGTCGGCGCGGCCGACAATGACGGGGCCTCCGGCTCCAGACTCAAGGAGGCCGACACGACGCAGGATCAGCGCACGCATGATGCGTTCACCGAGCTCGGCTTCCGCAATCAAGAGCGCGCGCAGCCGGTCCGGCGGAATGATCAGGACTTCAACCGGTCCCACGGCGGTCGCGTCTACCAGCGTCGGACGCCCGGCAAGTTGCGACAACTCGCCGAGGAAGTGGCCGGCTTGGTGGGTCACGAGCTGAGTGCGATTGCCGGACTTGTCGGTTTGGCTGACTTCGATGCCGCCCAACAGAATGACCATCAGTCCGGGGGCAACGTGGCCGGCCGTATAGATCGTGCTCCCGGCAGGATAGGAACGGCGCTCGCCGAAGCGCAGCACCCGTTCCATCTCCAGCCGATCGAGAACCGGAAGAGCCTGCTCCGGCCGTCTCTCAAGAATCGACTGTACTGTCGAGGTCATGACAATCCGCCGCCGGTAACGCGCTGTGCCGCGGATATAGGGATATGCAAGCCTCAGGCGAAGTACTGCCCGCCGTTCGCGGTCAATGTCGCGCCGGTGATCAGGCCCGCGTCATCGGAAGCCAGAAACACCACGCAGCGCGCGACTTCCTCCGGCTCGCCAAGCCGGCCGATCGGAATCTGCGGCAGCACGTTTTTCTGCAATACTTCCTGCGACATCGCCTTGACCATGTCGGTCGCGATGTAGCCCGGGCAGATGACGTTGACGGTGATGCCGGCGCGCGCGCCTTCCTGCGCCAGCGCCTTGGTGAAACCGATTTCGCCGGCTTTCGACGCGGAATAATTCACCTGGCCGAACTGGCCCTTCTGGCCGTTGATCGAGGAGATGTTGATGATGCGGCCGAACTTGCGCCCGCGCATGCCTTCGATCACTTGCCGGCACATGTTGAACAGCGAGCCGAGATTGGTGTTGATCACCGCGGTCCATTGCTCGACGCTCATGCGGTGAAGCTGCGCGTCGCGGGTAATGCCGGCATTGTTGACCAGGATGTCGATCGGCCCGAGGTCGGTCTCGACTTGCTTGACGCCGGCGGCGCAGGCGTCGAACGACGAAACGTCCCACTTGTAGACATTGACGCCGGTCTCGGCCTTGAACTTCTGCGCTGCCTCGTCGTTGCCGCCGTAGGTGGCGCCGACCGTGTATCCCGCGGCCTTGAGAGCTTTGCAGATGGCCGCGCCGATGCCGCGCGTTCCCCCCGTGACCAACGCAACGCGAGCCATGAAATCCTCCCTGCAGCATTTTCGCCCGGACTTACGTCAGGCGTCGCCCAACCGGCGTTGTGAATACCTTAAAGACGTTCATGGCCGGGACAAGCCCGGCCATGATTGATCCAGGTCAGAGCAAAGCGCCTGCCGCTCAGCGCTCCAGGCACATCGCAATGCCCATGCCGCCGCCGATGCACAGCGTGGCGAGACCCTTCTTGGCATTGCGCTTCTGCATTTCGTAGAGCAGCGTCACCAGGACCCGCGTGCCCGAGGCGCCGATCGGGTGGCCGATGGCGATGGCGCCGCCATTGACGTTGACCTTGCCGGTATCCCAGCCGAGATCCTTGTTGACGGCGCAAGCCTGAGCGGCAAACGCCTCGTTGGCTTCGACAAGATCGAGATCGCCGACGTTCCAGCCCGCCTTTTTCAGCGCCGCGCGCGACGCCGGGATCGGGCCGGTGCCCATGATCTTCGGATCGACGCCGGCCTGCGCCCACGACACGATGCGGGCGAGCGGCGTCTTGCCGAGCTTCTGCGCCTCGCTCGCCGTCATCAGCACCACAGCGGCGGCGCCGTCATTGATGCCCGAGGCGTTGCCGGCGGTGACCGTACCTTCTTTGTCGAAAGCCGGGCGCAGCTTGCCGATCGATTCCAGCGTCGTGCCGTGCTTGGGATATTCGTCGGCATCGACGACGATGTCGCCCTTGCGGCTTTTGATCGTCACCGGCGTAATCTCGTCCTTGAACTTGCCGGCCTTCTGCGCCGCCTCGGCCTTGTTCTGCGACTTGACCGCGAATTCATCCTGCTGCGCGCGGGTGATCTGCCACTGCTTGGCGACGTTTTCGGCGGTATTGCCCATGTGATAGCCGTTGAAGGCGTCCCACAAACCGTCCTTGATCATGGTGTCGATCATCTGGAAGTCGCCCATCTTCACGCCGGCGCGCAGATGCGCGCAGTGCGGCGCCATGCTCATGGACTCCTGGCCGCCGGCGACCACGATGTCGGAATCGCCGTTGAGAATGGCCTGATAGCCGAGCGCCACGGACCGCAGCCCCGATCCGCACAGCATGTTGACCGCCCAGGCCGGCGTTTCGACCGGCACACCGGCCGCGATGGATGCCTGACGGGCCGGGTTCTGACCCTCGCCTGCGGTGAGGATCTGGCCCATGATCACTTCGGAAACCCGCGGCGCTTCAACGCCGGCGCGGTCCAGTGCGGCCTTGATGGCTGTTTTTCCCAATTCGTGAGCCGATAGGGCGGCAAACGCACCGTTGAAGGCGCCGACTGGCGTACGCGTGGCACTGACAATGACGACGTCATCTTTCATGGCAAATCCTTCTCTTGGACGGGACGCCCTTCCAGGCTTGTCTGGGCTATTGTGCGGGCTAGCCGCAGGATTATTGGGTATAAGTCATAAGGACGCGAGACGCCCTCGACAAGGCGGCATGCGGCCAGGGCGCATCACAAAACGGTAGCCGCGCCCGGCAAAACAGCCTAATTTGACGGCAAAGTTGGGGTGATCGCTGCAATGTCCGAAACCACCACGACGACCACGACCGCCGCCAAAACGGTCGAACCGGTCACGATCAAAAAGTACGCCAACCGGCGGCTCTACAACACCGGCACCAGCACCTATGTCACGCTCGAAGACCTCGCCGCCATGGTCAAGAACGGCGAGGATTTTGTCGTCTATGACGCCAAGACCGGCGAGGAGATCACCCGCTCGGTGCTGACCCAGATCATTTTCGAGCAGGAGAACAAGGAAGGGCAGAATCTCTTGCCGATCGCCTTCCTGCGCCAGCTCATCCGGTTCTACGGCGACAGCATGGGCATGCTGGTGCCGCGCTATCTCGAAGTCTCGATCGACTCGCTGACGCGCGAACAGGAGAAATTCCGCAATCAGATGGCGCAGGCTTTCGGCGGCAGCCCGTTCGGCGCGCTCGAGGAGACGGTGCGGCGCAACATGGAAATGTTCGAGCGCGCCTTCGCCATGTTCACGCCGTTTGTGCGGCGCGAAAACCAGGCCGGTGGCGCCGCGGCGGAGCCGGAAAAATCACCGGCCAAGGGCGGCGAGATCGATGATCTCAAGCGCGAACTCGACGAGATGAAGCGCAAGGTCGACAAGCTGACCGGTAGCGGCGAGTAACGCCAAGTCCCGCTGCAGTCATTCCCGCGACAACGAGAATCCATACTCGCAGTCGGAGCAGAATTCGTGAGGCCGTGACTATGGGTCCCCGCTTTCGCGGAGACGACGCATCACGACATCGACCGGGTCAAACTGCCTTCGCCACACCCTTGAGCCACGGCCGCTCGGGTGCGGCCAGCCCGATCAGCGCGCCCTGCAGGTAATCGCAGCCCCAGGCCTGCAAGGTCTGCGCTGTCGTCTCGTCCTGCACCCATTCGGCAACGGTCACGAGCTTGAGTCGCTTGGACAGATCGATCAGCGTGCGGACGAAAGCGCGATCGTCCTCCGAGCGCATCATGTCGTGCACGAATGCGCCGTCGATTTTCACGATATCGACGCCGAGCTTGCGCAGATTGCGGAACGAAGTGTAACCGGCGCCGAAATCGTCGATGGCGATGCGGCAGCCGAGGTCCTTGACGCGCGCGACAAAGCCGCGCGTCTCGTCGATGTCGTGAATGGCCGCGCTTTCCGTGATCTCCACGGTCAGGCGCTCGGCAATGCCGGAATGCGAGCGCAGCAGCGAACCGAGCCCGGCCCACCAGTCGGGATCCGTGGTCGAGGCGGCCGAGACGTTCAGGCTTGCTTGCAGACCGGGCGCCGAGACCATTTCGTCGACGGCCAGTTCGAGCACGCGGTGGTCGAGGAGCCGCACCAGCCCGAGCCGCTCCGCAACCGGCACGATGTCGTTCGCCGCAATCAGGCTGCCGTCGGTGCGGCGGATGCGCATCAGGCATTCGTAGAACGCCGGCTTGCGGTCGGCCGCGGCGACAATGGTTTCGTAGGCGAGGAAGATGCGGCGCTCGTTGAGCGCGGCGACGATCTCGTCGGTAGCGCGCACGTTCTCGCGTCGCTGCGCCTCGCGCTCGATATTGGGCCGATAGGCGAGGTAGGACCCGCGGCGGCGGGCCTTGGCGCTGTCGAGGGTTTCCTGGGCGCGCGCCAGCACTTCCATCATGCTGCGGGCGTGTCGCGGCGCGTTGACGCCGCCGATGGTGACGGTGACGGCGATCGGCCCAGCGGAGGTCGGCACCATGTCGTCGCGCACCCCAGCCAACATCCGCTCGGCGGCAATCGCCATGTCGTCGGGCGTGCAGTCGCGCAGCACCAGGCCGAGTTTGTTGCCGGAGAAGCGGCCCAGCGTGTCCTTGCCGCGCATGCGGTCCTTCAGCCGCTTGGCGACCGCGGCGATCACCTGGTCGGCGACGTCGAAACCGTAGGATTCGTTGATGCGCGCCAGGTTATCGATGGCGACCAGCATGAAGCCGCACGACGAACGGAAACGGATCGCTTCGTCGATCGTGTCGTCGAGCACTTCGTTCAGGCGATGCCGGTTGATCTCGCCGGTGAGACCGTCGTAGCGCGCCAGATAGGTCAGCTTGCGCACGTGCTCGTAGCGCTCGTTGATGACGCGGATAAGGCCGTGCGCACGAGCCGGCTTGCCGTCGGCGCCGGCGAACCAGCGGCCGGTGTCTTCGACCCAGAGCTTGGTGTCCGAACCGGGTTGTGGACGGATGCCATATTGAATCTGATAGGCGACGCCGCGGCCGTCGTCGCGCTTGTCGGAATTGACGACGGCGTCGAAGCGCGCCTGCGCGTTATCGGCCTCGAGGAATTGCGCGTAGGCGCGCCCGGTCGAAATCGCCGCCGGATCGCGGATCAGCAGCACTTCGGCGGCGTTGGCGCCCCACGTCAGCGTGTCGCTGTCGATGCGCCAGTCGTAGGCGGCGTCGCCGATCGAGGCGAGGATCGCCGCCGCGTCGGGAGTGGCGGAAGAGGCCGGGCCGCTTTGACCGCTAGTAGGCATGGTCGCCTCACATCGGAGAGTTGCAGTCCGCGGATGGCGACATGAGCCGGCCGTTGCTCCGCCAAGCTACCGGCAGACTTTAAACAATTCGGAAAATCGGTTCGCTGGCGGATTCTGGTCTGGCCGCGACGGATCGATCGGCGCCGCGGCACGTTGATTGCGCAAGCACAGGGTGAAGCCGAACAAATGTCCCATTTCGGGACAAGAGGCGCACTATGGGCAACGACCTTGTCTCGATCGTGACAAGCGGGCAGGACACTTCCGGCGCACCTGCCGCGCGCGCCAGCGCGTACTTCGTCGCCCACCTGATTGCGATGCGCGAGCAGGCGCCGCAGACCCGGGCACGCCGCCGCGCCGATCCGTTGGAAGCAATCAGCGCCTACGCCGCACTCGGCCACTGGCCGACCTCGTCGGGCCGTGCCATATCGCGTTCGTTGTAGCTCGGGGCGGAATGGCGGTTGAGCCTCACGCCGGCCGCTCGGGGCCGTCGATCTCGATCTGGCGCCGGCCGCTGCGCATGCCGATGATGAAGCCGGCAAGAACGTCAACCAGCGCAATGATCGTCAGCAGAAAAAACGTCGAGGTTCCGGCGCGCGATACCAGAAGAAATTCGACCAGCATGGCGATGAACAATCCCATCGCCAGGATGTGGTCCATCACCGAACGCATCCCGACGCGCGTCGACTTTATGATTTCGATCCAGAGCAGAAAAATGGCAAGCGCGATCAGCGCGTCTTCCCAGGTCAGCACCCAGTCCTGTCCCGACATCATGTGCACGGTGGTGACCGGCGACGTCCAGGCGACGCCGGGCGTCAGGAACGCGATGATGTTGTAAATCGCGAAAGGGACGAGCAGCAGCGGAAAGCCAAGGACGAACATGACGCGCGTCTCCGCAGCTTGTCTCCCCGGTCATTGCGAGGAGCCGCCGGATCAAGTCCGGTGGCAGGCTTCGCAGCCGCTCGCAATGACGAGCTTTACGCCTCGCCCTTCTTGGTCAGCACCTGGCGGCCGCGATACATGCCGGTCTTGAGGTCGATGTGATGCGGCCGGCGCAATTCGCCGGAATCCTTGTCCTCGACATAAGTCGGGGCCTTCAGCGCATCGGCGGACCGCCGCATGCCGCGCCTCGATGGCGATGTTTTTCTCTTGGGGACGGCCATGGCGTCGCGCTCCTGTGTCGGGCGTTACTCTGATGGTCATTCCGGAGCCGAGCGAAGCGAGGAATCCGGAATCCATAATCCCGGCGCTGGGAATATGGATTCCGGGTTCGCGGGCGAAAGCCCACGCCCCGGAATGACGGAAGCGGGGCTTATAGAAGAACGGCGCAGCCGAGGCTAGTGGGCGCGAATACAGGCATCCAGGCCCGGAAAATCCGCGGAACGGCGCTCATAGATTCCTGCCAGCTGGCGCACCAGAGGGCCCGGCGTGCGGGCGCTGCGTCGGACCGGGTTGGGCAGGATCGCGGCGAGTTCCGCCGCCTCGGCGGTCGTCAGGCTGCGCGCCGGCTTGTTGAAGGCCCAATGCGCCGCCGCCTCGGCGCCGAACTCGCCGTTCGGCCCCCACTCGACGATGTTGAGATAGATTTCCAGGACCCGCCGCTTCGGCAGCACCAGATAGAGCCAGACCGCCAGCGGCAGTTCCAGCGCCTTGCGGACGAAGCTGCGGCCCTGCCACAGAAAAAGATTTTTCGCGACCTGTTGCGTGATCGTCGACGCGCCGCGCGACTCGCCGACGTCGTCGCCGGATTGCTCGAGCGCCTCGCGCATGGCGCCGAGATCGATGCCGCGATTGCGGCAGAACGTGCCGTCCTCGGCGCCGATCACGGCAAGCGGCAGCGCCGGCGCGATGCGGTCGAGCGGCGTGTAGATGCGCTCGACACGCTGCCCGGTCGCCCGGCGCCACAGCATCAGCGTCGAGACCGGATCGACGAAGCGGTACAGCGGCGCGATGAGATAGGGAATTGCCAGCAGGGCTATGGCGGCGGCGGCGAGCCACACCGCGGCGCGGCGCAGGCGAGGCCTCCGGGAATCCGCCGCCCGTTGCGGCCGTCGTCGCGGCGATTGCATGTCACGCGCTGCCCGCAGTTCCCCACGTCCGTTTCAGCACCCGCAGCCAGTTGCGATAGCACAGCTTCTCGATCAGTGGCTCGCCGAAACCGCGCTGGCGCATGATCCCCACCAGCGTTTGCAGCCCGGCGGCGTTGCCGACTTCGCCGGGAATCTGCGCACCGTCGAAATCGGAGCCGAGACCGACGCCGTCTTCGCCAAGATGTTCGACGAGATGAGCGGCGTGGTCGACGATCAGGTCGGCGGGCGTGTCCTTGTCGTGGCGGCCGTCGGCGCGAAGAAACGCGGTGGCGAAGTTGACGCCGGCAAGCCCGCCGGTCTCGCGGATCGCGCCGAGTTGCTTGTCGGTCAGATTGCGCGAGTGCGGGCTCAAGGCGTGAGCGTTGGAATGCGTGGCGACCAGCGGCGCGTCGCTGATGGCGGCGACGTCCCAGAAGCCGCGCTCGTTGAGGTGCGACAGATCGATCAGGATGCGCAGCCGGTTGCAGGCGCCGATCAGCGCCTTGCCGAGATCGGTGAGGCCGGGCCCGGTGTCCGGCGACGACGGACAGCGGAACGGCACGCCGTGGCCGAACGCATTGGGCCGGCTCCAGACCGGGCCGAGCGAGCGCAACCCGGCGGCATGCAGCACGTCGAGCAGCTCGAATTTCTCGTCGATCGCTTCGGCGCCTTCGATATGCAGCACCGCCGCCAGCACGTCATCGGCAAGGCAATGTTCGATATCGGCCGCATCGCGGCACATGCGAACGCGGCCTTGCGACTGGCGTTCGATGCGCATGAGCAGCGATGCCATGCCGAAGACGACGCGCTGCGCCTCCGTCATATCGACCCTGGGCGCCGGCGGCGTGTCGCTGCCGTCCTGCGGCTTCTTTGCCGGCGGCGCCTCGCCGTCCTTGCGCCTGGGCGACGGCACGAAGATCGCGAACAGGCCGCCGGCAAATCCGCCGCTGCGCGCTTTCGGCAGATCGAGATGGCCCTTGTCCTCGCCGTCGAGAAATGCCGTCACGGCATCGCCATCCTCGCGGCGGTGCAGCCGCAACAGCGCATCGTTGTGGCCGTCGAAGATCGGGATGGGCTTGGGCGAGGGCACCGAGGATCCTTTGTTCATTCACTAAGTAAGTGTACGCGGACGAGCAGAGCTATATGATGCTACTCGTTATTAATCGGCGATGTCAGACTTCGCAGCAAACTCTGCAGAAAGAGCATCACGCGTCTCCTCAATGGCCGAGGTAACGAGGCGCTTCACGCCGTCGATGAAATCTTGAATATGCTGCATATCGTCGGCTTCATTGGCAGGTTCCGGCACCCAACGCTCGTAGAGGCTTTCAATCTTCAGTCTTCGGTCAAACGTGCTTCCCGTTCCGCGGAACGCATAAGCTATTTGCCAGTCGGGCTGGGCCTTTTGCCTGAGTTGCAGGACGCAAAAACGGCCCAGCTTTTTTGAGACAGCGGCCTTGATGCGATCAAGAATCGCTCGCTTGTCTTCCGGGCTCGGTGCTCCGTGCCAACTGACCGGATTTTCCAAGAACCTAGCAATTGCCAAAGTCATGCTGTTGAGAAGGTTTGAAGCTGGACGAATCTCGTACCCGTCATCGAATCCTTCGGAGTAGCGTCGGCTAACGGCCTTGACGCTTTGCCACGGCAGAGGGCGGTGTCCACTATGTCGCTGGAGATTCAGATAAGCCCGCCAAGGAACACGGAAGTCCTCGACGCCTTTTTGAAGCGCCAGAATGAGAAGGTCATAGGTCCCATAGTCAGGGAAGGCAGGAGCAGGCGTTGGCGGCGGTACAATGCTAGTTAGATATTCGAGAAGGCGGGATAGTTCTGCTTTTGCCGCAGCTGGATCTCCCTTCTGCAAAGAGCCCAAATAAAAGGGGCTTTTCTCAAGATGGGACAACATGAACCTTGCAACGTCCGGGGTGAGAGATTTTGCAATCTGATGCTCCACAACATTGCGAACGCCGCTGAACGAGTAGTCACGCTTCGCTTGCCAGCCTTTAATGTTCGGACCTTTCACCTCGTCCATCCGGGTAAAAATCATCACCGTCTTTGCTGTTTGGCCCGCGCCGCCTATAGCCTCAAGAGCCTTGCCTCCCTCAAAGGAAAACGGAACATCCCCTTTGTGAACGAGCAAAATTGCGTCGCTTTCCGGGAAGCGCGAAACGATGTAATCGGGCACATCAGGCATCGTATTAGCCCTGTGGCCGAGTCCTTCGGTATCAATCAAAATAAAGTGTGGCGCTTCACTCCCGCTTGTCCAACTGGGGACGAAGGGTCCAGCAACCCGGATTCCATTTACGAGGGGAGTTAACAGCCTCCCCCAGTCTCCGCGGTCAATGCCGGAAAAAAAGCGAACGGCGGAAAGAAATTCCGCTCTCTTTGGTGCTGGCTGTTTCATCAGCCACAATTTAGGCCAGCCAGTAGTTGTCTTAATTAGCCGCCCAAAGGAAATCTCCTCGAATTTCTCCCGCAAATCATCAAGGAGTTCACCAACGAGCGTCGTATAAGCATCAGACTGTTCCGCTAATTCCTGTAGCCAATCGAGAGCCTTGTTTCGTTCGTCCGACGCAAGTGAGGATAGCGCGCCGTGAACCTTTTCCACCTCGTCTTTGCAATGTTCGGCTACGTTGCGAACCGTCGCCACATATGTTTTCAGCTTCGTTGAGAGTCCTTCAGACTCTTTTTGAGATGCTACGAGATCGTCTCGCTCCTCGGCGTCGTCCTCAGTCTCATAGGGATCATCCTCGATTTCCTCAGCCGGCCAATCGCCCAGAATGTATTTAAGCCGGAAGCGCATATCACTACGCTCCAATAAGGCCTTTGCTACACGTGCGTCCGCCACATCTTCATCAACTGCACGCAGGACTGCGGCGGAGATACTTTGGCGAATTTCAAAATCCGCCTCTTCCTCGGACATGAAGGTCACGGCGGCCGAGAACTCTTTCGGGCCTGAAATTACCTCGGTTTCGAAGGTGGTCGTCCGATTGATCGACGTTGCAGGAAACCGATCGCGGATGGGATGCGAACCAATCAACTGCCGTACGAGGGTCGTCTTTCCTGCGCCGGGAACTCCAAGGAGGAGAATGCGAGGATAGCCTTCTTCGCGTGGAGGAAAGGGCACGTGGTCATTTCTTAAATCGCGGTAGTTCTCGCTCTTGTGCTCGATCCCCTCGTAAAAAATCTCGATGATCCGAGGGTCCTTAAACATGGCCTCCGCTTTAGCCTTCGATGCGGGCGAATGGAGCGTGGGATCAGCGAGTAACCGGTTGAGTTCCGCGACCAATTTCTCCGCCGCAACTCGGTCGGTTCCTAGGCCCTTCCGTACTTTTCGGCCGGGTTTTCCCTGATTAGAGGGATCGGATCGAAGCGGATGGCGAAACTCTACACTCACAGCCCGACGCCCCGGGTTCTGCCGAAGCGTTGCGACATAAGGCGAACTCATTGCAACCTCCAGATGCGCCAAAGTACTCCAGCCCTATACGGCATGTTTTAGGGGCAGGCAACAGTTTTGGCGCACTGTGGAGTATCGCCTCATCTCGTATCAAGATGAGCGACAAAAACTTGACAAATGTCTCTATTTCAGTTACTGAACAATTCATCTCGCTCCCGTAAAGGACATCATCCGGTGACGCCGGCTGGTGGAGCGAGCGCGGTTCCCGCGGGCGGAGGTTCGTCACCTTTGCTCCCGGGCGGTTCCGGGCATCATGCTGATCGGCACTAAGACTGGTCCGTGGGGTGCTTCCACTGGACTGGGACAAGCGAAAATGGGTAACGCCCATTCGGACTACGTCCCAGGAAGCCTGGCCTGGAGCTGAGCCTTTGGGACCAACGTCCCTCTGGCAAGTGCCGTGGTGGGACGCCGACAGGCGAGCGCGCTGCGTTCAGCGCGCGGCCGCGCCGAGAAGGCATGGCAGGTAACGGATACACGTCTGCCGGCGTTCCGCTTCCTTTACTTCTTTCATTCGTGGTGCAGAGCGTGATCGTGATGGCGCCGGTGCCACCGCCGGCTACGTCTGACGGGATCAAGCTCTGCGCACTGTTCTTGCCAGTGCCGTTTGCAAAACTCGGATGCGGAATGCATCGCGAGAATGCGATTGCTTACCCGCGCCGCGCACAGGAGGAAGCCGCCGTGCAAAACCGTCAACGCCGTCATTCCCGCGAAAGCGGGAATCCATAATCACGGCCCGTGCAGATACTCCTCCCACCGGGGTTATGGGTCCCCGCTCCCCGCCTTCGCAGGGACAAGCTTCGCGGGGACGACGTGGATGGTTAAACGGGTCTTAACCTCGCCGAACCTATGCTATCGAGGCGCCAATTCGGCGGGCGGACCCGCTGTCGATCGATGTACAGGATGACCGGCCAGTCCCCCCCAACGCCTGTTCGCGCCACCGGCTCGCGCTCGCCCTTCGTGCGGCTGCGCGAACTTATCGATCCTTATCCGCCAGGCATGACGGCGATCAGCCTCGCGGTCGGCGAGCCGCAACATCCGATTCCGCCTTTTGTCGGGCCGGTGGTCGCGGCGCATGTCACCGAGTTCGGCCGCTACCCGGCCAACAAGGGAATGGATTCGTTCGGCGAGGCGGTCGCACAGTGGCTCGGCCGCCGCTACAGGCTCGAGCGCCCGGTCGACCCGGCCAACGAAGTGCTGGTGCTCAACGGCACGCGCGAGGGACTGTTCCTCGCCGCGCTTGCCGCCAAGAACTGGGTCAGCCCGCGCGCCGGCCGGCCGGCCGTACTGATCCCCAATCCGTTCTATGCCGCTTATGCGGCCGGCGCGATCGGCGCCGATTGCGAGGCGGTCTATCTGCCGACGACAAAGACGACCGGCTTCCTGCCGGATCTCGACGCGCTCAGCGACGAACTCCTGGCGCGCACCGTCGCGTTCTATATCGCGTCGCCAGCCAATCCGCAGGGCGCCGTCGCCGATCGCGATTATCTGCTGCGGCTCACGGCGCTGGCGCGCCGCTTCGGCTTCCTGGTGTTCTCCGACGAATGCTATTGCGAGATTTACAGCGACCGGCCGCCGCACGGCATGCTCGAAGCCGCCGGACCGCAATTCGCCAACGTCGCCGTTTTCCACTCGCTGTCGAAACGATCGAGCCTGCCGGGGCTGCGCATCGGCTTTGCCGCCGGCGATCGCTCGTTCATGCAGGCCTATCTCGAATTGCGCAACGTCGCCGCACCGATGGTGCCGACGCCGCTGCAGCATGTCGCCATCGCCGCCTATAACGATGAAAGCCACGTCGAGGAAAATCGTCGCCTGTATCGGGAGAAGTTCGATCTCGCCGATCAGATCATCGGCGACCGTTACGGCTATCGCCGGCCGGCCGGCGGATTCTTCCTCTGGCTCGACGTGTCGGCGCAGGGCGGCAGCGAGGCGGCGGCACTGAAGCTGTGGCGCGAGGCCGGCCTTCGCGTGGTGCCCGGCCGCTACCTTGCGCGCGAGCAGGACGACGGCAGCAATCCCGGCGCCGATTATGTGCGCGTCGCCATGGTCCACAGCAACGAGATTACCGCCGAGGCGCTGCATCGCCTCGTCGGCGTATTGGGTTGAGGCAATACCCGCGATGTCGATGATCGATCGCAGCCTCGATGGAATGGCCTACCTGTCCGGCCAGCTTGGCGCCGTTCTGCGGCGGCGGCTGCGCGAGGTCAGCGGCATTGCACTGATCAGTCTCGCCATGATGGCGGCGCTGGCGCTCGCCACATGGTCGGTGCGCGACCCGTCGCTGAGCCACGCGACAGATGCGCCGGTGCATAATCTGCTTGGCAGGCCCGGCGCCATTGCAGCCGACCTGACGATGCAATTGCTCGGCCTCGGCTCGCTGGCCTTGCTGCTGCCGATCGCGGTCTGGGGCTACCGGCTGCTCGGCCACCGCCCGCTCAGCCGCGAGAAGCTGCGCGTGGTGCTGTGGGTGTTCGGCGCCGTTCTGAGCGCCGCCTTCGCGTCGTGCTTTCCGAAAGGCGCGCATTGGCCGCTGCCATGCGGCCTCGGCGGCGTGATCGGCGACGCCATGTTGCGGTTGCCGACGGTGGCGTTTCACTTGCAGATGACCGGAGCCAATCGCCTTGCCGCCGCGATCGTTCTCGGCATTCTGGCCATCGTCTGCTTCGCCGGCGCTGCCGGCATGCTGTGGCGCGACGCGGCGGATGAAGACGACGAGGAGGATGACGAAGAGGCAGAAACGGCAGCGGCCGACGAGGACGACGGCGGATGGACGTCGCTCGGCTGGATGCTGCACGCGATGCTGAGCTTGCGCGCGCAGATCGCGCGGCTATGGCGCTGGCGCTCCCGCGCGCTGCCGGCGGTGCGCAGCGAGGCGGCGCTGCCGCGCCGGCGCATCGAGCCGCGGTTCGACAATGCCGGCACCGGCGCGCCCGAGCGTTATGTCGAAGATGCCGACGTCGAACTGGTGCCGGACGCCGAGCCGCGTGCGCCGCGCAAGCCGCGTGCCCCGAAGCCGCGACGGTCCGGCAGCGGCTACCAGTTGCCACCGCTCGAGCTTTTGATGCAGCCGAGCAAGATCGGACGCACCACGGTGAGCAGCGATATGTTGCAGGCCAATGCGACGGCGCTCGAAGGCGTGCTCGGCGATTTCGGTGTCCGCGGCGAAATCATCAATGCCCGGCCCGGACCGGTCGTCACGCTCTACGAGCTCGAGCCCGCGCCCGGCATAAAATCCTCGCGCGTGATCAGCCTCGCCGACGATATCGCGCGTTCGATGAGCGCGCTCTCGGCGCGCGTAGCGGTGGTGTCGGGCCGCAACGCCATCGGCATCGAGTTGCCCAATCCGACGCGCGAGAAAGTCTATCTGCGTGAACTGCTCGCATCCCGCGATTACGCCGAATCCGGCGCGCGGCTGCCGCTCTGCCTCGGCAAGGCGATCGGCGGCGAGGCGGTGCTGGTCGACCTCGCGCGCATGCCGCATCTGTTGATCGCCGGCACCACCGGCTCAGGCAAATCCGTCGCCATCAACACCATGATCCTCAGCCTGGTCTATCGGCTGCAACCCGATCAGTGCCGGCTGATCATGGTGGATCCCAAAATGCTGGAACTGTCGGTCTATGACGGCATTCCGCATCTGCTCACGCCTGTCGTCACCGATCCGAAAAAGGCCGTGGTGGCGCTCAAATGGGCGGTGCGCGAGATGGAGGAGCGCTACAAAAAGATGTCGAAGCTCGGCGTGCGCAACATCGACGGCTACAACGCGCGCGTCGTCGAAGCGAACGCCAAGGGCGAGAAGCTCTCCCGCACCGTCCACACCGGCTACGACAAGGAGTCCGGCGAAGCGATCTACGAAAAAGAGGAGCTCGATCTCGAACCGCTGCCCTTCATCGTCGTCATCGTCGACGAGATGGCCGACCTGATGATGGTGGCGGGGAAGGACATCGAGGGCGCGGTGCAGCGCCTGGCGCAGATGGCGCGTGCCGCCGGCTTGCACGTGATCCTGGCGACGCAGCGGCCGTCGGTCGACGTCATCACCGGCACGATCAAGGCGAATTTTCCGACCCGCATCTCGTTCCAGGTCACCTCGAAGATCGACAGCCGCACCATTCTCGGCGAGCAGGGCGCCGAGCAACTGCTCGGCCAGGGCGACATGCTCTACATGGCCGGCGGCGGCCGCATCAGCCGCGTGCACGGACCCTTCGTTTCCGACGAGGAAGTCGAAAAAGTCGTTCGGCATCTCAAATCGCAAGGCACGCCGGAATATCTCGAAGCGGTCACCGCCGAAGATCCGCAGGACGAAGACGGCAATCCGATCTTCGATTCGACCGCGATGGGCGGCGCCGGTGAAGGCGGCGACCTTTATCAGCAGGCGGTGCAGGTCGTGGTGCGCGACCGCAAGGCATCGACCAGCTATATCCAGCGCCGGCTGCAAATCGGCTACAACCGCGCCGCCTCGCTGATGGAGCGCATGGAGCAGGAAGGCGTCGTCGGCCAGCCCAACCATGCCGGCAAGCGCGAGATCCTGGTCGAAGGCGGCGACGAGGATTCCTATTGAGAATCGGCCCTGCGACCGCTAATCGGGACAGGTGGCCGCGAATTCGCCATATCGCGGCGTTAGCGGATGGCCGTCGCGCGGGTGTAGGTTTTTCGTTGGGGCCTGATCATTCGGAAAGTCGGTATGCACTTTTCCAGATCATGCTCTAAAGTATCAGCAGGAGAGCAATATGGCGGGACGGGGCGCAACAGGCGCGACGACGGTCCTCGTAGCGACGATTTGCGCCGTACTTGCCATCGCCCCGGCTTGTGCCGACAGCGTGCCGCTGCCGACGCCCGCGCCCTTGCCCAAAACCGGTGCCGCGCCGCCGCCGCCGGCCGCCGCCGCCCCGGCGCCGGATAATGGCGGCCCATCGCATTTCTTCCCGTTCTCGTTCCTCGATAAAGGCTCGTCGGCACAGACCACCGCGTTCGACGCCAAGCAGCGCGCGCTCCTCGACCGGGTCAGTCTTTATCTGTCGAGCGTGCAGACCATGGTAGGAAATTTCGTGCAGATCGGGCCCGACGGCGGCCGCACCGAGGGCAACTTCTACATCCAGAAGCCGGGCAAGGTGCGGTTTCAGTACAATCCGCCGACGCCGATCGACATTATCGCCGACGGCTCATCGGTGGTCGTGCGCGACCGCAATCTGGCGACCCAAGACCTCTACCCGCTGTCGCAGACGCCGCTGCGCTATCTGCTTGCCGATCGCATCGATCTCCTCCGCGACACCGACGTCGTCAGCGTTTCCGCCGACGATACGTTCGTCACCGTCGTCATCCAGGAAAAACAACTGGTGGTCGGCACCAGCAGGCTGATGATCATGTTCGACGCCAAGGACTTGGCACTCAAGCAATGGACCGTCACCGATCCGCAAGGGCTCGATACGACTGTCGCGGTGTACAATCTCGATGTCACAAAGAAGCCCGATCCGAACCTCTTCGTTATCAATTACCAGCGCAATATCGGCACGGTGCAGTGATCGGGGAGCAGGGACACGATGGCATTATGCGAACTTGATGCTTATGTGATTTTCGCTTCCTGACTGCTTCTGCCTGATATCTGATCCCCGATCCCTGACGCCCGTGCAACTCAAGCTCACCACCTGGAATATCAATTCGGTGCGGCTGCGCATCAATCTCGTCGCCAGGTTCATCAAGGCGGTTCGTCCTGACATTCTGTGTCTGCAGGAAACCAAGTGTCCCGATGACAAGTTTCCGCTCAAGCGTTTCAAGCGGCTCGGCTACGAGGCGGTCGCGCTGAACGGGCAGAAGGGCTATCACGGCGTCGTCGTACTGTCGCGCCTGCCGTTCGAGCGGTCCGAGATCCAAAGCTTTTGCGGCAAGACCGATTGCCGCCATGTCTCCGCGGTGTTCGGCGAGCGCGCGGGCCTGCGCGATCCGATCACGGTGCACAATTTCTACGTTCCCGCGGGCGGCGATATTCCCGACCCGTCGGTGAATCCGAAATTCGCCCACAAGCTCGCCTTCCTCGACGAGATGCGCGACAGCGCGGTGTTGCGGCCGGCGCGCTCCGAACGCGCCATCCTGGTCGGCGATCTCAATGTCGCGCCGCTCGAGCACGACGTCTGGAGTCACAAGCAGATGATTCGCGTCGTCTCGCACACGCCGATCGAGTGCGAAAAGCTCAACAGCGCCCGCAGCGCCGGCGGCTGGATCGACTGTATGCGCGTGCATACGCCGGAGCCGGCCAAGCTCTACACCTGGTGGAGCTATCGCGCGCCGGACTGGGCGGCCGCCGACAAGGGACGCCGACTCGATCACATCTGGACCTCGCCGATGCTGGCCGACCGCGTCTCGGCCGTCGCCATCGCCAGAACCTATCGCGGCGCCGAGCGGCCCTCCGACCATGTGCCGGTGACGGCGACGATCGAAGCCTGAACCGCTGCGCCACCCATCTGTTCAAAGCGAAAGCATTGTCTTAACCGGGTCTTTGCCAGTTTCGGGCAGGGTGAGACCACGCGATTTCGATGGATCGCGCGACCAAAGCGGACAACCCATGCTTGGCGTCTCGGCCATAGGCAATGCGACTCTCATTGCCTATGACGACAAACCGGTCCTGGCGACCGATCCGTGGTTCGGCGACGACAATCCGGCCTATTTCGGCAGCTGGGGACTGAGCCACCGCATTCCACTGGACTGCAAGCGCGACATCATCAACGCCAAGTACATCTGGTTCTCGCACGGCCATCCGGACCATCTCAACGGCGACAGCCTGGCACAGCTTCACGGTCGTCATATTCTGCTCGCCGATCACGTCGGTGGCCGCATCGCCAACGATTTGCGCACGCAGGGCTTCGAGGTCACCATCCTGCCAGACCGGCAATGGGTCGACCTGACGCCGCGCATCAAGGTGTTCTGCATCTCGACCATGATCCAGGACAGCGTCCTTCTGGTCGACGTCAACGGCCGGCTGTTCGTCGATCTCAACGATGCCGGCAGCCGCGATTGCACGCTGCTGATCCGCAAGATTGTTGCGCAATACGCGCACAGCTACATGCTGGCGCTGTCCGGCTACGGCGACGCCGACATGATCAATTTCTACGACGAGGACGGCACCTTCATCGTGCCGCAGGCGGCGCAGAAGCCGCCGCCCGGCCGGCAGATGAGTCTGCGCGCGATGTCGCTCGGAATTCGCGGCGTTATCCCGTTCAGCTCGTTTCATTCCTATCGGCGCAGCGACTCGATCTGGGCGCAGAACTACGTCACGCCGCTCGAGGACTATTCCCGCGGCTTCGATCACACGCGGTGCGACTTCATTCCGGCGTTCTGCCACATCGATTGCGCGACCGGCGAGATAACGCCGCTCAATCCGGCGAGCATGGAGACGGTGGTGGGCCGGCCGGAGGATTTCGGTGACAATTGGAGCGACGGTCTCGGACGCGACGACCTCGACAAGCTCTCGAGCTATTTCCGCGGCAAGGATGTGGTGCGCGACTATCTGTCCTTCATCAATTTTCGCGTCGGCGGCCGGGACAATTTCGTCTCGCTCGGTGGCAAGAAGGATCGCGGCATCACATTCGAGGTTCCGCGTCACAGCCTGATGACGGCAATCGATTACGAGATTTTCGACGATCTGCTGATCGGCAATTTCATGAAAACGACGCTGCACAAGATGGGATCGCTGTACGACGGCGATTTCAATTTTGCGGTCACCAAGTTCGGCGACAACGGGCAGGTCAAGACGCACCGCGAGGTCGATGCCTATCTCAAGGAGTACAAGCGCCGCGCCGGCGCCGACTGGTACTATCATCGGCTCTACGAGAACGTGATCGACCGGGTCCGCTCGACCGCGATCGCCTATCTGCCGCGCGAATCCCCGACCTGGCGCATGGCCTATCAGGTCTATCGCATGCTGGTGGCCTCGCCGCACTGAGGCTTGCTGATCGCCGGAGCAACGCTAGGATCGCGGCTCCGCTTCAAGCTTGGGGCCGGCCGGAATGCGCTCAGCGAAAAGGTCTTTCAAGATGATCTGGGGTCGCTTCCTGCGCTGGCAGGAGCGCAGCCGCGAGCCCGGGCTCACGGCGTTGCTCCTTGTCGAAGGCACGTTGATATTCATCGGCATTCCGCTCGGCGGGATGGGGTTGTTGCCGCCGTTGGTCCTGCCGGCGCTGTTTGTCCTGTTCGTGCTCGTGATTTTGGTTGTGACGTCGCGCAGCCACCTTGCGGCGTTCCTGGTTTTCATTGCGGTCCTGCTCAGTCCCGCCGGCGCCTTCGTTCATGCCGAACATCCCACGGTTCTGACCGAGTGGTTGAGCGCAAGCGGACGGCTACTCGCCATTGCGGTGCTGAGCCTGGTGATCGCGCGCGCCGTATTCGGATCCGGGCGTGTGACCTGGCATCGCGTTCAAGGCGCGGTGGTGCTGTATTTCAATTTCGCACTGTTCTTCTTCACGATTTACCGGCTTATCGATGTGCTTGCGCCGGACGCCTTTCACGGCTTGCCGCCGGCCGGAACGGAGCATGGCTCGGGGGCAGCGTTGCTTTATTTCAGCTTCACGACGCTGACCACGGTCGGATACGGCGATATCACGCCGCTGCACCCGATAGCGCGCAACATGGCAAATCTCGAGGCCGTCATTGGCCAGCTCTATCCGGCGACGCTGCTGGCAAGGATTGTCAGTCTCCAGATCGAGCACCGCCGGCAATCAAAAGAAGATTGAGAGCGGCGCGAGGCTACCGTGGCGGCGTTTCGCCGCGCGTCAGCGCGGCATGCACGTTTTCAAGCTCGCGCGCCCATTGGTCCGCGCGCGACGCCATCAGTTCGCGAAGCCGCACTGCGGCGTCCGGATAGCCGTCGAGCATGCGAAGAAACATCGTGCGTGAGATGCGCAACACCGCCGAATCTTCGCGTGCCCGCGCCGTGGCCGGCCGCCGCGTTTCCGCGAGCAAAGCCGATTCGCCGAGCAGCGTGCCGGGACCGGCAATGACCGCGGCCTGATCGCGGCGTTCGGGATCGAGAGTGAATGCGCCGCGCTGGACTATATATGCGCCGTCGGCGGCCTCTCCGGCCGTAAACAAAACCTGTCCGGCCGGCACGTCGTGGGTTTCGGCACCGATGGCGAGGATCCGCAGTGCAGCGGCGCCGAGCCGGCGCAGAGTGGGGATCCGCTCAAGAAATGCGATGTCGTCTTCGATCGTCATGATCAGCCGCGATCACGGCACCAGTTTGTAGCCGCCGGCTTCGGTGACCAGGATGGCGGGAGCGGCGGCGTCCTTCTCGATCTTCTGCCTTAGCCTGTAGATGTGGGTCTCGAGCGTGTGGGTCGTCACTCCGGAATTGTAGCCCCAGACCTCCTGCAACAAAGTCTCTCGCGACACCGGCCGCTGACCGGCACGATAGAGATAGCGCAGAATCGAAGTTTCCTTCTCGGTCAGGCGGACCTTGCTGCCCTTGGGATTGAGTAAAAGTTTTGAGCTCGGCCGGAAGGTATAGGGGCCGATGGTGAAGACCGCGTCTTCGCTCGCCTCGTGCTGGCGTAGCTGGGCGCGGATGCGCGCCAGCAGCACCGCGAATCGGAACGGCTTGGTGACGTAGTCGTTGGCGCCCGACTCCAGGCCGAGGATGGTGTCGGAATCGGTGTCGTGGCCGGTCAGCATGATGATCGGTGCCTTGAAGGCGTTCTTGCGCAGGATGCGCACGGCTTCCCGGCCGTCGATGTCAGGCAAGCCGACGTCCATGATGACCAGATCGATCTGGCCCGCCTTTGCGGCCTGGACGCCCTTGCTGCCATTCTCAACCGCAACGGCTTCGAATTCCTCATGCAGCGACAGCTGTTCGGTCAGCGCGTCGCGCAATTCGGCGTCGTCGTCGACAATGAGTATCTTGCGTGTATTCGGCATTAGTTCCGATCCGACTGCGGCTTTGCCGCGCCGCTGGCGCGACGTAGAACCGTCGAGGGTACAGGAGCAAGCGGACGTTGGGAATTAGGCCCGCCAGGCGAGAGACGTCTTTGCGCTCGATCCGCGTCAGCGCCCGGCCCGGCCGGCGCGCGCAGGGCCGGCTCTTTGCCGGCCCGTTTGTCATTCCCGTCGCGCTCGGGCGCACCGGCATCAAGGCCGACAAGCGCGAGGGCGACGGCGGCACTCCGCGCGGTCGGTTTCGCCCGGTCCGGCTATGGTGGCGGGCCGATCGCCTGCCCCGGCCGCAGACCGGGCTGCCGGTGCGCCGGATCGGTACCGCCGATGCCTGGTGCGAGAATCCGCACGACCGCCGTTATAATCGGCCGTTCCGGCGGTCGGCCAATGAACCAGGCGACCGGCTTGCCCGCGACGACGCGCTCTACGACCTGATCGTCGAAATCAACCACAACACCCGACCACGAATCGCGGGCCGGGGCAGCGCGGTGTTTCTGCACATTGCCCGCCCTGGATTTGGCCCGACCGCCGGCTGCGTGGCGATGCGCCGGGCTGATCTGCAACGACTTCTGGGCCGCCTAACGCTAAAGACAAGAATCTTGATTCAGAGCTAGGTGGCTTTGCCACGGTTGCCGAAAATCGCGGTGCCGACCCGCACATGGGTGGCGCCGAAGGCGATCGCCACCGGAAAGTCGGCGCTCATGCCCATGGACAAGAGCTTGAGCCCATTGCGGCCGGCGATCTTGGCGGTCAGCGCGAAATGCGGCGCCGGCGCCTCGTCATGCGGCGGGATGCACATCAGGCCCGAAATGACGAGCCCAAAGCGGTCGCGGCATGCGGCCAGGAAAGCGTCTGCATCCTGCGGCAGCACGCCGGCCTTTTGCGACTCTGCCCCGGTATTGATCTCGGCAAAAAGCAGCGGCTGCCGCTTCTGCCGGGCAATTTCCCTGGCGAGCGCCTCGGCGAGGCTTGGCCGATCGACCGCATGGATCGCATCGAACAGCGTGACGGCATCTTTGGCCTTGTTCGACTGCAACGATCCGACGAGATGAAGTTCGAGGCCGCCGTGACGCGCCAGTAATGGCGGCCATTTCGCCTTGGCTTCCTGGACGCGATTTTCGCCGAAAACCCGCTGACCGGCGGCAATGACGGGTTCGATCGCGTCAACGCCGAAAGTCTTGGATATCGCCACCAGCGTGACGCTCGCCGGATTGCGATTGGCATCGCGGCAAGCGCGAACGATCTCCGCTCGCACCGCCGCAATGCCGTCCGATCCTGTCATGCTTTCCATTTGGTGAATTCTTCGAGCGATAATTCAAGTTTTAGCGAAAGTCCGAAGCTGATTTTTACGCCTCTCCACTAGTCTACGGAACTGGGGAAGAGGGTGTCGATGGCGGGCAATCAAACTCAAACGCGCAAGTCGTCGTGGCGCATTTGGTCGTCGTTGCGCACTCAGCTGTCCCGACGCAGCAAGCCCATACTGAGCATCCGCGCCCGGCTGATCGTGCTTGCGCTTTTGATCATCGCGCCGCTCGTCTTCGAACGCGTTCACGGTCTCGAAGCCGCCCGCGCGCAGCGCAACGATCGTGCCCGCGCCGAGGTGATGGATCTGGCGCAACGCGGTGCCGCATCGCAGCGCGAGGTCATCTATTCCGTTCGCGCTCTCCTTGAAGTTGTTGCGCGCGCCTATGCCAGCATGCCGCCCGCCGCCGCCGACTGCAACAAATACCTCACCGCGCTGACCGGCAGCGTTCCCTGGATCCGTGCGCTCTCGATTGCCGGAACCGAGGGGCAGATCGCCTGCTCGACGGACGCGAACGCAATCGGACTGAACGTGTCCGACCGTGCCCATTTCCAGAGGGCGTTGCAATCGCGCGATTTCAGCCTCAGCGATTATATGGTCAACCGAATCCATCAGGCGCCGAGTCTCATCGCGACGTTCCCCGCCATCAACGACAACGGCTCCGTCAATGCCGTCGTCCTCGCGGTGATCAACCTGCAATGGATCAGCGAATTGGTGACGACTGCCGCGCAACATGCGGGCGCCACTGTGCTGCTGTTCGACGGCGGCGGCACTCTCGCCGCCGCTTCTGCCGATCAGGAAGGCCTCATCGGCAAGCCTTTCGCGGCGCAGGATTTGGCGCATGACATACTTTCGCACGACGAAGGCACCGTGACCGGCACAGGTTTCGACGGCGTTCCGCGCATCTTCGCCTACGTTCGCGTGCCGTGGACGCAGGCGCGGCTGGCCGTTGGTCTCGATCAGCGTGTGGTGCAGAGCGACATCGACCGCGAACTCGACATCGCCTACTTGCAGCTCGTGCTGTTCGGGGCATTCGTTCTGCTTGTCGCATGGTTCGGGGGCGAGCAGCTTGTCGTGCGTCCGATCCGTTCGCTGGTGCGCACCGCCACGCGTTTCGGCCGCGGCGATCTGCACGTGCGCGCGACCAGCGATTCCTGGCTTGCCGAGTTCGAGCCTCTTGCCGTCGCGCTCGACGACATGGCGCGCAAGCTTGCCGGACGCGAGGAAGAGTTGCGCATCGCCAATGAGCATCTCGAGGAACTGGCGAGCCTCGACGGCCTTACCGGCCTCGCCAACCGCCGCGGTTTCGACCGCCAGCTCGAACAGGAATGGAAGCATGCTGCCGACCAGCACGAGCCGATCGCCCTGATGATGATCGATATCGATCATTTCAAGCTGTACAACGACCGCTACGGCCACGTCGCGGGCGACACGTGTCTGCGCTCGGTCGGCGAGACGCTGTCGCTGGTCACGCTTGAGAATGCCGTGCTGGTTGCGCGCTATGGCGGCGAGGAATTCGCGCTGCTGCTGCCCGGGCTCGATCTGCCGCGGATAACGTCGCTCGCCGAGGAAGCGCGCCGGTCGATCGAAGACCTTTTCATCACTCACGCCGAAGCGCCCTGCGGCTATGTCACGATCAGCATCGGTGTCGAGTCGATGGTGCCGCGGCTGGGCCAGACCGCAGCCGATTTGGTCAAGGCAGCGGATCGCGCGCTCTATGCCGCCAAGCGTTGCGGCCGCAACAGGGTTGTCGCCAGTCTGCCGGCGCTCGTGACAATCCGCGAACCCGATCCGATGCCGGGACCCGTTCAACACCCGCCGCTCGTCGCTTAGCCATTGACGGCGGCCGGGATCATCCACGTTCGTGCCTGCCTGCGCGCGTACTTGGACTCTTGGGTGGCGGCGCCCAGATCATGGCTTCAAGTTTCATGCCGTCTGGGTCGGTGAAATAGACCGCATAATAATTGCGGCCGTAATACTCACCGGGCGGATCGACGACGTTCATTCCGTTCTTTTCGAGAAAATCGCCGAGATCGTCGACGGCTTTGCGGCTGGCGAGTTCGAACGCATAATGATGGAATCCGATATCGCCCTTGCGATACTTGTGCTTCTTTCCTTGCGCGTCCGCGGCAGCTATCCAGAACAGGGTCTTGCCGTTGCTCCAGCCGGCCATGTCGCCGTATTCGTGCTTCAACTTGAAGCCGAGGAATTTCAGCAGCTTGCCGTAAAACTCCTTCGAGCGCGCGAAGTCGCCGACGCTGAGGACAAGATGATCGATGCCGACGACGCGGGGCATGGTGGTGTCCGTTCTGCGGCCGCTTGATCACGGCTTGCCTTGAGCTATGAGCACGCCCAAGATAGCGCGAACACTCGAATAGAAACCGGCCTTAGGGTGCAAGAGAAACGCCATGGCGCGCACTTTGTTCGACAAGATCTGGGATTTCCATCTGGTCGGCCAGCGCGCTGACGGCCGCGATCTGCTCTATATCGACCGGCATGTGCTGCATGAATTACACGCCCATCACGCATTTACGCTATTGGAGAAGCAGGGCCGGCCTATCCGCCGCCCCGACCTGACTTTTGCGGTGCAGGATCATACGGTGTCGACCAGCGCCGGCCGGGACGACAATACCAATCCGTCCGGTACCGCTTTCCTGCGGGCGATGCGCGAGGGCACGCGCAAGAATGGCATCAGGCTGTTTGATATCGGCGATCCCGAACAGGGGATTTCGCATGTCGTAGCGCCGGAACTCGGCATCGTGCTGCCGGGCGCAACGCATGCCGTTCCGGACAGCCACGCCAGTACGGTCGGCGGCGTTGGCGCGTTGGCATTCGGTTGCGGGGCGAGCGAGATGACGCACATCCTCGCCACGCAGGTCATGGCGCTGAAGCGCCCGAAGCGCATGCGCGCACGGCTCGACGGCCGGCTCGGCGTCCATGTCAGCGCCAAGGACGTGGCGCTGCGGCTGATTGCCGAGCTCGGCGTTGCCGGTGCGCGCGGCTACGTCGTCGAATATGCGGGCTCGGCCGTGCGCGCCATGCCGATCGAGCAGCGCATGACGCTGTGCAATCTCAACATCGAAATGGGCGGCCGCTCGGGCTTCGTGGCGCCGGATGACACAACTTTCGAATGGCTGGCGCGACGCCCCTACCTGCCGCAGGGCGGTATGTGGGATCGCGCGATGGACTATTGGCGAACGCTCGCCAGCGATGACGATGCGACATTCGACCGTGATGTCGTGCTCGATTGCTCAACGCTCGAGCCGCAAATCACCTGGGGCACCGATCCAAGCCAGGTGGTCGGCATTTCCGGCCGCGTGCCGGCGGCCGCCACCATCGATCCGAGCCGGCGCGCCGCGGCGGAAAGCGCCTTCGCCTATATGGACCTCAAGCCCGGAACGCCGCTCGCCGGCCTGCCGGTCGATCGCGTCTTCATCGGCTCCTGCACCAACAGCCGGCTGCCGGACCTTGAAGTGGCGGCAGCGGTGGTGCGCGGGCGGCGCGTCGCCGACGGTGTCGTCGCCATGGTGGTGCCCGGCTCATCCACCGTGAAACGGGAAGCCGAAGCGGCCGGGCTCGACCGCGTGTTCCGCGATGCCGGCTTCTTCTGGGGCGAATCCGGCTGCTCGATGTGCGCCGGCGGCAACGGGGACCGCGGCAAGCCCGGCGAACGCTGCGTCTCGACCACCAACCGCAATTTTGAAAATCGTCAGGGCGTAAAGGTGCGCACCCATCTCGCCAGTCCGGTGACGGCGGCGGCGAGCGCGATCGCCGGCCGGATCGCCGACGTGCGCCAGCTCCGGCCGGGGGCCGGGTGATGCAGCCTTTCATCAGCCATACCGGTATCGCCGCGCCGCTGCTGACGGACGACGTCAATACCGACCAGATCGCTCCGAGCGTCCATTCGGGCGGCCTCAAGGAAGATTACAAGGCGATGCTGTTCAGCCGTGCGCGGCGGCGTGAGGACGGCAGCGAAAATTCGGACTTCGTGCTCAACAAGCCGCAGTTCCGCGATGCCGGAATTCTGGTGACCGGACATAATTTCGGCGCCGGGTCGTCGCGCGAGTCGGCGGTGTGGAGCATGATCGCCAACGACATCCGGGTCATCGTGGCCAAGAGCTTCGCCGACATTTATCGCGAGAACTGCCTGCAGAACGGCGTGCTGCCCATCGTGCTCGAGCCGGACGCGGCGGAAGCTTTCATCGCGCGCGTCATTGCCGCCGATGGCGCGGCTCCGTTTACCGCCGACCTCAACACACAGCGCATTTCCGGGCCCGGCGGACCCGATGTCACATTCGAGATTGCGCCCGCCGAACGCACGCGGCTGCTCGAGGGCCTTGACGATATCGGACTGACGCTCAAGCACACGGGCGACATCGCGAACTGGGAGCAGCGCGCCGCCGCGGCGCAACCGTGGATTCAATCGGTGCGGGACAGCCGCTGACAAACAGGGAGAACGCGCCATGAGTGTGCGAAAGAAATTCAAGGCCATCATGACGGGCAAACGGCTGGTGCTGATGCCGGGCGCTTATGACGCGCTGTCGGCCCGCATCATGGAAGCCGAGGGCTTCGAGGCGATTTGCGCCGGCGGCTATGCGGCGATCGGCTCGATGCTGGCGCAGGCCGATATGGGTCAGTCGAATATGCGCGACTACGCCGATCATTACGGGCGCCTGGCTGGGGCGGTCGAGGTGCCGGTCTATGTCGACGCCGATACCGGCTTCGGCGGCGTCAACAATGTACGGCAGATGGTGCGCGCGTTCGAGGCCGCCGGCCTCGCCGGTGTCTTCATCAGCGACCAGGTGTTTCCGAATCGCTGCGGCTATCTGCCCGGCAAGCAGGTGATCCCGGTCGAGCAGATGCTGGCCAAGATCAAGGCTGCGCTCGATGCGCGCCGCGATCCGGATTTCTTTATCGCCGCGCGGACCGACGCCGCCGGCGTCGATGGCATCAACGCCGCGATCGCGCGCAGCCAGCTTTTCATGGAAGCGGGCGCCGACATGGCCAAGCCGATGGGCGTCGATACCATCGAGGACATCAAGCGCGTCATGCGCGAGGTGGGCGGCCCGCATATGGCGACGCTGTCGCAGGCGGCCGGCCTCAAGAAGCGCAGCCTCGAGGAGCTTGAAGCTGCCGGAGTGGTCGCCGCGACATTTCCCTCGCTCGCGCTGTTTGCCGCCGCGCAGGCGGTGCGCAACGTGCTGCGCATTCTCAAGCGCGAGAATTCGCTCACCGCGACCTTCGATCATCTGCTGCCGCTTGAGGATTATTACGAGCTGGTCGGCCTCAAAGCGATGCTCACGCGCGAGGAAAGCTACGACAAGGCGGCTGCAGCGCTGGCGCACAAGCGCGCGGCCGAATAGCCGGGCATGAAGGCCACGCTCGCTATTGCGCTCTGCCTGCTCATTGTTGCGCCGGCCGCGCACGCGGAGGATTTTTACAAGGGCAAGCAGATCCGCCTGATTGCCGGTTTTCCGGCCGGCAACGATTACGACCTCGGCGCGCGGCTGCTGGCAAAATACCTGCCGAAATACCTTCCCGGCCAGCCCAACATCATCGTGCAGAACATGCCACAGGCGGCGAGCGTGGTCGCCGCCAACTACCTTTACATCCAGGCGCCGCGCGACGGCACCGTGCTCGGATCGTTCTCACGCAACATCGTCAACGACGCGCTGACCGGCCAACCCAACGTGATGGTCGATCCGCGGCACCTGATCTGGCTCGGCGCCACCTCGCGGCCGTCACGGGTTTGCGCGCGCTGGTCCACCGCACCGGTGAAGACGCCGGCCGATCTGTTCACCCGGGAATTCATCGTCGGCGCTGCCGGCGCTACGTCCTCGCTGGCGATTTTGCCGACCGTGCTCAACAAGGTGCTGGGCACCAAATTCCGCATTGTCGAAGGCTATCAGGGCATGGGCGATGCGATGCTGGCGATGGAACGCGGCGAGACGCAGGGCATCTGCAGCTCCTATGCGCAATTCCGCATCGCCGACCAGCTCATCCATGACGGCAAAATCACCTTCCTGTTGCGCGCGGAGGAGGCGCCCATCGCCGAACTCCCCGACGTTCCGTCGATCTTCGACTACGCCAAAACCGACGAACAGCGCCAGCTCATGCGCTTCGTGTTTTCGTCGACCGAGTTCGGCCGGCCTTACGCATTTCCGCCGGAGGTGCCGGCGGACCGCGTGCAGATCATGCGCAAGGCGGTCGCGCAAGCGGCAGGCGATCCGGACCTGCTCGCCGAGGCCGCCGCAATAAAAATGGACATGACTTTTACGCCGCCGGATCATCTGGAACAGCTTGTGGCGAATCTCTACAAGACGCCGCAGCCGGTGATCGAAACCGTCAAGGCGCTGCTGCCGAACGAAAAGTAGGCCGGTTTCGTTCATGGATTTGCAACCGGGCGGCGACTATTGATACGTTCGCAACAAACCAGCCACGCGCAAGAAACCAGCCGACTCCATGCTGACGGACCGACATAGATTATTTGCCGCTCTGGCCGGGGCACTCGCGCTTGCGGCCTGCGCCGCCTCGTCTACGTCGACAACCACGTCGGACCTGACCCCGTCGGCCACAGCATCCGCCCCGGCACCCGCGGCCGCCGGCCTTTCGGCGGCGCAACGCGACCTTACGCCAGACGAAAAGAAACTTGTCATCAATGCGCTTTCGTCGTCACTGACCAATCCGGGAAGCGCGAAGTACCACTGGACGAAATTTCCGACGGTCCCCGAGACCGACCAGCCCGTCTACTGCGCGACCGTGGATGGCAACAGTCCCCATGCCGCCTATAACGGCCGGCAAACGTACATCGTCGACACCAAGGTGACTGGCGGCCACATTACCGCAGCCGTGCTCGGACTGATCGCGGGCGGCAAGGACGCCGCGATCGTCGTCAACATGTGCGCGACCCACGGACTCGATCCGAACAAGGCCACTTAAGCCGCTGAATTTACGCCGGCGTCCATTCTTCGGCGCTGGCGCCGGCCAGCGACTGCACGCGCGCTTCATCGGCGGCGAGTTCGCGCGCCGGGCCGGAATAGACCACGTGGCCATCGTCGAGCACATAGGCGTGGTCGGCGATTTCGAGACTCATGCGCACGTTTTGTTCGACCAGCAGAACGCTTATGCCCTCTTCGCGCATCTTCGCCACGATACGGAACACTTCGCGCACGATGAGCGGCGCCAGCCCCTGCGACGGCTCGTCGAGCATCAGGAGCTTCGGGTTGATGAGCAACGCGCGGGCGATCGACAGCATTTCCTGCTCGCCGCCGGACAGTTGCCGTCCGCGATTGTGTTTGCGCTCTTCGAGCCGGGGAAACAGCTTGTAGACGCTCGCCGGCGTCCACGGACCGGGACGCTCAAGCGGCACCAACAGGTTCTCATCCACCGTGAGATTGGGAAAGATCCTGCGGCCTTCCGGAACGTAGCCGACGCCGAGCGCGGCGACGCGGAACGGCGGCCAGCCGGTGGTTTCGGTGCCGAAAATCCGTACGTGGCCCTCGCGCGGCGGCGTCAGACCCATGAGGCTGCGCAGCGTCGTGGTTTTGCCGGCGCCGTTGCGGCCGAGCAGCGCCGTGACTTTGCCTTCGGCGGCCTCCAGGCTGACGCCGTGCAGGATGTGGCTCTTGCCGTAATAGGTGTGCAGCCCCTCGGCGCTCAACGCGGCGGTCATGCGGCCTGCCCCAGATACGCGGTCTGCACCGCTTTGTTCGCCGCGATTTCCTGCGGTGTGCCTTCGGCGAGAAACTTGCCCTGATCGAGCACCATGATGCGATCGGCAAGGTGAAAGACCACACGCATATCGTGCTCGATCAGCACGATCGTCAACTTGCTGTCCTTATGCAATTTGCGGATGAGCTGGGTGACGTTGTAGGTTTCCTGATCGCCCATGCCTGCGGTCGGCTCGTCGAGCAGCAACAGCCGCGGCTTCAGTGCAAGCGCCATCATGATCTCGGTCGCGCGCTGATCGCCGTGTGCGAGTTCGCCCACCAGCCGGTTCGCGCTCGCGGTCAGGCCGCTCATCTCGAGCAACCCGTCGACCCGCGACTTGACGTCGTTGTCGGCCTCCTGCGGCTGCCACATGCGCACCCGGTAGCCGCTCGCCACCTCCACCGCAATCTTGAGATTTTCGCGGATCGACAGCTCGGGAAACACTTCGGTGATCTGGAACGTGCGGGCGATGCCGCGCCACACCCGCCGCGCCGGCAACAGGCCGGAAATATCCTCACCGTCGAAAATGATCTGCCCGGAAGTCTGGGTGAGAAAGCCCGATATCAGGTTGAAGAAGGTGGTCTTGCCGGCGCCGTTGGGACCGATCACCGCGCGCAATTCGCCAGGCTCGACCGTCATCGATACCCTGTCGACGGCGACAAGGCTGCCGAAATGCTTGGAGACGTTCTCCACGCGCAACAGGCTCACGATGCCACCTTTCGCCGAATGATGCCGAGCACGCCGCGCGGAAAGAATAGCACGACCAGTACGAAGAACAGGCCGATAAACGACATCCAGTTCTGCGTTTCGCTCGAAATATAGTCCTGCAGCACCAGAAAGATCGCCGCGCCGATCAGAGGGCCCCAAAAACTGCGCATGCCGCCGAGCACCGCCATGATAACGAAATTGCCGGACTGATCCCAGCGCAATGCGCGCGGATCGACGAAGTCGTTCATCAGCGCGAACAGCGTTCCAGCAATGCTGACGAAGAAGCAGGAAATCACCCAGGACATCCAGATGTGCTGGTCGACCGGTATGCCGAGGAAGCGCGCGCGGCGCTCGTTCTCGCGGATCGCCAGCAGCGTGCGGCCGAACGGCGAGCGCAGCAGGAACGCCATTGCCGCCGCCGACACCGCGAAAACCGCCAGGACGAAATAATAGAACGCCTTGTTGCTGTCGAGAATGTCGATCGACGTGAAACCGAGATTGAGCGGGACGCGGTGCCAGGCGCTGACGCCGTCGTCGCCGCCGGTGAGCGAAAACCACTGGAAGGCAATGAAGTAGAATACCTGGCCGAAGGCGATGGTGCACATGGCGAAATAGACGCCGCGCAACCGGGCGATCATCGGGCCGATCAGGGCCGCGGCGACGGTACCCAGCACGATGCCGGCCAGCATGCCCACCGGCGTGCTCGGATAGACGTATTTGATGGTCAGAGCAGTGCCGTAAGCGCCAAGACCGAAATAGGCGGCATGGCCGAACGACAGAACGCCGGTGTAGCCGAGCAGGAAATTGAGCGCCATCGCAGCCAGTGCATAGATCACGACGCGGCTGCCGAGTTCGACGTAACTGCCGACCATCGGCAGCCAGAACGGCGCGCTGAGCAGCATTGCCCAAACCAGCACGTCGCCGGCGCGCTTGTCGAACTTCGGCATCAGAAGCGGCCCTCCTCGCCGAGGAGGCCACGCGGCCGCACGATCAGCACCGCCGCCATCATCACATACATGACCGCTTCGCTCGCGGAGGGCAGGAACACGGTGGTAACACCGGAAACGACGCCGATCAGAATGCCGCCAATCAACGTGCCCGGCAGCGAGCCAAGACCGCCGACAATGATGGCGATAAAGCTCGGCATGATCAGATTGTCGCCGACCGTTGGCTGCAACCCCAGCATGCCGGACGCCAGCACGCCGGCGAGACCGGCGAGATAAATGCCGAGGCCGAAATTCAGATTGCGCAACACCCGCACATTGACGCCGAGCACGGAGACGGTCTCGAGATCGAGCGTGCCGGCGCGGATGCGGACGCCGAGCCGCGTATAGTTGAGAATGAAGAACAACCCGCCCACCGCCGCGGTCACCAGCAGCACCATGAACACCCGGTAGCCGGTGAGGAAGAAATATTGGTAGCTGAGCGGCCGCGACAGCCAGCTCGGGATCTGAAACGGCAGGCTCTGCGCGCCCCAGATGAAGCGCGTACCGTCCTCGATCATAAAGGCCAGACCGAATGTCAGGAGCAGGCTGTAGAGCGGATCGCGCCCGTAAAGCTGGCGGATCAACACCCGCTCGACCGCTATGCCGATAAAAGCGACGAGGAAGGGTGACGCCAGCAGCGCTCCCCAATAGCCGAGATAAGGGATGAGCGTGTAGGCGAGATAGCCGCCGATCGCCAGAAACCCGCCGTGGGCAAAATTGATCACGCCGGACAGATTGAGGATGAGCGACAAGCCAAGCGCCATCAGCGCGTAGAACGCGCCAATGATGAGGCCGTTGAAGACGTTGAAAAGAACAAGCTGTGTCATACGTCGTTCAACGTCTTAGCTGCCCGCAGCTCGCGCCGCAAATGCGCCGGCGCGAATACGGTCAACTGCCCCCGACGTCAATTGTTAACCCCACACCTGCCCCGGAAATTCCGGACGCCGCAGATCGGCGGCGCCCGGTCATCGTCAAGCCGTCAGGACGGCCATGTCATCTTGCAGCCGGTCCCCTCGACCGAGAGAGCAGCCTCGTCGCCTTTGACCAACTTATTGACCTTGAACAGATCTTCCGGATCCCCGCCCTTCGGCGCCGGCTGCGACTGACCGACGAACAGTGTCGGCATCAGCTGGTTGTCGCCGACGCGGTAATACGGATTGTTAGGCATCAGCGCGACCTCGGGTGGCAGCACCAGGCCTTGCATCGCTTTGGCCATTTTAATCGGCTCGAGCGACTTCGCCTTCTCGGCGGCAAGCTTACAGGTGTGGATCGCCGCGAAGCCGAACCAGGTGCGGGCAGTCGGTACGTTGCCGTTGGCGCGCTTTCGAATATCGGCGACGAACTGCTCGACGTGCGGCACGCCGGGCTGCTTCCAGTACCATTCGAATACCCAGTCGCCGAACAGCGCTTCCGGGGGCAAGCCCTTGTTCACTTCGAGTTCCTGCTGCGCGCCGGCGATGTGGATTTTCTGGTTGAGGCCGAACTGCACCGCCTGCTTGAGGCAGTTGATCATGTCGTCGCCCGCAAGCAGAAGGATGAGCGCGTCGGGATTGGTGGACTGGGCCTTGATCAGATTGGCGGAGAAGTCGGTGGTACCGAGCGGCGTGTAATCGGCACCAAGCTCCGTGCCGTTTGCCGTCTTCAGGCTGGCCTCGAAGCCCTGCTGGAGCGAGTGGCCGAACGCGTAGTCTGTGGTGATGAAGTACCACTTCTTGCCGTAGGCATCGAGCAACACTTTGGAGACCGAGTTGGTTTCCATGCGCGTCGTGTTGCAGACGCGGAAGACGTTCCAATGGCATTGCGTGCCGGTGACACTATCGGTGTGACCGCCAGGCACGATGTGGAACACGCCCTTCTGATTGCTCTCGTTCGCCATGGCTTGCGCCAGCGCGGAGTTGATATTGCCGATCAGGAAGTTGACCTTGTCACGGTCGATCAGCTTGTCGGCCTTCTGCACCGCGGTGGCGGTGTCGCCGCTGGTGGAGTCCTCGACCAGCAGTTCGACCTTACGGCCAAGAATGCCGTTGTTGGCGTTGATCTGGTCGAGCGCGAGTTGTGCGCCGATCAATTCGTTCTTGCCGAGTGCGGCGAAGGTACCGGTCAGCGGATTATCGAGACCGATCTTGACCGGCTCGTCGGCCAGCGACTTCACCACAAATGGACTGGCGACCTGCATTGCGCCAAGCGCAAGACCGGCCTTGAGCACCGTGCGCCGCCTGACGGGCACGCCGATGAGATCCTTGGACATTTTCTCTCCCTCAATTTGATTGGGCCGCAAAATACTGGCCACGTCTAATGTCGGTCCTATATGCCCAAATTGTCCGTTCCATACAATCATACGATTGTCATATGCCGGTCCCTTGGCCCCGCGGGAATGTACGGATATCGACTTTTTGCTCGTAAGATATGCCGCAACCAATGACTTTCCGTGAGTTAACCCGGTTCGAACCCGGGTGGGGTTGGGCCAAAGCCCCATGACGCGGTGAGACAAAGCGCCGCTCCCCGCGCTCCGTTTGTAGTAAACGGCGCCGGCAAGCCGCCTAGCAATTAGGCGCGTAGGCGCGTCTGTTTGTGGTTTCCACCCGCGGGTTATTTGGTTCGCCGCCATCAAGGCGGCGCATACATCGTCCGGGCGTCGACCGTGAACGCCTTTCGGGAATCCGGGTCGAGATAAAACATATGACCGCCGCGGTAGAGCTTGAGCTGAGTGCGCTCTTCCCCATCAAGCGGCGGCAAGTGGTCGAGCACGTAACGCGTTACGGCGTAGGGCGTGATCATGTCGCTGTAACCGTGCGCAACCATCAGATGGAACGACGGTGTGAGCGCGAGCAATACGCGCAAATCGTCGGCGACGCTCGGCTGACTGTGACCTGAACTCTCCCAGTCCCATTTGCCGATGATGTCGGGGGCGAGCAGGTTGTAGGTTACGTCGGTCTTGAAGCCGAGCTCATCGCGCGCGTAGGCGACGAATGCGCCGCCGTAAGCGCGCACCAGGCCGTCGAGGATCGGATCGGGGCCGCGTGGCGATGGCGATTCGGGATATGGATCGTCGGAAGCGAACGTCGCATCGTAGCGGCTGACAATCTTGTGGCTGCCGCCAGCGAGATTCTTTATGTATTCGTCGCGAATGAAGCCGCGTCCTTCGGCGACAATATCCTGCGGCAGCCCGGTCACTTGCGCGACGCGGGCATAAAAGGTCTTCGCCGCGTTGCCTTGCAACGCCGGGCCGGCAAGCGTCGACAGGTAATCGGTCAGCGCGAAATGCTCGGCTTGCGCCAGTGCATCCTTGCTGAAGGTGCCTTTGCGTTCGAGTTCGGCTGCGGCGAGCGAAGGCAATTGCAGGGCGGCGCCGAGCGCGAAGCGATCGCCGCCGAACTGGAAGGCGCCTTCGAGCATCGGCGAGGCCATCAGGATTCCGGAAATGACGATGCCCTGACCGTCCTGCACCGCGCGCGCGACCTTGGCAGCGCGGAAACCGCCGTAGCTTTCACCGAGAATGAATTTCGGCGAGCCTGAGCGGCTGTTCCTGGCGACATAGAGCGCCATCACCTTGGCCATCGACTCGGCGTCGTTGTGCACGCTCCAGAACGCGCTGGCGCCATCGGGCTTGGCGGCCCTGCTCCAGCCAGTGCCGACCGGATCGATCAGCACCAGATCGGTGAAGGCGAGCCAGGTATCGGGATTATCGACGAGATGAGCATTGGCGGCGTCTTGCCCGTTCGGGCCGAACTGGACGATGCGCGGACCAACCAGCCCGAGATTGAGGAATGCCGATGCGGCGCCTGGTCCGCCGTTGAAAACGAAAGTGATTGGCCGTGTCCCCGGGTTGTCGGTCTTGACCATATAGGCGGTGTAGAAGATGGCCGCCGAACGCTCGCCGGACTGATTGAAAAGCGCGAGCGTTCCGGCGGTTGCCGTATAGGCAAGCTTGCCGGTACCGAGATCGGTCGCGTGCTCGGTGACTGCGTCGCCCGGCAGCAGCGAAAGGACGCCGGGACCGTCCTGCTGCGGCGGACCGCCGTCGCGGCCCGGCCCGCCGCCTTGCTGGCCCTGATCCTGATGGTTCATCCGATCGCCGCCGCGGCCCGGATGATCCTGGGCGACCGCGGTGGAGGCGGCAGCGGCGGCAAACATCAATGCAACGAAAATGCGACGCGAATCAATCATGATCGTTTTCCGGAATTGTGCCGAGCGTTTCGCACGCCGTCATTCAAGCTCGATGGCGCCTTCGATCTCGATTGCAAGCGCCACGCCTTCGACCGACAACGTGACTTTGGCCGGCAGAGCCTCATTTCCTTTCAGCCGGCCGCCGCTGACCGCGGCCCGCACCGCCTGCTCGATTTCGCGCTGCGAGGTGATGCCGACTTTCTTGAGAAATTTACGAACGCTGACATTGAGTGCTTCTTCGTTCATGATCGCCTCGTGAAAGTGCCGGAAAGATGGCCGGCTCGCCTAGCATTTTATCCCTGTACAGCGGCCGAAACGACGGCCAAAAACGCGCGATCCGAGCCGGTAGACAACGGCAATCAGATCGGGGAAGTTCGGCTTCCGGCCGCGCGGCCGGCAATAAACTCAGCCGGCAGAATCCGACCGGCAGAATTTGGCGTTGGAGGCGTCCGCAAATGCCCTTTCCCCGCGCTTCGAAGGCTCTCGCGCGTTTCACCGTGCTCGATCTGACCCGCGTGCGGTCGGGGCCGACCTGTGTGCGGCAGCTTGCCGACTGGGGCGCCAATGTCATCAAGATCGAGACGCCGCCCGGCGTCGAAGAGCCGATGGGCGGGCCGCGCGAAGGTGGCGATTTTCAGAACCTGCATCGCAATAAGCGCAGCATGACGCTGAACCTGAAAATGCCGGAGGGCATCGCTGCGTTCAAGCGCATGGTGAAAAAGGCCGATGTCGTGGTCGAGAATTTCCGGCCCGACGTGAAGAAGCGGCTCGGCATCGACTACAAGGCTCTCGCCAGGATCAACCCGCGCATCGTCTATGCCAGCATTTCCGGTTTCGGCCAGGACGGGCCCTATGCCAACCGTCCGGGATTCGACCAGATCGCGCAGGGCATGGGCGGGCTGATGTCCGTCACCGGACTGCCTGGGCAAGGCCCGGTGCGCGTCGGCATCCCGATCGCCGATCTGAGCGCCGGCTTGCTCGCGTCCATCGGCATCATGGTGGCGTTGCTCGAGCGCGAGAAATCCAAAAAGGGCCAGCACATCACGACATCGCTTCTGCAGGCGCAAATCTTCATGCTGGACTTCCAGGCCGCGCGCTATCTGGTGCAGGGCGAGGTGGCGAAACAAGCCGGCAACAATCATCCGACCAGCGCGCCGACCGGCGTGTACAAGACCGACGACGGCTACATCAATATAGCCACTGCCGGGCAGACGATCTGGAAGCGGTTCTGCGACGCTATCGGAGCGCCGGCGCTGGCGCAAAATCCGGATTATGCCAACGGCGCGGCGCGCTCCAAGAACCGCGATGCGCTCGACGTCGAAATCAACCGTCTTCTGGTCGGACGCACCAGCACCGAATGGATCGAGCGCCTGAACGCCGCCGGCGTGCCGTGCGGCCCGATCTATGCGATCGACAAGATGTTCGCCGACCCTCAGGTCCAGCATCTCGGCATTGCGCAGAGCGTGACCAAAAAGGACAAGAGCAAGATGCGGCTGGTCGGCCAGGGCGTCACGCTGTCGCGCACGCCGTCACGTCTGGTGGCGCGGCCGCCGGAGCTTGGCGAACATACCGACGCGGTGCTCAAGGAATTCGGGTTCAGCGCGCGCGATATTGCCGCGCTGCATAAGGCAAAAGCGGTGTGATGATTCACATTCACTGTCATGCCCCGCGAAGGCGGGGCATCCAGTAAACGAGACGCATGAGTTCGACGCGAGATTCTGTGAATACGGGATCATCCGCCTTCGCGGATGATGACGCGAAAAAAAGACGAGGAGTTCAGCCATGACCGACAAAATGCTCTCCCGCAAGGAAGGGGGCGTCGGCTATGTGACGTTCAACAATCCCGAGCGGCTCAATGCCGTGTCGCTGGACATGTGGGATGCGACCAAGCGCATCCTGGACGGCTTTGCCGCAGACAGCGACATCCGCGTCGTCGTGCTGACCGGAGCCGGCGGCAAGGCCTTCGTATCCGGCGCCGATATCTCAAAATTCGAAAGCGAGCGCGCCAATCTGGAAGCCTCGCGCGCGTATTCGAAAAGGGCGGATGCCGCCTATTCCAGCATCTATGAATTTCCAAAGCCGACCATCGCCATGATCCGCGGCTATTGCATCGGCGGCGGCCTTGGGCTCGCGATTTGCTGCGATCTGCGCATCGCGACCGATAATTCCCGCTTTGCGGTCCCTGCCGCGAAGCTCGGCATTGGCTACGGCTACGTCGGCTTGAAACGGCTGACCGACACTGTCGGTCCGGCCTTCGCCAAGGAAATCTTCTACACCGCGCGGCAATTCGATGCCCAGGAAGCGCTGGCGATGGGGCTCATCAATCGCGCCGTGCCGTCGGCCGAGCTCGAAACCTACGTCAAAAGCATGACCGACATGATCTGCGCCAACGCGCCGCTCACCATCAAGGCAGTGAAATACACCGTTGGCGAAATTCTCAAAGACGAGACTAAGCGCAGCGTCGCCAAGACCGTCGAGATGGTGGAGACTTGCTACGCCAGCCGCGATTTCACGGAAGGCCGCACCGCCTTCATGGAAAAGCGCAAGCCGGTGTTCACGGGCACCTGAACGCGCCGTCACTCCGCTTTTACACCGGCGAACTTCACCACCTTGGCCCATTTCGCGGTCTCGTCGGTAACGAGCTTGCCGAATTCCGTCGGACTCATCGGCATCGGCTCGCCGCCGAGTTCGTGGAAGCGCGCCACCAGCGCCGGCTTGGCCAGCACGGCGTTGACGGCGGCATTGAGCTTATCGACGATTTCGGGTGGCGTGCCTTTGGGCGCGCAGATGCCGAACCACACGAACACCTCGTAGCCCGGCACTGTTTCGCCGATGGTCGGTACTTCCGGAATGCCGTCGACCCGCTTCGCCGTAGTCACGCCGAGTGCGCGGACCCTGCCGGCCTGGATCTGCTGGATTGAGCCCGGCAGGTTGTCGAACATCACCGGAATCTGGCCGCCGAGCAGATCGGTCATCGCCGGGGCCGTGCCGCGATAGGCCACGTGGGTCAGTTTGATGCCGGCCATCGCCTCCAGCAATTCGCCCGACATGTGCGGCGAGGTGCCGACGCCGCCGGAACCGAAATTAATCTTGCCCGGACTGGCCTTTGCCATGGCGATGAATTCGGCCAGCGTCTTGGCGGGAAATGCCAGATTGGTTTCCATGACATTGGCGAGCTTCATGGTGCCGGCGACCGGGGCACTGTCGCGCACGAAATCGAAAGAGATGTGTTCGTAGAGCGTGGCGTTGATGGCGTTGTTCGGAGCGACGAATCCGATGGTGTAGCCATCGGGCGCCGACGACAGCACGTCGGCCATGCCGACATTGCCGCCGGCGCCGACGCGGTCCTCGACAACGACGGCCTGGCCGAGCTGCTCCGAAAGGTACTGTGCGAGGATGCGTCCGATCGTATCGTTGGGGCCGCCGGCGGCGAACGAAACGATGAAGCGTATTGGCCGCGTCGGATAATCGAGCGCAGCGGCGGGATTGCCCCAAGCGAGCAGCGCAAGCAGCACGGCGAGCGGACAAACGGATTTGACACCGGGAAGCGTCATGGCGTTTTCCCATTTCTCACCTCTCCCCGCGTGCGGGGAGAGGTCGAGCGAGCGGAGCGAAGCGAGGGTGAGGGGGTCTTTCCGCGAGTCTGAACGCCACGAATTTCCTTAACGGCGCTGCGGACAGTACCGCTATTCATAACCAACGGAGACGCCCCTCATCCCGACCTTCTCCCCGCACGCGGGGAGAAGGAGTCGCTACGGAATCTTCTTCACCACTTTCGTATCCAACCCGAACGCGCGCGCCGCATTACCGCCGAGGATGTTGCGCTTGGCGGTCTCGTCGAGGAACGGCAAGTCGTAGATCACGCCCGGCAGATCGAAATCCCAGTGCGGATAATCTGACGACCACATCAGCTGAGTATCGGCCTTGATCATCTTGAACGTCGCTTCGAGGATCGACAGGTCGGCCGGCACTTCCATCGGCTGCGACGAGTAGTACATCTCGCGCATATATTCGCTCGGCTTGCGCTTGAGCGACGGGCAGTCCGATGTGCGCATCATGTAGGAATGGTCGAGTCGCTGCATGAGCGAATAGGCCCAGGTCAGGCCGCTTTCGATCCACATCACCTTGAGCTTGGGGAATCGCTCGGGCAGGCCGTTGATCACCCAGTTCGTCATGTGGATCATGTTGAACCACATGAAGCCCAGCGAATGCACCGAGATGAAGCGATTGGTCATCTGCAGCGCCCGATCTTCCCAGCTATAGGCGGCGTGGAACGAAATCGGCTTGCCCATTTCTTCGAGCAGCGCGTAGGTTTTCATGTAGGCGTTGTCGTGCACCGGCTTGTAGCGCGGCGACGTCACCATAAAGCCGACGACGCCTTTCTTGTCGCCGAAATCCTTCACCGTCCTGTAGGCGGCCTCCGGATCGTTGAACGGGATGTACAGCATCGAGATCAGCCGCGGCTCGATGGCGAGGACGCGTTCGCAGAGCCAGCGATTGTAGGCCCGGCACAGCGCGACCTCGATCTCGACCTGGGGATGCAGGCCGAGGAACAGCATCGGCGTCGGAAACATGCAGGCGTAATCGACGCCCATTGTGTCCATCCAGTCGAGCGTCATGGCGACGTCGCGATGCCGGCCGTCAGCCGGCACCTTCTGATGCCGGCGCAGGTTGGAGCGGGTGATACGGCCGCCGATATTTTGATTGCCGACCGACGAATTGAGCAAGCCGGAGCGCCCCGGACGCTGCGCCGAATCAATCACGTCGTGGCGAATGACCGGGCTTTCGATGTACTGAAACACCTCCTTGTAGGATTCGTTCTCGTAATGATGCGCGTCGACGTCGACGATCAGAAAATCCTGATAGTTGCGCGCATGGGCCTGCTGCGCGGCATGTTCGAGATGTTTCGCGCTCGAGAAGTCGTCGAAATTGAGCTTGCGGACGTCGCTCGGAACCGTATCCATCGTTTGCTCCTATTGAGCGGGACGCATGATCTCTCCGGAAAATCGGTAGCTGTTTTTCCGGATCATGCGTCAGGCCACGACATAAATGTCGTCGCCGCGCCGCACCACCTCGAATTTCTTCAGCTTGAGCTTGCGGTCGCCCATGCATTGCCCGGTCTTGAGATCGTATTCGTAACCGTGCCAGGGACAGACGAAGTGCATCTCGTCGGCAAATGTCTGGCCCTGGTAGGTGCGGTCCTCGGCGATCAGATCGACAACCTTGTTGATGAGGATTCCCTCGCAGGCCGGACCGCCGGAATGAACGCAGTAGTTGCTGTAGGCGTAATACGCGCCGTCCTGATGAAACACGCCGATCTCGTTCTTGCCGGCGGTCACGATGCGCCGGTCGCCCTCCGGCAACTCCGATGCCTTGGCGACAAACCATTCTGCCATTGAACGTTTCTCATGCGTTTGCGCGTCATTATAGGTTGGCAATGGCCGAGCCAACAAGGGCACATCTCATGAGGCTCGGCGCCCGCGCTATCCATCGGCGCCGAGCCAATTTATGCTCCGTCAAAAGTCCTATTGGGAGGAACATCATGGCCGACGCGCAAGATGAGCCGAAGCTTTTGCTGCCTTTCCTGCGACCGTTCTACGAGGCCGCCATTCCGCTGTCGTGGCTGGTGATCCGCTGCGCGGTAGGCTGGAATCTGCTGGTGCACGGCTGGAACAAACTGATAGTCGGTCCGGCGCCAAACCTCATCAAAGGTTACGCCGACATCAACTTCAACCCGCCGGAGGTCTGGTTCTGGGTGTCGACCATGAACGAGACCGTGGCCGGCATCGCGCTGATCCTTGGACTTTTCACCCGTTTTTTCGCAGCAGCGGCGGCGATCGAGATGCTCGTCATCACCGCTCTCTACTGGAACACCGGCTTCGCCTGGACGCGGCGCGGCTACGAATATGTCCTGATGTGGGGTCTCATTTGTTTCGCGATCGCGCTGCGCGGCGGCGGACCATATTCCCTCGATCGCAGGCTTGGCCGAGAGCTGTAGCGGCAATCCGGATTGCTGCGCCCTTGTGTCCCGTCCGCGACGCCGCTACATACTGCGCCGCAACGCTCAAGCCTTGTCGTGGAGAGGTGGCAGAGCGGTTGAATGCACCGCACTCGAAATGCGGCATACGGGCAACCGTATCGGGGGTTCGAATCCCTCCCTCTCCGCCAACGAGTGAAATCAGTATGTTAGCCGACGTATCGGCGACATTGGCGACAGCGATTGGCGACAATCTTCGGCGGTAATCCTACCTTCCGACTTCGCCTCGCGCCGCTGCAAGAGCTTGTTTCCTGTGCTCTTCCGTGAGGATGATCCGGTCAGGCGCTGTAGCTATATGGCGTCGAACGAAATCGAGTTGCGAATCGTCAGTGCCCCACACGAATTGGCGAGCTTGGCATACCACCGCCTTATTTAGCTCTTTGACGAGCTTGGTCTTGTTCCACGACGCCACGGTCTTTGCAAAATCGGTGTCATGAGCCGCAACGAAGAGGATGGTCGGTGAAACAGGCAGTGCGATATACGCTCGCCGGTCGGCCAAACCAAACGGCATTACAATTGGCCTGTCCGAAGTCATGGTCGGCACCTTGGCTTCGGTCAATTCGTGCCTAGTCCAGTGCATGTTGAAGATCGTTGGACCCAACTGCTTGTTACTGATCGTCTCCATCAGGAAATTTGAGGCAGCAATTTGGGGAGCAGCCGGATTGGTCAATGCTACAAACTCTGCGAATGTTGCAGGGTCGGTTGGCCGTCGCCGAGCCACGTAGTCAGCTTCAAGAGCCGCCTTGCCCTCTTCCCACAACTTGAGAATGTGGTCTTTTATAACTGCAACATTTTCTGGATTCCGAAATAGCAGGGAGAGAAGGAACGTCGTCCATGCCGTCCGTTCGTCGCCGTTCCAGTCGGAGCGATCACCGCTAACGATCTTTTGGAGCGCAAGAGCAGCATCGTTGTCGAGCGGCGACATGAAAGTCTTTTCCACGTGCTGAGCTTGCTCCGCTGGAACACCATCTGTCTGATAAAGGTCTCGTTGAAAGCCAGTCGCCTTTGGGTGCCTTCGCTGCGCACCGACCTTGCCGTGGACCAGCTTAAACTCACAAACGAGCCCGTCCTCGCCAGTCCACTGGCTGAGGTAAAACACTGGATTGTAATGATGCTTTCTAGGATCGTTCATTGATCGCCTTGGCGCAGAAATTCGAGGGGCTCAACTGCGGTCAGCCCACCGGCACAACCTGACCACCCATGTTCGCCGCAAAATAATAGTGCACGTGTGGATGACGCCTCTGATCCTCTGGAAAATACAAAACAGCCAACTTGTCCTCCCAACCCGGCATTACATGATAGGTGGCGAGGAACACCATCGTCGATTCGCCAAGGTTCACCACGCTTTGCGTCATATTTTCCATGAAAACAGACAGCGAAATCTCGGGCTCCGAGGTTTCATCGTGCACCACTTCAATAGACGGAAGTTGAATCTGTGCGTTTTGGGTCATCCGGAAATCGTTAGAGATAATTCGTTGATGCGGCTTGGGATGCTCAATGCAATTTCGGCAGTTGCGGAGAAATTGAGCGAACCTCACCATTCGGCCCAATCGTTCGATCTGTTCTTGCTCAAGCTGATGCTCCTCAGCAGCAACCCTAGCCAAGCTGTCAAACCAAGCCTTGCCGGGCGCAAGGGTGTAAAAAATGCGACAGAGAGCAAGCAGCCGCTGCATGCTATGATCCGCATGTTGGACGAACGACCTCACTCTCCCGTTGAGGTCGCCGATTGACGGAAGCAGCAGCGTTGATTTTTGAGCCTTCTGCTTTTCAAACTCCGCGATTGCAGCGTCTTGGTCTCTAGTCATCCCTTGAGACAAAGCGAGCAACTTCTCTACCTCATCAAAAAATTCTAACGCGCTGGCCAAGAGTGCTTTCTTATCAAAACGGCCATCTAACATCCCGTGTTCGAAAAGATACTTCGCCGTTAGGAGGATGCGACCTACAATCTCAGACGAATCGCCGATTGAGTAAATCTTCTGTTGAACATGAGGGACATCGATATTGGTTCGGTCGGGATCGATTTGATCCGCAAGCTGAAATTTGTAAATGGCACGCTCTTTGATCGTCAAAAGAGCGCTGCCCACATTAAGAAACTCTTTGATGGCCCCTTCATCATCCGTCCCGACAGTCCCTGAAAAACCAGAATCTCTTTTCAGATCAATTGGTCTTTTAGCCACGACTAGGGTTCCCCATCAGCGCCGCCTGCTTTTGGCAAGTGGCCACACGATAGATTAGAGCGCCGCGCAATCAGCCGATAGACATTCCAAGTTGAGCCTACAGACGAACTGTCCGGGGCCTCTCCCTTCAGATAACACCCGGTTGCGCGTCTCCTAAGTGCTTCATTCCAAAATACTTCTCAGAACAACAAACGCACACGCAACGTGCACGTAATACCGGGTTGCGAAAACATGAAAATTATGCTTGTATTACGCCACTAATCGAGAGCCGCGCACTTCAATGTGCTTCCGCAAAAAGCGGTGACAACAGCGGCCCCGGTTACAGATGGGCGCTAGATGGCTAGTGCCGCCGCGACATGGGTCAGCGGCAACATCGAAACAAATCCCCCATCCTAGTTTCGCTACAGCCGGAGCAGTCGGGCTGTACATCGTCGTCGTCGAGGCAACCATGGCACGCACCGCGCGCAATCTATGGCCGATCATGCTTTCCGTCAGCGAGCTTGCCGCTGCGATGCAGGTTGATCGCCGCGCGGTCTATCAGATGATTGATGCAGGTCTGCCGCTGTATCGCATCGGAACCAAGCACAGGATGCTCACGAATGAGATTCTGGAATTTATTCCGACATTCTTCAAACGCGATGGAAGGATCAAACAATGACAGTCCCCAACTTTGTCGCCGAAGGCAGAATCAAAGAACTAGCCGCTGCGGAAGGTGTTCGCATCGAGGCTCTTGAAGATATCATCACGCGCTATCGCGCTGGACAATTCAACGAAGCCGAGCTTCCCGACATGATTGCAGAATGGCGAGTGACGCGGGATCATTACTTTTCATCGACCACGAGCGCTGTAGACGCGGAAGCGGTTGCAGCGTTCGGCGAGAACCGCTCGTTGACGGCGCAAGGTGCGTTCGTCCGCAAGCACGGTGAAGCTGTAGCCGCTGAAATCGCCGCGAAGTTTGGCACGGCGATAGGCAGCACTAAGCCCGGCAAGACGCCGGAGCAATTCAAGCCGAAGGATGCCGACGTGAATGCCGATCTACCAAAGGGCAGTACGAATCCATGGGCACGGACGGCAGAGAACTGCGACGCTAACGGCCGCTACACGGCGAAGGCGATCACTCGCCAAACCGATGTCGTGAAGCGATTGGGCGAAGTCAAAGCAGCCGGGATTGCTCACGCCGCTCGTTCATTCATTGGCGCGACGAGGGCGACATGAACAAGTTTCGCGCCGATGGCCGCGACGTAGCACCGACACCGCGCAAGGCGAAGCCAAGTAAGCCGGGACAGACTCCGGCAGGCCGTCTCGGGATTTACGATTCGCAGAACCGCTATCGCGGCCACTGCGGTCCATCGGCCCTGGCATCGACGTGCGCTCGCTTTGGAGTGCCAAACGCCGAACTGTCAACCGACGATAACGGCCAGCCATGTTGGCGCGGCAAACGGGAGAAGTCATGAACAAGAGAAATGGAAGTCAATTCCAGCCCGATCACGCGGGCAATCATCCGCTCGTTATCAATCCCGGCACGCCTTCGCATTCGAGCGACCGGACGCACATCAATGAGCACAACGCCGCTCACGGCTATGACGGCGGCAAAGCACCCAAGGCCAAGCATGGCGGGGCCAACACACCCGTCCACGGCGGTATGCACCGCGTCGTCGATGGCAAGCCCACCATGGGTGGAGGGTCGCACGCCTCATACCTTGATTCCATTATTTCCGGGGCTGTGGTCCCGGCCGCGCGCAACACCGCGCAACCCGGTTGGGGCAACGCCTCGGCGCGTTCTGGAAATCCGATGGTCCATGCTCCGGCGGGGAAAGTCCTCTCCGCTCCCAAGGTTTCGTTCGGGACGAAAAGCCAGAGCGCATCTGGCCGCGACCTTAGCGAACTTGGCCGCGCGATCTTGGACGAATCCTTCGCCGCATCCGACGCGGATACGCGTCGCGCTCATGGGAGGGGTAAATGAGCGCCGTCGCCGCTACGCGAGCCGCCAACTTTTATATGAGACGCGCGACCCGCTCAAGGTTCTACGTCCAGCAAGCCACCCCTTGGTCGGCGGGCTTAAGTATCGAAGCACTCGACATCGTTTCCAGCTACGGCCTCGCTTGGCAGGCCCAGAACGGCGGCATCACATCGGGGACGGCACCAAACAACACAGTGGGAGCGGCGTTCACCGGCACGGATGGAATCAAATGGATTCATCTTCCGCTGCTTCTCTCATCGCCTGCACTTGTTGGCTAACGGGGGATCGTCGAAGTCGAAGCAGTCGAAACAAGTCAAGATCGCCAAGTTGAAAACGGCGACGCGAGCGGGAGGGAAAGATGGGGACCGAAGATCAGCCACGCGATGACCACGGTAGATGGTCGTCCAGCGGTAGCATGGGCCGTCAGCCCGTGCAGTCGCACGACAATCAGCCGTCAGTACACACCCGGCTAAGTGCCGCCGCGCGTGATCGCATCGTCCGCATGAAAGGCATCGACCAGCGGCGCTATGGCGTGCCGATGGACACGCAAGGCAGTCGGCTTCGACCTGATACCGGAGCAAAGACCGATTTTGGCAAACCGATGGCCTCTCAGACATCGACCCCCGGCAGATTCAAATTCCAGACCAAGTAACAGAGGAGAACACGACAATGGTATATCCAAAGAACAAGCGGCCGGTGCATCCGGGAGCGCCGGAGCTTTCGGTTCGTCCGGGCGGAGAAAACCGCACACCCGCTCCGATCAATTTCCCGTCCACAACGGCCGATCAGGCACGCAGCACAAGTTGGGGCCGCTCGGGATCGAAGGCCACGGATAATCCCGGCGCAAATGGATACGGCGGACCAAGCTCGCTCAATCCGGGCGAAAGGGCCGCAGCCGCGACGATCAACGCCGGAGCATCCACCGACGTTGTGCTCGAAGGTCTCATTCGCGACGGCGCTCACGGTCAGCCAGATTGGCAGACGCGCGACCTGACGAGCGCTCATGACAATCCGCACGGTCGGGTGCCGACGCACGATGCGATGAAAGGCCCCGCTCCCGCTGGAACGGTGCCAGCGCGAACCGGCACGCCAGCATTCGATCCTAGCGGCGTTCGGAAGCCATGAAGAGTTGCCGATCAAATTCTAAGAGGGGGTTCCCATGATTGACGAAATTCCAAGGCTATTCGATGCGAACGGGAAAATGATTCCCAACATCCAAACGTCGAAGATGGACCCGCAGATGTTGGAAAGATATTCGCAGGTCGCAAACTCCTACATGGCGAACACCCAAGCCGATCAGGTCATAGCCGATGCGCTGGCCGAAGTTAAAAGCGCACTCGCCGCCTTGAACAATGTCGAGGAGTACATCCGCGCGCATTGGCGTCCCCAACAGTTTCACGACCTTTGGAAGCAGACGTTCACGGGCGACGACTACGCGCGATCAGGGAGACGATAGCGAAAAGGCCGACATGCGCGTGGCAGCCACCATTTGTGCGCGTCGGCCCTCGGCCCCGAGTGTCCGGTCTGCAAGTGGGGACTTCCGTCCGGGGATCACTCGGGGCCAACCAACAAATTCGGATTGGAGTTGCCTC